>PJTY01000592.1_pt1 | contig 17501 bp, 14 predicted proteins | sample 1512121 | NCBI WGS metagenome assembly PJTY01 (sample SAMN08177680, study PRJNA422409) | Soil metagenome, whole genome shotgun sequencing project. | isolation source: Soil enriched (2) on filter paper: alkali lignin treatment | place: USA: Madison | collected 2015-01-15 | reverse complement strand
CGGATTCTGCGGATCGGGCTGGCCCGGTATGATGGTGACGCCCGGAACGTTCACTACGCCGTTGTTGCCGTAGTACTGCTCGTAGATTTCAGAGCTGATGTTCGGCGCCGTGATCAGATTCGTGATCTTCGTACGCCAGTAATCGAGCGTGACCGTGACGTTGCGGACCGGCTGAACGACCATGCCGAAGGTGTAGGACGTCGAACGCTCCGCCTTCAAATCCGGGTTGCCGCCGGACGTCACACCCGGCGAGTAGGTGCCCGCGTAATAGGCCGGATTGCTGGCATGGGCTGCGCAGAAGGCCTGGTAAATGTCCTCACTGCAGTTGATCTGCGCGCTGTTGTAGCCGGTCGAGGGCGCCTGGAACGATTCGTTCAGGTTCGGCGCACGGAAACCGCGCGAGAAGGTACCGCGCAGCTTGACCTGCTCGATCGGGCGGAATTCCGCCTCGAACTTGGGCGAGAACGCCTTCTGGCCGGTCGAGTAGTGGTCGTAGGAACCGTCCGCCTTGACGCGCAGCGAGTCGATGATCGGAACGGAGATTTCATACGAGGTCGACCAGACGTCGCGGTGGCCCACCACGCTCACGGCGTTGATGCCGTAGTAGCGCGCGTAAGGGTTTTCTTCGTTGGGCGCGTTGGCGCTCGGGTTGTTGATCGATTCGTAGCGGTACTGACCGGCAACCGCGATGTTCACCATGCCGCCCGGCAGTTCGAACACGTCCTTGCTGAGCGTGCCGATGACCTGCGCCAGCTTCGAGGTCGCACGGCGTTCCTGGTCGCGGAACACCTGCTGGTTCGCTTCTGCCGAGTTCTGCGAGGGATCGACGAAGTTGTAGGTGCCCTGAGCGATGGCGTCGGCCAGGCCCTGAAGGTAGATGTAGCCGGTGTTCTTGACGTCCAGCGTGACCTTCGAGGCCGTGGCACCGACCGAGTAGTCCCAACCCGAGCCGAAGCTGCCGTGGATACCCGCTGCGACGCGGTAGGTCTTCGCATCGGTGAAGGTGCGGCGCGGCTGGTCGGGCATACCGCTCAGGCGCGCGAGCTGGCCCTGCGCAGCCTAGGGGTTGTTCGGGTTGAGCGTGCCGTTCGAGGCATTGCAGCCCGTCGCAAGCAGATTGCCGTTGGCATCGACGCTCGAAGTGCCGTTCGCGCAGACATAGACCGGCAGGAAGACGTTGGTCGCAGTGATCTGCTCGCCGCCGGCTGCCGTCTGACCCGCCCACGAGGAGTTCACGGTCGAGTTCGCGGTCTTCACGTTATAGTAGTTGAGCGCGATGAACGCTTCGGCATTGTCGCCGACCTTCACCGTACCGCGCACCGCAGCGCCCTTGCGGGTCGTTTCGGCCGTGTACATACGGTAGTCGTTGACCAGATCCTGCTGGCAGACCACCGAGGGGGCGGTGTTGACATTGGTACCGTTGGTGTACTGGGTCTGGCCGGTAGCCTGCTGATCAGGCGACAACGTCGCGGCATTCAGGCCGCCGCAGCCGGCGGCAGCGTTGAGCAACTGGTACGAACCAAGGAAGAGGGGCGACTGGCCCGGTTCGGTGCTGCCTGCGGCCGGAAGGGTGCTGGCGTAAACCGGAACGTAGTTGCCGTTGGCGTCGATCGTCGTCGTGGTCGCCTGGCCGAAGTTGACGGTGGTCGACTGGAAGCCGTTGTAGCTGCCGTCGGCCTGGATGCCGTTGCGGATGCTGTTGGTCAGGCAGCCCTGCGCGGCGGTGCCGCAGATCGAGCTCTGGTCGGCGGTGCTCCACGGGCCCTTGCGGTCGCGCAGGTAGAGCGAGTCGTTGTGCTGGTACTCGGCGCTGGCGTAGATGTTGAAGCCCTGGTCGTTCAGGTCGCCGTAGCCGTAGCTGGCGTTCAGGCGCTGTTCGCCGCCGTCGCCGCGCTGCGAGATACCCATCGAGCCGTCGAGGTGCAGGCCCTGGACTTCGCGCTTGGTGATGACGTTGACCACACCGGCGATCGCGTCCGAACCATAGGTGGCCGAAGCGCCGTCAAGCAGGGTGTCGATGCTCTGAACCGTCGAGCTGGGAATGCTGTTGATGTCGACGATGTTACGCTGCGTATCGTCCGCCAGCGGATAATAGGCGGTGCGCATGCCGTCGAACAGCGTGAGCGTGTAGGCGTTGTTGAAACCGCGCAGCGAGGGTGCGGTGGCGCCGGTGGTGAAGCCCTGCGCAGACCAGCTCGCCGGGATGGTGCCGGCATTGTTGGCGGTCAGCGACTGGAGAGCGTCGGAAACGGTGGTGATACCGCGCTTGGTCAGATCGTCGGCGGTGATGGACACCACGGGAGACGCGGTGGCGGCGGCGGGATTGCGGGTGATCGAGCCGGTGACGACGATCGCGTTGTCGTCGGAAACGTCAGCGGTTTCAGACTGCGAAGCGGTATCCTGCGCCTGGGCGCTACCGCAAAGCAGGACAAAAGCCGTGAGGCTCGTGGCGCTGCACAGCACAGCCTTCTGGAAGGGGGTCTTCAAATCTACGTTCCTTGTCCATTACTCAGGCGGGGCATGCGACCAGACCCGCCAAAAGTGCAGCTGACGCCGCCATTGGAGCGTTTCGATGACGCTCGACGGCAGCCCATCGCGCTCAGGACGTTAGGGTTCAAACGACTTTTGCAATGTTATTGCATAACATCACCAATATGTGTCCGTTGTGCAACAGGTATCATATTGGGTGGATTTTGGTGCTATTAACGGTTGATGAATCCGCCCCAACAAAGCCGTTGGAATCGAAAATTCCGGGCAGGCATATTCCTGCTTCTGGTCAGGAACTCAGCCGCCATTTCCGCGACACAGACATAGCCCTGCCCATCCGGGGACCGACCAGACATTACAGGACCGATGTCACGAACGGCCGAGCGACCACATCTCGACGTCAGGCGAAGGCGCTCCGCAAAACACCAACGCGACCTAACGCCGTATGGAAAAGCAAAGCCGAGCACGCGAAGGACAACCGCTTGCGGATCGCAGGCAGAAGGCTTGCCAGACAAACGTTCGAGCTGAAATGCGAAGGAATAGCATCCCGAGAAACTTCATCACTCCCAGCTACTTTCTGGGACTTCAACGAAGAAGCTCTATGGCGGAGAGGGTGGGATTCGAACCCACGGTACGGTTGCCCGTACACTGCATTTCGAGTGCAGCGCATTCGACCACTCTGCCACCTCTCCGCTAGAGATGCGATAGCGATGGAAGGTCTCCATCGGGTCGGGAAGCGCGCCACTAGCCTGACCTTTCGGGCTTGCCAAGCCCTTCTTTTCAAAAATGGGGATTATCCACAAGCAATCCTTGTGAGCAAACCGCAGGAAACCTATATTTCCCGCATGAACAAGGCCTCATTTTTTTCTCCGACGGCCGGCCGCATCATTGATGCACCGCGTGAAACACGAGCGCGATTCGGAATCGGCGATGTCGTTCGCCACAGGAATCACGACTTCCGCGGCGTCGTTTTCGATATCGATCCGGTCTTTGCGAACAGCGAGGAATGGTACGAATCCATTCCTCTCAACGTGCGCCCACGGCGCGACCAACCCTACTACCACCTCCTCGCCGAGAACGAGGAATCCAGCTACGTCGCCTATGTCAGCCAGCAGAACCTGATGGACGACGCGGAAGGCGGGCCGGTCGACCATCCCTCGCTCTCGCAGATCTTCGAGGATTTCGACAAAGGGCGCTATCACTTGCGGCGCGGATTGACGCACTGAGCTGCCCGAACACGAAAAACCCCGACCGGAAGTCCGGCCGGGGTTTTCGAAAACGCCCTTATATAGGGTGTACGATCAGCCCTTGATCTTCCAGCCCGAGCGCAGGACCATGTAGACGATGCCGGCGAACACCGCATCGAGCAGGCCCATGCCCAGCGCGCTGTGCAGCACTGCCATGTTGGTATCGCCGATGTCGCTGACGCCCAGGAAGCCGAAGCGGAAGCCCGAAATCACGTAGAAGAACGGGTTCAGGCGGCTGATCGCCTGGAACGTCGGCGCCAGGTTGTCGATCACGTAGAACGTGCCGGAAAGCAGCGAGAGCGGCGCGATGACGAAATTGGTGACGGCGGCGTTGTGATCGAACTTCTCGGCCCAGATCGACGAGAGCAGGCCGAGCAGCGAAAGGAAGATCGCGCCGGTCAGGCCGAACCACACGACCGCCCAGGGATGGGCCATCGAGAGATCGACGCCGGGCCAGAGCAGCATCGCTCCGGTCAGCGCCAGGCCGACGAGCACGGCGCGGGTCACCGAGGCGCCGATCATCGCCAGCATCAGTTCGCCCTCGCTCAGCGGCGGCATCAGGTAGTCGATGATCGTGCCTTGGATCTTGCCGGCCAGGAACGCGAAGGCAGCATTGGCGAAGGCGTTCTGCATCATGCCCATGACGATCAGGCCCGGCGCCACGAACGTCGCGAAGTTGACGCCGAGCACTTCGCGCCCGCCCCGGCCCATCGCCACGGTGAAGATCACCAGGAACAACAGGGTCGTGATCGCCGGTGCCCAGATCGTCTGGGTCTGGACCTTGAAGAAGCGCCTGACCTCCTTCATATAAAGGGTCTTGAGCCCCTCCCAGTTCACCTGGTGGATCTGGGGTTCTCCCTTCGCCGGGAACTGGCGGGCCGACACCGTGCGGGGTGCGATGCTTTCGGGCACGATCCCTCCGGGCGTCGGCAGGTCGGTCGAATTCGTTTGATCGGGCATGGACCGGCGAGTATCGGCTGCGGCTTTCCAAGGCAAGCCGCGCCACGGAATTTTGGGGCGATTCTCACTTCGCCCGATGAAGAGATGGAACACGAATGAGCTGGACGGACGAGCGGATCGAGAAGCTGACCAAGATGTGGGAGGGCGGTGCCACCGCCAGCCAGATCGCGGACGAACTCGGCGGCGTAAGCCGCAATGCAGTGATCGGCAAGGCGCACCGCCTCGGCCTCAAGGCACGCCCCTCCCCGGTCAAGGCCAATGAGAAGCCTGCGCGCCCGGCGCCTGCCCCCAAGAAGCCGAAGCCGGTAGAGGCTGCGCCTGCTGCGCCGGAACCCAAGGTCGAGGCTCCGGTCGTGCGCGCCGCACCGCCGCCGCCCGCCGCCCCCGCGCCGCGTGCACCGCAGCCGGCCGCACCGCCGGTCGCGGCCGACGATGCTGCCCCCGTGGCGCCCAAGGGACCGCGCGTGGTCTCGGTCGGTCCCGGCGGCTTCCTGCGCCAGGGCCCGGGCGATCAGCAGCAGCCGATCCCGCCCGCACCGCCGCGCCGCCTTATTCCGGCCAAGCCGAGCGCCGAGATCGCCGACAAGACCAGCCTGCTGGACCTGAACGACCGCGTCTGCCGCTGGCCGATGGGCCACCCCGGCGAGCCGGACTTCCACTTCTGCGGCGACAAGGTGAACCCCGGCTTCCCCTATTGCGTCGAGCACTGCGGCCGCGCCTATCAGGCCCAGCTTCCGCGCGGCGCCCGCCGTCCTCCTCCGCCGCTGCCCTTCGGCGGCCCGCGGGTCCGCTGATCCCATGACGAAGACGCGGCGCGCGATGTCGGTGTTCCGGCTGCCTGCCGCGTCTTTTCTGTTCATGGCCGGCACGGCGCTGACCATGACGATTCCTGCATATGGCCAGGATGTTTCGGCGGCGGCTGCATCCGCCGCCCCTGCTCCGGCAAAGCCCGTCGAGCATGTCTACGTAGCGCTGGCCACCAATGCCGGTACGATCGTGCTGGACCTCGACAAGACCCACGCGCCGCTCACGGTTGCCAACTTCCTCAAGTACGTCGATAGCAAGCGCTTCGACGGCGCGACCTTCTACCGCGCCATGCACCTGGACTGGGGCGATGCGCCCAACGGCCTGCTTCAAGGCGGTCTTCAAGGTGTGAACGTCTTCCCGCCCGTGGCGCACGAACCGACCAGCACGACCGGCATCAGCCACAAGGCCGGAACGATCTCGATGGCGCGTTTCGCGCCCGGCAGTGCCACCGCCGACTTCACCATCATGCTCGGCGACATTCCCTCGCTCGACGCGCAGCCCGATTCCGACAACGCGGAAAGCCGCGCCGGTTTCGCGGCGTTCGGCCATGTCGTCTCCGGCATGGACGTGGTGCGCAGGATTTGGGACGAGCCACGCTCGGCCACCAAGGGCGAAGGCGTGATGAAGGGGCAGATGCTGGAGCCGCCGGTGAAGATCGCCAGCGTCCGCCGGGTCCCCGCCCCGCCGCCGTCGACACCATCGCCGGAAATGCCGGAAGCACCCGGCTCTCCCGCCACTCCCTGACCGGGCGCAAAGCTGCAAAGCGCCGTTGGCCGCTTCAGCGGCTCCGGACACCCCCTGTTAACAAGATTTCATCCCCGCCCCCGCCGACCCTTGCTATAGGCGGCGCGCCTCTCGGTGACGTTTCTTTCAGGGATAATCCCCTTTTTTCTCAACGCGTCACGATGCCGCAATTGATCCAGGTCAATGTCCGAAATGGAACGGTAAGAAATGGTTTACCCCGTTTCTGATCGATTACGGGAAATCCCTTAGTTGGTCCTGCCGAGGCCCGCAGCCATTGCTCGTCGCAGGGGTTGTGGAATTACCTCTCAGGTCCGGGGGCACGGACTGCATCTATTCGGTCTGATGTACTGTTGAGAGTGCGATGATAGAAAATTTACCATTCAATTGCGCTGGTGACGCCGGTCCAACTGTCGTTTCGCACGAAGAGTTCTGGTTTTCGCTGAAATTGAGAGTTGATTCAGCTTCTCAACTTTGGCAGGCGGCCGCGCTTCGCTGCATGAGCCAATCGGAGATGTCCTATGAGGAAGTCGACGAACTGATCGGCCCGATCGACGATCCGTCGATTGCGGACTGCCTGATGGTCCTGGCCCTGCCGGATCGCATACCGGGCTGCACGCGTCTCGACGTGGCGTTGCAGGCTTCGGAAAGTCCCGGCATGGTCGCCGTCATCGACAGGGATCACTGCCACAGCACGGTAGGCCAGTCCTAACGAAAAGCGCCCCCGAACCATGGTTCGGGGGCGCTTCGCTTTTCAGGGGTAATTACCGGAAGATCCCCTTTCGGCGAACCTTCCGGTGTCCTCTCAGTTATCGATATTGGTGCCGGCCGCCGCAATCGCGACGAGGCCCGAGGCGGACATGCGGATGCCGTTCACGCCCAGCATGATGTTGGTACCGTCGGTCACGACATCGCTGACGACCGCCACCGAGTTGATCGTGGTGTCCAGCTTGTCACCTGCCGCATTGGTCGCCTCCACCGAGAGCGTGTAGGCGCCGTTCTCCGCTTTCGTGCCGTCTGCCTTGGTGCCGTCCCATTCATAGGTGCCCTGACTTTTGGGATCGAGCGTGACCGTGTTCACGACCTTGCCTGCGGAGTCCTTGATCGTCGCCGTGATCGCGGAAGGCGTGCCGTCGACATAGTAGGTCCAGTGCGCGGGCGCATCGCCGAGACCCGCCACGGGAGAATCGAAGCGTGCCTCGCGGCCGATGTAGTTCGACGCCGTGGACATCTGCTGCGACGCAATCTGGCTGAGGATATCGCCAAGCTTGCCGGTCTGCTGGATCGACTGTTCGACCTGCGAATATTGCACCAGCTGCTGCGTGTAGTCCGAGGTATCCATCGGATCGAGCGGATCCTGGTTCGTCATCTGCGTGGTCAGCAGCTTGAGGAACAGGTTGTAGTCGGCCAGCAGGCCCGAAGAAGAAGCTGCTGTGTTGTCGTTCGTCGTCGTCGTGGACGAAGTGCCTGAAACGGTGGTCATTGCCTTGATGCCTTATGCCATGAGATCGACATGGCCGCTGCTGCGCAGCGACCGATAGATCGGGTCGTCGCTCCCGCCGAAACCGTCCGGAAGGCCGCCGCCACGGGACTGTAGGCCCGCCTGCTGCTGCCCTTGCTGCTCACCCTGCCAGCGCTGGCCGCCCTGCCCGCCGGAGCGGCTGTCGAAGCGCAGCGACTGACCGTCGCTACGGACGCCGGCATCGGCCAGGGCGCGGTTCAGATCGGTGCTTTCCCGGCGCAGCATGTCCAGCGAGGAGGCGCTGTCGGCCGAGAGGACCGCGCGCAGGACGCCGTCGTGATCGAAGGAAAGCCGCACGTCGATCCGGCCCATGTGGCGCGGATCGAGACGGATGAGCAGGTCTTCGCCGCCCTTGTCGAGCGCGCGGGCGATTTCCACGCCGATATCGTTACCGAACTGGCCTTGCTGCACGGAGACCGTGGCGCTTTGCGGCGCGGCATTTGCAGTGGGCGTGTAAGGCAGCGCTCCCGGGCGGCTGGTCGTGTTCGCCAGCGTCTGCGTGAACAGCGGCGCGGAAAGGTTTGAATCGGACGATGCAGCGCCCCGATCCGGGGCAGCCTCGGCCGCAGCGGCACCGTTTGCCCCCGTATCTCCCGCCGTGCCCTGACTGCGCGAACCGGCAGGCTCGCTGGCTGCAGATGCGAACGACGTGGACGTTGCAGCATCTGCCGTCTTCGCAAACTTGGCGGAAACCTTGCCCTTGTTTTCCGACGCGCCCTTAGCGGCATCCACCGAGGCAACATCGTGAACGTCCTGCGGCGTGGCCGCGAGTTGCGGCTGGATCGAAGCCGCAGCGGCAAGGACCTGATTCGGTGCGGTCTGGGGCGCCTGCGCCTGAACGGGCAGAACGACGGCGGAAGCATCGCCGTCCTCGTGCTTCGTCACCGGCGCTTCGGCATCGTCCTGCGCCGGAGCCGCTTCCTCGCCCGTCTTCTCTGCTTCCGCAGTCGGCGCCGCCGGTTCGGCCGAGGCCGCCTGCTTCACAAGTTGCGGCAGGATCGGTTCACTGGCCGCCACTTGCGGCTTGATATGGTCAGCCGCTGCGGCGTTCGCCACTTCTGCGGGCTTGGCCGAAGAACCGAGATCGACAGGCTTGGCCTGAGCCGCAATGGCTTCCTGCACCGGCGCTTCCGCAGCGATCTGCGGCAGCGCGTCGACCTCGCCAGCCAGAGTATCGGCAGGCGTCGCCACGACGACAGCGAGATCGGCCGGCATCGCCACGACGGCAGCAAGATCGGCGGACTGCTCGGCGCCCGGTGTCGCAGCGGCCGCAGGCCCCGCCGCTTTCGTCGAAGCGGCTTGGGCCGCACCGAGCAGCGACTGGAAAGACCCCGTGGCCTGCCTTGCACTGCCGGAGAGGCTGTCGGCCGCTCCCGCCGGAGAGACGGCCTGAGGGGCAGCATTGCCGACTCCGGCGGCCACAGGAAACAGGGAATTCACGGAAACCGGCATTACTGGTCGTCTCCCGGCCGACGAATTGCGGCCATCATTTCATCATAGAAGGATTGCGGCCTACCCGGTCGCACATCCCGTAATCAGCCCACCGCACCGAGGCTGCGCAGGCGCGCACGGGGATGGATCTCGTTCTGCGACAGCACCACGGTCGCCGGGCGCACACGCTCGATGATCGAGCGGACGAAGGGCCGCAGCGGCGGGCTGGTGAGCAGGCAGGGAATCTCGCCCTGCCCCGCAAGGCGGTCGTAGGTGTCGCGCACCGAGGCAATGAAGGCCTGGAGCTGCGAGGGCGCCATGGCCAGGTGGCGATCGTCGCCCTGCCCGACGATGGCCTCGCCAAAGGCCTCGTCCCATTCGCCGCCCAGGGTGACGATCGGGATCGTCCCGTCGATCGTCTGCTGCGCCGAGATCTGCCGGGCCAGGCGCGCGCGGACATGCTCGGTCACTTGCGTGAGATTGCCGGTCATCGCCGTGGCTTCGGCGACGCCTTCCAGAATTGTCGGAATGTCGCGGATCGATATGCCTTCGGACAGCAGGTTCTGAAGCACGCGCTGCACGCCGGAGATCGAGATCTTGCTGGGGATCAGGTCCGCGATCAGCTTCTCGGTGTCCTTGTGGACTTCGTTAAGCAGCTTCTGCGTCTCGGTGTAGGAGAGCAGGTCGGCGATGTTGTCCTTGACGATCTCGGTCAGGTGAGTGGTGACGACGGTGCCGCAATCGACGACCGTGAGGCCGCGGAAACCCGCTTCCTGACGCATGTCGCGGTCGATCCAGAGCGCCGGAAGCTGGAACACCGGCTCCTTGGTCGGCTCGCCGCGAATGCCGACGTCCTGACCGCCCGCGTTGATCAGCAGCAGCTTGCCGATGCGCAGTTCGCCGCGCGCGATCTCGGTCTCCTTGACGAAGACGATGTACTCGTTCGGCTGGAGCGCCATGTTGTCGAGGATGCGGACCGACGGCAGCACGAAGCCGTAGTCGATCGCCATCTGGCGGCGCAGCGCGCGCACCTGGTCGTCGAGGCGCGGCTCGGCCTCGGAATCGTTGATGAGCGGCAGCAGGCCGTAGCCGAGTTCGATGCGCAGCGCGTCGATGGCGAGCGTGCGCGAGATCGGTTCCTCGGCCTGGGCTTCCATCTGCTGCTGCTTGGCCATCGCCTCCTGCATACGCTCCTGCGCGGCACTGGCCTGAGCCTTGCGCGACATCGACCAAGCGAACCAGCCGCAGAGGCCGCCGAGCGAGGCGAAGGGGAAGAACGGCAGCCCCGGCATCAGCGACAGCACGCCCATCAGCACGCCGACGATACCGAAAGCCTTCGGGTAGCGGCCGAGCTGTTCGCCCAGCGCCGTGCCGGTCTTACCGACGACGCCGCCCTTGGAAACCAGCAGGCCTGCCGCGGTCGAGACGATCAGCGCCGGGATCTGGCTGACGAGACCGTCGCCGACCGTCAGGATCGTGTAAGTGGTGAAGGCCTCGCTAAACGGCACGCCGTGGATGGCGACGCCGATGATGAGGCCGACGACGATATTGATCGCGGTAATGAGAAGCCCCGCGACGGCATCGCCCTTCACGAACTTCGAGGCACCGTCCATGGCGCCGTAGAAGCCGCTTTCGGCCTCGATCTCGGCGCGGCGCTCGCGGGCCTGGGACTCGGTGATGGTACCGGCATTGAGATCGGCGTCGATCGCCATCTGCTTGCCGGGCATGGCATCGAGGCTGAAGCGCGCCGCCACTTCGGCGATGCGGCCCGCACCCTTGGTGATGACCACGAAGTTGATGACGATGAGGATCGCGAAGATGGTGAGACCGATCACGGTCTCGCCGCCCATCAGGAACTCGCCGAAGGCCGCGATCACGCCGCCTGCGGCATGGTGTCCCTCGTGCCCGTGGCCGAGGATCAGGCGCGTCGAGGCGAGGTTCAGGCCCAGACGCAGCATCGTGACGATCAGCAGGATCGTCGGGAAGCTGGAGAGCTGAAGCGGCTTCTCGATGAACAGCGCCGTCATCAGGATCAGCACCGAAGCGGTGATCGAGAGGGCCAGGCCCATGTCGAGCAGCCAGCCCGGCATCGGCAGGATCAGCATGCCGATGATCGCACTGACGCCCAGCGCCAGCGCGAGATCGCGGCTGGGGCCGAGGCGGGTCAGGAGCTGGTCCAGCCTTTGAGAGACGATTGCGTTCATCGGATCACCCGAAGTCTAGAAATTCAGTGTCGGATCAGGCCGGGAGGCACGGCAACGCCGTCGGACAGGAACGTGCGCAGCTTGTTGCGCATGGTCCGGACCGAAATGCCCAGCATCGAGGCCGCATTGGTGCGGTTGCCGCGGCAATGCTCCAGCGTCTTGAGGATCAGCTCCCGCTCGACGTCGGCGATGTTCTGCCCCACCAGTTCGGAAACCGCGGTACCGACGGAGGGAGATGCCTCTTCTCCCTCTCCCGCAGCCTTGCCGCGCAGCCGGGCCAGCACATCCTCCAGATTCACCGCGATGTCGACGACCACGAGGTCGTTGCGCGCGCGTTGCCAGTCCTCGAACACCGTGGAATTCGCGGTGCCCACGGCGATGCTGGCGGGGGACCCGCGCACCATCTCGACCGCAAGGCCCATCGCGTTTCCGAGATCGCCCACCAGCATCAGCCGGGTCGGATCGTGTTCGGGCGTGGACATCATGCTTCCTGCCGGACGATTTCGGTGAGCGTGATGCCCAGCGTGCTGTCGATCAGCACGACTTCGCCGCGCGCGATCAGGCGGTTGTTGACGAAGATGTCCACCGGCTCGCCGACGCGGCGATCGAGTTCCACCACCATGCCGGGCTTCAGGCGTAGCAGGTCGCCGATATCCATCCGCGAGCGGCCGAGCACGGCCTGGACCTTCACCGGCACGTCGAACACGGCCTGAAGATCGTCGGGGGTCGGCGGCGTGGTCGGACGCGGCGGGATGGCCGTTTCCTCGACGTTCGCGTCGGCGGGCATTTCGTCGGTCAGGTGAGCTGGCGCGAGTTGGCGCGGCTCGAGCTCGTCGCTCATGGTCATACCTTTCAGCTGTTCATCCACTGACGGATTACGGATGCAGATTCTGCGGGACTGGCCGAGATGGCGTCACCGATGCGGCGCAGGGCGGAGAGCTTGATGCGCCCGTCCACTTGCGCCAGCGCGATTTCCTGATCGAGCATTTCGCCCTCTGCCGCGCGCTGTTCCTCAAGCTGGCGCAGGGCTTCCTCGTCGCCTTCTGCCGCGCGTTCCTTGAGCGCCATCAGTTCGGCATCGTCGGCGGTGAGGCGCTGCTCGACCACGCCTTCGACCAGCGGCGGCGGGGCCAGCTTGGGCTTCAGCATCTTGATGGCGAAGAGGATGATGCCGCCGACGACCAGGATCTTGAGCACATCGAAGATGCGGTCCCAGGTGAGGCCGAAGGGCAGACCGGCGGCCGAGCCGTCGAGGTCGGTGGGCGCGTTGAAGGCCATGTTCTCGACAACGACGCTGTCGCCGCGCTCGCTGTCGAAGCCGACCGCGTTCTCGACCAGCCGCTGGAGACGCTGCATTTGCGCGGCGGGCAGGCCCTGCGGGCCGCCGTCGACCATGACCGCCACGGTCAGGCGCTTGACCTGCCCGGGGGTGCGGATCGCCGTCTTCTGGGTGCGGCTGTTCTGGTAGGTGGTGTCTTCGGACGTCTCGTTCTGTGCCGAGCGGCGGGCGTCGCCGCCGTTGCCGTTGACATTGCCCTGGTTGTCGGGAAGCTGCGAACCGACCGTCACGCCCTGCGCGCCTGCCGAGTTCTCGTCGCTCTGGTTGTTGGATTCGACCGTCGTCTGGTGCGCAATGACCTGGGTGTTCGGATCGAAGACTTCCGATTCCTCGCGCACCTGGTCGCGTTCGAGCACGGCGGCCACTTCGGCGCGCACCTTGCCCTGACCGACGATCGGTTCGATCATCGATTCGATCTCGCTGCGCAAGCGGGCCTCGACGGCGTTCTGCCGATCCTCGAGATTGCCCGCGCCGGCATCGCCGCCCTCGCCCGCCCGCGCCAGCAGCGCGCCGGTCTGGTCGACGATCGAGACCGCCTCGGGGTTGAGATCGGGAACGGCAGAAGAGACGAGATAGCGGATCGCCTGGATCTGCTCGCTGGAAAGGCGCCCGTTGGTCTTCACCGTCACCGAGGCACTGGCCTTGCGCGGTTCGGTCTCGAACATCGCGTGGTCCGGCATGACGACGTGGACGCGGGCCTTGCTGACCTTTTCGAGGCTTTCGATCGAACGGACCAGTTCGCCTTCGATGGCGCGGGTCTCGTTCATCTTCGCGCGCGACGAGGAAATGCCGAAAGGCTCTTCCGCATCGAGCACTTCATAGCCGATCTTGCCGCCCAGCTGGTCGGAGGCCATCGACATGCGCAGCTCGGCCAGACGGTCGACCGGGGCCATGACCCCGGTGCCGTCGGCGGAGAGCTGGAAGGGAACGTTCTGCCCCTTCAGCTTGTCGGTGATCGATTTCGCCGCCGAGGGATCGAGATCGGTATAGAGATAGCCCATCTCGGTCGCAGGACTGCGAAAGGCCATCCATCCGAGCCCGGCCAGCAAGGCAAGGGCCACGCCGCCCATCAGCAGGGCCCGGCGGGGGCCGATCTGCTCGATAAAGTTCCGCAACGGGTTCAAAAGTCGCCTCTTACATCAGCGGCGTCACTCCCTTGGTGTCGCCCCTGACATTATAGGATAAACCGCTAGGCAACTCTTGCCGGGAACAGGAAAAGTTTACGCGCCCTCCGCCTGATCGGATTCCTGATCCAGAACACCGGCCAACTCGGCCATCACCGCGGCGCGCCGCGCGGCGGAATCGACATTGAGACCGCCTTCGGCCCAGCCGATATGGGCATCGCCCATGGGCAGAGTCTCGTCATCGACGACGACGATCGACAGCGTGCGACGCTCGCGCGCACGGCGTTCCTCGACAAGGCGCTCGATATCCTCGCGCATCGCCGGATTGGCGCGGATCGAAAGCGCGGTATCGCGCGCGACCTGATCGAGCGCGCGGGTCAGCGCCTCGTCGATGGCACGGGCGGGCTGCGCGGCGATTGCATGACCAGCCAGCAGTTCGGCGGCCTGAAGCGCGACCGATCCGGCTTCGGCGACGACCTGGTCCATCACCGCATCGAAGCGGCGCTCCACATCGTCGATCGAGGCATGAAGCGCATCGGTGGCCGCCAGCATGGCTTCCGCCCGCTCGCCCCGTGCCTGCTCCAGCCCGGCCTCGAAACCGTCGGCTCGCGCCCTAGCGAGTTCGGCGACGTGATCCTCGTGCAGGCGCTCGATCCGCGCCTGGAGTTCCTCGACGTGTTCGCGCAGTTCGTCGTGCCGTCGCTCGTCGACGACCGGCTCGTTGTTCGGAAAACGGAATATCCTGTCGAAACCGAATGGCTGAATGGTCATGGGATCCTCCATCATCGCCGCACCCTCGGAATTCGTTCGACCTTGCGGTCGCGCATCGCAGGCACAGGCCCGCGATGCATGGCAATCTCTGAAACCCTGCGGATCGGCCAATGGCCTCCCCAAATGGCAAACTCGTGACGACTGCCACGAGCTTGCCGGATACCGGATTCTTCGCTGCTCGCTCCAGACCTGAGGCTGGAGGAACAACAGTTTAAACAGGTCGTCACCGCGATCAATAGATCATCGCATCGTCGCTCTTCGGATCGACGAGCATGATCTCGCCGCGGTCGCCGAGCGACTTGGCGAGGCGGACCAGCGAAGTCTGCGCTTCCTCGCATTCGCGGGCGCGGACCGGGCCCATCGCGGCCATGTCGTCGCGCATCAGCTTGGCGGCGCGTTCGGTCATGGCGTTGAAGAAGAGCTTCTTCATCTCTTCCGGCGAACCCTTGAGTGCCAATGCCAGTTCGCGCTTGTTGCAGTTGCGGACGATCGTCTGGATCGCCGCCGGCAGCAGGTTGGCAAGGTCCTCGAACGTGAACATGAGCGCGCGGATGCGCTCGGCCGATTCCGGCGCCTTCTCGTCGAGCGCGCCGAGCATGGCTTCCTCGGTCGAGCGGTCGAGCGCGTTGAACAGCTCCGCCATCGTCTCGTGCGGATCGCGGCGCTGGGCACGCGAGAGATTGGTCATGAACTCGCTCTTCAGCGTCTGTTCGACCTGGACGATCACGTCCTTCTGCACCGTGTCCATCCGCAGCATGCGCATGACGACATCGGTGGCGAAATCGCGCGGCAGTTCCGACAGCACGCGCGCGGAATGGTCCGGACGCAGCTTGTGCAGGATCACCGCGACGGTCTGGGGATATTCGTTCTTGAGATAGCCCGCGAGCACGGCCTCGCTGACGTTGGACAGCTTGTCCCACATCGTCCGGCCGGAAGGACCGCGAATGTCCTCCATGATCTCCTTCACGCGGTCCGCCGAGAGGATGCCTTCCAGCAGCCTTTCGGTGGTCTCGTAGGAGCCATGGAGCGTCGCCATGCTGGAGACTTCGCCCGAGAACTGCACGAGCAGATGCTCGACGACGACAGAAGGCACCCGGCCGAGCTGGGCGATCGTCGAGGACAGCTCTTTGATCTCGTCGGTGTTGAGCTGTTCCCAGATCGGACCGCCATGGTCGCGGCCGAGCGCCAGCATCAGCGCGGCAGCGCGCTGCATCCCCGAGTATTTCTTGAGCTCCGGCGGCTCAACCACCGCGGCCATCATCGTCACTTCGGTACCCCCGAAAAATTGCTCGATCCCGTACGGTCAGGGCCTCGTTCCCTCTATTTATAGGAGGAAGGTCAGCGCAACGGCCGGATGGAGACACAATTGGCGATAAATTTAAACAATGGGTTGATCGGTCTGTCCATTTTGGGCGGAACGAACGCTTATTCCAGTCTCTCCGCCTCGCTCGCCAGCGTGGAAAGCGCCGCCGTGCTGAAGGCAAAGAAGGCTTTCACCACCGCATTGCCGGACGCAACGCCGCCTTGGCAGGAGGATGCCGATACCCGGCCAGTAAGCGCGCAAATCCTTGCGCTCAAGCGAATGCTGTCGCTCGTCGACACCAAGAAGGACAGCGCGCTGGGTGATCTTCCCGACGTCCAGACCGCCTTCACCACCTACAAGGCCCTGGACCGCCTTCGCATCCTGGCCGAAAGCGCGGCCAAGGCCACGACGTCCTCTGCGGAACGCGCCTCGCTCCAGAAGACCTTCGCACAGGGCCTGCTCGATCTTCAGTCCTTCCTCGGATCGGCCGACAGCGATCTCGTCTCGCTGAACTTCGGCGCCCAGACCAGCAGAGCGACCTCGGTGACCGTCAAGGCGGCAAACACCAGCGGCACCGTCATCGGCGAAGGCGTGTCCAAAACACGCGATGCCGCCCTTGCCGGCATGACCGGCAACGAAGTGCTGCAAATCAAGCTGACCAAGGGCAGTACCACCGAAACGGTGACGGTCGATCTGTCCCAAACGACACAGCCGCCGACGCTCGATTCCGTGGCCGCAGCCCTGAATGCCGCGATCGCCGGCACCCAGGCGACCGATAGCAGCGGAAACCCGATGGTGGATACCAACGGCAATCCCGTCAGCAAATGGAAGTCGAACTTCACCGTCGAAAAGAACGACGGCAAGTGGGGCCTCGTCTTCAACCCCTCGGGCAGCGAAAAAGTCGCGATCGACCAGGTCGGCGGCAGCGATGCCCTGATGATCGCCAGCGGCGAGACCGCGAAGGACGCGGCTACCGCCGCGCGCATCTATCGTGTCGAGGATCTGGACGACTCGCTATCTTGGCAACGCCTGACCAAGATCAACGCAGTCGACGGCACCGCCACGGCGGACGCCAAGGCCGCCGCGACCTCCACCGACGCCGAGGACAAGGACTATACAGTCGCCGCTGCCACCCAGGCAAAAGCGATCGCCACAGACGCCGAAGGCTTCAGCTACGTCGTCGGGACGACCGCGGGCGATGTCGGTACGCGCCTTTCGGACGGCTCGGACGACCTCTTCCTCACCAAGGTGGACAGCGAGGGCAAGGTCGTATGGCAGCGCAGCCTCGGTGCTGCCGGCAGCGCCGAGGGCGCGGCGGTGACCATTGCCGCGAACGGCGATATAGTGGTCGCCGGCACCGTCAGCGGCGCCTACAACGGCGGCGACGACAGCCAGACCGACATGCTGGTTGCCCGCTACAACATCAAGGGCGACCAGCTTTCCGCCACGGTCATCCGCCAGGTCGGCAACGAGACCGCGAGCGCCGTCACGGTGGGTGACGACGGTAGCATCTATGTCGCCGGCAAGTCCTCGACCGGCTTCGGCGATGCCTTCATCGCCAAGCT
>PJTY01000590.1_pt1 | contig 17539 bp, 15 predicted proteins | sample 1512121 | NCBI WGS metagenome assembly PJTY01 (sample SAMN08177680, study PRJNA422409) | Soil metagenome, whole genome shotgun sequencing project. | isolation source: Soil enriched (2) on filter paper: alkali lignin treatment | place: USA: Madison | collected 2015-01-15 | reverse complement strand
CATGAACAGCACAGCAACGAAGATGCTGGCAGCCGAGAAGGTCATGGTCCGCGAGGACCAGGTGTTGAACCATTGTTGAAAGCTGGCGAGGTCACGCTTGAGGGCAGTGGGCTGACGCGTCCAGGACTGCTTGTCGAGGCGGAAGAACACGTAGATCTTCATCAGCGCGCCGACGATCTGGTTGTAATAGAGAATCAGCGGGTAGGCCGGGCCGACGTTGTGGCCGGAGCACAGCAGCATGATGGTTAGGATCAGGCGGGTGATGCCGATCCACAGCAGGTACACCAGCAGGAAGCCCAGGCCGAACTTGAGGCTGGCGATCACTGCCACGGTCAGGCCCAGCAGGCTGGTCCACATCGACACGCGCTGGTCGAACAGCACGATGCTGGTGAACAGCCCCAGGCGGCGCAGGCCCAGGCCGAGCGCACGGGAGTTCTGCCGCAGGTTGTTGCCGTACCAGCGGTACATCAGCTTGCGGCTGGCCTTGAGGAAGCTCTTCTCCGGCGGGTGCTCGACGGTGTTGATGGCGGCGTCCGGCACGTAGAAGGTGTCGTAGCCCAGGCGCATCAGGCTGAACCAGCTGGACTTGTCGTCACCGGTGAGGAACTTGAAGCGGCCCAGGCGCCAGTGCATCAGCGAGTCGCTTTCGACGTCGGCGATGAACTCGGGGTTGGTCACCACGCTGGCGCGGAACATCGACATGCGCCCGGTCATGGTCAGCACGCGCTTGGACAGGGCCATCGAGCACATGTTGATGTGGCGCTGGGCAAAGCGCAGCTTGTGCCACTCGCTCATGATGTAGCCGCCACGCACTTCGCAGAACTCGTTGGTGGTCAGGCCGCCGACGTTGGGGAACAGCTTGAACCACGGCACGGTCTTGCGTACCACGCCATCGCCCAGCACGGTGTCGCCGTCGATCACCGCCACCACGGCGTTCTCGTCCGGCAGCATGCGCGAGATCGCACGGAAACCGTAGGCCAGGCCGTCACGCTTGCCGGTACCGGCGATGCGCACGATGTCCAGCTTCACGTGGGCTGGCGGGTTGTACTTGGCCCACAGGCTTTTCACCAGCAGTTCGTCCGACATCTCCACCAGCGAGCAGACCACGGTGGTGGGGAAGCCACAGTTGATCGCCTCGCGGATCACCGAGCTGTACACCTGGGCGGTGGTGAGTGCTTCGATGCGGAAGCTGGTCACCATCAGGTACACGTGGGACGGGTCGGCGTCCTTGCCCATCTTCTGCACCTTGCGGCGCAGGTACGGGTACACGCCGTAGAGGAAGATCATGCCGCGGATGAAATGGGTGGCGCCCATGGAATAGCGCCAGATGCCGACTGCGCCGACCAGGAAGATGAAGTGCTTCGACTGCGAGTCGAAGATATCGGCTGGCAGGGCCAGGGCGATCAGCATGAGCAGACTCATGTAGAGCAGCCAACCGGCGCACTGCAACAGCACTGTCTGGATCCTTTGCATGTTCAGCATCCGTCGAGAATTCGGGAAAAGGTGGGCAGCGGGGGTGGGGAGGCCCCCGCTGCCCGGCCAGCACTTACCAGCAGATGCCTTCGGTACGGCTGGTGGCGCAGGTCGGTTTGCTCATGAAGCCGACCAGGTCGATCACGTGCTTGCCGGCCGGCGCTTGCTGGGCCAGTTCACGGAACTGCTCGTCACGGTTGCCCAGGACGATGATGTCGGCGTTGTCGATCACCTTCTGGAAGTCGGCGTTGAGCAGCGACGACACGTGCGGGATCTTCGACTCGATGTAGTCCTTGTTGGCGCCGTGGACGCGGGCGTACTGGACGTTCTCGTCGTAGATGTCCAGCTGGTAGCCCTTGCCGATCAGGCGTTCGGCCAGCTCCACCAGCGGGCTTTCACGCAGGTCGTCGGTACCGGCCTTGAAGCTCAGGCCGAGCAGTGCGACCTTGCGCTTGTCGTGGGCTTCGATCAGCTCGAAGGCGTTCTGCACCTGCGATTCGTTGCTGCGCATCAGCGAGTCGAGCAGCGGTGCGCGTACATCGAGGCTGGCGGCACGATAGGTGAGGGCACGTACGTCCTTGGGCAGGCACGAGCCGCCGAAGGCGAAGCCAGGGCGCATGTAGTACTGGGACAGGTTCAGCACCTTGTCCTGGCAGACCACGTCCATCACGTCACGACCATCCACGCCTACGGCCTTGGCGATGTTGCCGATCTCGTTGGCGAAGGTGACTTTGGTGGCGTGCCACACGTTGCAGGTGTACTTGATCATCTCGGCCACTTCGATCGGCTTGCGGATGATCGGTGCGTCGAGCTCTTCGTACAGGGCCTGCAGGATGTCGCCGCTGGCGCTGTCCAGTTCGCCGATGACGGTCATCGGTGGCTGGTCGTAGTCCTTGATCGCGGTGCTTTCACGCAGGAATTCCGGGTTGACCGCGACGCCGAAGTCGACACCGGCTTTCTTGCCCGAGCAGTCTTCGAGGATCGGGATGACCACGTTCTTCACGGTGCCCGGCAGCACGGTGCTGCGCACCACGATGGTGTGGCGGCGCTCGCTGTCACGCAGCACGTAGCCGATCTCGCGGCAAACCGACTCGATGTATTCGAGGCCCAGGTCGCCGTTCTTCTTGCTTGGGGTACCCACGCAGATCATCGATACGTCGCTGGCACGGATGGCTTCGGCGAAATCGGTAGTACCGCGCAGGCGGCCGTTGGCGATGCCCTGTTGCAGCAGTGCTTCCAGGCCAGGTTCGACGATGGGCGACTTGCCCTGATTGATCAGGTCGATCTTGGTGCTGGATACGTCCACACCGATCACTTCATGGCCTCGCGCCGTCAGGCAGCCTGCACAGACTGCACCCACATAACCCAAACCAAAGATGCTGATACGCATCGCTATCACCTCATGTGTTTATCACGCCGGCGCCTCTGGAGAGAGCCGGGCTGGGTTGATTAACAACAGTTTTCGGGCGCACGGATCCATGGCGAAATGCACACTTCGCCGAGCGCAGGCAAAATAAATCCGGAGCGCAAAAAGTTATGCACTCAAATGTGGCAGTAAAAAGCCATTAATTAAAAAACGTGCCCTGGAATGCAGCCGTCTTTATTGCAATGCGCTACATGGCGCTTTGCTGTGCTTGTTTTTTCAAGTGGAAAAATCCTTTGAAATCAACCACTAGGACGAATTGTAAGGGACGCGTCTCTCCTGCGTGGACAGGGTCTTCGGGGGTTGCCGTCATACCTGTCGAAGTTGTTGGGGCTGGTAGTGGATACCTGCCGTTGTCATCTGTAAGTCATCTCTCACAGCCCGGGGGCAGGAAAATCGTTACGGCACTATGAGCGATTCGTCGTAGCAGAAGTTCCGGGGTGGGTTCGGCGCGGATGAAAGATTTCTAAATATTTTTTCAGTGGCAGACAATTTCAATCTGATAGCACACGTGTGTTTTGCCCCTATATATAAAGGGCGAAACTGTTGCGAGATATTTTTGTGCCAGCATCGAAAAATATTTTGAAAAATTCGTCAAAAAAGCTACGAACGGTCTTATGGCGTTTGGCTATAAGTTGCGATGTGTCGATTTTTTGGCGTCGGATTTGTGGCGTGATGGCGATATGAGGTGTGCCCCTTTCTGGGGCCAACGCGACGACACATGCAGAAATATACCAAGACCACAAGAAAGCTAAGGCTTTGCCGTTGCCTGCCGTTACCCCATCTGGGCGCTCTATGGAGCCGTCCATGAACGAAGGAGCGTCTTGGGCAGCCTTGGGACCCTAGGTCACCAGGGGCGTCTCATCCATAAACCACATGGAAGAGATGAGAGAAAGCCAAAAATGAAGAAGAAATCGCAGGTCCTGATGGCCAGTGGTTCGTTGCTGATGGCTGGCATGGTCCAGGCGGGGCCGAAGGTAGACGTAACCGTCAAAAACCAGGGAGCCGAGACAATGGTTCTCAAGCTGGTGACCTCGAACGAATCCAGCACCTATCAGATCGCTGTTCCTCGCCCTGCACAGGAGATGGCCCCCGGCACAGTGAGTACTTTCGGCGTTCAACGTGTTGTCAGCCCGGATGTAAACGCGGCGATGGTGCGATACACGATGGGACGTAAAACCTGTGCTTTCGGTACCACGTTTCAGATGCGTCTGATGCCTGGCGGTATCAAAAAACCCGAATGGACAAAAACAGCCACTCCAAGTGGCGGCGCGACCTGTACGGCCAATATTACCGGCACCTCCACTGATAATTCATGGCGTGTCGAGTTCACCATGAAATAAGCATTTCAACTAGAAAGGGTAGCTGCTTCGTCGCGAATTTGCGGCGAAGCGCTGCTGATCAAGTATTAGGTTTGCTTACGATAGGTGAGGCTTACATGGAAATAAGATATGTAGGGGGCGCTTTGCGTAGTGCGCAAGATTTCGGTGCGCGGGAGCGTTCGACCGCGATTGAGCGCATGGCAGAGCTGGAAACTCTCAAAGAAGTGATTGACGAACAGATTTCCTCGCTGGCGAAGGCCTTGAGTGCGGCGGCAGAGCGTGCCGAGTTGCGAGATAGCCAGTTGTCAAGAAGCGATCTGGCAGTCTTGGCGGCTAAAATAAGCGAGCGGCTTTTTGGCTTGGGCTATGAGTTCGCCAAGGTCGCTCATGATGCTGAAACCCCCGACACAGAAGACCCTGAATGGCTTGCCAGGGCTAAACAAGCTACTGATTTTGTTAATGGCAGAGCGGGTAATCCGTTTGCCCAGCTGACTCAGGAGCAGTTGAGCCTTATCGCTTACGATGAGGGCGGAGTTTTTACAGTCAATGAGCGTAAGGCCGCAGCGATGGAAACGAGCAGGCGTTACTGTGAATGGTCCGTATATATCTGCAGCAAGATCAGTGCAGAGCAGCAGGCTAGCGGTAGTAGTGCGCAGGGTCTCCAGGAGATCTTGTCTTACTATCGATCTTTGCCAGCGATCGAGGAAGCCCGGTTCGGTAATTATGAGGTCATGATAACGATGCAGTTGAATTCATCGGAGATCGAATGGCCTGAGTTCAACGTTTCGCTGATCGATATGATTGCCACTGAATGGGGGGGTGATCAGGATCGTTTGACAGATAATTTGGAGGTGGGTAATGAGCCATCTTCGTCTTGAATCAGTAAAACGTTCGATTGACGGCCGGATAGTTCTCGATGATGTATCTCTGTCATTTGTTGAAGGCCAGTCATGCGCCATTATTGGCTCCTCCGGCTCAGGCAAAAGTACGCTGCTCAACCTGATCGGCCTGCTCGACCAGCCGTGTCGGGGACGTCTGATACTGGACGGTTGTGACATGACGCAGGCAAATGCTGACCAACGCGCCATCGCCCGCAATTCCTCGCTGGGCTTCGTGTTCCAGAGCTTCAACCTGCTGCCACGCCTGTCCGTTCTGGACAATGTCGCGCTGCCGCTGACTTACCGGGGTATCCGCCTGGCCTCGGCACGGCAGGCCGCGAAGGCTCAACTGGAAAAAGTCCGCCTGGCCCATCGTGCCTTGAGCCGGCCCGCTGATCTGTCCGGCGGCCAGCGCCAGCGTGTGGCGATCGCTCGGGCGCTGGTTACCGGGCCGCGAATACTGCTTGCCGATGAGCCAACGGGAAACCTGGATGGCGATACGGCGCAAGACATCATGGGGCTGCTATCGAGCCTGAACCGCGAGCAAGCAATGACCTTGCTCATGGTCACCCATGACCCGGGCATGGCGCAGTGCCTTGACCGGCGCCTGCGGGTGCGTGACGGTGCCGTGTTCGATGCCTGAAGCCTATGGACCAAGCTGGCCACAACGCATCGGCGAGGCGCTGGGCAGCGTGAGGCAATCAGGCGCTCGGGCCGTGCTGGCGCTGCTTGGCATCGCTGTCGGTTGTGCCGCATTGGTGGCCTTGATGAACATCGGCCACAGTGCGGCGCAGCATACCCGGCAGTTGTTCCAGGGCTTGGGTAGCGAGTTGTTGGTTGCCAACCTTGAGGCGACGGTCGAACGGGGCTTTGAGCCGATGGCGCTGGAGCCTGTCGATCTGCCGCCGGGCATACGTGCCGCAGCGCCGTTGGCGGTCAGCGTGGCCACCGTGCGATTCAACGGGGAGAGCATCGAGACGATGGTCGTCGGCAGCACCACGTACCTGAACGAAGTGCTGCGGTTGCAGGTAGATCAGGGCCGATTGCTGTCCGGTTACGATGAACTGGCCACGCATGTTCTGCTGGGGGCTTCTCTGGCGCGCCAGCTGCGTGTGAGCAGCGGCGATCGCTTGCAGCTGGGCGCCTATGGGTTCGATGTAGTGGGTGTGCTTGCGCCGCACGGGTACAACCCGATGTTGCCGGTCAATTTCGACGACGCCGTGCTGATGCCACTATCCGGCGTTCGTCGTCTGAACCCTCCGCCGGATGTCGGGACGCTGGTCGCGCTGGGTGTGGATGCGATGAGCCTGCCCCAGGCCGCTCGTTCGCTGTATCAGTACCTGCAATCACGGTTGCCGAGGCATGAAGTGAATGTTCAACTGCCGCGGCAAATGCTGGAGAGCATGGCCGGGCAGTCACGGATGATGACCTGGATGTTGGCGAGCACCGCTGCCATCGCGCTGCTGCTTGGTGGTGTCGGCGTGATGAATGTCATGGTGATGAACGTGGTGCAGCGCCGCCGTGAGATCGGCGTACGCATGGCCCTTGGGGCGCGTGGTTGCGATATCGCCTGGCTGTTCGTGCTTGAAGCGCTGTTGCTCTCGGTAGCCGGGGCGCTGCTGGGTGTGCTGCTCGGGTTGGCCGGTGCCTGGCTGTTCACCCTGGCTTCCGGCTGGAGTTTCGCACTCGATGCAGGGTCGCTGCCTGTGAGCATGGGCATTTCATTGGTGCTGGGACTTTTCTTCGGCCTGCAGCCTGCGCTGGCCGCCGCGCGGCTACAGCCGGTAGTGGCATTGCGTGATGACTAGGTGGCTGGCGATGACCTGCGCATTAGCGCTACCGTGGGTGGCCATGGCCGAAAACTGCCTGCGGCCGTCCCGTCCGGCTGTGCAGAACCGTTTACCAGTGAGTGCCCTGTCGGTCATGCACGGCGAGCCCGTGGATATCGAGCTGGCCGATGCCATTGCCCTGGCTTTGCGCGACAACCGGGCAATTCGCAGTGCCTACCTTGAGCGTATCGCGCAGAAATTCGACCTGCGCGTAGCCCGTGACCAGTTCGCCCCGCAGCTGTCGTTGAAGGCGCGTTACCTGGGCAACCGCAATCACGCGGACCGCTATCGGGAGGCGCAGCTGACGCCCGCAGCCAGCTTGCTCACACCCTACGGTACACGCTTGAGCCTTGACTGGGCTTACGGCAATACCCGCGCCGATAGCGCGGGCCGGCGCTACCGAGATGGCGCCAACCTGATGGTTATCCAGCCCTTGTTACGTGGCGCCGGGCGCGAGATCGCCGGCGCGCCGCTGCGCCAGGCGCAGCTGGCCGAACAGTTGCACCGCCTGGCGCTCAAGGACAACGTGGCCCACGTCATCACCCGCACCATCCTGCTGTATCGCGGTCTGTTACGTGCTCAGGAGCAGTTGCGCATCGCTGACGATGGCCTGGCTCGTTCACGCAAGCTGGTCGAGGTGAACAGGGCGCTGATTGCTGCCGGGCGTATGGCCGCGTTTGAAATCGTCCAGGCAGAGGCCGAAGTCGCAAGCCAGGAACTGGCCCGCGAAGGCAGCCGCAACCAGTTGCAGCAAAGCCGTCTGGCGCTGGCACAGCTATTGGGGATAGACCTTTCGACGCAACTCAGAGCAGCGGAGTCTTTACGCATCGAGCATGTACAGGTGGACACCGAACAGGCACTGGCTCGGGCGCAGGCGCTTCAACCGGCCTATCTGATGCAGTTGCTGGCTGGTGAACAGGCAGCAATCGACTTGCGGGTGGCGCGCAATGCGCAGTGGTGGGATCTGTCGCTGGTCGGCGGTGCCAGCCAGTTGCGCGAACGACCAGGCGACCAGGCCTCCTGGGAGCATTATCTGGGTCTTGAACTGGATGTGCCGATTGGCGACCTCAGCCGGCGTCAGGCCAAGGTACGTGCGCAGGTGGCGGTGGATAGCCAGGCATTGAGCCTGGCCGAATCCCGTCAGCAACTGCAACGCGAGGTGATCAGCACCGTGCGCGATATCCAGGTGCGCTGGCGGCAACTGGAAATTGCCGAGCGTGCCCTGGCCTTGTCGCAGCGCAAGCTGGATATCGAGCAGGAGAAACTTGCTGCGGGACGCTCCAGCAACTTTCAAGTGTTGAGTTTCGAGGGCGACCTGCGGCATGCGCAAAGTACCCATCTCGATGCCACCCTCGATTACCTCGATGCCCAGGTGGTTCTGGATCAGGTACTGGGGACCACGCTGGAACGCTGGGATGTGGCACTCAATGACTAGGAGAGGCTGGTTGGCGCTGGGTGGGCTCTTGAGCCTGCTGGGTGTGTCGCTCTGGCAGGTATGGCCCGATGCTGCCGGGCAGGGTACGCAACACTGGGTGCAGGTCCAGCCGCAGCGGCTGGAAAGTCGCCTGGGCTTGGTCGGCAAGGTGCAGTCGGGCCGTCAGGTGATCCTAAGCGCGCCGTTCGATGGCGCGTTGGCGTCGGTTCTGGTGCAGGAGGGGCAGCGGGTTATTGCGGGCCAGCCCCTGATGCGGCTCGATACCAGGCAAATCGACATCCAGTTGCGCCAGGCCGAGGCTGAGCGCCTGAGGACCAGAGCCCTGGTTACTCAGTTGCGAACATGGCCTGCCAGCCCCGAAGTCGCTCGCAGTCTGCGTGTGCTAGGCGCGGCGCGCGCCGCGCTTGCTGCTGGCCAGGCGGCGCTGGATGAAACCCGACGGCTGTTCGAGCGCGGGATCGTTGCGCGCATGGAAGTCGATAGCCTTGAGCAGTTGCAGCAAGCGCAACGTGAAGCGGTGCTGGATGCGCAGCAGGAGCTGCAACTGACCCGGGCACGGGGGCAGGGCGATGTACTGGCTATTGCCGAAATGGAGCTGGAGAACGCCGAAGCGCGGTGGCAGGCATTGGCGGCAATGCGCGAACAGAGAGTGCTCAGGGCGCCGTTCGATGGCCTGCTGGCACGTGTAGGCAATGGTGGTGCGAGCACGGCGCTGCCACTGCAGGAGGGGCAGGCACTGACGCAAGGCATGCCACTGCTGGTCTTGAGCGACCTTGAGCGGTTGCAGGTGAATGCCGGCGTGGAGGAGCGCGATGTGGGAAGCTTGCGTGAAGGCATGGAAGTCGGGGCCATCATCGCTGGTCATCTGCTTGTCGGTCGGCTGAGTCAGATTGGGCAGCAGCCGCGAAACGATACAGGGCAGGGGGCATGGTATGACGTCGTGGTGGACCTGAATTTGCCTGTAGTGTCCTCGGAACTAGGTTTACGGCTGGGCATGGGCGCGCAGCTGGCGCTGTTATTGCAGCGCCGAGAGCAGGCGATAGTGCTTCCACCCGAGGCGCTGCGGCGGGATGAGGCAGGCAGGACTTATGTGGTGTTTCGCGAGGGAGATGAGCAGGCGCCGCGCAAGGTTCCGGTCACTGTTGGTATTACCGTTGCGCAAGGTGTCGAGGTGAACGGGCTGCAGTCGGGGTTCGTGCAATTACCCTGAAGGCCCGCGGGGCAGCCTGTGGGAGCGGGCACGCCGCTCCACAGGTATTGCACTGGCCTCGAGTGCAATGGGGAACTTGCGGGTTTACCCGCGAAGAGGGCGTTCCAGGCTCACTCGGCAGGATGATCGCGCAGGAACACCAGGTGGTCCGGCTTCGACTGCTCGGCACTGTAGTAGTACCCCTGCACATCGAACTGCTTGAGTTGTTCCGGTTCGCTGATGCGCTGCTGGATCACGAAGCGGCTCATCATCCCCCGTGCCTTCTTGGCATAGAAGCTGATGATCTTGTACTGGCCGTTCTTCAAGTCTTTGAAATCGACGTTGATCACCCGAGCCTTCAATGCGCTGCGTTTTACCGCGCTGAAATACTCGTTGCTGGCCAGGTTCAGCAGGACGTCATCGCCCTGCTCGGCCAAGGCCTGGTTCAGCCATTCGCTGATGCGCGTGCCCCAGAAGGCGTACAGGTCCTTGCCGCGGGCGTTGGCCAGCTTGGTGCCCATTTCCAGGCGGTAGGGTTGCATCAGGTCGAGTGGGCGCAGCAGGCCGTACAGGCCCGAAAGCATGCGCAAGTGCTGCTGGGCGTAGCTGAAGTCATCCTCGCTCAAGCTCTCGGCGTCGAGGCCGGTGTACACGTCACCCTTGAACGCCAGCAGCGCCTGCTTGGCATTGGCCGGGGTGAAGTCCGGGGTCCAGCTGCCGAAGCGCGCGGCATTCAGGCCGGCGAGCTTGTCGGATAGATGCATCAGTTCGCTGATCTGCGCCGGCGACAGGTCGCGCAGCTGCTGAATCAGCTCCTGGGAGTCGTCCAGGTACTGGGGCAGGGTGAAACGCTCGGTCACAGGCTTGGTGTCGTAGTCGAGGGTCTTGGCGGGTGAAATCACCGTCAGCATCGGGTCGGCTCCTGGCATCGTTGGCCGGGAATTCTACGGGCTGGACAGTGCAACTCCAAACTATGGCGACGATAGTCACAGACCATGGCCGATGCAGAGGCTATAGTGCGCGTTTCGCCGTTGCGGAGCCTTCAACCGTGCGTATTGCCTCTGCCTTGCTGGCCGCTCTGCTGAGCCTGGCCGCGCAAGCCGCCCCTTCACCCCAGCTGAGCCTGGACCGCAGCCTGTGGCCTGAACAGCTGGACAGCCCGGCGTTGTTCGATGTGGCCTCGCGGGCCGAGATCCTCTCGTTCGCCCAGGTACTGCACGAAAGCGAACTGCTTGACGACGCGACGCTGGCGGCACGCTTGGGGCTACGGCAGGTCAACCTGCAGAAGGTGCGCCAGGTGCGGGCGCGCATGTGGCAGCGTTTGTGGGAAGGGTATCAACAGGCGCAGCGCAGTTGCGAACAGGATGCGTCGTTCTGCTATCCGGTTACGTCGATGGCGGAATTGCGTACGCAGGCAGCGACGTTCGCCGCTGATGTCGGCACGTTCTATACGGGCTGGATCGAGCCTAGCCATCAGTTCCATGTCCGTTATCTGGACGACCAACTGCGCAAGGCTGCGTTGCTGCCACAGACCAGCAGCGAGGTGGAGCGGTTGTCCCCGGGCGAGCGCAATGGGGATGAACTGAACGACCGCATGTTCCTGCTGACCTTCGTCGGCGGCCCCGGGCCGGATGGCGGCAGCACAGATCTGCTGGCTGATTACCTGCGTCGGCAAAAGCTTGAAGGTACGTTCTTCGTGCTTGGCAACCGCCTGCAGCAACGCCGCGATGCCGGCTCGGCAGATGCCTTGCATCAGCTCTATGGCGGGCAGTGCGTGGGGATCCAGGGTTGGGAGTACCGCTCCCATGCGCAATGGACCGGCTGGCAGGACTCGTTGCGGCGCAGCCAGGCGCGGGTGCAGGCCGACCTGCCGCAGCAATTTGTGCCGTTGTTCCGCCCGCCTTACGGGCAGCGCCGGGCCGATGGCGAAGCGTTCATGGCCAGCCAGCAGTTGCAGGTGTCGTTGTGGGATATCGATGCCCAGGACGATGGCGCACTGAGCGCCGAGGCCTCGGCCCAGCGGGTGCTGACCTTGATGCTGCTGTGGCGCAAGGGGGTGATCCAGTTCCATGACAGCTTGCCCAAGGCGCAGCCAGCGGTGGAGTGGTTGTTGCGCAATACGGCGCAGAGCGGGATTGGTTGGGAAGATTGCCAAGCTTATGGCTTGAGGGGGTAGGGGCCGCTTTGCGGCCCATCGCGACACAAGGCCGCTCTACAAGGTTACGCGATGCCTGTAGGAGCGGCCTTGTGTCGCGATCGGGGTGCGAAGCGCCCCCCGCCAATGCCAGCCTGAATTTTTACTGTAGCCCCCACGCGCCCCCTCGCCAACCCCTGTTCGTCATTTGGAAAAATAAACTTCACCTGCACGTAAAAAGACTTTTTTTAGTCATCATTTTTGCTGTATGAAGAAACCAGACAGCCGATTCCTGCAGCACAGGTGGCGTCATCCAGGCCCACCTAGCCAGGTTCGCTTCCCGCCCGTAACAACGCGGATACGGGGACAGCGGCAGTCACTCTGCGGCGTAACAGACCACGCCGTGTGGCTTCGACATAAGGTGACCGAGTATGGATGACCAAGGACGCAACCCTTCCTCCAGCAAGCCTATCCTGTATGTGCTCGATACCAACGTCCTGATTCACGACCCCAACGCGTTACTGAACTTCGAGGAGCACCATGTCGCCATCCCGATGACGGTGCTGGAGGAACTCGACAAGCTCAAGACCGGCAAACAGACCATCGCCGCCGAATGCCGCCAGGCCATTCGCCTGATTGATCAGACCCTTGGTGACGCCTCTCCCAGTGATGTCGAGCAGGGCGTGCCGATCCAGCGTGGCAAGAGCGGGCCCAAGGGCTTCCTGTCAATCCTGATGACTCCGCGCAACGAGCCGAACAAGCTGCTGCCGGAAAACCTCAACGACAACATCATCATCAACCAGTTGCTCGAAGTACGGGCCCGGCGCACCGACCTGGACGTTGTGCTGGTCACCAAAGACATCAACATGCGCCTGAAGGCGCGTGCCTGTGGCATCGCGGCCGAGGACTACAGCACCGACCAACTGGTCGATGACGTGTCCTTGCTGTCCAAGGGCTACCATTCGGTCACCGGCTCGTTCTGGGACCGGGTGAGCAAGGTCGATACCCGCCAGGAGCGCGGCCGCACCTGGCATCGCGTGCAATTGATCGACAACCTGCCGGCGGTTCATGTCAACGAGTTCATCATCGATGAACAGGGCTTCGTCGGCTGGATCAAGGGTATCCGCAACGATGAGCTGCTGTTGCTCGACCTGCACCAGGAACCGCTGCTGCACCAGGAAGCCTGGGGCCTGAAACCGCGGGACATCCACCAGAGCCTGGCGCTGTTCGCCCTGCTCGACCCGGATATCCACCTGGTCAACCTGACCGGCGCCGCCGGTTCCGGCAAAACCATCCTGGCCCTGGCCGCAGCCATCGAACAGACCATGGTCAGCAAGCGCTACCGGCGCATCATCGCCACCCGCAGCGTGCAGGGGCTGGACCAGGAGATCGGCTTCCTGCCGGGCACCGAGGCCGAGAAGATGGAGCCCTGGCTGGGCGCCATCACCGACAACCTCGAAGCCTTGCACATGGATGACGAAAGCACCCATGGCAGCGTGGAATACATCCTCGAACGCGTGCCGTTGCAGTTCAAGTCGCTGAACTACATCCGAGGTCGTAGCTTCCAGCAGAGCCTGATCCTGATCGACGAGTGCCAGAACCTGACGCCGCACCAGATGAAAACCATCATCACCCGTGCCGGCTCCGGGTCCAAGGTGGTCTGCCTGGGCAACCTGGCGCAGATCGACACCCCTTACCTGTCCGCGACCAGCTCGGGCCTGACCTACCTGACCGAGCGCTTCAAGGACTTCCCCCATGGCGTGCACATCACCCTGCAGGGCGTGCCACGCTCGGTGCTGGCCGAGTACGCCGAGTCGCATCTGTAACCCTCACCGCCGGGCGGTTCGCCGCCCGGCCTCTTCGCGGGCACGCCCGCTCCCACAGGTAATGCGCTGTCCTCGAGTCCCGTGTTGTACCTGTGGGAGCGGGCGTGCCCGCGAAGTGGCCGAACCTGCCGAAACATACTTCTGCTCAAACCTGACTCACAGGTTTACACTGCGAGTTCCCTTCACAGGAGCAGAGCAGTGCTGACACATCTTGATTCCCAGGGGCGGGCCAACATGGTCGACGTCACTGAAAAGGCCGTGACCGAGCGTGAGGCCACCGCCGAGGCGCGGGTGCGCATGTTGCCGCAGACCTTGCAGATGATCGTCGACGGTGAACACCCCAAGGGCGACGTGTTCGCCGTGGCGCGCATTGCCGGGATCCAGGCGGCGAAGAAGACCAGCGATCTGATCCCGCTGTGCCACCCGTTGATGCTGACCAGCGTCAAGGTCGAGCTCAGCGCCGAGGGGCAGGACGCCGTGCGTATCGTCGCCCGCTGCAAGCTGGCCGGGCAGACCGGCGTGGAGATGGAGGCGCTGACCGCCGCCAGCGTGGCCGCACTGACGATCTATGACATGTGCAAGGCTGTGGATAAGGGCATGGTCATCGAGCAGGTGCGCCTGCTGGAAAAACTCGGCGGCAAGAGCGGCCACTACAAGGTGGAGGCGTGATGAAGGTCAAGGTGATGTACTTCGCCCGTTACCGCGAACTGCTGGGCGTGGATGCCGAGCGGGTGGAGGGCGCGTTCAAGGTGCTCGACGATGTGCGCCAGGCCTTGGTGGCCAAGGGTGGGCATTACGAAGTGCTGGCCGAGCAGAACCTGATGTGTGCGCGCAACGAAGAGCTGTGCAAGCTCGATGAGCCTCTGGAAGAGGGCGATGAAGTGGCGTTCTTCCCACCGGTGACCGGAGGCTGAACATGGCTGTGCGAGTACAGGAGGGCGCGTTCGACCCGGGGGCCGAGACCAATGCCATGCACGCGGCGAATGTCGGCGTGGGTGCGGTGGTCGGTTTTGTCGGCTACGTGCGGGATTTCAATGATGGCCGCGAAGTGGCGGGGATGTTCCTCGAGCACTATCCGGGCATGACCGAAAAGGCCCTGGCCAAGATCGTGGTCGAGGCCGAGCAGCGCTGGCCGCTGCTCAAGGTGGAGGTGCTGCACCGCATCGGTGCGCTGGAACCGGGCGAGCCAATCGTGTTCGTCGGCGTGGCCAGTGCTCATCGGCAGGCGGCGTTCGATGCCTGCAACTTCATCATGGATTACCTGAAGACCCGGGCGCCGTTCTGGAAGAAGGAAAATACCCAGGAAGGGGCGCGGTGGGTAGAAGGGAAGCAGAGTGACCAGGATGCCGCTGGGCGCTGGTGAGTTCTTCGTTTGATGGCCGGGGCTTTGCCCCGGTTCGCGGGTAAACCCGCTCCCACAGGTACTGCACAGGTTTCGAAAGCTGTGGAGTACTTTGTGGGAGCGGGTTTACCCGCGAAGAGGCCGGCACAAGTTAATGGTGCTTGCGCGGCACCGGCTTGAGCAGCTCATCCGGCGGCATTTCACACTTGATCTTGCGCCCCAGCAGCTCTTCGATCGCCGGCAGCTGGTACGAGTCGTCTTCACCGGCAAAGCTGATCGAAACACCACTGGTGCCTGCACGGCCGGTCCGGCCAATGCGGTGCACGTAGTCGTCCGGGTCTTCCGGCAGGGTGAAGTTGATCACGTGGCTGATGCCATCGATGTGAATGCCACGCCCGGCCACGTCGGTGGCCACCAGCACGGTGATGCGCCCTTCGCGGAAGCTCTCCAGGGTACGGATACGCTTGTGCTGCGGCACATCGCCCGACAACTGCGCGGCGTTGATGCCATCGCGCACGAGTTTTTCCTCGATGCGCCGCACTTCGTCCTTGCGGTTGGCGAACACCATTACCCGTTCCCACTTGTTCTGGGTCACCAGGTTGTACAGCAGCTTGTACTTGTCGCTGCCGGCCACCGCATAGACGTGCTGTTCCACCGTTTCGCTGGCAACGTTCTCCGGCTCGATTTCGACGATGGCCGGGTTGGTGGTCCACTGCTTGGCCAGGTTCATCACGTCGTCGGTGAAGGTGGCGGAGAACAGCAGGGTCTGGCGCTCGCTTTTCGGCGGCGTCTGGCGAATGATCTGGCGCACCTGGGGGATGAACCCCATGTCGAGCATGCGGTCGGCTTCGTCCAGCACCATCACCTCGACCATGTCCAGGTGCACCTCACCGCGCTGGTTGAAGTCCAGCAGGCGGCCCGGAGTGGCCACCAGGATGTCGCAATGGCGCGATTCCAGGGCCTTGAGCTGCTTGTCGAAGTCCATGCCGCCGACGAAGCTCATCACGTTCAGGCCGGTGTACTTGGTCAGGGCGACGGCATCCTTGGCGATCTGCACTACAAGCTCGCGGGTGGGCGCGATGATCAGCGCGCGTGGCTCGCCCATGTAGCGTTCCTTCGGCGGCGGCGTCTGCTGCAGCTGGGAAATGATCGAGATCAGGAACGCCGCAGTCTTGCCGGTACCGGTCTGGGCCCGGCCGATGGCGTCCTGGCCACGCAGGGTGTAACCCAGCACCTGTGCCTGGATCGGCGTGCAGTACGGGAAGCCCAGGTCGTGGATGGCGTGCATCAGTTCGTTGGACAGCTTGAAGTCGTGGAAGCGGGTCTTGCCTTCCTGCGGCTCGACCACGAAGTCTTCCGGTTTCCACAGGCTGGCCTGTGGTTTGGGTTTGCGCTCGCGACGCGGTTTGTCCTTGGCCGGCTTGTCGGCGGCTGGCGTAACGGCGGCAGGCTGTTCGGCCAGGGGAGCGGGGTTGGCGCGTGGCGCGGCCGGTTTTGCCGCAGGCCTGGCATCGCTGGCGGGCGCAGGCGGCGACACGCTGGCAGCAGGAGCGACGGCCTGTGGCGCGGCGTCTCCCTTGCCGAAAATTTTCTTGAGTGCCTTGAGCACGATCGTCTCGTCAACTGGTTAAGGAATGTACGCCGGGCAGTGTAATGCAAGTTTCGGGCGCGGCGTAGTGGAATAGCCTTACAACTACAGGCGGCTGCGGCTTATTGCAGTTGTTCGGCCAGCCAGTGGTGGATGTCGTTCAGCTCTTCCACCACCACTTCATGTTCCATCGGGTATTCATGCCAGCGGGCGGCGACGCCCCAGGTGTTCAGGTACTCGAAGGCGGTGCGGCCCATGGAAGGGATGACCACCGGGTCGTGCACGCCGTGCAGGCACAGGGCCGGGGTGCGTTGCTGGCAGGCGCTCAACTGATGCTGGTCGTTGAAAGTGGGGGCGTAGGTGGACAGGGCGATCACGCCACCCAGCGCTTCTTGCCACTTTATATACGCAGTGTGCAGTACCACCGCGCCACCTTGGGAGAAGCCGGCCAGGAAGATCCGCGACAAGCTGATGCCTTTGGCCTGCTCGGCCTTGATCAGGCCAATGAGCTGCTCGGCCGATTCTTCCAGCTGCGCTTCGTCGATGGCGCGGGCCGGGGTCATGGCCTTGATGTCGTACCAGCTAGGCATGGCGTAGCCGCCGTTGATGGTTACCGGGCGGGTGGGAGCCTGGGGCATGACGAAACGGGTACCAAGCAGGCGCTCCTGCATGAATTCGGCGACTGGTAGGAAGTCGTAACGGTCGGCACCCAGGCCGTGCAACCAGATCACACAGGCATCTGCGGTTTTCTGCGGTTCGAGAATCAGCGGGTTGGTCATGACTGCTCCGAAAGTGTGCGGGTCTTGTTATGGCGTGCGTAAAAAGAAGGCGCTGCAAATGATTGTCGGAAAAAGAATGTCGCAACGATACAACTTTCCCTACTTGACGAGCGCTTAAACGCTACAGCCAGCGAAGCTGGTACGCGCTTTGCAATCCAACCTGTGATGCAAAGGGCAGGCCGCGACGGTAACACCCTTTGCACGCGAAGGCTGTCACAGAACAGTCCATTGCGCCAATTGACCCAATAACAAGCCAATACGGGTCGGATACGCCTCAAAAGGGTGCGGTGCAATTCCGGCTCGATACAACAAGAGCGATTT
>PJTY01000589.1_pt1 | contig 17540 bp, 15 predicted proteins | sample 1512121 | NCBI WGS metagenome assembly PJTY01 (sample SAMN08177680, study PRJNA422409) | Soil metagenome, whole genome shotgun sequencing project. | isolation source: Soil enriched (2) on filter paper: alkali lignin treatment | place: USA: Madison | collected 2015-01-15 | reverse complement strand
GCGCCGATTGGTCCGCGATTACGAGAAGCGCATCGACGTCTCACAGGCCATGATCCTCGTCGCCATGGGCGGCAATCTCCTACGCCGAAACGTTCACCCCTGATTTTCCAAACGGACTCTAAGAATGGGATGTCGCCACCCGAACAGTTAAAATAATAATATATTTTTCAATCCAGAAGGTATGTAGAAAAATATAGATTAATCATACGTTGAGTTGTGAGAAGTTGAAGGGTTATGGATCAGATTCGATAGACCCAGCATAAATTCTTCCGTTAGTCGAAGGCCCCTGCCCGTCAACGTCAGATAGATGCGCCGCCGATCTCGCGCGTCTTCGATCCTCTGGATCAGGTTTTGTGCAATCAATCTGTCAATATGTCGAAGGGCGGTGCTGGTTGGAGCGACGCTAGCCAAGCAAGCGCTTGTGATCGAAACAAGTCGGTTGCGACCTGCCGATGCATAAAGGTCAATCAAAATATCCCAAGAAGGATCATTGAACAGGTTTGGATAGGATCGCTCGCGTGCTCGTCTGAGCTTCAATATGCCGATGGCGATTTCAGTGAGAAAAGGCGAGGACGGTGCAGCATCAAAGGCTGGCCGGAATCCTTCCATGATGTATCTCCCTGTTTTGAGGTCAATTATCCCTCATTTCAGGAAGAGCACAACCCGATAATAACTAACCTATGTCGATTGCGGATTTTGCTGCCAGCCAGTGAGCATATCTAAACCCATCTGGAGATGGATGGCAGCGTCCTCGAGAGCAAGGCGATCGCACAACTGTAAGGCCTCTTCGACGAGTCTGATTGCGCGACCTCTGGCGGTCTCATCATCATATTCTACCGCAGTGGACATGAGGGATCCCTACCTCAATTTCCAAGAGAGTGGGAGCTATTTTTGCGTGAAATATGTAAAAAATTGCTCTCCCACCTTCATGTTACCCGCAACACATTTCGCCGATTGTTGTAATTTTCGCAATGTCGAATTTTGTTCCATGAAAACTGTATTCAAATTGGAAGTGGTTGGAAAGGACTCTCACGTTTCTCACAGATAGACCTTTTGTGCTGGCTCAATCAGTCGGTTGTCGAACTTAGCATCAAAAGGGAGAACGACTTTGGCTACTTTGAACGTAGACGTCGGAGATAGTGACGTTGTAATCGACGCCACCGATACTTCCGATGATAATAATGTCATCAATATCACTGCTCTCGGATCCCAGACCTTGACCGTCGATGGTGTGAGCGCGTCGATCGAGACAATCGTACCAGTCGATGTGGGCATATCTCCGACGTTTTCTGCGATAAATGGCGGCGATCTCTCGATCGACTATGGAAGCGTCGGTGCATCCATTTTGTCATCGGTCACCTACGACGTCGGCGCTGATTCGACCATTTCGGTAGAGGGGCCAGATATTCTGGGCCTCACTTTGGGTGTCCAGAATGTCAACTTTTCAGGCGGGGGCGGCAGTGCCTTCTCATATCAAAGCGGCCTGATTGACACTGTCACATCGATGAATGTGACGGGTTTCAGCTGGGGCGATAGCCTGTCAGTCGAAGGTTATACCTTCAGCGACTTCAATTACGATTCCGCTTCTGGAAGTGCCTCGCTCACCTTTGAGGAGGGCGGCATTCTGGGTGGAAGCTTCACCTACAACCTGAGCGGCCTCGATCCGGAACTGGCAGCGCAAATCGAAGCCGACCCGGCAAGCTTTTTCGTCGATGGCGCTTTCGTTGCGCCTGTGTGCTTTTTCCAGGGCACGCTGATCACCACTGATCGGGGGCCTGTACCCGTTGAGCAATTGGTGGAGGGTGACAAGGTCAAATGTCTAAGCGGCATGCGCGAAGTTCGCTGGATTGGTTATCGCCACGATTGGGTGCGTCGTATCCCTGAGGACAATCGGATGAAGTTCTGGCCGGTGGTGGTCAGCGCGGATGCGATCGCGCCAAACGTCCCGAATTCTGACCTTCGCGTATCCCCTTGGCATCATCTATATGTTGAAGGGGTGCTTGTTCGGGCGAACGATCTCGTGAATGATCTGAACATCTATCGCGACACAAGTATCCAGCGTATTTCTTATTACCACATCGAACTGGATCAGTTCGATGTGATCGAGGCTCACAACCTCTATTCGGAGTCCTACACGAACGGCGGAAACCGCGATTTCTTCCATAATGCCGATGTCACACAAATCGCACCTAAGGACCGTGTCCGGCGCCGCGGTGAGCGTCCGGGCTTTCACGCGGTGCGAGAACTGGATGTGAGGGTGGCGATGCAGCAGCGTTACAAGGAGCGGGCGGAGGCGCTCCAGGCGCTCATGGAACTCTCGTTGCGAAAGAGCGCTTGAAAACTCACTGGCATCGGCGTTTACGCCGATGCCAGACGCGTTCGCTTCACACTAGGTCGCGGGCGGCTGGGTGGATCATGCCTCTCTGAGGAATCTATGTACAACGACAATGCTGTTATCGTCGCGAAGTGGCCTCGGGGTAAGGCTGTAAAAGAAAATTGGGGCGACAAGCTCAATCCAGCATTGATCGCCAGGCTTTCTGGATTGCCGGTAGTGCATCACTCCGATGTACAGGGTTGGGGTGCTCGTCCCGTGTATCGCGTTATCGGCAGCGGGTTGGCGCTTATGACAGAAAATGACGTCATATGGGGCACTGGGCTGATGGATGCAAAGGTCGAGCCCGAGCGGGAGGCGGCAAAGATTTGTGCGGTTCGTGGGCCACTAACCAGACAGCGTTTGATGGAACTTGGCTTCGATTGTCCGGAAATATATGGCGACCCGGCTCTGCTTTATCCGCTGATGTACCAGCCAACTGTTTATCGAGTTTATGACTATGGGCTGATACTGCATTGCCGCGAATCTGGTATTATCGATCCCATAGATACTTCCGCACAAGGGCGAGTTCTGGAAATCGATATTAAGGGCGATTTGCAGAAGGTTGTCCGTCAAATACTGTCATGCGAAATAGTGGTCTCCAGTTCACTTCACGGCATAATTTGCGCCCATGCGTATGGACGGCCAGCTTATTGGCTGCAGGCAAGCGATCTCCTGATGGGAGACGGATTCAAATTCAAAGACTATTTTCATTCGGTTGGTTGCCACGATGTTGTACCGACGACTTTGTCTGAGGATCGGTCCCTGACTTGGGGCACAATGACAAAGCCGGTGCAACCGAAGGTGAACGGAATAGAGCTCATTGAAAGCTGCCCCTTTATGTCTCGCGAGCGCAAGGATATCTGGATATCGACGCTGGAAGATATGAGGAATTCAGGCAAGCAAGGGGCATTATTCCTATAAATCTTGGCGATCTACCGTTTTAGAAACGGAGAATGTCATTCCCATGGAAATAAAGGTATTTGCTTCTCCCATAAGCTATAAAAGTAAGTATCTTAGCTTGCTTCAATCGGGCGGCGTTGGCCATTTCAGGTTCGAGACTGGGCCAGCGTCCTTAATAGAAACGGCAACGAGGCAAGCGCGCTCAAGCCTCTTGCATCTCCATTGGGAGGAATTCCTATTCAAAGGATGCGAGAGCCGGGCGGAGGCGGATGAAGCCCTGCGGAGGTTTGAGCGACTGATTAGCAACTATTATGCGGCGGGCGGGAAGCTGCTGCTGACCATCCACAATCGATTTCCGCACGTCATGCCATTCTTGGAGCATTTCCATGCTGCGAGAGCGATTGCCCTTCAGACTGCCGACGCGGTGATTGTCCACAATACTTCAAGTGCTGATGAGGTCATAGCAACACACTCCTGTGACTCTGCCCGTATTCACCAGATCGACCATCCCAGTTCTGTGGGCGTGTATGAGAGCGAAGAACAAGCTGTCTCTCGCATCGACGGCTTCCACGATGGTGAATTGCTAATATTTGGACAGATAAGACGTCAAAAAGGGATAAGAGAGGCCGTCGCAGCCTTGCCTGCTCATTTTCTAGAGGCGTGCGCTTTATACCTCGCGATTTTAGGCAGAGGTGAGCATGCCGACGAGTTGCAACGGGAATGTCAGGATCGCGCTGATGTCAGGTGGGAAATCGGATATGTTCCCGATCTGGCAGCGATCAGCCGCATCGGCCGCGCGACATGTTGTCTACTTCCCTATCAACAGTTCCTCACTTCAGGCGTTGCACATCTGGTGCTTTCAGCTGGCGGCATATACGTAGCTCCGAGGGTAGCCCAACATCTTGCTCTTCTGCCGACGAGGAATCATCAATTTCTCTATGAAAAAGGAGACGACGCCGATTTCCGACGCGCTGTGGTTCAGGCGGCCGCTCTTTCTCCTGCTGAGAGGCTAGAATGCAGGCTCGCAAACTATCGCCGCGCCTTGTCGCTGGCGCCGCATTTGGTGGCGCCTAAATTGGCGTTGCTATACCAATCCCTTTTGCGCCATTGATCTGTGGATCCGTGCGGCAGGCCCAGTTGGCTGATTTGTTACGCCTCACGGGATCCGATGCGCAGGCTATCGCTCAACCCGCTCTCGTGGGCAACCAAGCTGCCCTGCTCAATCCGTTCTGGAGGAAACCTGGGGGGCAAGTCGTTTGGCATGACGAATTTTTGGCGCATAATGAATTGATCAGTTGGCCCAGGCTGACGATTTGAAGGACAAGCTGGGTTCCCAAAGGGCGGCTGGGCGGTTGTCGACACAACTAAATGGCGAGATTTATCGGTTAGCCTTCCGGAACCGGTCAGTCTGCTAAGTCCCAAACTCAGCCGTACGGCGCTGTGAAGTCGCACTTTCCACTCAGGATCTCACCAAAAAAGCCAGTTCGTCAGGCTTTAAGAAAGCACGCCACTTTGAGCGATAGCTCCCAATATGCGTGCACTTGGTTTCGCCTGACGAACGAAGCTCTTGCGATCGACCGACACCAGCCCAAATTTTGGCCCATAGCCCGACACCCATTCGAAATTGTCGAGCAGCGACCAGTGGGTGTAGCCCAGCACCGGCACGCCCTCGTGCATCACCGCCTTCAGCCCTTGCAGCGACTGCGGGATATAGGCCTGGCGCAGCCTGTCGTCGCTGGTCGCGATGCCGCTTTCGGTAATTAGTACCGGCTTGCCCGTGCCCTGATGGGCGTAGCGCACGCTGTTGCCGAGCGACGCCGGATAGATTTCGCGGCCATCGCTCGCCATCGGTGCGCCGACCGGCGGCGGGACCAGACCATGGGCGTCATAGCGGCGGCGGGTATAGTTTTGCACGCCGATGAAGTCGCCATGGCTGCGGGTCACGGCGAACCAGGGGGCATAGACCGCCTGGCGCTTTGTCGCCCGATAGCTGTCATCTTCGCCAACAAGCTGGTCGTCCTCGACCGCAAGGCCGACGCCGACCGGCAGGTCAGGCCGCAGCGCCTTGATCGCCTGATAGGCCTTGATATGCGCGGCGACCATGGCCGGCGTCACATCCTGTTCGCTGAATAGCGCGCTGGCGAAACCGGGCATGCCCGACGCCCTAGCCGCCGCCCCCAGCATCGCCCTGACCCCGCCCATGAAGGCAGGTGGCAGCGCGACGAAGCGGAGCAGCGCCGAGACATTGGGTTCGTTGAGCGTCACCGCATAGGCGATGCGATCGCCTAGGTGGCGCATCGCCCGGTCGCAGAAGCGGGCGAAGAGATCGGCGCCGTCGGTCGACTGGAAATGCCCCTGTCCCGCGAACCAGCGCGGCACGCTGAAATGGCTGAAAGTGACGATCGGCGCCAAGCCGCGTTCCAGGCAGCCGTCGATCATCCGACCATAATGGTCCAGCATCGCGGTCGAGAACAGGCCCGGTTCCGGCTCGATCCGCGCCCATTCGATACCGAAGCGATAGGCGTTGAGGCCCAGCGCCTTCACCAGGTCCAGATCCTGTGCCCAGCGATGCAGGCTGTCGCAGGCGTCGCCCGACGGTTCGGCGAACAGGGTCGGCTTCACATGTTCCAGCAGCCACATGTCGGACGCGACATTATTGCCCTCCACCTGGTGCGCGGCGGTTGCCGATCCCCAGAGGAAGCCTTCGGGAAAGTCACGCCTGCCCTTGGCCTTGGGCGCGGCCAGGGTCGGTGCGGCCACCCCCGCCGCGCAGATACCCAGCAGCGCGCGGCGGGACAAATCGGCCTTCGTCATTTGCCGGCGCCGCACCTGGCGACGATGGTGTTGCAGCGCCAGCCATGAACGAAGGGCGCCAGATGATAGTCATTGGCATAGATATTGGGGGCGCTCAGATAATCGGTGGAGATGATCTGCGCCCCGCTCGCCAGCGCGGCATCGCGACGGCTCGTGTCGTCATTGCGGGCATCGACGGTGTCGATGTCGGCGCGGGCCCGGACCAGATAGCCCTTCTTCACCGCATCCTTGATTTCGGCACCATGGCTCAGCGCATTGTCGAACAGCATGAAGGCGGTGTGCGCCATGCCGGGCTTGCCCTGCACGAAGGCCATGCGCCCTTGCAGCGACGGGCGGCCGTCCAGATAGGGAGCGAAAGCCGGCAGGTTCATGCCCGGCACCAGGAACAGAAAGATGAACTTGCCGCGTGCCCCCTTAACATTCGGCCAGCGCTTGGCGAGCGCCGCAGCCTCCAGCGTCGGCATGGTGCCGCGCAGATCGTCGGGTGCGAAGACCTTGTCGCGGCCCAGGATCGTGCGGATGCTGTCGTCCACCTCGTCGAACGCCGCCTGATCGAAGGGCGGGACGGTCGCCGCACCGGGGATGGCGCGGTCTAGGCCGGACAGCTTAGGCTCCAGCAGGACGAATACCGGGCTATGCTCCGGCTCGCCGTCGGACCATTGTTTCAGCAGCGTCAGGCAGGACCGGAAGCTCGGGCACTGGCTGCGGAAATCGAGGTCGGCGACATGGAAGACCTTGAGGCCGGGCTTGCGCAATTCCTCAGCATAGATGGGCGCCAGATCAGTCGCGCCCTGTTCGCGCAACTGGCGATAGGGCAGCGGATCGGCATAGGCGCCGCCCCTGGGATCAGGCTGCAGGTCGAGCTCGATGCTGCGCACGCCGCTGCGCAACTGCGCCTGCAACGGCATCTGCACATAGTCCAGCGTCTTGGCCATGTCGGTCAGGCCGCCGGGATGCTCATCCTCCATTGCCGCGCGCTGGGCCGGTGTCATCGCCAGCCCCATTTTCTCCATCAGCACGGACAGGCGCGGCGCCATCAGCGCCATGACGCGCGGGTCGGCGGGCATCGCATAGCTGTTATGTGTGCCCACGACCTGGATCTGGTTGATGGTCAGCGCATCGTCCGGCGCTGCGCTGACCATCGCCTCTTCTCCCCAGGCCGCGCTCGCGATGAGCGCTGCGGCGGCGATGCCGCCAGCAATCTTTTTGTTCATGATTTTGCTTCCCCGAAGGCTCTGTGGGAGATCAGAAACTGACGTTGACGAAGCCGCCGACCGTGCGGCGCGCATTGGGCGAGGTGTAGTGGAGCAGGCCGAGCGCCCCGTAATTCTGCCAGCCAGTCGAGAAATATTTGTCGAACAGGTTGCGGGCATAGACGCCGAACTCGACCGTCTTGCTGGGCAGGCTGAAGGTCAGGCGACCATTGACCAGGCCATAGCCGGGCACGTTGGAATAATCGGGCTGGCCCACCACGGTCCAATATTCGCTGCGATAGGCATAGTCGGCATGGGCGCGCACGCCAAAGCCGGATCCGAATTCGGTTTCATAGTCGATCGCCGCCGTGCCGGCCCATTCGGGCGAGTTGGTCAGGCGCGATCCGGTGTAGTCGGTGGTGGCATTATAGACATAGTCGGTGAACTTGGCGTCGGTATAGGTCAGCGCGCCCGACAGGGTCAGGCCGCGCAGCGGCTGGACCGCGACATTGCCTTCCACGCCCTGGGTGCGCAGGCCACCGGCATTGCCGATCACCGTCGCGTCGAGCAGGCCGCCGGCACCGTCCGGGATCTTGGTCAGGATCGTCGCCTGGAAATCTTTGAAATCGGATCGGAAGATGTCGAGGTTCAGGCGCAGGCGGCGGCCGAACCATTCCGACTTGATGCCCGCTTCCCACGCCTTGACCGTTTCGTCGCGATAGGGGGCATATTTGTTGCCGACAAAGGCGATGCCCGCCGGCTTGTAGCCGGTCGAATAGCTCGCATAGAGCATGACATTGTCGGTGACCTGGAACTGCGGGGCAATGCGATAGGAGAAATTGTCGCCCTTCACCCGCCCGAAATCGATCGCCGGGGCTGCGCTCGATCCCACGAAGGTCGGCGTGTAGCCGGCGATCGGCAGCGGATCGACGGTGATGAAGTCCAGGCTCTGCGAATTATTGTCATGGGTATAGCGGCCGCCCAGCGTCAGGCTGAGGCGCGGCGTGACGTTGAACTTCAACTGGCCGAACGCGGCCATCGTCTCATTCTGGGCGTTGAACAAAGAGGCGTTGGCATCGACGCCGATCGCGCCGGTCAATGCATAGAGCGTCGGCCGCGGCACGCCATTGGTATCATAGAGCGGCGCGCCCAGCGTGCCCCATTGCAGCTGCGTCTGGCGTGCCTTGAGGTCATTGTAGAAGCCGCCGACCAACCATTCGACAAAGCCGCCTGTGGGCGAAGCCAGATGGATTTCCTGGCTGACCTTCTCGGTATCGAGATAGCCGTTGTTGAACGGGATATAGGCATATTGGTCCGCCGGCGTCAGGTTGGCCGGCGTCGCATTGTCATAGCGGGTACGGCGATAGGCGCTGATAGAGGTCAGGTCGAGATCGCCGAGCTTGGCATTGATGCGCAGCGACGTGCCCCATTCCTCGGTCGTGATCTGGCCGAAGGAGGAGTCGGCGGTGTCGGCGCTTTCCGGGCCGGGATAAACGCCCAGCGAATTGAGGATCGCGGTGACATTGGCCGGCTGTCCCGACACCGGCGTGCGCACGCTGCTGTCCCAATGATAGGCATAGTCACCCGACAACATCAGGTTGAAGCTGTCGGACGGTTCCAGATAGAGCTTGGCGCGGCCGCCATATTCATGCTGCGATCCGACCAGCCGGTTGAGCGTCACATTGCGGCCGAAGCCGTCAAACGCCTGGTCGAAGCCGGACACGCGCAGCGCCGCGATCTGTCCCAGCGGAATATTGACGGTACCGTTCAGGATGCGCTCGTCATGCTCGCCGAAGCTGGCGCTGGCGCGAACCGACAGGTCGCCGATCTTCGGCTTGCCGGTGGTCACCGCGATTACGCCGGAGGTCGCATTCTTGCCGAACAAGGTGCCCTGCGGTCCCATCAGCACGTCGACGCGCTCGATATCGACCAGGCCGGTCAGGCCGTTGGCGCGCTGGCCATCCATCACGACGTCGTCCACGACGACGCTGACCGACTTGGCATTGGAAAAGTCGAAGGAGGTGCTGCCGACGCCGCGGATCTGGAACGCCGCGCCCTGGGTCGGGTCATATTGCACGCCCGGCATGGTATATTGAAGATCAGTGACCGAGGTGTAACCGGTCTTGGCCAGCGTATCGCCGCTGATCGACTGGATCGCCAGCGGCACCTTCTGGCTGCTCTCGTTACGGCGCTCGGCCGTCACCACGATTTCCGGCAGCGCCTCGCCCGAAGTCGCGGGCTCCTGCGCTTGGGCGACACCCGCGCCGAGCGGCAGGGCGCCACCGACCAGCATCGTCGAAAGCAGCAAGAGGCTGCGCTTTGTCTTGTACCCGAACATGATTCTTGCTCCGTCCCATCGAACCGTTGGGCGGCGCACTAAAGCCGTATTTTTACGATTTTAAGACGATTGTTCGGTTAGTTTACGCATAAATTTATACATTTAAGACGATTGTTCGGTTCCAGAGAAATGCCGCGACATGTCCAGGAACGGCTCGGCCAGTGCACCGCGCGCAAGGATTTCAAGGCCATGGCCGATCAGCGCGATGACGATCGCCTGCACCCGCGCGCGATCGCCATCGACCGGCACGCCAATCCACTGCGCCACCTGCACATGGACATTTTCCGCCCGCCGCCGCCGCATGTCGATTGCGAAGGGCAGGAAGGCGGGATTGCGATTGGCGAGCAGGGCGCTTTCATGGGTCAGTTGGATGATCGTCCCGCTGCCCGGCGCGGTGCGGTTGGACGCCCGAATATCCGCCCGCATCCGCCGATAAATGGCTTCGACCCCGCCAAAGACGATGTCGCGATGGGTCGGGAAATGATGGGCGACGCTGGATGCTGCCATCCCGGAAGCTTGGGCAACCGCACGATGCGACAGCGCGCCGACGCCATCCACGACGATCAGGTCGGCGATATGGTCGGCCAGCGCGGCCTTCGCCCCTTGCGGTATGATATCGGCGGCGTCCAGCGCATCGGCCGATGGTCCCGCCAGGCGATCGACCAACGCCATATGCCATTGGCTGGCCGCCGGCGCGGGCGCTTCGGCCGGATCGCGCAGCAGCGCCCGGATGGACGACTGGCGCAGCAGCCGATAGTCGGCGATGTCGCCAAGCGCGATCGAGAAGGGACGCTCGTCAAGGCAATAAGCGTGGATCGCGTCGGCCAGTCGGTCGCCGTCCGGCGACGTCTGTAGCATCGTCCGCCACATGGCCGCGGACCGGTCGATCAGCCGGGGCACGTCCGGTACGGTCTCGGGCATTCGGCTGGCGAACAGCGCCAGTTCGCACGTGACGATAGCGGATATGCGCTGCTCGCCTGTCATCAGGTCCAGCCAGGCGCCGACGAGATCGGGCAACAAGCCGGCCGTCACCGGTTCGATGCCGTCCAGCCGTGCCAGGAATTCCTGCGCCGCCGCGTTCGCCAACGCCATCTCGCGGTCGATCACTGCTGCAACCAATGCGGCCCGATCGCCGATCCGGTAGCTGATCGACCCGACCGATATGTCTGCCTGCTCGGCGACGGTCCGCAGGCTCATACCGGCAAGGCCGCGCTCGGCAATCACGATGCGCGCGGCATCCACGATCGTGACATTGGCCTCGGCATTGCGGATAGCTGTGCGGTCTGCAGGAGCGTTCATGGCGCCATCCATATCGCGCAACGCCAAACAGTCCAGCATGCGCGCATCGGCGGGACCGCACTTGTCCTCGATCGGCGTCGCGAGCTTGTCATGCAAAGCGATTATCGGCGCGGGGGTGAGCTATGGACGCCTTCCCCTGATCGCCTTCGGCATGGCGCATAGCGGCAAGAATTTGCTGTGGTCAGGCGTCGACGGGCTCAGCCTCTACATCCTGATCAAGGTGGTCGCGGTGTCCCCGATCATGGCGGGCATGCTGTTTGTCGTATCATCCTTCTGGAATGCCGCCATGGACGGCATCTGGGGCTGGACGATCAGCCGGTCATCGATGATCCGTCGGATGCTACCCGGCATCTCGGCGATCGCGGCCATCATCGCCTGCCTGAGTTTTGCGCTGTTGCCCAGCCTGCCCACGGGCGCGATTTGGCCGGCTGCCATGGCGCTGATCGCCTTCCGCACTAGTTTCGCGCTGCTTGACGTGCCGCACAATGCAGCGACCACGCCGCTCGCGCAGGTCCATGGCCATCTGGCCCTCTCGCGCTGGCGTGCGATCCTGAGCGCGGGCATGAGCGTGCTGATCGCCCTTGCCGCCAGCGCCTTGTTGGGGACACCGCAATATGCGGCGAGGGCCGTCATCATTTTCCCGCTGCTGGCCTTGTCCGCCCTCATCCTACTGTCGCCTTTGCCCTGGCTCATCCAGGCGCTGGCAATGGATCGGCCACCGCCGCGAAACGCATCGACAGGTTCGCTGGCCGTCATGCCTTCACGTGCGCTTCTCACCTTCTGCCTGATCCAGATGGTGGGATTTGCGGCATTGGCATCGATCGGCAAGTCGGTCTTGCACATCGACATCCTGCCCCCCTGGGTTCTGGAATCTGCGCTCTTGCTGCTCAGTCTGATGCGCCTTGCAGGAACCTGGCTCTGGTCGCCGGTGGCGACGCGTTTCGGCTCCGCAACTGCCCTGTCGGTAGCGTATATATTCTGCGCCGCTGACATCCTGTTTCTGCCCATCGCGATCGGCTGGGGGCCGGCCTGGTGCGCGGCCATCCTGTGCGTGCTCGGCGCGTCCTTCGGCGGGATCGCCTTATTGGCCTGGTCGACTTTCTCTGAGCTTTTGTCCCGTTCGGACAGTGACGCGGCCAGCATTTCTGCAAGCTATGGTCTGTTCACGGCAGTATCCAAGATTGGCCTTGGCTTTTCCGCTTTGCTAACGGCCAGTTGGATTGATCAGCACGCACAAGGCTTGGTGCCCTCTTCGCTTTCCCTGATAACCATGATGGTTGCGATCCTGTGTATGTGGACAGCCCTTGCAGCCTGGCCTGGCTGGCGACCAATTTTTCAAGTCTCGGAATCCCGAGCGCCAGCCGTCTGAGTTGAACGAGTGCCTCTGGATTTGTTCCAACATGCGCATGCGAAGGTCTACCTAGCCAACATTATGCATAGGAAGCTGACAGGAGGCGGCTATGTCCAAAACTTAGCCGCACGACGCTGTGAAGTCGTAGTTTCCACTCAGAATCTCTCTGAGGGCAGACTGAGTCAGTTCGAGACATCGCAATTTAGTCGAACTCTGGGGGCTAGAAAGTGCGTCACACCCCTATGCCCCCAAATACCCCCAATTATTGCCTTTGAGTATGCCCGAAATCGATATCGGGCCAGAATAAGTACCTGAAAATATGGATTTTATGCCCATCCACAGAGCGGAAACGTGGGGCGGAAAAATCCAATAAAATGTTGTTTTTACTGGATAATTTAGGAATGGTGGGCCCGGCATCTACTTAGAACGACGTTTAACACTTTGAAAAACAACGATTTTATAAAAATATCCATGAAGGATACCCCCGCGGATACCCCCAGTACAAAATAGTATACAATTTTTTAGCGATGTATCAGCCATCCAAAAATATACTATGAGACCGGCTATTACTGAAATCGGATTTTCTTATAATTTGAACATTGCGGCGTGAAATCTACGCGTGTTTGGATAAGGGGCCGAACGTGAGGGACGGCCCCTTATCGATATTTCAGGCCAGGCTGTGCTTGAGCTGGCTCATCTTATCGTGCCCTTGACGCACGGAATGAAAAGCGCGCTCGACGACCTGACGCGACGCCGGATCAAGATCGGCGTGCCCCAAGGCATCTTCATACTTGGCTTTGATGTGGTCTTCGCCTCGCTCGACTTCCTGGATGATCGCCTTGTCATCCTTACCTGTGATAGCCTGCTTCAAATCCATGAATGTGCGGTGAGCTGCCGCCAGGAAGCTGCTATCGCTCTCCGGATCGCCGCCGAGGCGACGCACCTCGGCCTGCAGTTCAGTAGCGGCGGCACTGCGGTCGCGCGCGAACTCGGCGAACATGGTAGCGAACTGCGTGCTTTCCGCATCCTTCGCCGCATCCTGATAGCCCTTCATGCTGTCCAGGGTAACCTGAATAAGGCTGTTCAGCGTCGAAACGGTTTTCTCAGTGCTCATGATGCTCTCCTTGTTAGAAGCCTTACAACTGTCCGATCGACGACCCGATCCTGCTAGTCGTTGCGCCAATTCGATCAGTTGCAGCTGGATCGTGGCGAATGGAAATTTTGGTTCGCCACTGTGCTGACACGTCAACGGCGTTAGACGACGGTATTTGGAACCACTGCGTGGCTCCCCTCCTCGCTACCCTCGATCGTGCCGCCAAAAAGCATTTTCAGTTTCCCGCTGAGCGACATGTCCGTTTCCCACAATTCCGCGTCATCGATGTCGAAGCGAAGGAGCGCGAGGTTGGGATCATTTTTGCCTCCCGGAAACCATGCCTCGACGGTTTTAGACCAGAGCTTGTCGATCATGGCCGGATCATTATCGACGGTGACATTGCCAGACAGGCACGCAAAGAAATCTTGTCCCTTGGAGACGAATTGCGCCATCGCTGGCCCGCCGGTTGCCAAACGATTGTCCTTGCCGATGAAGAACCAGATTGTGTCGACCTGATCCTTGTCCAATTGCGCGGTTAGAGGCTCCGAATGGCTTCGACCATCCGCCAGACCGACCATGAGAAATGGCCCTTTCTCGAGCTTGTCCCACATATGCTGTTTCAGTTTGTGCGTATCGACTGGCATGCTACTCTCCTTCTTTCGCTCCCTTCAACGCTAGGAAAGTGGCTAAGTTGCGCCGCGCAGGATGTAGATCTGGGCCTAAACCGAGATCGTAAACCGTTCCCGATGACCCCAACTTCCTACGCTCGCGCAACCGCCTGGACGAAACGAGCGTAAACGCGGGATTTCAGGCCAAGCTTTTTACTTTAGGATCCAAGTTTCCGCGTCGGCCTCATTATCAAAGAATTTGACGCCCTCGCGATCGGTCAATCGCTGCGCCTGAAGGCGAGCCAGGGTAGAATTACAAACGAAAGCAAGGCGTCGCGAGCGCACATCTGCCGACGCAAGTAGAGAGGAAAACGCTTCCACGACCGCCTGAGGCTGAATTTTCATGTTTCTGATATCTACCAAAGTCAGATGCCCAGGTGCTCTGAGCTTCAGCAGCATTTCGCGATACCTAGCCGAAAAGCGATGAACGTCTGCCTCATCGAAAAACCCCGACATCTCCACGCGCATCAAATTGTGCTGAATATCTGCATGAATTGCGAAGACCGCATCCACTCCCATTCTCCTAAACACGTCGCGATCGGCATTATGCAGCTTTCCAAGATGTTCCGTAATATTTTAGTGAAAGCCTTGAACCGTCGGCGATCTCAACGTCGCAGAATTTTCCATACCACTTGCGAATATCGCGGGCTTGCAATCACCTCGCACAAATTCTTGTGCGTTTATTGACCCAGCAACCTTCTTCGAACGTTACGGTTCCAAGAGAATCCATAGCCTTGTCGTCGTCGGGATCCGCATTCCAGCTGGCGGCTCCCTTCCCTTCACCGTCGACTATGACAACGGCAAAATGTGAGTTTTTGGGCTTGCCCGAGCTCCACGCGTTCAGAGTGTAACCGCCGTCTCCCATTGGATAGACTTCGCATTTTTCGTTGACGTGAACCTTGCCTTCAACCTCGAACCGACAATATCTCATTTCGGAGCGGGGAACATCGGCTGCTCCTGCGTTGGCCGCTTCTTCCGGCCGGGCATACGGTGCACTCTCCTTTTTGGCCCCCGCAACATTAGAAACGGTGTTGCTGACGCTCGCCCTGCCCGAGACCTGTTCGCTCTGATTTGTTACGTAACCGTCACAACCAGCAAGCAGGGTAAGCACGCTGGACCATATGGCGAGGTAGCCGAAACGGTCTTTGTCCATTTTCTTGCCCTCCATTCTTCTCTCCCGTGAACTATCCACCGGCGTTCACAGGATAAAGTGGCGCGCGATGACGCGACTTCGCAATCAGGTAGAGCACCAAGCTATGCAGCCCTTTAAACGAACAGTTAAGATACGAAAAACCTTCAGAAACCAACATAGATTAAACGCTTCGTTAATCCTCTCTTCGCTTTCCTGGGTGTAGGAGGCGTCTCGAAATTGGAGATGATATGAAGCGCCTACTCTACATCAGCACGGCCCGTTCCATCTTGCATGCGTCCGAGCTTGACGACCTTCTGCTCAAAGCGCGCGAGGCAAATTTCCGTGTCGGGATCACCGGCCTGCTGATTGTAGGCGGACGCCGCTTCCTTCAAGTGCTTGAAGGTGCCGACGAAGCTATTGCCGCGACATATGAGCGAATAAGGCATGATCCCCGTCATTTTGCTCTTGTTAAACTCCACGACAAGGAGGTCGGATCAAGGGCGTTTGGGTCGTGGGCAATGGGTTTCGAGCAGGTTGTAGATGCCGCCGGTTCGGTTAGCGGTTCGTTGGAAGAGCAGGTCAACGCCTTGGTTGCCCCTATCTCAGACCCTACGTTGCGCGCATATTTTACGGGTTTTGCGAAGACGCATGCTGCGAACTGACCGGATGTCAGCATCCAGCATGCAAGACCGGGACATTGTGCCTGTAGACGACAGCAGCGCTTCTCACCGGAGCAAGGGGGTGGCTGTTCATGATGTCTGATATTGTGTCTCGCCAATCAGTCCGTGGCAGGATGAGCGATTCCTGAAGCATTATCTCCAATAGCATTTACAACATTCTCATCGATTCGCTCCGGTGCCGTAACAATCATTCGACGTCCGGCATCGATCTGCTTCATGCCCATCATGCGGGCAGCCATCCTTTCAGGCACATGCCAGCTTTCTGGCAAGGATCGAGCGACGGCGCCGGGGAGGGTCGTCCAAAGTAGAATGCCGGACAGGAACCCGCCCAGGCAGAATAATATTACTTGAATCTCCTGCTCGGCCGCTCCGCGTCCGCGCGCTATCATCCGGTCTATTTGCGAGGCCTTCCGAGAAAACCCGTCTTGCGCTTCATGCAGCATCGTTCTGTCTTCCGCCCTTGCTATTTGCGCAGATGCGATGATCCGCTCCACCAGCGCTTCAGGCGTCATCTCCATCGCCGGACGGCTCTGGATCATGTCGAGCTTATGCGCATGCACGCCGAGCGATTTGTTGATTTGCGCCAATGTCGCGCTGTAATCGGGGATCTTCTCCCTCGCAGCTGTAAGGCCTTCAAGCGCGTGACGCAGGAGGCTCAGTTCCCGACGCACAGCATCAAAAGCTTCTACGGGATCATCCTGTTGGGGGTCTTGTTGGATCATGGTTGGAGCCTAGAGCCAAAGGCCCCGGCCTAGCGAGCGGCCGAGATGACGCTGGAAATCCTGCGACAGCGATCGGCCGCTTTGGACGGATAGACCGACCTCCTACGTGCGATTGCGCAGCAGCAGCTTCAACTGTGGATCGCGTTCATGGTGCCAGTTCGCCATTTCTTCACGCTCCCGCTGCAGGGCGATATATTTTGAGGCATGGTTGGCTTTGTGCTGATGACATCCGTCAACGCGCCGCGCTGTGCGGCATAAGATTATGGGTCCTTCGCAAACCCTCGTCATCCGCACAAGCTACCACAAACTGAATATACTCGGTTCGATGGGATTGCACGCCGTTACCCACCATGACGCCGACCACTTTCGCGTTTTGATACAGATCTGATCACCTCAGCCGCTGTTGCGCAGCGCGGTCGCGATCGCATTGATCGACAGTTCGATGCCTTCCTTGATCCGGGCATCATCCTCGCCGGCGCGATAGCGCTTGAGCAATTCGACCTGCAGCAGATTGAGCGGCTCGATATAGGGAAGCCGCAGCCGGATCGACGTCTCGGTCGTCGGGCTCTTTTCCAGCAGGCGCGACTGGCCGGTGGCCGCCAGCAACCCGTCATGGGTCAGCGACCAGCCTTCGCGGATACGGCCGAACAGCGTTTCCGCCTTGGCCTGGTCCTCGACCAGCGGCAGATATCGCGCCGCAATGCCCAGGTCGGACTTCGCCAGCACCATCTCCAGATTGGCCAGCGCCGACTGCAGGAAGGACCAGTGCTGCGCCATGTCGGCCAGCAGCGCCTTGTCCTCGAACGCGGCGATCGCATGGCCGAAACCATACCAGCCCGGCAGCATCACGCGGGCCTGCGCCCAGCTGAACACCCAGGGAATGGCGCGCAGATCCTCGATCGCGGTGCTCTTGGTCCGGCTCGCCGGACGCGACCCGATCTTGAGGCCGGAGATTTCCTGGATCGGGGTGAGCTGG
>PJTY01000579.1_pt1 | contig 17830 bp, 15 predicted proteins | sample 1512121 | NCBI WGS metagenome assembly PJTY01 (sample SAMN08177680, study PRJNA422409) | Soil metagenome, whole genome shotgun sequencing project. | isolation source: Soil enriched (2) on filter paper: alkali lignin treatment | place: USA: Madison | collected 2015-01-15 | reverse complement strand
CAGGCAGCAGCGCGTCCGGATAGTCCTGGTAGCACACCGGGCGCAAGAAGCGGTCGATGGCCAAGGTGCCGACCGAGGTGCCACGAGCATCGGATGTGGCCGGGTACGGCCCGCCATGCACCATCGCATCGCACACTTCAACGCCGGTCGGGTAGCCGTTGACCAACAGTCGCCCGGCCTTGCGCTGCAGCACCGGCACCAGCGCGGCAAAACGCTGGAAGTCTTCCGGTTCGGCAATCAGGGTTGCGGTCAGTTGCCCATGCAGGGCTTGCACGGCGCGGCGCAGTTCGGCTTCGTCGGCCACTGCGACGGCCACCGTGGCAGGCCCGAAGACTTCTTCCTGGAGCAATGCATCACCGTTCAGCAGCAAGCTCACATCGGCCTGGAACAGCTGCGCCTGGGCCTGCTCACCCGCTTGCTCGGCACCGGCCAGATGGCGCACGCCCGGGTGCTGGTGCAGGCGTTGCACGCCCTGGGTATAGCTGCGCAAGGTGCCGGCATTGAGCATGGTCTGCCCGGGCTGGTCGGCCAGTTGCGCGCCAAGGGCCCTGAGGAAGGTGCTGAACGCTTCGCCGGCAATACCAATGACCAGCCCGGGGTTGGTGCAGAACTGCCCGCAGCCCAGCACCACCGAACCGGCCAGTTCCCTGGCCACCTGCTCGCCCCTGGCCTGCAAGGCCGCAGGCAAGACCAGCACCGGGTTGATGCTGCTCATTTCGGCGAACACCGGAATCGGCTGCGGGCGCGCCGCAGCCAACTCGCACAAGGCTCGGCCGCCTTTGAGCGAGCCGGTAAAGCCCACGGCCTGGATCGCCGGGTGGCGGACCAGCGCTTCGCCGACACCAGCACCGTAAATCATGTTGAACACGCCGGCGGGCATGCCGGTGGCGACCACTGCGCGCTCGATCGCCTCGGCCACCTGCTCGGCCGTGGCCATGTGGCCGCTGTGCGCCTTGACCACCACCGGGCAGCCCGCAGCCAGCGCTGCGGCGGTGTCACCGCCGGCGGTAGAGAAGGCCAGCGGGAAATTGCTGGCGCCGAACACGGCTACCGGGCCGACACCGGTGCGGTACTGGCGCAGATCGGGACGCGGCAGCGGCTGGCGCTGTGGCTGGGCACGGTCGATGCGCGCGCCGAGGAAGTCGCCGCGGCGCAGCACTGTAGCGAACAGGCGCATCTGATTACTGGTACGCGCCCGTTCGCCCTGGATGCGCCCGGCCGGCAGCGCGGTTTCGCGGCACACCGTGGTGATGAAGGTGTCGCCCAGCGCATCCAGCTGATCGGCAATGGCATCGAGGAACTGCGCACGGCGCTGCGGCGCCATGGCGTTGTATTCGGCAAAGGCCGCTTCGGCTGCCTGCGCGGCGGCGTCCACCTCTTCCGGGGTGGCCTGGGCAAAGGCCAGCGGCAAGGCTTCGCCGGTACGCGCATCGAGGCTTTGCAGGCGCACGCTGCCGGCAGCGCTGCGCTGGCCGCCAATGAAATTGCTTCCGGTCATGGTTGGTTCCTGTAATGAGGAAAGAAGATACAAAGGTTCATGTCAGCCATGGAGTGCACATGCGCCGCCATGTCAGCAGGGCCCCTGTGGGAGCGGCTTCAGCCGCGAACACCGGCGCAGCCGGTGCCATGCACCGCGCCGGGCCCTTCGCGGCTAAAGCCGCCCCCCCAGGTATGCGGGCGAACCTGACACACTGCTCGCCTGACGGCTCAAAGGCTTTTCACCACCCCGGGGCGTACCTGCGCGGGTGCTGCTGCAATGCCGTTGCGTAGCGGCTGGCCAAAGGCGTCGAGGCTGATCTCGAAGGTATCGCCCGGGCGCGCCTGGATGCCGTCGGCGAATGACAGCGTGGCGGTACCGAAGTAATGCACGTGGATATCGCCAGCGCGCAGGAACTGCGGGTACTTGAAGTGGTGGAACTCGAGGTTCTCGAAGCTGTGGCACATGTTCTGCTCGCCCGACAGGAACGGCTTGCGCCACAGTTCCTGGCCGTCGCGCAGGATGCGGCTGGTGCCTTCCAGGTGGGCCGGCAGCGCGCCCAGGCGCAGCTCGGGGCCGAAGCTGCAGGCGCGCAGCTTGGAGTGGGCCAGGTACAGGTAATTGCGCCGCTCCATCACATGGTCGGAAAACTCGTTGCCCAGCGCGTAACCGAGGCGATACGGCGTGCCGTCGGCACCGATCAGGTACAGCCCGACCAGCTCCGGCTCCTCGCCGGCATCTTCGGCGAATGCCGGCAGCGGCAGGTCGGCGCCTGGGCGCACGACGATGCCGCCGTCGCCCTTGTAGAACCACTCCGGCTGCGCGCCCTCCTCGCCTGCCGGCGGCCGACCGCCATCGAGCCCCCACTGGAACATGCGCATGCTGTCGGTCACGGCGCCTTCGGCCTGCTGCTGGTGCATCTTGTCGCGGGTGGCGGCACTGCCCAGATGGGTCAGCCCGGTGCCGGTGACCAGGCAATGCGCCGGGTCGGGATGGTCCAGCGGTGGCAATACGCGGCCTTCGGCCAGCAGGGCCAGGTAGTCGTGACGCTCGCCCAGGCCGGCAGCCTGTACTTCGCTGGCCAGGTCACGGCCGACGGTAATGGCTCGCAGAGCCAGCTCGCGGGTGCTGCCGGCGCCACGTACTTCCAGGGCGTACTCGCCTTCCACCACGCCCACCCGGCGCTCGCCGGTGGCGGTTTCGAATTGAATCAATCGCATGCTTGTGCTCGCTTTTCGGTTGCGAAAGTTAGCGGGAGGCCGGGGCTACCCGCGTAGAAGCCAGGCGCTGACGGCGCTCGAGGCGGTTGTAGACCACACCGGTGAGCAGCAAGCCGAACAGCATCACCGCTGCCAGGAAATACAGGCCCGACGACAGCTGCCCGGTGTGCTCCTTGAGCGCGCCGATGCCAAACGGGCCGAGGTAGCCGCCGAGGTTGCCGATGGAGTTGATGAGCGCGATGCCCGCTGCGGCGCTGGCGCCGGAGAAGAACCGGCCTGGCAAGGTCCAGAAGATGGCCGTGCAGGAGAACAGCGCAAACGCCACCAGGCACAGCGCCGCCAGTTGCAGGCCGGGCACGCTCAGCCAGGCACTGAGGAACAGGCCGATCGCACCCAGTGCGTACAACAGGCCGAGGTGGCCATAGCGGTCGTTCAGGCGGTCGGAGCTGCGCGGCACAATCAGCAGGCCGATGATGCCGAACAGGTAAGGCACGGCCGAAACGAAACCGGTCACCAGGTCACTGCCGCCAAACTGGTGGATCAGTGTCGGCAGCCACAGGCCCAGGCCGTAGATGCTCAGCGTCACCGGCAAGTAGAACAGCGCCAGCAGCAGCACCCGGCCGTCCTTCAAGGCATGCAGGGGGTTGCCGTGGCGGGTCTGGCCGAACTCGCGCAGGTCGTTGGCCAGCTGTTCCTGCAGCCAGCTGCGTTGCTCGTCGCTGAGCCAGCGCACCTTGGCCGGGCCGTCCGGCAGCAAACGCAGGGTCGGCCAGGCCAGCAGCACCGCCGGGGTACCGATGCAGATGAACAGCCATTGCCAGCCATGCAGGCCGTAGCTGCCATCAAGCCCCAGCAGCGCGCCGGCAAGCGGCCCGGTAATCAGCATGGCCAACGGCTGGGAAAGGATGAAGAAGCCGAGGATCTTGCCGCGATGGCGCACCGGGTACCACTGGGTGATGTAGTACAGCACGCCCGGGAAGAAGCCCGCCTCGGCCGCCCCCAGCAGAAAGCGCATCACGTAGAAACCGTTGGGCCCGGTAACGAAGGCCATGCCGACGGTGATCGCGCCCCAGGTAACCAGGATGCGGGCGAACCAGCGGCGCGCGCCGAAGCGGTCGAGCAACAGGTTGCTCGGCACCTCGAACAGGAAGTAACCAATGAAGAAGAGCCCGGCACCCAGGCCATAGGCCGCGTCACCCAGGCCGATGTCGGCGCCCATGTGCAGCTTGGCGAAGCCCACCGCGGAACGGTCGACATAGGCCACCAGGTAAAGCAGTACCAGAAAAGGGATGAGTTTCAGTGTGATCAGGCGGACGAGCCGCTGCTCCTGAATCATGGCGATGTCTCCAATTGTTCTTGTAATGGGTACAGCACCTGGCCGGGGACTTTTTGGCAGACCTCTGACCTGGGAGAATGATCTTATAGTATTACTAATTGCACCAACAAGCCTTCACAGAGACCATTTTTATCAGTACAGTCGACCGCACAACGACAAATAGTAATACTAATTAGGTGTTCCCATGTCTGATAACAAACGCCCACTGCGCTCCGCCCAATGGTTCGGCACCGCCGACAAGAACGGTTTCATGTACCGCAGCTGGATGAAAAATCAGGGTATTCCGGACCACGAATTCCAGGGCAAGCCGATCATCGGCATCTGCAACACCTGGTCGGAGCTGACCCCGTGCAACGCGCACTTCCGCAAGATTGCCGAGCACGTCAAGAAGGGCGTGCTGGAGGCTGGCGGCTTCCCGGTGGAGTTCCCGGTGTTCTCCAGCGGCGAGTCCAACCTGCGCCCCACCGCCATGCTCACCCGCAACCTGGCGAGCATGGATGTGGAGGAAGCGATCCGTGGCAACCCGGTGGACGCGGTGGTGCTGCTGACCGGCTGTGACAAGACCACCCCGGCGCTGCTGATGGGCGCGGCGAGCTGTGATGTGCCGGCGATCGTGGTTACCGGTGGCCCGATGCTGAACGGCAAGCACAAAGGCAAGGACATTGGTGCCGGCACCATCGTCTGGCAGATGCACGAGGCCTACAAGGCCGGCCAGATCGACCTCAACGAGTTCCTCTCGGCCGAAGCCGGCATGTCGCGCTCGGCGGGTACCTGCAACACCATGGGCACCGCCTCGACCATGGCCTGCATGGCCGAAGCGCTGGGCACCTCGCTGCCGCACAACGCTGCCATCCCGGCGGTGGATGCGCGCCGCTACGTGCTGGCCCACCTGTCGGGCATGCGCATTGTCGACATGGTGCGCGAAGACCTGCGCCTGTCGAAAATCCTCACCCGCGAAGCCTTCGAGAACGCCATCCGCGTCAACGCCGCCATCGGTGGCTCGACCAACGCGGTGATTCACCTGAAAGCCATTGCCGGGCGCATTGGCGTGGACCTGCAACTGGAAGACTGGACCCGCATCGGCCGCGGCACGCCGACCCTGGTCGACCTGCAGCCCTCGGGCCGCTTCCTGATGGAAGAGTTCTACTACGCCGGCGGCCTGCCTGCGGTCATCCGCCGCCTGGGCGAACACGGCCTGCTGCCCAACCCTGCCGCGCTGACGGCCAACGGCAAGAGCCTGTGGGACAACTGCCAGACCGCACCGCTGTATGACGAAGAGGTGATCCGCCCGATCGACAAGCCGCTGGTGGCCGATGGCGGCATCTGCATCCTGCGCGGCAACCTGGCGCCCAAAGGTGCGGTGCTCAAGCCATCGGCCGCCACCCCGGCGCTGATGCAGCACCGTGGCCGCGCCGTGGTGTTCGAAAACTTCGACGACTACAAGGCACGCATCAACGACCCCGAGCTGGATGTGGACGCAAGTTCCGTGCTGGTGATGAAGCACTGCGGGCCCAAGGGCTACCCGGGCATGGCCGAGGTCGGCAACATGGGCCTGCCGGCCAAGCTGCTGGCCCAAGGGGTGACCGACATGGTGCGCATTTCCGATGCCCGCATGAGCGGCACCGCCTACGGCACCGTGGTGCTGCACGTGGCGCCGGAAGCGGCAGCTGGCGGGCCATTGGCTGCCGTACGCGAAGGTGACTGGATCGAACTCGATTGCAAGGAAGGCCGCCTGCATCTGGACATTTCTGCCGAGGAGCTGGCTGGCCGGCTGGCTGACCTGCAAGCCCCGCCGCAGTTGATCAGCGGTGGTTACGCCAGGCTGTACCTGGACCACGTGATGCAGGCCGATGAAGGTTGCGACTTCGACTTCCTGGTCGGTTGCCGCGGCGCGGCGGTGCCCAAGCACTCGCACTAAGGCCTGACGTCATTGGGGCTGCTGCGCAGCCCATCGCCGGCAAGCCGGGCTCCCACAGGGACCGCGAAAGTCTTGAGGCCTGCGCCGTACCTGTGGGAGTGGCCGCGAACACTGGCAAAGCCGGTGCCATCCACCGCGTCGCCTGCTTCGCGGGTAAACCCGCTCCCACAGGTACTATGCGGGCTTCGGGTTCATGCTATACCTGTGGGAGCGGCCGTGGCCGCGAACACCGGCGTAGCCGGTGCCATCCACCGCGTCGCCTGCTTCGCGGGTAAACCGGCTCCCACAGGTACTATGCGGGCTTCGGGGTCACGCTATACCTGTGGGAGCGGCCGTGGCCGCGAACACCGGCATAGCCGGTGCCATCCACCGCGTCGCCTGCTTCGCGGGCATGCCCGCTCCCACAGGTACTATGCGGGCTTCGGGTTCACGCTATACCTGTGGGAGCGGCTTTAGCCGCGAACACCGGCAAAGCCGGTGCCATGCACCGCGTCGACGCGCTAATGCTATGATGCTGCCCCGCCCGAAGGATCCGCCCCGCCCCACATGAACTACCGCCAGCCCACCACGCGCAAGAGCATGCACGCCACCCTGGTCCAGGACCTTGGCGTCCAGATCGTCTCCGGCCAACTCGCACCCGGGCAGAAGCTGCCTTCCGAGGCCAGCCTGTGCGAAGCCTACGCGATCAGCCGGCCGGTGTTCCGCGAGGCGATGCGCGCCCTTACCGCCAAGGGCCTGATCGAGGCCCGCCCGCGGGTAGGCACCCTGGTCCGGCCCCGTCATGACTGGCACATGCTCGACCCGGATGTACTGCACTGGCTGATGCAGGCCACACCACAGCAGGAATTCTTCAACATGCTGAGCAGCGTACGCTGGGTCATCGAGCCCGCTGCCGCCGCGCTGGCCGCCACCAACGCCAGCGCCGAGGATGTCGATTCGATCACCGAGGCCTACCAGCGCATGGAAGCCGCACGCAGCCATGAAGAACGCCTGCAGCCGGACCTGGACTTCCACGCCCGCATCGCCGACGCCACCCACAACGACCTGCTGGCCTACCTGTGCAACATGCTGTCGATGGCACTGCGCGAGTCGGTGCGCTACTCCAACCAGCGGGCGAATTTCGACGAACTCGCCCTGCCCCGGCACAAGGCGATTCTGACCGCCATCCAGAACGGTGACGCACTGGGCGCGCGGCATGCCTCACTGGTACAGCTGGAAGATGCCCGGGTTGCCCTGGCCAAGGTGCTGGGCCAGGACCCGACAAGCTGAGGAGCCATCCGGGCCCACCTCAGCCACTGCGCCGCGTGAGCCCGCCAATCAGAACACCGACCACCCAATCCGCGAACTCAGCAACTCAAGCGCCGCCATCCCCGCCAGGGAGTTACCCGCCGCATTCAACTCCGGCGACCACACGCACACCGTGAACTGCCCCGGCACGATGGCCACAATCCCGCCCCCCACACCACTCTTGCCCGGCAACCCCACCCGATAGGCGAAGTTCCCTGCCTCGTCATACAGCCCGCTGGTGGCCATGATCGAGTTCACCTGCTGGGTCTGGCGCCGGGTCAGAATCTGCTCACCGCTGTGCTTGCAGAACCCATCATTGGCCAGGAAACAGAACGCCCGAGCCAGGTCCAGGCAATTCATTTGCAGCGCGCAATAGCTGAAATAGCTGCGCAGCACCGTCTCCACCTCGTTATGGAAGTTGCCGAACGACTGCATCAGGTAAGCCATGGCCGCGTTACGCGCGCGGAATTGATACTCCGAATCCGCAACACGGGCATCGATCGCGATGTGGGGGTTGCCCGAAAGCCGCCGAACGAAATCGCGCATCGACAACGTGGGTGCAGCAAAGCGCGACTGGTTGATATCGCAAATCACCAACGCACCCGCATTGATAAACGGATTACGCGGCCGCCCACGCTCGAACTCAAGCTGCACCAGCGAGTTGAACGGCTGGCCGGAAGGCTCATGACCAAGCCGCTCCCAAATGGCTTCCCCCGAGTGGCCGATTGCCTGCACCAGGCTGAACACCTTGGAAATACTCTGCACCGAGAACGGCACCAGGGCATCGCCTGCGCAGTAATAGCTGCCATCGTTGCCATAGACCGCGATGCCCAGCTGGTTCGCCGGCACATCGGCCAGCGCAGGAATGTAGTCAGCCACTTTGCCCTTGCCGATCAAGGGACGTACTTCTTCGAGAATCTCGTTCAACAGCGTTTGCATGGAAGGCCCTGTATCAGTCCCCAGACGACGGCTAAGGGGTAGCATTCTTGACGAAGATCGAGCGAAAGAAATCACACTCTTGGCAAGAAATGACCGGCCGACCGTGTACCAGGCCATATCCTATGCTGTGCTTGTTTCGACGACACAGCGAACGTGCCCCCGCCAGGTGCAGAAGCCGCCAACCAAGGAACAGAGGACCAACGATGCCAGCTTGCCCCTTACCCGCTGACGAAGCGCTGCGCCAGCGCACGCTCGATGACATGAACCTGGTCGACACGCCAGCCGAGCATTACCTCGATACCCTGGTGCGGCTCACCCAGGACCTGGCCCACGTGGATACCGTGCTTATCAGCCTGATCGACCAGGACCGACAGTGGTTCAAGGCCCGCATCGGGCTGGAGGCAAGCGAAACGACGCGCAGTGTTTCCTTCTGCGGCTACGCCATTCTCGGCGAGGGTACCCTGATGGTGCCCGATGCCAAGTGCGACGGGCGATTCGTCGATAACCCGCTGGTGCTTAACCCGCCCTTCATCCGCTTTTACGCCGGCCACCCCTTGCGTGCAGGTAACGGCAAAGCCATCGGTACGTTGTGCATGTTCGACCCGCGCCCGCGCGTGCTCAGCGAGGCTCAGCAAGCGAACTTCAGGGACCTGGCCACGCTCGCCGAGGGATACTTGCAGCTGCGCACCCTGGCGCAGGTAAACCGCGACTTGCGCCTTGAAATGGATCGCGAGCAGCGCAAAGCCCTGCTCGACCCTTTGACGCAACTGTGGAACCGCGGCGCGTTGTCGGCGTTTGAAGCGCATGAACGGCGGTTGGCGGAGGTGAACGGCTTACAACTGGGTGCGGTGTATGCCGACCTGGATCACTTCAAATCCATCAACGACAAGTACGGCCATGGCGGCGGTGACAAGGTGCTTTGCGAATCTGCCCGTCGCCTGCGCGCTGCACTGCGCCCCGACGACCTGCTGGTGCGCCATGGGGGTGAGGAGTTTGTCGCTGTTTTGCATGTTAAAGATAGCGAAGAGCTGACACGGATTGCTGAGCGGATTCGCGAACAGGTGGGTGCCAGCCCGATGCAGTTGCCCTGTGGTCAGTTGAACGTAACCTTGAGCATAGGGTGCACCCTGTTCGCCAAGGGGGAAACGCTGGATGACGCACTGGAACGCGCTGACAAGGGGCTCTATACCGCCAAACAGAATGGGCGTGATCGGGTTGTCTATGTAGCGCCGCCGCTCTGAGACGAGCACGAACCGGGCTGCACGGCATCTCTAACTCGCACGTCAGCCCGGCTATTAATTTCCCCGAACCCGCCCCACTCGGCATGCCCTTTCCGCCAAGGCTGAATCATCCAAAGGCCGCAAGCAAAGCGCTCAAACCCTGCGCGCGCCCCGTGAAATCAACCGCCCAGCAAAAACTTCAAAAAAGTGCCGCGCCCCAGTGAAAGCCATTGCCTTGCTCAAACTCCAAAACATGACGCGATCCTTGTGGAAGCAAATGCTTGCTCAAATTCCAAAAGATGACGCGATCCCTGTGGGAGCGGGCGCGCCCGCGAACACGGGCGCAGCCCGTGCCATCCAGTGCGACCCCGCCCAAAACACGGCATACCACTCACCAATCAGCAGAACCTGGTACAAGAAGGCCCAGCCCATTGGTGCATCACCGCACCGATAGCCTAACCAGTAACCCCTAACCCAGCCGCTGAGCGGCCGACGATGCTGCCGCCCAAAATGCCCACGAACACCCCAACACACCGCATGGCATCGCCGAAGCAGTCTCCACGAGCAGCCCGCCCTCAGAAAACTGCCCCCATCTCCCTGAATCAGCAGCCCGCCCTCCAAACACTCAGCAGCCCCGCCCCCTCTGTGGGAGCGGCTTCAGCCGCGAACACCGGCGCAGCCGGTGCCATGCCCCCGCCAGACTCCTCCCCGCCTAAACAAACTATCCAGAGCCATGCGACCACAGCTATCCACCCGCCGCCCGCAAAGCCCAAGACCTGGCTACATCCCAAATACACCTGCAAAACCGACCAGTCGTGTGCAGTTCCTAGACAGCTGCCTCACGTCATAAACAACCTGCCAATCCCCCAAACCGCGTCACTTCAGCCCTGCCCCACCCGCCCCAATCTCATCCATGAAATCCGCCAGAAACACCTCAAGCCGAGCATGCCGCTCAGCAGCCAGCCGAGCCCCTTCACCAGTTTTAAACCCTGACGCAAGCTTGAGCAGCTTGGTATGAAAATGCTCGACCGTATACGCCTTGTCCTGATATTCCCGCCCCAGCGCAGCAGGGTTCTCGAAATCATAAAGCGCCGACCCCATCCGCCCGGAAACGTAGAAACACCGGGCGATACCCACTGCACCTATGGCGTCCAGGCGATCGCTGTCCTGAAGAATCCTGGCCTCAAGGGTGAGTGGTTCGAAGCCTGCCGAGTAGCTGTGGGTTTTGACTGCATGTGCCACCTGTTCGATGCGCTGCAAGGGCCAGCCCATGTCGGCCAGGATTGATGCTGCCTTTTGCGCGGACAGCGTTGACGCCTGCTCACGCAAGGGCGAGTTCTTTTCTACTGCGACACAATCGTGCAGCACAGTCGCTGCAAGCAGCACTTCCAGATCGCCGCCTTCTACGCGCTGTATTCGTTGGGCGTTGACCCATACGCGATGGATGTGGGACAGGTCGTGGGAGCCATCCTGCTGGTCGGCTGGCAAGTACTTCAGTAGGTCAGCGGCAAAGCGCGGGAACGGGGCAAAAGCTTCGATAGTCATGGTTGGTGCATTCCATTGGCTGTCACTTGGCGTCCGTTGTCAGGGGGCAGACCCATGACCTACCTCGGTACAGATGCGAGCGGGTCAGTTTCAAGGCTTGAGTGGCGAAAGCCCATGCTGGGCCTTTTGTTGGCATCGCGACATCACTGGATACAGGGATTCGTGAGTGGAAAGCTTTTTGAGATCTACTGGCCGTTAATTGAGCAGTCGGCGTTGCATACAGTTAAGGTGAATGGGCGAAAAAGTCAGAATTAACCCCTTTCTTGTAGGCCATTTCCCAAAGATACTCCCTGCGCCTGTTTTTCGTTGCACATGACCAACGTGGATTTTAGTCTCGGCTCGTCGCTGCCAATTCGGCGACCGGTTTTGACAGACCGCTGACGTTGTCCTCATGTGCACGCTTTCATGGCGGCTGTACGTGCGGGCACCCCATGGTGCGCCGAGTGCCAACGTCTCGGTCTGTCAACCCGCGTACAGCTGCCACCTTCTTGTTTGACAGCAAGGTTGCGGTAGCTCCACTTTTCGACGTTGGAGTTACACCATGCTCAAGATTGTTCCCGATCCGCCCCACAAAACTCTTTGCCTTGAAGACACCCTGATCCAAGCCACGGACTACGCACTATGCGCTGCGACCGTTGTGCATCAGGCAATACTGCTGCAGCCCAAATCGCCAGCGTCGATTCTGATGATGGCTTCGATGCATGAGTTGGAGACCCTGCGAGCTTTGCTTGAGTCCGCAATAGTCCAGGTGCAGATGCCCACCGAGCCCAGGACCTTGCACTAAGGCTTCATTGATGTTTCGCCTGGGCTGCCCCTATCGCCGGCAAGCCGGGCTCCCACATAGATCTGAGCTGCGCCACAGATCTCGAGGCCTATGCGGTATTTGTGGGAGCTGGCTTGCCGGCGATGAGGCCAGACCAGGCACTAGAGATTTCGGGGAGATAGAACAATGTCTACAGAAGAGACCAAATTCACAGTCGGCAAAACCACCTTCTACCAAGGTGAAAACCAGACCCATCCCCTCTTTCGCATTGAAGCAGGCATCCCTTGCCAGAGCGCCCGCGAACAGGCCTCGGAGCTTATGGGCTACGCACGGGATATGACCCTGGACGGCTTGATGGAAGACAAACCCCAGCTGATCTGGGCTTCGCATTACCTCTGCGCATTGGCTAAGGCGCTAATGGATGATGCCGAGCTAGGAATGATGCGCTGAAGCGCCTACTCGTTACTCAGGGCCGCCTTCAGAAATCTCTGAAGGCTTTTCTACTACCGAAACCATGCAACTATATATCCTCGCTTCACCGCTCGACACCACAACACAGCCACAGCAGCTATCGAGCCGGGCTATCAGTACCAGAGCGTAAACCTAGGTTCAGTTCCATCGACTGAGAGCTCAAAGAAGAACCTTGGCGCAAAGGTTCCGGCAAGCCGATGTCACAAAATCCATTTGTCCGATACAGGCGCATTGCCGGCGAATCTGCGATCGTCACGCCCAAGCGTATACGTTGTGCCCCTCGACTTTCAGCCCAAGCAATAGCTCTTACCAGCAGAGCCCGACCGGCTCCAGCACCGCGTGAGACAGGGTCCACCCACATCTGAAAAACCTCGACGACACCTGGCTCAGCTTCTGATGTTTGGCACCACACCAAGCTGCAAAGCTCGGCGTCCTGAAAGCAAAAAAAGATGCGCTGCTAGAGGACGCTACAGCTGAGACACAGGCTACCAATCAACGTCGCTTCGAGTTGCCTCACGCTCGTAGGTAATGCGTCCGGTGACTCTCGCAGTGCCCGCAAACGCAGGCTCCGATAAAGCCGCCATTCATAACAGCACCAACCAAGATAAACTAAGCCACCCGGCAGCAAGACAATACGAAGCCGCGAATCACGAGAATTTTAGCGTATTATTCTCGATCCAGACCGCTGACCTCAATCATCATCCTACATATTTTTTCAATCAAGTAAGGAGGCACCGACTCACCAATAACCTCTGCAATCTTAGCTGCACTCATTGGTTTACCAAAGGCCTCGAAAGAGTAATCATATCGATCAATAGTTTGGATAATCATTGCTTCATAGATAGATAAAACACGATGCTGATCCGGATGCACCTTATTATCTGAAGCTTCATAAATAAAGTTTTGCGTAAGTGTCCGAGAAGGCTCATCCCACTTCATTCTTCGATACGCAGAATGAAACCCCTTTAGGAGGCGATACCCGCCGTCAGCATTCTTGACCACCGGTCGAGGAAGCAACTCGCCACACTGCTGACAATAAATTGGAATTTCCTTCGAGGACACCCACTTACCATTTAACTGAACATCTTTATGGCCTGGATTCTCGGAGTACCCACACTCAGGATTGACGCACTGATTGTTAAATGCGGTGTCACCCTCCCGAGTATTTTGGACCCACCAATACTTCCTATCATTCATAATTGGGACGTAGTGCTGAGAATGAAAATCCGGGGCGGCATTGTTACCAATTGTCGCATCTAACCTAGGAAGATCACCTATAGCATCGCGTAATGACTGACGTTTTTCTTTCATCCGCGACGAGAAAAACGAGCCTCCATTAGATTTGAAATATTCTTTACCGCGATCGTCTCTTGTGTAAATTGTTACCAATCGCTTTCTAAGCTGGGGAATACCGTAATCTTGACAAGCAACAACTTCGGCACAACCTAGATAGTCACTTCCAAGTTGCTGCTCAACATAAGCGATAATATTTTCAAAACTGTTATCATGAAGTCTTATTTCAGTGTTTCTCATGCCTGGGACGTTCTCAAAAAGCACCCACCTAGGTCTGAGCTTCTTTATAATCTCCAACGCTGGCATGATAAGCCTATTACGCTCATCCTCTTCCAAACGCCTACCTTGAGAAATTTCCCACTTAAGGCGTCCCATACCGTTCGATGACATACCTTGACATGGCGGGGTGGCGTAAACTAGAAAAAGCTCATCACCTTGAAGGAGTTCTTCAGCACGAGAAATGAAGTCGCCTTTAACGTTATTAATGTCCCCTTCAAGCATTTCGCTGTGCTTGAAATTATGTCTATAACATGCAGCACGAAGAGGAACGATTTCATTTGCTAGCTGGATATTGATACCGGCGCGCTCGACACCTAATTCTCCTATTCCAGCGGATGAGAATAGACAGACCGCACTCAATTTTTTTGGCGGATATCGCGATATCACATGCAATGAAGCATCAACTGAGTCTTCGTCGCGATACTCAAACAGTTCGCCTTGGATGTGCGTACTCATATCTCTTCAACCGCAACCTTAGAGGCCAATATCTCACTGATCACATCACTAAAGGCCGCACTCAATACAGGCGGAACAGCGTTACCGATTTGAGAGGCGATATCAGTTTTTGATCCGCGAAACAAAAACGCATCATCGAAGCTTTGGAGTCTCGCTGCTTCCCTCGGCGTAATAGCTCTATCATCCACCGGATGAATGCACTTGCTCGAAGCTGGCGATGTAAATTTAACCGTGATCGTAGTTGCAGGCTCTTCTTTCTCTAAACGAGAATAACATGAGCTATATCCACTGGTGACAAGTCCCTCAGGAAGACAGCTCTTACTAGAGCCTGCATGTTTGATAACTTCCAGCATTTTTGCAGAGTGGTTCGCAGCTTGATGTAGACGCAATTCTTCCGGAGCATTAATCCGTCGCATTAGTTGATAACTGTTAAGCGGAGCATGAGCGTAGTGCGTGCTCTCTTCTCCAGACCGCAAATGAGGAAGGTCTGATAAAGCATCCCACAAAGTAACCGCAGACAAACCGTTTGTAGGATTTTGAATGTACTTCTCTTTAATCCGAGTACCAATCACTCGACCCGAAAACCGATGAGTGGGCTCCGGAAAACAAATAACAGACGACGAAACCGCCGACCTCTTGACACCCAGCATGAAGAAGCGTTCTCGCTTTTGCGGAACACCATAATTAGCGGCGTTTAAGATTCGCCAATCAACATCGTAACCAATGCCATCAAACGACATGATAATAGAGTTGAGTAATTCACCACCATTCGCACCAATAATACCCACCACATTCTCCATCAAAAATACGGTAGGTCTTAAATTTGAGACATAGTCAACGAATTTTTTATAAAGAAAATTACGCGGATCCTGTAAGCCTTGACCTCTAGTCGGCCGGATGGATGAAAAACCTTGGCATGGCGGCCCCCCAACAATTAAATCTATGCGCGAGGTACCAATCTTATCCGCCATTTGTTGGGCGGTGAAATTATTTATATCATCGCAGAATATTTTCGCCCCTGGATGGTTCGCTGCAGCTGTCTCCGAGGCCGACCGGTTCAAGTCAATACCGCCCACAACGTGAAAACTTGAGTTGGAATGAGTTAGCCCATACGACAAAGCCCCCGTCCCACAAAATAGATCAAGTATCTTCAGTTGCTTATCGTTCATCGAGAATATTCACCCAACCACACATCAATCACAGTGCAAGCTTTAAAAAAAATTTCGCCATTGTACTCCCCGGCCCCTCAAAAATCAACAACGCGCTACATCCTGAGGAATATTGCCCAGTTGAAAGTATTCGTCCTCAACTCTTCCACATAGATTTCCATCATTAAGATTATCGTCCATTAGTCGGTACCAGCAAGCATAACAACTTGCAGGAGAGCGGTGTGCAAGGAGTCGAACCGACGCTCCACCAGGAAACTAAATCCTAATAAACTAAGAGGAATCAATCGGAAATTCAATCCACCCCGCGACTCACAAAGTACCGGCCTCAGGTCAATCTGTACCATTGAGCAGACTCTATATTAGATTTCGAGAGGACCGTATAGTCCTTACTCAGTGACTCTAAACGCGTCTCAGGGGTAGTGTTTATACCTTCACGCAATCGTTTATAAAAACGGGCACCTTCGCCATTATCATTACCATCATAGATTTGATACACCAACTCCTCAGAAGCTTCGCCTGCCCACTTGAATACCGCGATCGGATTTTGCAGTCCATCAAGCTCGGGCGCCTCGAACCGAGCAGTATTTGGTATACGGCCCCGCGAAGAGTTCCTCTTACTAATACCAATTTTCTGCCGCTGCCCAGAAACAGCGGAGACCACATCCGTAACGTCGTTAAAGAAAAGCGGATAAATTCTCATGGATATTTGGAGCTGCGTCCCATCACGCCGCGGACGTACGCGCATTATCAACTCATTTGCTGAGTGCGCATGCTCACTACCCGGAAGCATTTCAAGACTAGAACGATTTCGTTTTCTAGGCGGAGTATTGCTCCTACCGAATAGCGGCTCGCGCGACGGTACAACATCAGCCTCGGCACGCTCACGACGGATCTCCTCTTCCGTTCTTACATAACCCGCCTCACGTAGACGCTCAAGAAAATCTTGCGAAAGGCGCCGCACCCTACTTTCAGATTCTTCATCTCGCCACCTCTGCAAGATCCTTCCGACTTTCTGAATATCCAGATCATCTAACGGGCGAGTCACCGCCATAGATAGCTCGATGTTCGTACCTATCCCAGCTCCTGTCATGTTATTCGATCCAACAAGTAGGCGAGCATCAGTATTATTTTTGAAAAGAAATGCTTTAGGATGAAACGTACAGGATTTATTCTCATCATGAAAGACATATGTCTTTATATCGAAAGATCTATTCTCGAGATCTAGAAAACATCTTAATCCCTCATAACTTGTACTACCAAAATCAAGACCCAAGGTAGCGCGCACCTGGTTATTTCGGGACAAAAACCGCTCAACCGAATCGAGTATCTTATCAATCCCTGTACGATTAACCCATGCTACTGCAAATTCGAACGTTAGCCATTGCTGGTGATCGGTACCGTCTAATTCACTGCATAAACAATCACTAAAACTATCTTCAGGCTGCACAATTAACATGATTTCCCTTTCATCGCTATCAAGACAAAAAAATCGCGCAATAAAACAGTGACATTTCACCACGCATCCATCGCCGGCACTGTTTACCCAATCTGCCAGCCAAGCAACCCAGGGCAATAGAACGCAAAATTGCGCTGTCAAATAACTGGACCGTGGCACATTCGCGGCAACTAATGTCTATAAGTAACGAAAAGTTTCGAAGATGTCAATGTGATGGCACGCAATCACTGCAGGCATGCCGTTTTTTATAGCCTTTGGCCATAAATAAACGAACTTAACCTGCGGTTAAGACATATTCTTGAGGAGTGTTAAGCAGGCTAAACAGAGTTTTTACGGAGCACAAAAAAGCCACCCTAAGGTGGCTTAATTGTTTAAATAATGGTCGGGACGGAGTGATTCGAACACTCGACCCCTTGCACCCCATGCAAGTGCGCTACCGGGCTGCGCTACGCCCCGACTGGGCTTTGAAGCATGTCCTCAATGCTACCGAGAACGTTGAAGAATGTACCCTAACCTCCTGATAAATGAAAGCTTTTTCTCAAAAAAATTTCCACTCATCAAAAACCAGGTCACTTCTTCAACACCACCAACACATCCTCCAACTCGACAATCATCTGCCGAATCAGCTGCTTGTACTGGCTAGACTCATCCTTGGCCTCATCACTGGAAAGCCTCAACCGGGCCCCGCCAATGGTGAACCCCTGGTCATAAAGCAGCGCACGAATCTGGCGAATCATCAGCACATCCTGCCGCTGATAATACCGCCGATTCCCCCGCCGCTTCACGGGATTGAGCTGGTCGAACTCCTGCTCCCAATACCGCAGCACGTGCGGTTTCACCGCACAAAGCTCACTCACCTCACCAATGGTGAAGTACCTTTTGCCCGGTATGGGGGGCAGTTCGTCGTTATGGCTTGGTTCCAGCATAGGCCTCAACCCGGGCCTTCAACTTCTGCCCTGGACGAAAGGTGACGACGCGCCGTGCGGTGATCGGGATTTCTT
>PJTY01000576.1_pt1 | contig 17889 bp, 16 predicted proteins | sample 1512121 | NCBI WGS metagenome assembly PJTY01 (sample SAMN08177680, study PRJNA422409) | Soil metagenome, whole genome shotgun sequencing project. | isolation source: Soil enriched (2) on filter paper: alkali lignin treatment | place: USA: Madison | collected 2015-01-15 | reverse complement strand
GAGGTCGTCAACCCGGACCTGGTCCCCGGCTGGGCTGAGCCGGGCGGGGCGGCCGCTCGCGCCTTCGGCCGCGCCTGGCATGCGGAAGGCCGCTCGGCCCTGTTGATCACGCCCTCGGTCGTGGCGCGGATGGAGCGCAACTTCGTCTTCAACACCGCCCATCCCGACTTCGCCCGCATCAAGCCGGGGCTGGAGACGCCGGTCTGGTGGGACAGCCGCCTGTTCGGCTGATCCGGCTCGCTCAGTCCAGCTTCAACGCCTCGGCCAGCAGGCGCGCCTCGGCGGCGCGACTGGATCCCGCCCGCCAGGCGACGACGATCTCGCGGCGCGGGGCGTCTTCGGAAATAGGCCGCACCACCACCCCGGGATGATCGGCCAGACCCGCCCGCACCGCCATCTGCGGCAGGAAGCTGACCCCGAGGCCCGAGGAGACCATCTGCACCAGAGTCGGCAGGGTAGTGGCGGCGAAGACGTCCTCGCCGCGCGGCGCGTCGATCTTGACTGCGGCCAGGGCCTGGTCGCGCAGACAGTGGCCGTCTTCGAGCAGGATCAGGTCCTCAGCCTTCAGGGCCCCTTCGGGGATCGGCCCGGACCCCGCCAGGGCGTGACCGGCCGGCGCCGCCGCCAGGATCTCATCGTCGCCGATGCGGGCGTGATCGATGCCCGGCGCGTCATAGGGCAGGGCGATGACGGCGGCGTCCAGCTGACCCGCTTTCAGCCCGGCGATCAGGCGCGGCGTCAGATCCTCGCGCAGGAACAGCCGCAGGCCGGGATAGAGGTCCCGTACGCCCGGCAGGGCCTGGGGCAGCAGGAACGGGGCCACCGTGGGAATGATGCCCAGGCGGAACCGGCCCGACAGGGGCTTGCCCGCGTTCTGGGCGGCCTCGACCAGATCCTCGGCGCGGGCCAGAACATCCTCGGCCCGCCGCACCGCCTCGGCGCCGACGGCCGTCAGGATCACCGCCCCGCGCGTCCGCTCGACCACGGCGGCGCCCAGCACCCGTTCCAGCTCCTGCACCCCGGACGACAGGGCGGGCTGGCTGACGTGAGCAGCCTCGGCCGCTCGGCTGAAGGAGCCGTGCTCGGCCAGAAGTTTCAGATACTGGAGCTGACGCAGGGTCGGCAGAACGGACATGTTTCGCGCATTCGAGAGAGGAGGCGACATAGGCGCCGCCTATGTCTGATGCAGACGCCATCGGCCGTTCTTATAACTCGCCCAGCGAGATAAGTTAAATCTATTTGTGAAAGCAAAATGATCGATTTGACTTAAGCAGCGCCAAGGCCCATCTCATGGCCTCGACGGTTCGCACTCCCCGCGTTCCGGCGGTCCATTTTTTCTACATCTAGGAGAAGCGCGATGCTCGGCGTCGGTCAAAAACTGCCTGATTTCAAAATTATCGGCGTGAAGCCGGGCTTCAACAGCCACGAGGAAAACGGCGCCTCGGCCTTCGAGCCGGTCACGCAGGACAGCTTCGAGGGCAAGTGGAAGGTCATCTTCTTCTACCCGAAGGACTTCACCTTCGTCTGCCCGACCGAAATCGCCGCCTTCGCCAAGCTGGGCAAGGACTTCGAGGACCGCGACACCGTGGTTCTGGGCGGTTCGACCGACAACGAGTTCACCAAGCTGGCCTGGCGTCGTGACCACGCCGACCTGAACAAGCTGCCGATCTGGCAGTTCGCCGACAACGGCGGCAAGCTGGCCCGCGCCCTGGGCGTGCTGGACGAAGAAGAAGGCGTGGCCCTGCGCGCGACCTTCGTCGTCGACCCGCACAACGTCATCCAGCACGTCTATGTGACCAACCTGAACGTCGGCCGTTCGCCGGAAGACACCCTGCGTGTCGTCGACGCTCTGCAGACCGACGAGCTGTGCGCTTGCAACCGCCCGGTCGGCGGCGACACTCTGGCCGCGTAAGTATTGGCCCAGACAGGCCCGGACCGCGTGAGTAGGGTCCGGGCCGCCCCTCGAAAGAGGCGGCGGCGGGCGACTGTCGCCGCCTTTTTCATGCCTGATGATTTTATTTGGGCGCTATGCTCGGCTCGCGGAGCCTCGCGGCTTGAGCGCCCATCACGCAATGCGGCTCAAAAAGGCGGCTCAAGAAGTAAGCGACCGCGTCGCGAACGATAGCCGCTTCTTTGAAGCGTCGCTTCCTGAAAGGAACACGAAAATGTCCATCGACGCCCTTCGCGATCTGATCCCGGCCTATGGCAAGGACATCTCGCTGAACCTGTCCTCGCTCGCCAATGAGACCGTGCTGAACGACCAGCAGAAGTGGGGCTGCTTCCTGGCCTCGGCCCACGCCATCGGCGTCGCCCCCGTGGTCAAGCTGATCGAGGCCCAGGCCGCGACGGTCCTGTCGCCCGAAGCGATGACCGCCGCCAAGGCCGCCGCCGCCATCATGGGCATGAACAACATCTACTACCGCTCGCTGCACCTGATGAAGAACCCGGAATACACGACCCTGCCGGCCAAGCTGCGGATGAACATCATCGCCAATCCGGGCGTCGAGAAGCTGGACTTCGAGCTGTGGTCCACCGCCGTCTCCGCCATCAACGGCTGCGGCGCCTGCCTGGACGCCCACGAGGGCGAACTGCGCAAGCACGCCGTCCCGGCCCTGCAGATCCAGGCCGCCCTGCGCATCGGCGCCGTGGTCCACGCCGCCAGCCGCATCGTCGCCTCGGAGACGGCGCTGACCGCCTGATCTCGAACGAGCTCCAAGACAGGAAAAGGCGCGGATCGCTCCGCGCCTTTTTCTTTGTCCCGGTTTCGTCGGCCTCGGCTCAGGCGGCGGGTTCGGCTTCGCCTTCCTCAACCAGTTCTCGCATCAGGTCGACCACCAGCTTCTGCTGGCGCGACGACAGGCGCGGCGCCAGGCGGCCGATCTCGATGGTCTGGCGGGTGGCGGGGAAGTCGTGAACGAAGGGCTCGGCCTCGCCCTCGGCCATGCCGGGCTGCGCCGTCCCGGTCAGACCCTCGAAGAAGTAGCCGATGTCGACGCGGAAGAAGCGGGCGATGTCCCACAGCTTGGACGCGGAGATCCGGTTGGCGCCCTTCTCGTACTTCTGCACCTGCTGGAAGGTGACTCCCAGCGCCTGGCCCAGATCGGTCTGGTTGTAGCCCAGGGCGATGCGTTTCTCGCACACGCGCCGCCCCACATGCCGATCCACCAGATGGGGACCTTCTGTCCCGGAACCCCTGACCATGTCCTGCCCTCTTCCCCGTTTTTCTTGTCGACATGCCGCCGTCGCCGGGCCGATGTCATGTCAATTCGCGTCTCAGGGGCGCCGCGGGAACGACGCCCCCGATAGGCTTAACGACCCAGCCTCGCTTTTCCAGCGCGGCCTCGCCCCGCGATCAGCATTATAACCAACAGGACGGCGAACCCCAGATCGCCCCAGCGGCCGTAAACGGTCGGCGGAGCCGGTTGCGGCAGACGTACGTCGATGACGCCCGCCTGGCCGGGGTCCAGCCGCTTGCCCTCGACGATGCGGCCCCACGGATCGATCATGGCCGAGACGCCCGTAGGCGTCGCCCGCGCTACCGGCAGGCCCGTCTCCAGCGCGCGATAGGAGGCCAGGTTCAGATGCTGGCGCGGACCTGACGTCCGGCCGAACCAGGCGTCGTTGGAGACGTTGACGACCCACGCCGGGCGCGTCGCCGCCGTCGCGGGCGTGAAGCCGGGATAGAGGGCTTCGTAGCAGATCAGCGGCTGCACCGGCGGGGCGTTGACCAGGCTGATCGGCGCAGGGGTCGGTCCGGCGCTGAAGTCGGCGGGGACGTGCACCAGACTGCGCACGCCGATCCGGCTCATCAGCTCGCCCATCGGCAGGTATTCGCCGAACGGCACCAGCCGGTGCTTGTCGTAGATCTGACCGATACGCAGGCCCGCCGCGCCTTCATCATGCAGGGCGAACAGGCTGTTGTAATAGCGGGCGCCCGTCTCGGCGCTCGGGTCCGGCTCGCCACGGCTCAATCCCGCGAGCAGGGTCTGGCCCGTCTGCAGGGCCCCCGCCACCGCCTGGGCGTCCGAGGAGGCGAACAGGTCGTTGGCCGTCGTCGGCAGGGCGCCTTCAGGCCAGATCACCACGTCAGGCAGAGCGTCGCCCGGACGCGCCGTCAGCTCCAGATAGCGGCCCAGAATGGCCTGGTAAGCCTCGGGGCTCCATTTGTAGTCCTGCGGGATATCGGCCTGGACCAGCCGCACCATGGTCGGCGTCTCCACCAGCCGCGCCGAGGTCAGGCGCACCGTCCCGAAAGCGAACAGACCGGTCAGCGTCAGCGCCCCCAGCCCCGCCGCGATCAGGCGCGGGCGTCGCGGCCCGGCATCGGCCAGGGGCGCGAAGGCGCTGACCGCCGCCACCGTGATCAGGCCCAGCCCATAAACCCCGACGACCGAGGCGAACTGCGACATGGCCGATCCGGCCGCCCAGCCTGCGCCCGCCGGATTCCACGGAAAGCCGGTCAGCACATGGCCGCGCGTCCACTCCAGCAGGGCGAACAGGGCGGCGAACAGCAGGACGCGCCGCGCCCCGGCCGGCCGGAGCCAGCGATAGGCCACGGTCGCCAGCCCCCAGAACAGCCCCATGCCCGCCGGCAGCAGGCTGGCCGCAAACGGCGCCATCCATGCCTGCGCCGGATTGACCAGAAAGGCTTCGGCCACCCACCAGCAGCCGATGAAGAAATAGGCGAACCCCGCCAGCCAGCCGACCCAGAAGCCCCCTTTCATCCCCTCTGCCCGATCCGCCAGCAACAGCAGCAACGGATAGCCCAGCAGTCCCGGCAGGAAGCCGAACGGCGGATGGACCAGGGCGGCGCCCGCCCCGGCCAGCAGCGCCAAGCCGATCCGGCCCCAGCGATGGTTCAGCAGGCCCGCGAAACGGGCGGCGAGCGCCCCGCTCACGCGGCGCCCTCATGCTCGACCGCATAAGGGTCGGCGACGCCCAGTTCCGCCAGGATCTCGCGCTCCTCGGCCTCCATCTCCTCGGCCTCGGCGTCGTCCTCGTGGTCGCGGCCCAGCAGGTGCAGGACGCCGTGGACGACCAGATGGCTCAGATGATCCGACAGGGTCTTGCCCTGCGCCTGCGCCTCCGCCGCGCAATAGGCGTAGCCCAGCACCACGTCCCCCAGATGCGGAAAGGCGCTCTCGGCGGCCGGGAAGGACAGCACGTTCGTCGGCCGGTCCTTGTCGCGGAAACGCGCGTTCAGATCCTGCACCGCCGCGTCGTCGGCCAACAGCACGACCACGTCGCCCTCGATCGTTCCCAGGGCCGCGAGGGCGGCGCGCTCGGCGATCGCCGCCGCCTCGGGCAGGGCCTCGGTCCAAGCCTCGCTCTCGATCTCGACCTCGATCATCAAGCGTCGTCCTCAAGGTCGGGGAAGGGACGGCTGCGCGCGGCGTCGCTGTCATAGGCGCGCACGATGCGCTCGACCATGGCGTGACGCACCACGTCCTCGGACTTGAACTGCTGCACGCCGACGCCCTCCACGTCCTTGAGGATGCGCAGGGCGTGGGCCAGGCCGGAATCGCGCGGGTTCAGCAGATCGACCTGCGACGGATCGCCCGTCACCACCATGCGCGCGCCCTCGCCCAGGCGGGTCAGCACCATCTTCATCTGCATCCGCGAGGTGTTCTGCGCCTCATCGACGATGATGAAGGCGTGGCTGAGCGTGCGGCCGCGCATGAAGGCGATGGGGGCGGCTTCGATCTCGCCCTTCTCGCGGCGACGGCGCACGTCGTCGACGCCTAGGATGTCGTTCAGCGATTCCCAGATCGGGGCCAGATAGGGGTCGACCTTCTCGTTCAGATCGCCGGGCAGGAAGCCCAGCTTCTCGCCCGCCTCGACCGCCGGGCGGGTGATGACCAGCCGATCCACCTGCCCCCGCTTCAGCAGGGAGGCGCCGTAGGCCGCCGCCAGGAAGGTCTTGCCTGTGCCCGCCGGCCCGACGCCGAAGGTCAACTCGCAGCGGCCCAGCATTTCCAGATAGCGCGCCTGCGACGCCGTCTTGGGCGCGATGGCGCCGCGACGGCCGACGGGCAGGGCGGCGCCCTCCGGCACGCTGCGGCCCGTGGTGCGACCTGCGGGCTCAGCGCGCGGCTGGGTGACGGCGGCGCCCAGGGCGGTGCGGACGTCGGCCTCGGTGATCTCGGCGCCCGCCTCGGCCCGGTTCGACAGGGCCTCGATGACGCGGCGCGCCTGCGCCCGATCCCGCGTGGAGCCGTTGATCGACACCCCGCCGCCCGGCGTCTCGACCAGCACCTTGAAGGCGTCCTCGATCAGAGCCAGGTGACGGCTCTGCGGCCCGATGACCGCGCGCAGCGCCGCATCGCTGAGGGACAGGAACTCGGACTCTCGCGCCATGAGGTCTCCTTGTTGGTCCCCTAACGCCTCGCGCGCGGCGCGAGGCTGCTTGAGGGGGATTGTAAGCATTCCTGGCCTCACGCACGGCGCGTGGCGGAACAGGCGTCAGTTCGTCTGGATCAGACGGCCGGTCAGGCTGTTCTGCTGGCCGCTGATGATCTCGACCGGAACGATCCGGCCGATCAGTTGATCCGCGTCCTCGACGTGGACCGATTGCAGATAGGGCGAGCGGCCGATGGCCTGGGCGCCGTGGCGGCCCTTCTTCTCGAACAGCACCGGCAGCACGCGCCCGGCCAGAGACTGGTTGAAGGCGACCTGCTGCTCGGTCAGCAGGGCCTGAAGGGCGTGCAGGCGCGCCTTGGCGACCTCGTCCGGAACCTGGGCCGCCATGGTCGCGGCGGGCGTGCCGGGACGCGGCGAATACATGAAGGAGAAGGCGCTGGCGTAGTTCACCCGCCGCACCAGGTCCATCGTGTCCTCGAAATCGCGATCCGTCTCGCCGGGGAAGCCGACGATGAAGTCGCCCGACAGCGCCATGTCCGGCCGCGCCGCGCGGATGCGGGCGATCAGGTCGAAATACTTCTGACGCCCGTGCTTGCGGTTCATCAGCCGCAGGATGCGATCCGAGCCCGACTGAACCGGCAGGTGCAGATAGGGCATCAGGGCGTCCAGATCGCCGTGCGCCGCGATCAGGTCGTCCGACATGTCGTTCGGGTGGCTGGTCGTATAGCGGATGCGCTCGATGCCGGGGATGTCGGCCAGGGCGTAGGCCAGCTTCGCCAGGGTGAAGGGTTTTCCGTCCGGCCCCTCGCCGTCATAGGCGTTGACGTTCTGGCCCAGCAGGGTGACTTCGCGCACGCCCCGGTCGGCCAGCGCCCGCGCCTCGTCCAGCACCGCCGCGACCGGGCGCGACCACTCGGCGCCGCGCGTATAGGGCACGACGCAGAAGGTGCAGAACTTGTCGCAGCCTTCCTGCACGGTCAGGAAGGCGGTGACGCCCTCGGTCCCGCGCGTGGCGGGCAGGGCGTCGAACTTCTCATTGGGGGCGAAATCGGCGCCGATGCGCTCGCCGCGCGCCCGCGCGGTGCGGGTCAGCAGCTCAGGCAGCTGGTGATAGGCCTGCGGCCCGACCACCAGATCGACCGCCGGCTGGCGCTTCATGATCTCCTCGCCCTCGGCCTGGGCGACGCAGCCGGCCACGGCGATGGTCATGCCGCCGTCGCCCGCCGCCGCCTTCTCCTCCTTCATCTGCCGCAGCTTGCCGAGTTCGGAATAAACCTTCTCGGCCGCCTTCTCGCGGATATGGCAGGTGTTCAGAATGACGAAGTCGGCGCCTTCGGGCGTGTCCGTCGGCGCATAGCCCAGCGGCCGCAGGACGTCGGCCATGCGTTCGGAATCGTAGACGTTCATCTGGCACCCGTAGGTCTTGATGAACAGACGCTTGGGCGTCGCCTCGCCTTCGGGCGCGACGCCGTGGCCCAGGACAGGGGCCGGGACAGGCTTTTCGAGCGTATCGGTCATGTCCGGCTTATGATCGCCGAAACCGACGACGGCAAGCGTCGGCAGGGTCTGGGGCCGACGGCCGAGGTCAGTCTTCGGCCTCTTCGCGGGGGCGACGCTTGTAGATCAGCCCCTCCCGCTCCACCGGCTCGGCGCCGGGGATGACGTGGCCGTACAGCTCCAGCTTGTGACCGACCAGCTCATAGCCGAGCTTGCGGGCGATCTCGGTCTTGAGGCGCTCGATCTCGGCGTCGAAGAATTCGATGACCTCGCCCGTCTTGGTGTCGATCAGGTGGTCGTGGTGGTCGTCGCCGGCCTCTTCATAGCGGCTGCGGCCGTCGCCGAAGTCGTGCTTCTCGACCACGCCCGCCTCTTCGAACAGGCGCACGGTGCGATAGACAGTGGCGATGGAGATGTGCGGATCGATCGCCGAAGCGCGGCGATACAGCTCCTCCACATCGGGGTGGTCCTCGGCATTCGACAGGACGCGGGCGATCACCCGACGTTGCTCGGTCATGCGCATGCCGCGCTCGGCGCAGAGTTTTTCGATCCGGTCCATGGCGGCGAAGATAGGATGGACCGTCGCCTTATGGAAGCTATCGAGAAAAGTTCAGGACCAACGTCAGCGCATCCTCTCGGCGTCCGTCCGCATGCGAATAATAGCCGCGTCGTCGCCCCATCTCGACGAAGCCGCTTCGGGCGTACAGGGCGCGGGCGGCGCCGTTGCCCTCGGCGACTTCCAGGAACATCCGTTCGGCGCCCAGGGCGGCGGCGCGCACCACCGCCGCCTCGACCAGTCGCGCGCCCAGCCCCGCGCGCCGCGCCGAGGGCCGCACCGCCAGGGTCAGAATCTCGGCTTCGTCGACCACGACGCGGATCAGGATGAAGCCGCCCTCCTCGGCCACGGCGAATACGCCCGGCGAGGCCAGGAGTTCGGCCAGCGCCGCCTGGTCCCAGGCCGCCGCGAACGCCTCGGCGTGGATCGCGGCGAGGCGAGCAGGATCGACCGCCGGGAAGATCACGCGGCGGGCTGACGCGGCTGGCCCGGCAGACGGCTGGGCGGCGTGGCGTCGGGTGCGCGCAGATAGAGCGGCTGCGGCGAGGCGGTCGTCGGATCGGCGGCCAGGGCGAGGGCCGCCAGCGCCTCGGGCGCGGGAGCGGGCAGGGGATGCAGGGCGGCGCTCGCCAGTTCGGGGAAGGCCTCGGCCAGCACCTCGGCCCCGCTGCCGACCAGGATCGGCCGCGCGTTCCCGGTTTCAGCCTGAATGCGGTCGCGCGCCGCCTCGAGGGACAGCGCCTCCGCTTCGCCGAGCGCCACGCCGTCGCGGAACAGACGCGCATAGACCTGGCCCCGGCGGGCGTCGATGACGGCGGCGACCAGACCCTCGGACGGGACCGAGGCCGCCAGGGCGTCCAGGGTGGAGATTCCGACCACCGGCCGATCCAGCGCCGCGCCCAGCCCCAGGGCGAAGGCCAGGCCGACACGCAGGCCGGTGAAGGAGCCCGGCCCCACCGTCACCCCGATGCGCGCCATCCCGTCGAAACCGCCCGCCTCCGCCGCCGCATCGCGCGCCAGTCCGCCCAGTCGCTCCTGATGTCCCTTGGTCATCAGCTCGACCCGCAGGCCCAGGGGCTGGGGCTGGGCGTCGCCCGCTTCGCCCTCGAACACTCCGACGGCGCAGGCGCCCAGCGCCGTGTCGATGACCATGATCTTCATGGCCCTGTCCCTAATGCGAAACCGGCGCGGATGCGACCGCTTCAACGCCGAAGACCGTCAGGCCGCCGCCATGGCCTGGGCGACGCGGGTCAGGGCGCGACGCGCGCCCGCGTCGGGAATCCGCGCGAAGGCCTCGGCCAGCCCCCGCCCTTCGGCGCTGGTCAGAACCGGGTGCAGCAACTCCGCCTCGCCCTCGGTCTTGGGTCGCGCTGGGAAGAAGTCGCCCACCGAACAGCCCATGGCCATCGCCGCCTGATGCAGACGCGAGGCGGAGACGCGATTGACGCCCGTCTCATACTTCTGGACCTGCTGGAAGCTGACTCCCAGTTCTCGCGCCAGGACGGACTGGGACCAGCCGAGGGCGGAGCGCCGGGCGGCGATGCGCAGGCCGACGGCCTGATCGAGATGATGGCTGCGACGCGACATGATCCCTCCGCTTTCAACCAGAGAGTTTCATGAACGACCGCATTATGCAACTATTTTGTTTCATTCATCGTCAAAGCGGCCGGTCACAGCCGACATCGACTGGATGCGCGAACGCGCGATCCGCTCCGTCCGGTCCAGACCGCCTGCGCCGAGAACCACGACTTCGGCGTCGTCGGCGCGATCATAGAGGCGAACCCTCTGGGCGCCGTCGTCGATCTGGATGACGCAGCCCTGGCCCCTCCGGGGCCAACGCCCCGGCACATACTCCAGCACCGTTCCGGCCGACGCCCAGGGCGCCAGCTCGTCCGTCTCCAGCCGCAGCCGACGGGCCTGAACGGGCGCGCCGTCGAAGACGCGGCCGCGGGCTGAAAGTCCATTGGCGGGAAGGGCTTCAGGCGAAGCCGGCTCGCCGCCCATCTGCAGGACCAGCGCCTCGGGCGTTGCATCCAGGGCGCCGGTCAGGCGGCGCTGGACGTCGGGACGGAACAGGCTGGAGCGTTTGCCCGCCTCATACAGGCCCCAGCCCTGGCTGGTCATGCCGATCCTTGCGCCCGCCTCGGCCTGGCTCAACCCACGTTCACGCCGCAGCGCCGCCAGGGCTTCGCCCAGGGCGCGAGCCTGGGATGTCTCGTCCGAACCGCTCATGACGCCATCATGCCCGAGGGCGCGCCGTCCGACGAGTGTTTCATGTGAAACAGGGCGGCGCTTACAGCACCTGTTCGACGCTGGTCACTTCGGGAACGTAATGGCGCATCATCTGCTCGACCCCGGCCTTCAGGGTCGCGGAGGAGGAGGGGCAGCCCGCGCAGGCGCCGCGCATCCGCAGACGCAGCACGCCGGTTTCCTCGTCGAAATGGTCGAACAGGATATCGCCGCCGTCCTGGGCCACCGCCGGACGGATGCGGGTGTCGAGCAGGCCCTTGATCTCGGCGACGATCTCCGTGTCCTCGCCGGCGTCCTCGCTCACGGCTTCCCCGGCTCGAACCAGGGGCGCGCCAGAGACGAAATGATCCATGATGACCGACAGGATCGGCGCCTTCATCTCGCTCCAGTCGGGACCCTGCGCCGCGCGGGTGACCGAGACGTAGTCGGCGCCGAAGAAGACCCCCTCGACCCCTTCCAGTTCGAAAAGGGCCTCGGCCAGAGGCGAGGCGGCCGCCTCGTCGATGGTGCGATACTCCAACACGGCCTGCGGGGCGACGTCGCGGCCCGGCAGGAATTTGAGCGCGTTGGGATTGGGCGTGGCTTCGGTCTGGATGAACATGAGCCTCAGATGCGCCCTGCCGCGGCCCGGTTCAAGTGGGCGCTCAAGCAGCGAGCCGCCGCGCGGCCAGCGATAGCGCCCCTTGGATCAAGCCAGATCCAGAATCTCGTCCTCGGTCAGTTCGCCGGGAACGATGGTGACGGGCAGCTTGCGGCCGGTCAGGGCGGCGCCCTGTTTCAACACCGCCGACACCAGGGGGCCTGGGCCGCGTCCATTGGCCCCGGCCGCCAGGATCAGGATCTTGATGTCGGGATCGTCGCCCACGGCCTTGCGGATAGCGGCCTGGGGGTCGCCTTCCTCGATCAGATAGACGGGCGGGGCACCCGAGGTCTCGGCGACCTTCTCGCCGAGCCGGGCCAGCAGGCCTTCGGCCTCCTCGCGCTGCTGGCGGCGGATTTCATCGCGGACGCCGGACCAGTGCTCGTCCGATCCGCCGGGCAGGGCGCGCAGCAGGACCACATGGCCCCCGGTCGAACGGGCGCGGCGCGAGGCGTAGGCCAGGGCGGCGCCCAGCTCGGGACTGTCGTCGACGACGACGAGGAACTTCCTGGGCATGGGCCCTCCGGTTCGCTGAACAGCAGGCGCCACCTAAACCGACCCCGCCCCAAACGCCAAGGCCCGCCCACCTCGCCAGACGACGAAACGGACGGGCCCTGATTGCGACGCCGACGCGAACCGCACCTGTTCGAGCGCCTCATGCGCTCAAGCAGCGAGCCGCCGCGCGGCGAGCGTTAGCGCTCTTACCAGGAATGGCTTCAGCTTGCTGAAGCCAACACCTCGCGGATCGCGCCGTTGGCGATGGTCAGCTTGGCGAAGGTCCAGCCGGAGCCCGAGGTCTCGATCTCGTCGACCGAGCCGCGCAGGGCCTCCACCTGATCCATGCGGGCGCCGATCCAGGCGTCGACCGCCTGTTCCGCGCTGTCCTCGCCGGCGCCGGCCGCCTCGGCCGAGGCCTTGGCCACGGCGCGGGTCAGCTGCTGCTGCTCGGTCATCAGGTCCTGGATCAGACGACGCACGGCCAGGCGGTCGAAGTGATCGCCCGACGGCACCGAACCGGCCGCCACGCGCAGGCGGTCGAAGTCGAAGGCGGCGCCGACCTGGTGATAGACGCGGGCCATGGCCGGCGCGTCCCAGCCCAGTTCGCCGGCCAGGTCGCCGATGTCGGCCGTGGCCACCATCGGACGCAGCATGGCGATGTCGCGCGCCAGTTCTTCCGGCGCGCCCAGACCGATGAAGGTCTGGACCCGGCCTTCGTAGCGGGCGTGCTCATAACGCGACAGCACTTCGGGGCCGGCGGCGCGCAGGGCGTCGGCGGCGGGCTGGTAGGCGGCGATCATGCCGCCGACTGTCGTCTCGGTGCGAGCCGCGCGACGCGCCAGCCAGAAGGTCTGGCGACGCAGGACCAGGGCGATCTCCTGATACAGGGCCGTCTGGGCCTCGGCCGGGATCTTCAGGTCCAGGGCCGACACCGCCTTCCAGGCCTCGTCGAGGCGGAAGACGTGACGCGCGGTCTCGAAGGCCGTGACCATGGCGGCGGTGTCGCACTCGGCCGCCGCGCGCAGGCGGTCGGCGAAGGTCGGTCCGGCCATGTTGACGATCTCATTCGACAGCACGGTGGCGATGATGTCGCGACGCAGGCGGTGGCCCTTCATGTCGCTCTCGAACTGGGCGAGCGGCGTCGGGAAGTAGTCGACCAGCATCCGCTCGAAGAAGGCGTCGTCCGGCGCGGCCGAGGCGACGATCTCGTCGAACAGCTCCAGCTTGGCGTAGGCGGTCAGCACCGCCAGCTCCGGCCGCGTCAGGGGCTGGCCCTGCAGCTTCATCTCGGCGATGCGGGCGTCGTCGGGCAGGTATTCGACCGCCCGGTTCAGCTTACCGATCGAAACCAGGTGCTGCATGAAGGCCTGCTGGGCGTCCAGGGCGTTCGCCCCTTCGGCCTGTTGCAGGGTCAGGGCCAGCGTCTGGTCGTAGTTGTGACGCAGGACGTTATGCGCCACCTCGTCCGTCATCGACTTCAGCAGGGCGTTGCGATCCTCGGCCTTCAGATGGCCCGAGGCGATGGCGCCGCCCAGAAGGATCTTGATGTTCACCTCCTGGTCGGAGGAGTCCACGCCGGCCGAGTTGTCGATGGCGTCGGTGTTCAGCCGCACGCCGACGCGCGCCGCCTCGATGCGGCCCAGCTGGGTCATGCCCAGGTTGGCGCCTTCGCCGATGATCTGGGCGCGAACCTCGCCGCCGTTGATGCGGATGGCGTCGTTCGCCTTGTCGCCGACCTGCAGGTTGGTCTCGCCCGAACCCTTGATGTAGGTGCCGATGCCGCCGAAGTAGAGCAGTTCGGCGCGGGCCTTGAGGATGGCCTGCATCAGGGTGACCGGGTCGACGGTGTCGGCCTCGATGTCCAGCAGGTCCTTGATCTGAGGCGTCAGGGCGATCGACTTGGCCGAGCGCGAGAAGACGCCGCCGCCTTCGGAGATCAGGCTCTTGTCATAGTCCTGCCAGCTGGTGCGCGGCGTCTCGAACAGGCGCTTGCGCTCGGCCCACGACTTCGCCACGTCCGGGTTCGGGTCGATGAAGATGTCGCGGTGATCGAAGGCGGCCACCACCTTGGTCGCCTGCGACAGCAGCATGCCGTTGCCGAAGACGTCGCCGGACATGTCGCCGACGCCGACCACGGTGAAGGGCTCCGTCTGGATGTCCTTGCCGACTTCGCGGAAGTGGCGCTTGACCGCCTCCCAGGCGCCGCGCGCGGTGATGCCCATCTCCTTGTGGTCGTAACCGGCCGAGCCGCCCGAGGCGAAGGCGTCGTCCAGCCAGAAGCCGTAGGACTGGCTCACCCCGTTGGCGATGTCCGAGAAGGTCGCCGTGCCCTTGTCGGCGGCCACGACCAGATAGGGGTCGTCGCCTTCCCAGGCCACGACATTCGCCGGACGCACCGGCGCGCCGTCGCCGACGATGTTGTCGGTGATGTCCAGCATCCCGGACAGGAAGGTCTTGTAGGCGCGGATGGCCTCGGCCTGCGTCTCCTCGCGCGTGCCGCCGACCGGCAGTTGCTTGGGATAGAAGCCGCCCTTGGAGCCGACCGGCACGATGACCGAGTTCTTGACCTGCTGGGCCTTCACCAGACCCAGGACCTCGGTGCGGAAATCGTCACGACGGTCCGACCAGCGCAGACCGCCGCGCGCCACCGGGCCGAAGCGCAGGTGCGTGCCTTCGACGTAGGGCGCCCAGACGAAGATTTCGCGGAAGGGCTTGGGCAGGGGCAGGTCGGCCAGTTCCTGGGCCGCGATCTTGATCGAGATGTGGGCCTTCGGATTCCCCTCGGCGTCGACCTGATAGAAGTTGGTGCGCTTGATCCCGTCGATCAGGGCCGAGATCCGGCGCAGGGCGCGGTCGTGATCCAGGCTCTTCACGTCCTGCAGCAGGGTCTCGATCTTCGCGTCCAGTTCAGCCACAGCCGCTTCGCGCTCGGCGACCGAACCGCCATGGGCCGGGTCGAACTTGGCCTTGAACAGGGCCAGGATGGCGCGCGCTGCGTCGGGGTATTCGCGCAGGGCCGCTTCCTGAACCGACTGAGAGGGGTCCAGACCCGTCTGCTGGCGGTAACGCGCCAGGGTGCGGATCAGGGCCGCCTCGCGCCAATCGACGCCCAGTTCCAGCACCAGGCGGTTGAAGCCGTCGCTCTCGGTACGGCCGTTCCACACGGCCTTGAAAGCCTCCTCAAACGGGGTCTTGAGATCGGCGAACACCAGGTCGGCGCCGCGCGGGTCTTCCAGCAGGAAGTCGTGGATGTAGATCGGCTCCTGGCCGATCGTCCGCACGACGTGGTCGGATTCCTCGAGCGTCTTCAGACCCATGTCGGCCAGGATCGGCAGCACGTCGGACAGCGGCACGGCCGACCCGCGGCGATACAGCTTGAAGCGGAACTGCAGATTGGTCTCGTCGGCCGTGCGGAAGGCGCGCACCGCCACCGGCTCGGCATGGACGCCGTCGGCCGCCGAACCGTCGTTCAGACGATCGAACTGCTCCAGGTCGGCCACGGCCTCAGCGGCGTCGTAACGGTCGCGGAAGGCGACGCCGAAACCCTCGGCCCAGCGGGCGCTGGTCGGGCCGACGGCGGCTTCGTCCACCCCGGCCAGGCGCAGGGCGCGCTCGAAGCGGTCGATCCAGCTGCGTCCGGCCTCGGCCACCTCGGCCTCCAGGGCCTTCAGGTCGGGCACGGGGTGCTCGCCCGGCGTCACGCCGATGATGTAGTGGACGCGCGTCAGCGGCTGGTCGCTCAGTTGCGGATACCAGGCCGAGACGCGGCCGCCCCAGGCCTTGGCCAGAATGCCGCCGATGCGCTGGCGCAGGCCCGCGTCGAAACGCTCGCGGGGGATGAAGCACAGGACAGAGACGAAGCGGTCGAACGGATCGCGGCGTGTGAACAGGCGGATGCGCGGACGGTCGTACAGGTGCAGGACGCCCAGCGCCGTATCCAGCAGCTCGTCCTCGCCGATCTGGAACAGCTCGTCCCGGGGGTAGTTCTCGAGGATGTTCTTCAGGCGCTTGTGATTATGGCTGCCCGGCGTCTTGCCCGCGCGTTCCAGCGCATTGGCCACCTTGCGCCGGATCAGCGGCACCTCCTTGGCCATCTTGTCATAGGCCTCGGCGGTGAACAGGCCGACGAAACGCGTCTCTCCGGTCGGCTTGCCGTCGGCGTCGTAGCGTTTGACCCCGACATAATCCATGTAGGCCCGCCGGTGGACCCGCGAGCGCATATTGGCCTTGGCCACGGTGACCGGATCGCTTTCGCCCAGCTGGCGCTGCATGGCGGCGGTCAGGACGGCCGGTTCGGAGGCGCGGCGCAGCACGCGGCGCTCGGGATCGCTGAGAACGCCCAGACCGTCGCTGGACTGGTTCAGCGGCGCCTCGGCCTCATACGAACCGGACGCGTCGCGCGGATAGTCGTAGTCGCGGGCGCCCAGGAAGACGAAATGGTCGCTCTTGGCCCAGCGAAGGAACTCGAGATTCTCCTTCAGCACCTCGGGGTCCACGCCCTTCGGCGGCGCGGCCTCCAGACGCTGGACGGCCTCGCGCATGGCCTGAACCATGGCGCCGTGATCGCGCACGGCGGCGCGGACATCGGCCATGGCGGTCGCCAGACCCTCGCCCAGGGCGTCACGACGCTCCTGCGGCAGGGGGTCGATGACGACGATGATCAGGGAGTCGCGACGGCCCGCCTCGATCTCGACGATCGGGTGGAACAAGGCCCGCACGGTGACCCCCGCCTCGGCCAGGGCGACCAGGACGCTGTCGACCAGGAACGGCCCGTCGTCCTGCAGGATCAGGATCTGGTCATAGCCGGTGTTGACGCCGGCGGCGTCGGCCAGCGGGCCGACGGTGATACGGGCGGGCTCGCCCGCCTTGCGCGCCTCGGCGCCGCGCCAGGCGCCGGCCAGCAGGACGGCCAGGTCGTCGCCGCCGAGTTCAGGCGTCTCATCGGCGGAATAGTCGTCGAAGGCCTGAGCCAGCAGAGTCTTCTCCGCCGCGCCCGGCGGCGCCGCAATCCGCGCATAGGCCGCCTCCAGCGCTCCCAGGTCGGCGGGAACGGCGGGAACGATGCGCGAAGCAGCGGACATGACTCAGGTCTCGAACGGCGCGGTGGAAAACCGCTGGGGAAAACAGCCGCACCTTAGCGCTCCCGGCGAGAACGGCTAGGCCGTCGAGGCCCTGAAACACAGGGAATTTCGGTGTGCAGCGCACCATGTTGCGCCAGAGGCCCAGTTGTGGACGGTTTTGGCCCTGGTCGCCGTCGAACAGAGAAACAAAAGCCCCAATTCCGCCGTGATCGGACAGAAGCGGCTTAAGCTTCAATCCGAAAACAGGTCCTGAAACGAACAAGGCCGTCGAACGGAGTCCGACGGCCTGCTCGGTCCGGCGCTCAGGAGGGGGAGGGGAAGCGCCGGCCTGGGACGTCGCGGTCCGGGAGGGGGAGGGGAGGACCGCGTCGTCGTGTGAGGGTGAAATAGGCGTCGATTGCGGCAGTTCAAGGACAAGAAGAGAAAATTTTCGAGTTCTATGTCTGCGGCGGGACGTCGCGGCCCCGGATACGGCGAAGCCAGGATGATCGTCCCCAGACGGAAGGTTTCTGGGCGGCGCCTTCTTCCGCCCCCTTGTCCTTGACCTTGCCCGGCCGCTTGGCGGCGTAGGGTTCGCCGTCGCCCGACAGCAGGACCGCGATCCAGCGCGAGCCCTTGAACTCGGCCAGGATGGCCATGGCCATCACCGCCAGCGGCGTCGACAGGAACATCCCCGCCACGCCCCACAGCTTGCCCCAGAAGGCCAGGGCCAGCAGCACCACGATGGGGTCGATGTTCTGATTGTCGCCCTGCATCCGCGGCTGGACCAGATTGCCGACCAGGAACAGCAGGGTCTGCAGGCCCACGAACAGGATCAGGGCGGGCCAGTAGCTCTCGAACTGGACCAGGGCGAACAGGGGCGGGGCGCAACCGGCCACGGCCCCGCCCAGCACCGGAATGAAGCCGACGATGAAGATGACGAAAGTCCAGAACTCGGCGTTCTGAAGCCCCACCGCCCGCATCAGCACCCAGGCCACGGCGCAGATCATGGCCCCCGTCACGGCCTG
>PJTY01000573.1_pt1 | contig 17910 bp, 17 predicted proteins | sample 1512121 | NCBI WGS metagenome assembly PJTY01 (sample SAMN08177680, study PRJNA422409) | Soil metagenome, whole genome shotgun sequencing project. | isolation source: Soil enriched (2) on filter paper: alkali lignin treatment | place: USA: Madison | collected 2015-01-15 | reverse complement strand
GCCATGCCCGCCTCGGCATCCGTCAGGCTGGCGCCCGCGTCGTTCTGGGCCTTGGCGGCGTCGCGGATGTCCTGGCTGATCTTCATGCTGCAGAACTTGGGGCCGCACATGGAGCAGAAGTGGGCGGTCTTGTGGGCCTCCTTCGGCAGGGTCTCGTCGTGGAACTTGCGGGCGGTCTCGGGGTCCAGGGAGAGGTTGAACTGGTCCTCCCAGCGGAACTCGAAGCGGGCGCGGCTGAGGGCGTCGTCGTGGGCGCGGGCGCCGGGGTGGCCCTTGGCCAGGTCGGCGGCGTGGGCGGCGATCTTGTAGGTGATGACGCCGTCCTTGACGTCCTGACGGTCGGGCAGGCCCAGGTGCTCCTTGGGCGTGACGTAGCAGAGCATGGCCGTGCCGAACCAGCCGATCATGGCCGCGCCGATGGCCGAGGTGATGTGGTCGTAGCCGGGGGCGATGTCGGTGGTCAGCGGGCCAAGCGTATAGAAGGGCGCCTCGTGGCAGTGCTTGAGCTGCTCGTCCATGTTGGCCTTGATCTTGTGCATCGGCACGTGGCCGGGGCCTTCGATCATGACCTAGCAGCCCTTGGCCCAGGCGATCCTGGTCAGTTCGCCAAGGGTGCGCAGCTCGGCGAACTGGGCCTCGTCATTGGCGTCGGCGATGGAGCCGGGGCGCAGGCCGTCGCCCAGCGAGAAGCTGACATCATAGGCGCGCATGATGTCGCAGATGTCCTCGAAATGCTCGTAGAGGAAGCTCTCCTTGTGGTGGGACAGGCACCACTTGGCCATGATGGAGCCGCCGCGCGAGACGATGCCCGTGACGCGCCTGGCCGTCATCGGCACGAAGGGCAGGCGCACGCCCGCGTGGATGGTGAAGTAGTCGACGCCCTGTTCCGCCTGTTCGATCAGGGTGTCGCGGAAGACTTCCCAGGTCAGGTCCTCGGCGATGCCGTTCACCTTCTCCAGCGCCTGATAGATGGGGACGGTGCCGATGGGCACGGACGAGTTGCGGATGATCCAGTCGCGGATGTTGTGGATGTTGCGGCCGGTCGACAGGTCCATGACGTTGTCGGCGCCCCAGCGGGTGGCCCAGACCAGCTTGTCCACCTCGTCGTCGACGGAGGAGAGGACGGCGGAGTTGCCGATGTTGGCGTTGATCTTCACCAGGAAGTTGCGTCCGATGATCATCGGCTCGACTTCGGGGTGGTTGATGTTGTGCGGGATGATGGCGCGGCCGCGCGCGATCTCCTGACGGACGAACTCGGGCGTGACGAAGTCGGGGATGGCGGCGCCGAAGTCTTCGCCGTCGCGTATGCAGGGGGCGGTCTGTTCGCGGCGCAGGTTCTCGCGGATGGCGACGTATTCCATCTCGGGCGTGATGATGCCCGCCTTGGCGTATTCGTATTGGGTGACGGGGCGGCCCTCGACGCCCTTGAACACGCGGTGGTTGGAGACGTCGAAGCGGGGAGCCAGGTGCTTGCCGCTGGCGTGGCCGTTGTCCTCGGGCTTGACCTCGCGCGGGTTCGCGACGGGGGCGATGTCGCCGCGATCCAGCTGCCAGCTGGATTTGACGCGCGGCAGGCCCTTCTTGATGTCGATGGTGACGGACGGGTCGGTGTAGGGACCGGAAGAGTCGTACATCGTCACCGGCGGCTCATTGGCGGACGGGTGGACGGCGACCTCGCGGAAGGGGACGCGGATGTCGGGGAAGAGCTCGCCCGCCACATAGACCTTCTGGCTGCCTGCGCGGGGGCCGGTGGGGATCGTGCCGTGCTCGGACGCGACTTCCTTGCGGGCGTCGGCCAAGGCGAGCTCGATGTTCGGCTCGTGCGGCTGTTCGTTGGGAACGTGGATATTCATTGTGGCGGCCTCCTGCGAGAAGAGGTCCGCCGGCGCGGTTTGAGCGCCCCCTACGCCGGACTTCGGGCGTCGAAAGCGGTGAACTCGTCCCTTCGCCGGCATGACCCGGATCAGGTTCGACGGGTCAGAGGAGAAACCTCAATCTCAGCCGCTCGATTGCGACCCCCCGGAGAACGCGGCAAGCCTAGCCCGTTTGCGGGGCGGGTCAAGCGAAGCGATGTGGGGAAGAGAGGGGGCGGCCCGGCTTCTCAGTCGGGGGGGCGTTAAGGCCGGGCCGCCGCAGACTTCGTCGGGGTTGGGGGGGCGTCCGACGTGTCCGATTGCACAATCCCCGGCCGCGCGGTTGGTTCCGCCCATTTCAGCGTGTTAACGCTCTTTGTCGAACAATAATCATTTTTCCCTCTGCGCCCGTTTTACTTGGGGTCGCGGGGGTTCAGCAGGACAGTAGAAGCATGGCGCGCGTTCTGGGCGTTCTGGGCGGCATGGGGCCGGCGGCGACGACAGCCTTTCTGGCGCGGGTGCAGGCCCTGACCCCGGCGACGGGCGACGAGGACCACATCCGCATCATCGCCGACATCAACCCCCAGGTGCCCAATCGCCATACTCAGCCCGAGGCGGCGGGCCGGACGCTGGGCGAAATGGCGCGGGCGCTGAAGACGGCGGGCGCGCAGGTGCTGGCCATGCCGTGCAACACGGCCCACGCCCATGCCGACGCCATCCGCGCGGCGGGCCTGCCCTTCATCGATATGATCGCGGAAACAGCGAAGGCGGCGAGCGCGGCCGGAGCGCGGCGGGTCGGGGTGCTGGCCACGCCGGGCGCGGCGCGCCTCTACGCCGAGGCCCTGGCCGCCGAGGAGCTGGAGAGGGTCGCCCCCTCCCCGGCCGAGGGCGAGCGCTTCATGCAGGTGGTGTTCGGGGTCAAGGCCGGCGATGTCGGCGCGGATCAGCGTGCGGCCATGCGCGACCTGGCGAAGGCGCTGATCGCGGCGGGGGCCGAGGCGGTGATCGGCGGCTGCACCGAGGTGCCGCTGCTGCTGGACCAGGGCGATGTCGAGGCGCCGCTGATCGACTCGGCCGAAGTGCTGGCGCAGGCCTGCGTCGCGGCGTGCCGCTGAAAGGATCGATCTGAACCGATAACGGTCTAGTCCTCCGCCTTCCTGCCCATCAGGGGCGACAACAGGCTGTTGACCTCGTCCATCTGGCCGTGGCCGACGGCGGCGCGTTTCTCCAGGGCGGCGGCGCGCACCGCCAGGGCGCGGGCCTTCTCGGCGCGGGGATCGTGCTCCGGCGCCGAGGCCAGGGTCGGCAGACGAGCCTGCAACTCCGCCAGAAGGTCGTCGAAGCGCGCCTGGTTCATGGTCTCGCCCTGCTCGAACAGGGCGATGGCTTCCTCGAGGGCGGCTTCGAAGGCGGCTTGATCGGGCATGGACTCATCCTCTTATGCTTACGCTTATCAATGAGCGGGGCCGGTCGCCGGTTCCGCCTTGGCCGTCGATCACGCAGGGTTTACGAGACCGTCATGCGCCCTCTTTTCGTCTCCGCCGCCCTGATGGTCCTGCTGACCGCCTGCACCGCCTCGCAGGAGGCGACGCCGGAGCGGACCGAGGCCGCGGGCGCCGTCTGCGACGTGCCGGACGACCTGCGCCCGGCCCGCCCCTATCGCATCCCGCAGGACGAGGCGGCGCCGGACGTGCCGGTCGCCTTCAACATGCTGGCGGTCAGCTGGTCGCCTCAGGCGTGCCGCAGCGGCAAGGACTATCCCGACGAACGCTATCAGTGCGCCGGCAACGCCTTCGGCCTGACCCTGCACGGGCTGTGGCCCAACGGCGCCGACAACAGGCACCCGCGCTACTGCGCCGCGCCCGGTCCGGCCATTCCGGTCGAGACGGTGCGGCGGCATTTCTGCATGACGCCCTCGCCCAGCCTGCAGCAGCACGAGTGGGCCGCGCACGGGACCTGCGGCTGGGACAGCCCCGAGGCCTATTTCGCCCAGGCGGCGAGGATGTGGGACGGACTGAACAAGCCGGACCTGGAAGCCATCCCGGCCCAGCGCCTGACCGCCGGCGCGATCCGCGACGCCTTCGTCGCCGCCAATCCCGGCTTCCCGCGCGACGGGGTCTTCATCGCCACCACGGACGGCTGGTTCCGCGAGGCGCGGCTCTGCTATTCCAAGGACTATCGGCCGATGCGCTGCCCGCGCGGCCTGGGCGCGCCGGATCGCGAGCGGCTGAAGCTGGCCCCCAGAGGCGTCCAGACCGGCGTCCAGACCGGCCTCCGGCAAGCCGCGCAAACGGGCGGTTAACCAAAGCAGGGTCAGGCTGCGGCTTGCTGTTTCGCTCGAGGCCGTCATGTCGACCATGCTGACCCAGTCCCGCCGTCGTTCCAGCGACCATTTCCAGCCCGAGGACATGGAGCCGCAGGAGCAGCGCCGCCTGCGCGGCCTGCTGGAGCAGATCGACTACGCCGCCTATGTCGCCAACCGCGAACTGATCGGCCACGCCCTGGCCCAGGTCGACGTCGCCGCCTTTCAGAAACTGGCGGTGCTGACGGCCCAGGCGCGGGCGCGCTGGGGCGCCGAGGCCATCCGCCTGGCCGAATCCGGCGCGCCGGCCACCCCCGATCAGGTCGCCCGCCTGACCGCCGCCCGCACCGCCTATGACGAACTGAGCGAGGCCTTCGACGCCCTGCGCCGCATGGTGGAACGGGGCTATCTGCCGCTGAAATAGCCAAGAAGGCCGACCCGATGCGCGCGATCATCCTGCTCGCCCTGCCCCTGCTGCTCGCCGGGGCGCCCGCCCAGGCGCAGGCGACGGATGGCTGGGATATGGCCCAGACCGACAAAGGGCCGAGCGCCAGCATCAGCTATGAAGGCGGACAAAGCCTCATCCTGCGCTGCTTCAACAACAGACTGGAGGCCCTGCTGGTCGGCTTTCCTGTCGAAGCCGCTCCCGGCCTGCGGCCCCTGACCTGGACGCAGAACGGCCAGGAGGAGCGTCAGACCTGGATCAACATCCCCGGACAGGCCGTCATGGCCGCCATCCGGCCGGGCCGCGTCGCCCGATTGTTCCACCAAGGCGGCGATCTGGTCATTCATCCGTCATCCACGCCCCCGGTCGAGCCGGGACGGCCCCGCGAGCGCCTCCGACTGCCTCTGCCTTCCGACAACAGCGCCATTGACGCGGTCCGGGACGCTTGCGGGACAGACCCGGATTCAGCGCGTGACAGCCTGCTGGAGACCGAGCCTTCGTTCTCTCGTCCAGCCAGTCTGCGGGAGATCTGGGCCTCCGCTCCCGCGCCCGCCTATCCATCCAGAGCCATGCGACTGAGCCATGGGGAAGTCATCTATAGCTGCATCGTCGCCGCGCAGGGCGCTCTGGAAGACTGTCGCATCGAAACGGAAAATCCCGCGAATGCGGGCTTCGGGGCCGAAGCCCTGAAAGCCTTGCATAGAGCGCGCCTGCGGCTGGGACATGGCGTGGAGCCGGGGCGACTGACGGTCAGCCGCCTAGCCTTCTCCTTACGCTAGGGCTTCGTTTGTCGATCAGTCCAGTCGCTGGGGCCGGGTGACGATCGGGGCGTTGGGGTCGGTCTGGGCCGGTCGGGCCTGGGTCGGCGGCGGGCCGTCGGCCTGGACCGGGACGTCGGGCTGGGGCGCGCCGGGAGGCGTGACCACCACCACCGGCGCGGGCGTCGCGGCGGCCGGGGCCTGAGCGGCGGGGGCCGGAGTCGCGGAGGTCGAGGTCGCGGAGGTCCGGGCCGGAACCGGAGCCGGTCGGGATGGAGCGGGCGTCGGGCGCGTGGGCGCAGGCGACGCGGCTGCGGTTCGCGGCGAAGGCGCGCGCGCGACGGGCGCGGCGGCGGGCGTCTCGACGACGGTCGGGGCGGGTGGCGGCGTCGGCGCCGACGTTTCGACAGGGATCGCGGGGGTCTCGACCGCAGGTTCCGTCATGGCGGCAGGCGGCGGAGGCGCGGCGTCGTCCGCGCCCGAACGGGCCAGCAGCCACACCGCCACAGGAACCAGGACGGCGGCGGCCGCTGCGCCGGCGTAAAGCGGCCAGCGCGAGCGAGGCCTGGGCGCCAGGGAGGTCGCTGGAGAGGCCGCCATGGCGGCCGGCGGCGCGACGACGGGCGCGGGCTCGGCTTGGACGAACGACGCCGAAGCGGCTTCCGCCACAGGCGCGGCCGTCGCAGCCGCGACGACAGGCGCGGACTGAGGCGCAGCGTCCGGCAGCGGCCGCAGCGTCAGGTCTGCGGCGGGGGCGGGGGCGGCCTGCGGCGTCGGCGGAGCGGCGGGTTGCGGAGCCGAAGCGGTCGGCGCGGGCTGGCGGCGCGGCACCATGGAGCCGCCGAAGACCCCGGAGGGACGACCCGCGGGCGCGGCCGGGCGAGCGGCGGCAGGCTGAGCCGCCTGCGGGCGCGGCTGCGCAGGCTGCGTCTGAGCAGGCTGGGTCTGGGCGGGCCTGGCCTGCGACGGCTTCGGATGGGGCGGCATGGCGGTCAGGCGGGCCAGACCCTCGTCGCGCGGCAGCGGGCCGACGTGGAAGGCGGCCTGGGGCGGGCGGCCCCAGGTGATCTGGCCCCGGCGGAAGGGTTCGGGCTGCGTTTGCGGCGCCGGATTATCGGTCGTCTGGGGCTTGTCGTCGGCGTCGGACATTCGGTCTCCGGCGCTCAGGCGAGCGCGCATCAGGTCGAAAAGGCGTTAGAGGGCCACGACGGTGAGCGCCGAGTTCGGCGCTTTCGTGGCCTTCAGTTCTTCAGACGATAGCCCGTCTTGAAGATCCAGCCCACCACCGCCAGACAGGCGAAGAAGAAGCCCAGCGTGGCCAGAAGGCTGACCTGAACGCTGACGTCGCCCACGCCGTAGAAGGCCCAGCGGAAGCCCGAGATCAGATAGACCACCGGGTTGAACAGGGCGAGCGTGCGCCAGCCCTCGGGCAGCATCTCGATCGAATAGAAGGCGCCGCCCAGGAAGGTCAGGGGCGTGACGATCAGCATGGGAATGAACTGGAGCTGCTCGAAATTCTGCGCCCAAACCCCGATGATGAAGCCGAACAGGGCGAAGGTGGTCGAGATCAGGATGAGGAAGGCCAGCATCCAGAAGGGATGCAGGATCTCCAGCGGCACGAAGAAGGCCGCCGTGGCCAGGATGATCAGGCCCAGGATCGCCGACTTGGTCGCCGCCGCCCCGACATAGGCCAGGACGATCTCCAGCGGCGAGACGGGGGCGGACAGGATCTCGTAGATCGTGCCGGTGAACTTGGGGAAGTAGATGCCGAAGGAGGCGTTGAAGATCGACTGGGTGAACAGGCTGAGCATGATCAGCCCCGGCACGATGAAGGCGCCGTAGGGGACGCCGTCCACCTCGGTCATGCGGCTGCCGATGGCGCCACCGAAGACGACGAAATAGAGCGAGGTCGTGATGACCGGCGTCACCAGCGACTGCCACAGGGTGCGCAAGGCCCGCGCCATCTCGAAGCGGTAGATGGCCCAGACGCCATATCCGTTGAAGCTCATCACGCGGCCTCCCGATCCTGATGGACCAGGCCGACGAAGATGTCCTCGAGCGAGCTCTGGCGGGTGCTGAGATCCTTGAAGCCGATGCCGAGGTCCGACAGGCGGCGCATCAGGGACGGGACGCCGGTGCGCTCGGCGTTGGAGTCGAAGACGTATTCGATCTCACCGCCGTCATTCTTGAGCTCCAGCGGCCACTCGGCCAGTTCGGGCGGCAGGGCGGCCAGCGGCTCCTGCAGGTTCAGGGTCAGGGTCTTGCGGCCCAGCTTCTGCATCAGGTCGGCGGTCTTCTCGACCAGGATCAGCTCGCCCTTGAGGATGACGCCGACGCGGTCGGCCATCTCCTCGGCTTCCTCGATGTAGTGGGTGGTCAGGATGATGGTCACGCCGCGATCGCGCAGGCGGCGCACCAGGGCCCACATGTCTCGGCGCAGCTCGACGTCCACGCCCGCCGTGGGCTCGTCCAGGAAGAGGATTTCCGGTTCGTGGCTCAGGGCCTTGGCGATCATGACGCGGCGCTTCATCCCGCCGGACAGGGTCATGATCTTGGCGTCCTTCTTGTCCCACAAGGAAAGGTCGCGAAGGATCTGTTCGACATAGGCCGGGTTCGGCGCCTTGCCGAACAGGCCCCGGCTGAAGGCGACAGTGGCCCAGACGGTCTCGAAGGCGTCGGTCGTCAGCTCCTGCGGGACCAGGCCGATGCGGGTGCGGGCGGCGCGGTAGTCGGACTGAATGTCGTGACCGTCGGCGATGATGGTTCCGCTGGACGGGGTGACGATGCCGCAGACGATGGAGATCATCGTCGTCTTGCCGGCCCCGTTCGGACCCAGCAAGGCGAAAATCTCGCCCTTCTCGATCTCCAGATCGACACGCTTCAGGGCCTGATGGCCGGACTTGTAGGTCTTGGTCAGACCTTCGATGGAAATGACGGCTGGCATGGAGCCCCTCCCGGCTTCGGGGATGGCAGATAGGCAGGGCGCCCCGCCCGCTCAAGGGGGACGCCCCTTCTCGCGCGAAACGGCGTATGATGAAGGGCAATCGTTCAGGATGTCCGTCATGTCTGTTCGCCCCCTCTTCCTCGCCCTGCCCCTCGTCGCCGCACTCGGTCTGGCGGCCTGCGAGACCGAAAGCGTGCTGCCGGAAACGGACGGGTTCGGCGCCGCGCCCAACCTGCCGGCGCCGCAGCCGCAGCGAGTCCCCATGGTGAAGATCGCCCCCGCCGTCGGCTGGCCGGAAGGCCGGACGCCGATCCCGGCGGCGGGGCTGGCGGTGAACGCCTTCACGACAGGGCTGGACCATCCGCGCTGGCTCTACGTCCTGCCCAACGGCGACGTGCTGGTCGCCGAGTCCCAGGCGCCCGCCAGGCCGAAGGAGAAGAAGGGGGGCCTGCGCGGCTGGATCGAGGGATTGGTGATGGCGCGCGCCGGGTCGGGCGAACGGCCCAGCGCCGACCGCATCAGCCTGCTGCGCGACGCCGACGGCGACGGGACGGCGGAGACGAAGACCGTCTTCCTGGGCGGCCTGACCTCGCCCTTCGGCATGGCCCTGGTCGGAGAGCGGCTGTACGTCGCCGACGCCGACGCCGTGGTCATGGTCCCCTATCAGACAGGCCAGACGCGCATCGACGCGGCGCCGGTCAAGGTCGCGGACCTGCCGGCCGGGCGCAATCACCACTGGACCAAGAGCCTGGTCGCCTCGGCCGACGGGACCAAGCTCTATGTCGGCGTCGGCTCCAACTCCAACATCGGCGAGAACGGGCTGGACGAGGAGGTCGACCGCGCCGCGATCCTAGAGATCGACGCGGCGACGGGCGCGCGGCGCGTCTTCGCCTCGGGGCTGAGAAACCCCGTCGGCCTGGCCTGGAACCCGCAGGACGGCCGCCTGTGGACCTCGGTCAATGAGCGCGACGCCCTGGGGAACGATCTGGTCCCCGACTATATGACCTCGGTCACGCCGGGCGCCTTCTACGGCTGGCCGTGGAGCTATTACGGCCAGAACGTCGACGAGCGGGTGCAGCCCGCCCGGCCCGACATGGTCGCCAGGGCGATCAAGCCCGATTACGCCCTGGGGCCGCACACGGCGTCGCTGGGCCTGACCTTCTATACGGGAACGCTGCTGCCGCAGTGGCGAAACGGGGCGATCATCGGCCAGCACGGCTCGTGGAACCGCAATCCGCCGTCCGGCTACAAGGTCATCTTCGTCCCCTTCCGCGACGGTCGCCCGGACGGGCCGCCGCAGGACGTGCTGACCGGGTTCCGCAATGAGAAGGGCGAGGCCATGGGGCGGCCGGTCGGGGTGGCGGTCGACGGGCGCGGCGCCCTGCTGGTCGCCGACGACGTGGGCGACGCGATCTGGCGGGTGGCGCCCGCCGCGCGCTGAGATGCGGCGGCGGCGTCATCAGTCGTGACGACGTTCGTCTGATTTCCTCTGTAGACGACCCCGTGTGAACGCCGCCGTCATTCCAGCATCAGGTTGACGTTGCGTCGGCCTTCGACTTGACCTTACGTCATTGAAAAGCACGCGAAAGCTTGTCTTTTTTCAGAATGACCCAGCCTGCGTCCCCGCCGCCGGTTGACCCGCCGCCCCTCGCCGTCCATCACCGTGGCAAGGGCAAATTCGGGAAGAGGCGGCGCACCCATGGGACTGGCGGCAAACATCCGGCGTGACATCAAGTTCGCGAGCGGGCTGTTCCGGCTTCTGAAGCGCATCAAGCCCATCACCCTCGACAGCGACGTCCTGGCCTGTGACGACATCGAGGAGGCGGTCGACAAGTTCGGCCCCAACATCGCCGTCGAGGACGAAACCCGCAAACTGACCTATCGCGAGTTCGAGGCCCTGGCGAACCGCTACGCCAACTGGGCCAAGAGCCGCAATCTGAAGCGCAGCGACGTCATCGCCCTGGTGATGCACAACCGCGTGGAATACGTTGCGGCCTGGTTCGGCTTCTCCAAGGTCGGGGTGGCCACCGCCCTGATCAACAACAATCTGACCGGCGCGGCCCTGGCCCACTGCCTGACCATTTCGACCGCCTTCAACGTGGTGACGGACGAGGACTGCTGGCAGGCGGTCGAGGACGCGCGCGGCCTGGTCGACCGCAACCTAATGATCTGGGTCCACGGCCTGGGCGAGGAGAATGAGACCAATACGCGCCGCGACCTGGACAACGCCGTGCGCAGCGCCTCCTCGGTTCGGCCCGACCGTTCGCTGCGCCAGGGCATGACCAACCGCGACACGGCCCTCTACATCTACACCTCGGGCACGACGGGCCTGCCGAAGGCGGCGCGGATGCCGCATTCGCGGGTGCGGACCTATATGCGCGCCTTCGCCGGCGCCACGGCCTCGACGCCCAAGGACGTGCTGTTCAACGTCCTGCCGCTGTATCACTCGACCGGCGGTCTGGTCGGGGTCGGCTCGGTGCTGCTGAACGGCGGACGGATGGTGACGCGGCGGCGCTTCTCGGCCACCCATTTCTGGCCGGACGTCAAGGCGACGGGCGCGACCATGTTCGTCTATATCGGCGAGCTGTGCCGCTATCTGGTCAACAGCCCGGAACACCCGGACGAGAAGGGCCACAAGCTGCGGCTGGCCTTCGGCAACGGCCTGCGCCCCGACGTCTGGCCCGAGTTCCAGAGCCGCTTCGGCATCAAGGACATCCTTGAGTTCTACGGCTCGACCGAGGGCAACGTCTCCCTGTTCAACTTTGACGGCAAGGCGGGCGCCATCGGTCGGGTGCCGGGCTATCTGAAGTCGCAGATCAACATCCGTCTGATCGCGCTGGACCCCGAGACGGGCGAGCCCCTGCGCGGATCGAACGGTCTGTGCGTCCCGGTCTCCATCGGCGAGACCGGCGAGGCCATCGGCCAGATCGGCAGCGACATCCGCCACGACTTCTCGGGCTACGCCGACAAGAAGGCGTCGGAGAAGAAGATCCTGACCGACGTGTTCAAGAAGGGCGACCGCTGGTTCCGCACCGGCGACCTGATGCGCCAGGACCGCGAGGGCTACCTCTACTTCATGGACCGGCTGGGCGACACCTTCCGCTGGAAGGGCGAGAACGTCTCGACCGCCGAGGTCGAACAGCGCCTGTCCGAGGCGCCGGGCGTGCAGGAGGTCATCGCCTATGGCGTCGAGGTGCCGGGCCAGGAGGGCAAGGCGGGCATGGTCGGCCTGGTGCTGGACGGCAAGTTCGACGCCGCGAGCTTCGCCGCCTGGGCTGACGAGCAACTGCCGACCTACGCCCGACCGGTGTTCGTGCGGATGCTGAAGTCGGCCGACACCACCGGCACCTTCAAATACCGCAAGGTCGACCTGGTCGCCGACGGCTTCGACCCGGAGAAGGTCGACGGAGCCGTCTATGTGCGCGGCGGCAAGGCCGGCTATCAGAAGCTGACCGCCAAGGCGCGCGAGAACATCCTCAGCGGCGCGACGCGGCTGTAGTTGTCTCCCTCCCCATGAAGGGAAGGGAGAAGGGTCTCTGTTCTTTTTGTCCCGAACCGGGATTCGCGAAACGCGCCCTTAAGCATTAACGGCGATAACGGCCTCCCGACCCTTTCGGCTCCAGGACGCCTGCTCGCCTCATGTTCCAGATCATCGGCATCGTCATGCTGTTCGCCATGGTGTTCGGCAGCTTCCTGCTGCACGGCGGCAAGATGGCGACGATCCTCTATTCGCTGCCCTATGAGCTGATGGCCATCTTCGGGGCGGGGATCGCGGCCTTCCTGATCTCCAACAGCCTGCCGGTCATCAAGGCCACCCTCGGCGGCCTGGGCAAATGCTTCGCCGGGCCGAAGTGGAAGAAGCAGGACTACAAGGACCTGCTCAGCCTGCTGTTCCAGCTGACCAAGACGATGAAGTCCAAGGGCGTGATCGCCCTGGAAAACCACATCGAGAAGCCCGCCGAGAGCGCCATCTTCCAGAAGTATCCCAAGGTGCTGAAGGACCACTTCGCCACCGACTTCATCTGCGACACCCTGCGGATGATGACCATGAACCTCGAGGATCCGCACCAGATCGAGGACGCCATGGAGAAACAGCTGGAGAAGCACCACCATGAGGCCCTGGCCCCGGCCCACGCGCTGCAGACCCTGGCCGACGGCCTGCCGGCGCTCGGCATCGTCGCCGCCGTGCTGGGCATCATCAAGACCATGGGATCGATCACCGAGCCGCCGGAAATTCTGGGCAGCATGATCGGCGGCGCCCTGGTCGGCACCTTCCTGGGCGTCTTCCTGGCCTATGGGCTGGTGGGGCCGTTCGCCTCGCGCCTGAACGCCATCGTCGAGGAGGAAGGCGCCTACTACAAGATCATCCAGTCGGTGCTAGTCGCTCACCTGCACGGCAATGCGGCCCAGATCTCGGTCGAAATCGGTCGCGGCGACATCCCCTCGACCGCCCAGCCGTCCTTCACCGAGATGGAAGAGGCCCTGGCCGCCGCGCCGATGGACGCCTGACGCCTTTCAGGCGTTTTCGGAACACGGCGCGTTCACGACGGTTCTCTCAGGATCACGGCCGCGTGCGCGGCCCTACGCCTGGAGCCGTCCCATGCCTGCGCGTCCCTCACCCCGCCCTTCCCGCCTCGGCCGTTGCGCGGCCACGCTCGGCGGCCTGTCGATTCTGACCCTCGTCGCCGCCTGCAACGAGCGGGCGCCCGAGCCGCCCGCCCCCGTGACGGACGCCGCGCCTGCAGCGGCCGCGCCGCCCGTCAGCCCCGTGCCCGCGCCCGATTCGACCGGAACGGCGACCCCGCCGCCGGGAGAGGCCGCGCCGGTCCCCTCGCCGCCGACCCTGCCGCCGGACCCGAACGAACCGACGCCGCCCGATCCCATGGACCCGACCGCGCCGCGCCCGGTCCCGCCCGACGGGGCCTGAGCTCTGGCCTGAACTCTGGCCTGAACTGCCGGTCGAAGCCCTGCGGCCTCACCCGCCTTCACGAACGCGTGAGAAATCGCTTGCGCTTCTCCTCACGAAGCCGTTATCACTCCCTCAGCGAGGTTCATGGTCTCGCTTTTACCTTCTGAAGGAAGAAACCTATGCGCATCACCGCTCTGATCGCCGCTTCGGCCGCCGCTCTGGCCCTGGCTGCTTGCCAACCGGCCGCCACCGACAAGGCTGAAGACGCCGCTGCCGACGCCACCGCCGCCGCCGACACCGCTGCCGACGCCGCTGCTACGGCTGACGCCGCCGCCACCGACGCTGCCGCCGCTGCTGGCGAAGCCGCTGGCGAAGCCGCCAAGGCCGCCGACGCTGCTCCGGCCGCTGACGCCGCCGCCGCTCCGGCCGCTGCTCCGGCTGCCCCGGCTGCCTAAGACTTCACAGTCTTAAATCGCGGTCCTGCGGACCGTGATGGAGAAAGGGATCGTCTTCGGACGGTCCCTTTTTTCATGCGCGCCTGCCGGGTCGATGGCGCTTCCGTCCCGCCGCCAGGGTCGATAGACGGCTGTCATGACCCGCTCCCCCGACATCACCGCCCCGCCGATGGACGACGACGCCTCGCCTCAACTGCTGTGGGCGGACGACGGTTCGCCTCGCTCGGGTCGGTTCAGCGATGTGTATTTTTCCAAGGACGACGGCCTGGCGGAGACCCGCGCGGTCTTTCTGCAGGGCTGCGGCCTGCCCGAAGCCTGGGCCGGGCGCTCCGCCTTCACCGTGGCCGAACTGGGCTTCGGCACCGGGCTGAACATCGTCGCCCTGCTGGACCTGTGGCGGCGCGCGCGGCCCGAAGGCGGGCGCCTCAAGGTCTTCTCCGTCGAGGGCTTCCCCCTGACGCGCGAAGAGGCCGCGCGCGCCCTGGCCGCCTGGCCGGAACTGGCCGAGACGGCCGCCGCGGTGCTGGCGGTCTGGCCTGCCGGGACGCTGGGTTTTCACCGACTGGATCTGCCGCAGTGGGGCGCGACGATCGACCTGGCCGTCGGCGACGCCCGATGGGCGCTGGAGCAATGGTCAGGACCGGCCGACGCCTGGTTCCTGGACGGTTTCTCGCCCGCGCTGAACCCCGGCATGTGGTCGCCCGAGATCCTGGCCCTGGTCGCGGCGCGCTCGGGGGCCGGCGCCCGGCTGGCCACCTTCACCGTCGCCGGAGCGGTGCGGCGCGGCCTGGCCGATCACGGCTTCACGGTCGAGAAGAAGCCGGGCCATGGCAGGAAGCGCGAGCGGCTCGAAGCGCGCATGGCGGGCCCCGGTTCTGACCCCAGTTCTGACCCCAGTTCTGACCCAAGTCTTCGCCACGTCGCCGTCGTCGGCGCCGGAATCGCCGGAGCCGCCGTCACGCGCGCCCTGATCGCCGAAGGCGTCCGCGTCACCGTCATCGAGGCCGAACGGGCGGGCGCCGGGGCCTCGGGCTTTCCGGCCTCCCTGGTCACGCCGCGCCTGGACGCGGGCGACGCCCTGATCGCGGGCCTCCACGCCCAGGCCCTGGAACGCGCGGGTGCGCTTTATCGCGCCCTGCCCGGCGCCGTCGTCGCCGAAGGGGTGCTGCAACTGGAACAGGCCCCGCGCGACGCCGCCCGCTTCGACAAGATCGCCGCCCAGACCCTGTGGCCTGAAGCCGTCATGCAGCGGCTGGACGCGGCCGCCTGTTCCGCGCGCCTGGGCGAGCCTGTCACGCGCGGCGGGCTGATGATGAAGACGGCGCTGACGGTGCGGTCCGACGCCATACTGGAGCCGTGGCTGGCGGGCGCCGAGCGGATCGAGGCCAGGGCGGAGCGGCTGGAGGCCACGACGGAGGGCTGGCGCGTGCGGGGCGCGGACGACGCCGTCCTGGTCGAGGCGGACGCCGTGGTTGTGGCCGCCGGCTGGGGCTCGGCGCGACTGGCGCCCGTGGCGCCGCTGTCGCCCGTGGCGGGGCAGGCGGACTGGATCGAGGGCGCGACGTCGCCGCCGGCCGTCGCCTGGGGCGGTTACGCCGCGCCGACGGGGCGAGGGATGCTGTACGGCGCCACCCACGAGCGGGGGATCGACGCGCCCGAGGTCTCGGATGCGGCCAGCGCCCGCAACCGCGCGACCCTGGCCGCCGCCCTGCCTGAACGCGCTGCAGGCGTGGAGCAAGCGCCCGTCCGCGGCCGCCGCGTCGCCGTGCGCGCAACCACGCCGGACCGCCTGCCCCTGTGCGGCGAATTGCGCCCCCGCCTGTTCGTGTTGACGGGGCTCGGTTCGCGCGGCTTCTGCGTCGCCCCCTTGCTGGGAGAATACCTGGCCGCTCGCCTTACAGGCCGTCCCTCGCCCCTGCCCGACGAAGCCGCCCGCCGATTGTCTCCGATCAGATAGCGGGCCGATGAGCCGAAAGAAGTAACGCCGTTTGTGCGAAACCGGAAAGCGCGCACGGCGTTGTCCAGCATAGTTCCTCCAGCCCGGTTCGAGCTGGCCGCACCGCCGTATATCGGCTCCAACCGAGGAAGCGCCATGATCCGTCGTCTCGCTATGGCTCCGGCCCTCCTGGCCGCAACCTTCACCATCGCCGGCTGCGCGCCCGTCAGCGGCGCAGGCGACCAGACCGCCGCAAGCGCTGCGCCTCGTCAGTGCATCTTCCAGCGGGATATTCGCAATTTCCGCGTCTCGAACGACGGACGGAACGTCTATGTGCGCACGGGAATGAAATCCGTCTATCAGCTAGAGACCTTGGGCGTCTGTCCGGACCTGGAGAATGCGCTCGCTATCGGCTTCAGGCCGAACGGCGGCCTGACCAGCCTGTGCGTAGGCGATTGGACCCGCATCGTGTCGGCGCCCAGGGATTTCGCTGACACGCCGTGCAGCGTGCGCATGGTCAAGGGCCTGACCGAAGCCGAGGTCGCCGCCCTGCCGGCGCGGGACCGGCCCTGACCGCGCTCGATCCATGCTCGCGCCGGTTGCAGATTACTTCTCTGTAATTGCGAATGAGTCGTTTGAGCGCGGGTCGCTGAACGGGTAAACAGCCTTGCTATGCCCGCGACGCCGGACAGAAGGTTGGCGCGCGCCTGACTGAACGCTCAATCTCCCAGGATATCCGCACGTGGCGACCTCTCGACGCTTTCCGGCCCGACTGACCTCCGCCATGGCCGTGGCTTTCGCCGCGAGCCTGACCCTGGCCGCCTGCGGCGGACACGGCGACGCCCCCAAGGAAAAGGAAGGCGGGGCCTCGCGCCAGACGGTCAGCGCCACGACGGCGATCTCGGTCGCCCTGCCCCGCACCGTGGTCGCCTCGGGCACCGTCTCGGCCTGGGAGGAGGTGCCGGTCGGCGCCGAGACCGGCGGGCTGACGGCGACGACCCTCTATGTCGATGAAGGCTCTTACGTCCGCCAGGGCCAGCCCCTGGTGCAGATGAACGACGTCCTGCTGAAGGCCCAGGTGCGCCAGCAGCAGGCGGCGGTGCAGACGGCCGAGGCCAACGCCGCCCGCGACGACGCCGCCCTGGCCCGCGCGCAGGAACTGAAGGAGCGCGGCTTCCTCAGCCAGGCCTCGCTGGACACGGCCCTGGCCAACCAGCGCGCCTCGGCGGCCAATCTGGCCTCGGCGCAGGCCGCCCTGTCCGAAACCCAGACCCGCCTGTCCCAGGCCACCATCCGCGCGCCGGTCAGCGGCCTGATCATCAGCCGCAGCGTCACCAAGGGCCAGATCATCAGCGCCGGAACCGAACTGTTCCGCATGGTGCGCGACGGTCGTCTGGAGCTGGACGCCCAGGTGCCTGAAACCGAGCTGCCGCTGATCCAGGCCGGTCAGAGCGCGGCCGTCACCTCCAGCCAGGCCGGATCGACCACCGGCACGGTCCGCATCGTCACGCCCGAAGTCGATCCGCAGACTCGCCTCGGCCTGGCCCGCATCAGCCTGGCCCCCGGCAGCGCGCTGAAGCCCGGCATGTTCGCCCGCGCCGCCATCGAGGCGGGCGCGCGACCGGCCACGGTCGTGCCGACCGATGCGGTCCTGTATCGCAGCAACAGGTCAGGGGTGTTCGTGCTGAACGCCGATTCCTCGGTGCGCTTCACCCCGGTGACGGTGCTGTCGCGGCGCGACGACCAGACCTCGGTGGACGGCGTGGACGCCGGCGCGCGGGTCGTGGTGGCCGGCGCCGGCTTCCTGAACGACGGCGACAAGGTGACGGTGGCCGCGCCGCGCGCCGCCGCGACCGCCGCTCCGGCCGCCGCCCCCGCCGCCCAAGCGCCCGCCAAGAAGTAAGGCCCGGCCATGAACCAGATTTCCGCCTGGGCGATCAAGAACCCCATCCCCATCATCCTGCTGTTCCTGCTGCTGACGCTGGGCGGCGTGACCGGCTTCGCCGGGATGCGGATCAACAACAACCCCGACATCGACTTCCCCCTGGTCGCGGTCACGGCCGCGCGCCCCGGCGCCGCCCCGACCGAGATGGAGGTGCAGGTCACCCGGGTGATCGAGGATTCGATCGCCGGCCTGTCGGGCGTGCGGCATATCTATTCGAACGTCTCGGACGGGGTGTCCTCGACCACCATCGAGTTCGAACTGGGTACCGACACCGAGCGCGCCACCAACGACGTCCGCAACGCCATGAGCGGGGTGCGCGCCAGCCTGCCTCAGGACATGCAGGAGCCGACGGTCCAGCGCATC
>PJTY01000570.1_pt1 | contig 17935 bp, 17 predicted proteins | sample 1512121 | NCBI WGS metagenome assembly PJTY01 (sample SAMN08177680, study PRJNA422409) | Soil metagenome, whole genome shotgun sequencing project. | isolation source: Soil enriched (2) on filter paper: alkali lignin treatment | place: USA: Madison | collected 2015-01-15 | reverse complement strand
GCGGCCTCTTCGATTGAGCAGGTGAAACGCGTTTTACCGGTTGCGGCGAGCGAGGATAGCGAACGACGTCGGCGTTGCTGCTGCAAGCCTGTCCGGATTCTCCCGTGCGGCTAGTCGGGTCGCTAGCATCTCGTCCCTTGCGGCGAAGGCGCGATCAAGTGACGCAACGCGGCAATCGTGTATATCCGACAGTTCATCCAGCCGATTGTTGAGCATCTGGCCGCAAACGGCGCGAACGGCGACTTGCAGCCGCATGTTCAGCGTGTCGAGCCCTGCTTGCGTGTCGAGGTTGAGGTCACCGTAGCGTACTTCGCGGTGCGGTACGTCACGGAGCGAGCCGTCCTTGACGATGACGTCGGCAAGGGCTGGGCTCGACAATCCCGTAGCGGCCATGGCGATCATGCCGAAAGCGGCGAAAGTGGTGTGAATCCTGGTCATCTGCATTCTCCCGTTGCAAGAGCGCAGCTCTCCCGGCACGAGCCCCCACGGCTCGTGGCAAACGAACTGCAAAGCGACCGCTTTGGATGAGGAAAGTCGTTCCCAAACAACGATTGCGTTGTGGGGCTTCGATCGACTTCATGATCATGTATAGACTTTTGAAGTGCCCCCGCGATCACGCCTTGGCTTTCGAAAAATGTCTAGATCATTACTTGAATTTGTAAGATCGACATCCGGCAAAAGGTGAGTCGGTATTATTTCCGGGCAGTTTCTGTATTGCGCAGAAGCGTGCAGAATTCAAGTCATCCTTGCGGCTCTATCGTCGAACGACAGTGATCGACCGACGGACGACTTCCCGTTGGGTTCGGCCGGTCATGGCGTTGCAATTCCTTGCTCCGATCCCACATGGGGGCCTGACTTTCGCAGCGGCACCACGCCTGTCGCGGCGGCTTGCGCTTTGCGAACAAATCTGGAACACGTCACCTCCATGAGTCTCTCCCACATCACGGTGCGCGGTGCGCGCGAGCATAATCTCAAGGGCTTCGACATCGAGCTTCCGCGCGAGAAGCTGATCGTCATCACCGGGCTTTCCGGCTCGGGGAAATCGAGCCTCGCGTTCGACACGATCTATGCCGAGGGCCAGCGCCGCTATGTGGAGAGCCTCTCCGCCTATGCGCGCCAGTTCCTGGAGATGATGCAGAAGCCGGACGTCGAGCATATCGACGGCCTCAGCCCCGCGATCTCGATCGAGCAGAAGACCACGAGCCGCAACCCGCGCTCCACGGTGGCGACGGTGACGGAGATCTGGGACTACATGCGCCTGCTCTGGGCGCGCGTGGGCATTCCCTATTCGCCCGCCACCGGCCTGCCGATCGAGGCGCAGACCGTCTCCAACATGGTCGACCGGGTGATGGAACTGCCCGAAGGCACCCGCGCCTACCTGCTCGCGCCGGTCGTGCGCGGCCGCAAGGGCGAATACCGCAAGGAACTCGCAGAGTGGCAGAAGGCGGGCTACACCCGCGTGCGCATCGACGGCGAACTCTACGCGATCGAGGACGCTCCCGCGCTCGACAAGAAGTACAAGCACGACATCGAAGTCGTGGTGGACCGTATCGCGGTGAAGGACGGCATCCAGACCCGCTTGGCCGACAGCTTCGAACAGGCGCTCAAGCTGGCCGAGGGGCTGGCCTATATCGACCTTGCCGACGGTGTCGTTCCCGGCCGTGAGAGCGAAGGAAAGGGCAAGAAGAACCTCAAGGGCGCCGGCCTGCCGCCGAACCGCATCGTCTTCTCGGAGAAGTTCGCCTGCCCGGTCAGCGGCTTCACCATCGAGGAGATCGAGCCGCGCCTGTTCTCGTTCAACGCGCCGCAGGGCGCCTGTCCGGCTTGCGACGGCCTGGGCGAGAAGCTGCTGTTCGACCCGCAACTGGTGGTCCCGAACGAGCATCTCAGCCTCAAGCAGGGTGCCATCGTGCCCTGGGCCAAGTCCAACCCGCCTTCGCCTTACTACATGCAGGTGCTCTCCAGCATGGCCGAGCACTTCGGGTTCGACCTCACGACGCCGTGGGACGCGCTGCAAACCGAGGTGAAGATCGTCATCCTCTATGGCACCGGCGGCAAGGCCGTGCCGCTGACGTTCAAGGACGGCAAGAAGGAATACACGGTCAACAAGCCGTTCGAGGGCGTGATCGGCAACCTCAACCGCCGCATGATCCAGACGGACAGCGCCTGGATGCGCGAGGAACTGTCCAAGTTCCAGACCGCACAGCCCTGCGAAACCTGCGAGGGGAAGCGCCTCAAGCCCGAGGCGCTTTCGGTGAAGATCGCGGGCAGCGACATCGCCGATGCCGCGCGCCTTTCCGTGTCGGACGGCTTCGCGTGGTTCGGGGAGCTTGAGGGCAAGCTGACCAGCCAGCAGCAGCAGATCGCCAAGGCCATCCTCAAGGAAATCAACGAGCGCCTCGGCTTCCTCAACAACGTCGGGCTGGACTACCTCAATCTCGACCGCACCAGCGGCACCCTCTCGGGCGGCGAGAGCCAGCGCATCCGTCTTGCCAGCCAGATCGGCTCGGGCCTCTCGGGCGTGCTCTACGTGCTCGACGAACCCTCGATCGGCCTGCACCAGCGCGACAACGACATGCTGCTGGAAACGCTGAAGCGCCTGCGCGACCTCGGCAATACCGTGATCGTCGTCGAGCATGACGAGGATGCGATCCGCACCGCCGACCATATCGTCGACCTCGGCCCCGGCGCCGGTGTCCATGGCGGCGAAGTCGTGGCCGAAGGCACGCTGAAGCAGGTGCTGAAAGCTAAGAACAGCCTCACCGCCGCCTACCTCAACGGCACCCGCAAGATCGAGGTGCCGACGGAGCGCCGCAAGGGCAACGGCAAGAAGATCGTCGTCGAGAACGCCCGCGCCAACAACCTGCGGAACGTCACGGCGGAATTCCCGCTCGGCACCTTCTGCTGCGTCACCGGCGTCTCCGGCTCGGGCAAAAGCTCGCTCACCATCGATACCCTGCAAGCGGGCGCAGCGCGCCAGCTCAACGGCGCGCGCGTCGTCGCCGGGGCGCATGACAAGATCACCGGCCTCGAAAACTGCGACAAGGTGATCGAGATCGACCAGTCCCCGATCGGCCGCACCCCGCGCTCCAACCCCGCCACCTACACCGGCGCCTTCACCCAGATCCGCGACTGGTTCGCGGGCCTGCCGGAATCGGAAGCACGCGGCTACAAGGCCGGGCGCTTCAGCTTCAACGTCAAGGGCGGCCGCTGCGAGGCGTGCCAGGGCGACGGCCTGATCAAAATCGAGATGCACTTCCTGCCCGACGTCTACGTCACCTGCGAGGAATGCCACGGCAAGCGCTACAACCGCGAAACGCTGGAAGTGAAGTTCAAGGGTCACTCCATCGCCGACGTGCTCGACATGACGATCGAGGACGCGGAAGAGTTCTTCAAGGCCGTGCCGCCGATCCGCGACAAGATGCACATGCTGAACGAAGTGGGCCTCGGCTACGTGAAGGTCGGCCAGCAGGCGACCACGCTGTCCGGCGGCGAGGCGCAGCGCGTGAAGCTCGCCAAGGAACTCGCCCGCCGCTCCACCGGGCAGACGCTCTATATCCTCGACGAGCCGACCACCGGCCTCCACTTCGAGGACGTGCGCAAGCTGCTGGAAGTGCTCCACCGCCTTGTCGAGCAGGGCAATTCGGTGGTGGTGATCGAGCACAACCTCGACGTCATCAAGACCGCCGACTGGATCATCGACATGGGGCCGGAAGGCGGCGTGCGCGGCGGTCAGGTGATTGCCGAAGGCACCCCGGAGGATATCGTGAAGGTGAAGAAGTCCTTCACCGGGCACTATCTGAAGCCGCTGCTCTCAAGCTGGGCGAAGTGAGCGTGGGCAAGTGAACGAGAGCGGCGACGCCAACTTCGGCTATCGGCCGGAGTTCGTCGCCGCTCTCCAGCTTTTCGCGCGGGTCAGCGAGGCCATGCACCTGCGCGGCCTGCAACGACCCGTTCTCGTCGGCGGGGCAGCGGCGGAGTTGTGGTCGCTCAGCGCCGTCACTACCGGTGACTTCGATATTTGCACCACCCGTCAGCCTGAACTCGAAGAAGAGATGCAGCGAGCAGGCCTCGTTCGCCCGAGCGGTGCAGGGGCCATGCTCAAAGGTTGGGTCCACCCGGAATTGCGGCTTGGTTTCGAGGTCGTTGCCGAAGTGCCGATGGATGGCAACATCGAACCCGCCCGGTTGCGTCTGATCCGCCCGGTCGGCGAAACCGCGCTGTTCCGCGTGATCTGCGTCGAAGACCTCATCGCGGATCGCATGGGGCAGTATGCCTCGCGCAGCGCCCCGGACCGCATAGATCAGGCGCGAATTCTGCTATCCCTTCATCCCGACGCGGATTTGGAGTATCTTGAACGCCGTATCCGCGAGGAAAGCATGGGCGATTATGGCGTCGAAGACATCATCGACTGAGCCGGAAGAGACGGTTACGGACATGGCCGAACTCGGCGAGCGTCTTGCCGCCCGCCGTAAGGCGGAGGGCTTATCCCACTTGCCGCGCAATGCAGGAGTGGATCGAACGCCTTCCAAACAGGCCCTGCTGGATCAAATCGCGAAGACCGGTGTGAACTGGTAGGCGATCGTTACTGAAGCGGAGAGGCCGCAGAATAAAGGCGGTGTAGGAGCGCGTCGATCAAGAACAATTTTCGTGCGCAAGCGGAAAGCAAAAAAGGATCATGCGAGGGCCATTGCCCTCGCGCTCCCAATCATTCTCCATTACGTATGATTACCCGGAAATCTGCTGCCAAATTGCGCTGATTTGAGCCAAGTCACCCGCCAGATTTGTGCGTGTCGTATTGCTTACGCATTCAGATCCAAGAATTCTATTGCGACGAAGATCGAATATTGAAAATTCATGATCAGAATATCTATTTTTTTTAAGTGTTTCGTTCAACATCACGATGCCCATTCCAGCTCCCTGCTTCGTTAGCGCAGGGGTGGCGGTTGCCCAAAGGTATGTAACTTTATCTTTTCCATTTTCAATATAGCAGATCTCGGGAGCGAGCTTAATTCCAAAGGGCATGCCGGGGCGTTTGAAGATAGAAGACGGGCGGTCGTCATAGGCAGCTGCATTTGGGCCCAATGATACCCACCAGTCGCGAAATTGTGTAGCCACCGATATGTTATGCTCTCGTTCGGCTTGGCGAGTTATATTATTAAGCTGATCCAGAATTTCTTGTGGATCGGTTTTTCCTTGTGCAACTTCTCGCGCAGCAAGCTTGAGGCGCTTGTAGAAATCGTATCCTCCTACTCCATTGACGAGCTTTTGAATTTCACTCGTTTTTGCTTGGGTGGATGGCAGCAGGCACAATTTCAGGAAAGTTGTAAAAGAGAGGTTCTCCACGGTCTACCTTTCATCGCAACACCCTCCAAAGTCCGAGACGCAAGAGGATTTAGAGATCGTATATTTGCGGATTGCGGCATATTTTGCACTGTTATGGTTAAGCTTTGTAAGGGCGTAGCTGTTCATAATTGAGTACGAATAGACGGTGTTTCAGAATTTTAAGCGTTTTCCTACAGCCTCCTACATACGGTAAATGATCTGGTTCACCCCGGCGCGGCTGCGTCGGGGCTTTGGCTCCAATTGTGGGGGTGAACCATGTCCGACCAATCGAACTCTTCGTATCCTACCGCTGCCGGGCGGGGGTGGATTCCGGCTTCTCGGGATATCGGGTTGCCGGGGGAGTCCTTTCCGCGAACTCGGGGCTTGGCTGAGGGCGGTCCCAGCTTTCGCTGGGATGACGGGGATGGCCAAGACGCTTCGGCTTGCGATGACGCGCTGATCGACGCTCTCGGGGAGGGCGCTTCGGGGCGGCGGGGCGCGGCGGAAAAGGTCGGGGAGCGCGAGGGCGATGGCCCTCGCATTTCTCTTTCTTCCGACTTCGGTACTTCCGACCCGGATGACAGCACGCGCGTGCCCCTCCACCATCCTGCGGATGGTCCCCCTCCCCCGCAGGGGGAGGAAACGGGGTGGTCTCCGGCGCGGAAGGTTCGGTTTCTGCATCAGCTCGCCGAGAAGGGCGACGTGCGGGCGGCGGCCTCGCGGGTGGGGATGTCGCGGCAATCGGCTTACCTGCTGCGGCGGCGCGACACGGCCTTCGCGCGGGGGTGGGACGCGGCGCTGGGTCTGGCGCGGCGGCATGTCGAGGAAGTGCTGGCGACGCGGGCGCTCGATGGGGTGGAGGAGCCGGTCTTCTACCACGGCGAGCAGGTGGCGGTGCGGCGGCGTTATGACGCGCGGCTGCTCCTGGCCCATCTGGCGCGGCTCGACCGGGCGGTGGAGTCCGCGCCGGGCGGTGGGGAGACGGTCGGTGAGTTGGCGGAGCGGTTCGACGAAGTGCTGGCGGTGGTCGCGGGCGAGGGGCCGGAGGCGTTGTTGGCGGTTTCGGCGGGGCGGGCGACTTTGCCTCCGGCGCGGGAGGTCTATGCCGAGAAGGCGGGGGCTTTGCTCCAGCGCGAGGCCGACCTAGCCTGGGAGGAGGCCGTGGAGGCGGGCGAGGCGGGGCCGGAGGATGAGCCCGATCCCTACGTGGTGGTCTGGCGCGAGGCGGCGGCGGAGGATTGGGACGGTTGGCGTCGCCGCGCGGAGGGGGCGGTCGATGCGGTGCTGGCCGAGGAGGGCGCGCCGCCGATGGAGTTCAAGTCGCTGGCGGGTGGGCCAGAGTGGAGAGGGCCAAAGTGGGGAGAGGACGTTTTTTACGCTCAGGACCGTGTAAAGCGTGTCAAGCGAGGCGCGGCCGGGAACCCGATGCGGGGTGCGATGTTATCATGGGTGAAGGTCGGCGCGGTGCTTCCCCCACCCCCTCCGTTACCGCGTCGGCCTTCTCTTTTCAGAGATTTGCGCGGGTTATTCGTCTTCGGTGAGGACGGCGAGTTCGACTTTGCCGGAGCCCATGCGGGCGATGCCGATTTCCTTCGCGGCGGCCTCGGAGAGGTCGATCACGCGGTTGGAGTGGAACGGGCCGCGGTCGTTGACGCGGACCATGACAGAATCGCCGGTCAGGGCGTTGGTGACGCGCAGCTTGGTGCCGAAGGGCAGCGAGGGATGGGCGGCGGTGAGGTCGTCCGGGTTGAAGCGCTCGCCGCTGGCGGTGCGGGCTCCCCGGAGCGAGTGGCCGTAGAAGCTGGCGGTGCCGCCCTTGATGTTCTCGAATTCCTGCGCGTCCTGGTCGAGCGACTGGGGCAGGGCGGCGACGGGGGTGGTGGTTGCGTGCGCGGCGATGATCGCGGCGGGCGCGGGTGCCTCGGCCTTTGCGGGCGCCAGCTTCGACTCGGCGATCGCCGAGGAGGCCGGAGCTACCAGCATGGCAGCGGTGGCAAGAGCAAAGCCGATGCGCGCAAGTCGCTGGGCTTTATGCGGTTGGTTGTGCTTCCCCGTCATGGCGAGGACTCCTACAGGCAGTTCGTCGCTGTGGGGACCCATGCAAAAGCGGCCCGTCGCACTTTGGCAACGGGCCGCCGGATGTCGTTAAGACGTTGAAAGGATTCGGGAGGCCGAATCCTGGGTATTTACTTGGCGTCGCGCTGGGCCAGCAGACGGAGTCGCAGGGCGTTCAGCTTGATGAAACCGGCCGCGTCCTTCTGGTCGTAGGCACCGGCATCGTCCTCGAAGGTGACGTGGCGTTCGGAGTAGAGCGAGTCCGGCGACTTGCGGCCGACGACCGAGGCATTGCCCTTGTAGAGCTTCAGGCGAACGGTTCCGTTAACGCGCAGCTGCGAGTGATCGATGGCGGCCTGGAGCATCTCGCGCTCGGGGGCGAACCAGAAGCCGTTGTAGATGAGCTCTGCATACTTCGGCATCAGCTCGTCCTTGAGGTGCGCGGCGCCGCGGTCGAGCGTGATCTGCTCGATGCCGCGGTGGGCGCGGGCGTAGATCTCGCCGCCCGGCGTCTCGTACATGCCGCGCGACTTCATGCCGACGAAGCGGTTCTCGACGAGGTCGAGGCGGCCGATGCCGTGCTTGCGACCCAGTTCGTTGAGCGCGGTGAGGAGCGAGGCCGGGCTCATCGCGATACCGTTGAGGGCGACGCCGTCACCCTTTTCGAAGTCGATGGTGATGTATTCCGGTGCGTCCGGCGCGTCTTCCGGGTTGACGGTGCGCGAGTAGACGTAGTCCGGGGTCTCTTCCCACGGGTCTTCCAGGACCTTGCCTTCGGAAGAGGTGTGCAGGAGGTTCGCGTCGGTCGAGAACGGGCTTTCGCCGCGCTTGTCCTTGGGGACGGGGATCTGGTGCTGCTCGGCCCAGGCGATCAGGGCGGTGCGGCTGGTCAGGTCCCACTCGCGCCAGGGGGCGATGACCTTGATGTTCGGATCGAGCGCGTAGGCCGAGAGTTCGAAGCGAACCTGGTCGTTGCCCTTGCCGGTCGCGCCATGCGCGACGGCGTCGGCGCCGGTCTCGTGGGCGATCTCGATCAGGCGCTTGGAGATCAGCGGGCGGGCGATCGAGGTGCCGAGAAGATAGTCGCCTTCGTAGCGGGCATTGGCGCGCATCATCGGGAAGACGAAGTCGCGCACGAATTCCTCGCGCAGGTCGTCGATGTAGATGTTTTCGTCCGGCAGGCCCATCAGCTTGGCCTTGGCGCGTGCGGGTTCGAGTTCCTCACCCTGGCCAAGGTCGGCCGTGAACGTCACGACTTCGCAATTGTACGTGACCTGGAGCCACTTAAGGATGACGCTGGTGTCGAGGCCGCCGGAATAGGCGAGGACGACCTTCTTGATGCTGTCGGACATGGGCGCGGGCTCCGCAGAAAGGGCAGTGGATTCGGGACGCGCGCCTATCAGCACGCGCCCCCTTGCGCAATGAAGGAAAGGTGCAGCGCTATTCGGTCAGGAGTGCGACTTCGTTCGCGGCGATATAGTCGCGCGTAAGCGGAAGGGCGTGACGGCTGCGGGCGTACTGGATCTGATAGTTGCACATGCCGCCGCTTTCGAACGCTGCGGTGGCCCCGGCGAGGTAGAAGATCCACATGCGATAGAAGCGCTCGTCCATCAGGTTGACGATGGCTTCCTTGTTGGCGACGCAGCGCTTGTACCATTCGCGCAAGGTGAGCGCGTAGTGGAGGCGCAGGTTCTCGACATCGGTGGCGATCAGGCGGAACTTCTCGCTCGCGGCCACCGTCTCGCTGAGCGCGGGGATGTAGCCGCCGGGGAAGATGTACTTGCGGGTGAAGGCGTCGGTCGAGCCCGGGCCGCCCATGCGGCCGATCGTGTGCAGCAGCATCACCCCGTCATCGGTCAGCAGGTTTCCGACGGCCTTGAAGAACTGACCGAACTGCGCCTGTCCGACATGTTCGAACATGCCGACCGAGACGATGCGGTCGAACTTGGCGCCGCGCGCCGCGAGGTCGCGGTAGTCGACGAGTTCGAACGTGACCTTGTCCGCCACCCCAGCCTGCTCCGCACGCTCGCGGGCGAGGGCGAGCTGTTCCTCGCTGAGGGTGATGCCGAGCACCGAGGCTCCGGCGTGCTTGGCGAGATAGATCGCCATGCCGCCCCAGCCGCAGCCGATGTCGAGCACGCGCTGGCCGGGTTCGAGCGCCAGCTTGGCGGCGATATGCGCCAGCTTCGCGGTCTGCGCCTGCTCCAGCGTCATATTGGCGGGGTCAGGCCAATAGGCGCAGGAATACTGCATGTGCTCGATATCGAGGAACAGGTTATAGAGGTCGTTGCCGATATCGTAGTGATGGGCGATGTTCTTCTTGGCGCTCGCCGCCTTGTTGATGCCGTCGACCAGCGTGACGACTTTGCCCTTCAGCTTCTTGAACGCGGTATGTTCGTGAAGCTCGCCGCCCTTGTCCCACTTGGCGTTGGCGCGGATCAGTTCGACCATCTCCATGATGTCGCCCTGCTCGATGACGAGCTGGCCATCCATGAAGGCCTCCGCCGCACCGAGCCGGGGGTCGGTGAGGATGCGTCGTTCACCCGCCTTGTCGGTGAAGCGGATGCGCACTTCCGGAAAACCGGGGGTGGGGGTGCCGAAGCGCTTTACGCTGCCATCGGGGCGGACAACCTCCAGAACGCCCTGACGGACGCCGCGCTGGAGGAAGTGATCGAGAATTCCCATTACCATCAACCATTTGTGAAGGGCGCTTCGGCCCGGTGCAAGAGGGTTCGCTTGCCCTAATGCGCAAGCGATGCGACGGAATTGTTACTGACGTGCGAGGAAGAGAACATCGCGCGGCTGCGCGAGGAGGTGTTGGCCGGAATCGACGTAGAGCGTCTCGCCGCTTTCCAGCCAGCCTTGCGAGAGGAACAGGGCGGCGGAGGCCACGTCGTCCGGCGTGGTCTTGCGGCCGAGCAGGTTCATGCGGTGCGAGCGTTCGGTTTCGGCCTCGGTCTGGTCGTGGCTGGCGAGGATCGCACCGGGGGCGAGGCCGTAGATCCGGTCGTCCTCCTGCACGCGGGCCATCGACAGCATGGGGATCGTCGCGGCGAGGGCATGCTTGCTCATCGTATAGGAGAAGAAGTCCGGGTTTGGATTGAGCAGCTTCTGGTCGGTGACGTGGATGACCCGCCGCCCGCCTTTCGCGCGGGCATGGGCGAGGAAGGCCTGCGCCAGCCTGGCCGGGGTTCCGGCGTTGACGCGCATGGCTTTTTCGAAAGTCTGCGGATCGAGGGCCTGGGCGGTGTCGAGGTCGAACATTCCCGCGCAGTTCACCAGCACACGCCAGTCCGGCAGGCGGGCGGCAAGCTCTTCCACCATGGCAGGCCCGGCGGTCCAGTCGTTCAGTTCGCAGCCGACGATCTCGGACGAGGGCAGCTCTGCCGCCAGCGCTTCGGCCTGATCCCGTGAATGGTTGTAGTGGATGACGACATGCCATCCCGCGGCGCCGAACATGCGGGCGATGGCTGCGCCGATCCGCTTGGCGCCGCCGGTCACCAGCATGGCGGGCCGCTCGCTCATCGCGGGGTCGCCATGGCGGCAGGTTGACACGGTTTACACAGTCCTGGGAGAAAATTCCTGTCGGCCCTGGCGCCTGATCCGGTTCGGCAAGTGAGGCGACGCGGCGAGAGAAGTGAACGAACGATCATTGCCGGGCATAGGAGCACAGACCGGGCCTGTAGGAAAGGCCTCTCCACATAATCACATACTTCCGTTCAGGACGGCTATACCGCGAGAGCGGGCACCGGCATCGCGGCGGTGCCTGCGATGCGGAGCGGTGCGGGCGCGCCGGTCACCGCCTGGTGGCGCAGCGCGAAGTCGGCCGCGTAGAAGCGGTGCAGGAAGTCGAGCTGGGAGGGCGTCGGGCGCCAGTCGGTTTTGTGCCGGTTGGTTTTGTGACTGCCAGTTTCGTGCCCGCCCGTTTCCTGACTGCGGTTGAACTCGGGCAGGGTGGAGAGTTCCTCGCGGCCGAGGCGTTTGCCGATTTCGCCAATCTGTTCGTAAGGGATCAGCCGGTCGACCGCCGAACGTCCCTGGGCGTCGAGCACGTACCAGCACTGGGGGCGGAAGATATGATCGATGCCGAAGGGCGAGCGCGCCTCGGCAAGATGGTCGATCGCATCGTCGATCGTCCGGAATGTGGCGTAACGTTCTCGGAAGGGTGCCGAGACGGTGCGGTGGCGGGTGCCGCCCGTGCGGGCATAGCGGAAGGCGGAAAGGAACCGGTCGACCGGATCGCGCACGAGCGCGAAACTGGGCAGGGCCAGCAGGTCGGGCGAGACCTTCGCGTAGTATCGGGCCGAGCAGTGCTTCATCTGGGCGCCGTAGAGACGGTCGCAGATCGAGGTGCCGGCGTTCTTGGGAATATGGATGAAGAGCAGGCCGCTCTCGCGGATGCGGTCCAGGCGGCGGCGGCGTTTTCCGTCCAGCCAGGGGCGCAGGCCGTGGCGGGAAAGTCGTTCGGGAATATCGCTGACGAGGCTTACGCCGAAGGCCGATGCGAGGAGGCGGTTGACGCCGGTGGTGCCGGTAGTCCGTTCGAGATCGGGAGCCATGGGTCGAGGGCTTAGGCACATCCCGTCGCCCGGTGATTTCGAAATATTTCAATCGTGGCAGGTATGGGACGCGCCGTCCCGAGGGTCGGCGCGTCGTGGTTTTCCGTAGATCAGCTGCGGAAGATCAACGGCAGCGGGGGCGGCTGTTGTTGCGGTCGATCGAACGACCGAGCAGGGCACCGGCGCCCGCACCCAGGATGGTGCCGGTGGCGCGATCGCCGCGCGTGTCGATGGCGCGACCGGCCAGGGCACCGGCGACGCCGCCGATCAGCAGGCCGGTGGTGCCGTTCGACTTCTTGCAGCGATAACGGCCGTCATTGCCGCGCCAGTAGCGGACGCCGTTGTCGGTGCGGTGATAGCGGCGACCGTGATCGCGGGCTTCAGCGACTTCGGTGACGGCGAGCGTGGCGGGAACGGTGATCGCGGCCAGCAGGGCTGCGGTGATGGCTTTGCGCATCTGAAAATCCTTCCGAGTTGAATGTCTTGTTGACCGGCCCTCGCCTTTCCATCGGGCGCCAAAACGGAGGATGAACATTTGCGTCAATTTGACGATACACGCCGAAACGAGCCCTGTTGTCGACGAAGGGCGCTGCCGTCGAAATGATGGGCGGCGAAAGGAGGAGGGCTCAGCTTGCCAGTTTGCCGAACGGTAGCAGCTTGCGGGCCAGGCTTGCCGCGGTCTTGCCGTCGCCGGCGCGCAGGGACGGCAGGATGGCCAGGGCGCCTCGCTTCATCTGGGCATCGAGCGGCGTGGGCGTGGACGCCTTGGCGGCGGTTTCCGCCCAGCGCCGGACCTGGGCGATGTCCGCCTGGTCCTTGCGGATCTGCATCAGGGCGGCGAGGCCCGGATAGAAGGCCCGGTCTCCGCCCAGCGCGACGGCACGGTTGAGCGCGGTTTCACCGGCCTGGGTCTTCGCGCCCAGTGCGGTGCGGGCAAGGAAGCCGCCCAACTGGTCGATTGCATCGAGATGCCAGCCTGCGATCACCATCTGCGCTTCCGCATCGCGCGGGTTCTGGGCCGCGAGCTTTTCGAAGATGCCGAGTGAGGTGCGCGCGTCCGACCGGTTGCGGGTGAGCTTCGCGCGATAGCCGATGGCGATTCCGCGCTGGAGCGTGGCTTCGTGATCGCCGGGGCGGGTGGCCAATATCCTGTCGGAAGCGGCGATCGCCTGCCCGATCAGGGCCAGCGCCTTGGCCTTGTCCGGCGCCTGAAAGGCCGCTGCCGTCAGTAATTCGCGAGGGGTGTCCGCCATCGCCGGGGCCGAGGAGACGGTATATATCGCACAGAGGGCGATCAGCGTCGGACGGTACACGCACTCTCCTGACAGAAAGGAGGCGGCACGATGACCGATGACGGCGCGGTAGACCAGCCCCTATCGAGCGTTTGATTGCCGGGATTTGCTGCGATGCGCACGATTTTGTCGTGCGGAAACGTTACCTTACAGAACTTATGGCCATGGCCTTGAGCGAGCGAGTCTTGCGGGGGGCAGCGCATGGCAATGAAAAGCGCTGCTTTTCAAGGGGTGTGGGGAAATCCAGTGTCGCTTCCGGCGACCTCCGGCTCTTATTCGTATTGGCTTACGTATATATACGAATGGCGCGAGCAGCGAACTGTTAACTATCCGCATCTATCAGGGCTACGGGGTTAAACGGGGTTTGTTCGAAATGAAAAGCCATGGCTTGCGCAGTGTCGCTGCCGGGACGGGGCTGTCTGTGGCAGCGACACTGCTGTTGCTGCAACTCGCGGCGTTCATTCCCGGCTTCGCGATGCCGGTACAATTGCTGGTACTCGGCGTCGTCGTGGCGCTGGCGGTCTCGGCGCCGGTCTGCATCGTGCTGATGCGTCAGCAGCTGCGGATCGCTGCACTTCATGGCGAACTGGCCCTGGCGTTCAAACGTCTCGAACGCAGCTCGCGCGTCGACGGCATGACCGGGCTGACCAATCGCGACGTCTTCATCGAAATGACCCGCGATGCCATGGCGGATCGCGACGGTTGGCTGATCGTGGCCGACGTGGACCATTTCAAGCAGATCAACGACGATTTCGGTCACGGGGTGGGGGACCGGGTGCTCGTCGCGATCGGCAATACGATCCAGGACAATTTGCGCGCCGGGGACTTGTGCGGACGGCTCGGCGGCGAGGAGTTCGGCCTGTTCCTCCATGCCCGCAGCGGACGCGAGGCCCATGTCGCCGCCGAGCGTTTGCGCCGCGCGGTGGAACAGCTTGCCGTATCGACTTTCGCCGGCGGAGAGGTGGCGCCCACGCTCAGTCTGGGCGTGACCGCGACGCGGGGGCTCTCGCTGCCGGAGGCGATGCGGCGGGCCGACGAGGCGCTTTATGATGCCAAGCGGCAAGGGCGGAACCGCACGGTTTCGGCTTGCGCTCCCTCGGCGGACAACCGTTTACGGCTGGTCACGGCGGGGAAAGCCTGATCGGGTCGAACAGAAACGGCGCGTCATCGGGGAGATGACGCGCCGTTTTTCGTCTTTTCGCCGTTTCAGAGCTTTAGCGGCACTTCACTTCGCCGCGATCGATCTCGCGGCCGAGCAGGCCACCGGCGACGCCGCCGATGATCGCGCCCAGCGTCTGGTCGCCGCGACCGGCGATCGTGTGCCCGGCCAGCGCACCGGCACCGGCGCCGATGATCAGGCCGGTGGTGCCGTTGTCGCGCTTGCAATAATAGCGCCCGTCGTTGCCGCGCCAGACGCGGTCGTTGCGGCCGAGGCGGCGAGGCTCACGATAGCGTCCGCGATTGTCGTAACGGTTGCGCTCGTTACGGTCCCGGTCGTATCGGCCATGGTTGTCATGACGGTCGCGGCGCCAGTCCTGGGCGGCTGCGGGGGTGGCGAGCGGGAGAACCAGGGCTGCCATGGCAAAAGCCAAAAGGGTCTTTTTCATCGCGGTGTCCTTCCTGAGAACGTAATTTCGTGACGGCATAACGAACCGAATGCGCCCTTGCTCCCCAACCTCGAATGAACCACGGGAAATCTCTTGGAAGCAGCATGTCGCTTCGACGTCGCAACCATGCGAAAATAGCGTCAAACAGTGGGAATTGAAAGAGAATGCGGATCATGAAACTCGATCTTGTCGATGTCTTCGGCTCCGGCTCGCTGACCGGGAATCCGTTGGCGGTCGTGCGCGGAGGCGAGGATCTGGATGCGGCGACCATGCTGCGGATCACGCGCTGGCTGGGCTTTTCGGAGACCACATTCCTGCTGCCGCCGACCGACCCCGCAGCCGACTACCGGGTGCGGATCTTCTATCCGGCGGGCGAACTGCCTTTCGCCGGGCATCCGACGCTGGGCAGTGCCCATGCCTGGCTGGCGGCGGGCGGCACGCCCAAGGCGCCCGGCACGATCGTGCAGGAATGCGGCATCGGTCTCGTCGATGTGCGACAGGAGGAGGGCATGCTGGCCTTCCGGGCGCCGGACTTGCGCCGCTCCGGGCCGCTCGACGCGGCGGATCGGGCCGAGACGATCCGCCTCTGCGGCGCGGAGGAGAGTGAGGTGATCGCAGCGGTCCATGCCGCCAACGGCCCCGGCTGGAAGCTGCTGCATCTCGCATCCGCCGAGGCGGTCCTCGCCGCCGAACCCGCCCCGCGCGCGCCGCTGCATACCGACGTGGCGCTGCTGGGAGCCTGCGCCCCCGGCTCACCGGCGCAGTTCGAAGTGCGCGCCTTCTTCGCCGACCCGTCGGGCCGCATGGTGGAAGACCCGGTGACGGGCAGCCTCAATGCGGCGGTGGCGCAGTATCTCTTTGCCGAAGGACTGGTTCGCGAAGGTTACGTCGCGGCGCAAGGGCGCAAGGTCGGCGCGGACGGGCTGGTCCACTGCCGCAGGGAGGCGGACGGTTCGATCTGGGTCGCGGGCCGGGTCGAGACGGTCTCGGCAGGCGGGGCGCTGCCGGGACCGTTCTGACCCTGTGCTTTAGCCCGGCTTCTTGGGCAGGGCGATCTCGGCGCTGCCGGTGCACATCGTCTTGCCGTTCTGGTTGGTCATCAGATGCTTGACGTGGACGAGGTGGCGGCCATCCTCGTCCACCGATTTCTCGGTGACTTCGGCGGTCTGGATCGTCACGTCGCCGGTGAGGGCCGGTCCGCGATAGTTGGCGATGGAGTGGACGACCATGCCGTGCTCGCCCGCCCAGCCGGACAGGAAGTCCGTGACCCATGAGCCCATCGAGGCGCCGTAGCCATAGCCGCGCGGCATGCCGATGCGGCGCGCGTACTTGGGGAACAGGTGCCCGCGCGAGGGACCGTAATAGGCGCCGTCGGTAAGGGACGGGTTCACCCGCATCATGTCGGGATCGTTCTCGTACCCGGCCATTTCGCGGGTGAAGCCCAGCGCCTCCAGATCGTTCTTGCGCAAGTTCATCGTCCCCCAGGTGTTGACGATGTAGGCGCGCCATTCGGTGGCGAAGCTGGCGATCGAGTGCGGTCCGAACACACGCTCGGGAAGCTGGTCGCCCACGATGACGTCATCCCACCAGCGTTCCTTGTGGCCAAGGTCGTGGAGCATCTGCACCCAGGCGAACTTGCGGTCTTCCAGCGCGGCGATTGCCTCGTCGGTCCATTCCGGTTCGTCGAATTCCTCGGCCTTGACGGAATCGCCGCCGGCATGGGCGAGATAGCGGATCGCGGTGGAGCGCTGCTTCGCGATCGGTTCGCCCTTCTGGTTCGCATAGTTGTTGTCGCCGCGCTGGAAGCAGGTGGGGCCGAAGCCGGTTTCCTTCACCTTGTAGTCGAAGGGAATGCGCGTGTTCGTCACCACGTCGCCGGCTTCGATGCGCGGGCCATGGAACCACCACTCGTCGCCGCCGAACAGCAGGTGCGAATTCGGGATGCAGCCGACGCAGGCGGGTGCGGCGCCATGCCCGTCGTCGGTGGCGATGGCGAAGCTCTGCGGCGCGACGAGGCGCCCCCAACGGCTCTTCTCGAAAGTGGCCGGATCGAAATGCAGCAGGTTGGCGTAATGCATGGCGTGGACCCAACGCCGGATGTCATTGTTGGCTACGGGTTCGCGCAAGGGCGAGAAGTCCATGGTCTTGCCGAGGTACTGGTCGATATCGGTGAAGTCGATCGTGGCGGTGGTCATCGCGTGGAAAATCCTGAAAGGGTAGGCTGGAAAGGTCAGGCGGTGCGGATGCCGGTGGCATCCTCGGCCCTGAACACCGGAATTTCGGTGTCTGCCTTCATCATGACGAGCGGGAGCACACGCTCCGTGGAAGTCTGATAAGCGGCGTAGAAAGGGTGGCAGTCTACGAAGAAGTCCCAGACTTTCTGCCGTTCCGCGCCCTCGGGTTCGCGCCAGGTGCCCTTGAAGGCCTGGGTGGCGATCTGGAACTCCACCTCGGGATTGTCGACGAGGTTGAGATACCATTGCGGGTGCGTGTCGGCGCCGCCCTTGGAACCACAGATCACCACCTCGCCGCCGATATCGGCGTAGCAGAGCGGGGTGATGAAGACCTTGCCGCTCTTGCGGCCGGTATATTTGACCAGGCAATGCGTCGCGAACTTGCGGCCACCGACTGGCGTGATGTCCATGATGTGGCCCTGGGCGCCGCCGGATGCCAGATACATGTCGCGGTGTTCGGTAACCCAGTCGCGCCGCACGGCGCTGATGGCTGCGGCGGATTCGTCGCTCATGACGCGTCCCTCTCCATGATTTCGGCGAGGAGGATCGCGAAAGGCACGGGCGGGGTCCAGCGATGATGGCCGGAAGCGGGCAGGTATCACCGGGGCGGAAAATGCGCCCCGGTGCGCGGAGGCGTTCAGGCCCTCATGCGTTTACTTGGCGGATCATCGGCGTCTGGTTGCGCCACGAGTCCATCCAGTCGAGCACATCGTCGTAAGGCATCGGCTTGCAGATGCCGTAGCCTTGCCCGGCATTGCAGCCGAGCGAGACCAGCAGTTCCTGCGTCTCCGGCGTTTCCACGCCCTCTGCCACCAGCGGGATGCCGAGGCTTTCGCAGAGTACCACCAGGCTGTTGACGAGCG
>PJTY01000567.1_pt1 | contig 17948 bp, 21 predicted proteins | sample 1512121 | NCBI WGS metagenome assembly PJTY01 (sample SAMN08177680, study PRJNA422409) | Soil metagenome, whole genome shotgun sequencing project. | isolation source: Soil enriched (2) on filter paper: alkali lignin treatment | place: USA: Madison | collected 2015-01-15 | reverse complement strand
GGTTGCCTCGACATCGAGGGCATTGAGCGAGAAGGCCTGGATGTCGGCGGGTACCTTGAGGCTACCCTTGGCCTTGACGCTGTCGATGATGGCCTGGCATTTGGAGATGTTCCGTGACGCGATGGCGATACGACCCAGTTCGTCGTTATGCTGCGCGCACTTGTGGGCCACCACCTTGGCGACACCTCCTGCACCAATGATAAGAACGTTCTTCTTCAATTTACCCTTTGCTCCTTACTTGAAAGCCGGTCTTACGACAGGCTGGAAACGTAGTCTTCGAAACCGAACTCGCGGACGACTTCGACGCTGCCGTCGAGCTGCTTGACCACGATGGAAGGCATCTTCAGCCCGTTGAACCAGTTTTTCTTGACCATGGTGTAGCCCGCCGTGTCGATGAACGACAGGCGATCGCCAATGGCCAGCGGACGGTCGAATTGGTACTCGCCGAAGATGTCACCGGCCAGGCATGACTTGCCGCAGACCATGTAGGTATGCTCGCCGTCATTGGGGGCCATCTTGGCGTTGAGGCGGTAGATCAGCAGGTCGAGCAGGTGCGCTTCGATCGAGCTGTCGACCACGGCCAGGTGCTTGCCGTTGTACAGGGTATCGAGCACGGTCACTTCCAGCGAGGCGCTGTTGGTGATGGCGGCTTCGCCCGGCTCCAGGTAAACCTGCACGCCGTATTTTTCCGAGAACGCCTTCAGGCGCGCGCAGAAGGCGTCTACTGCATAGTCTTCACCGGTGAAGTGAATGCCACCACCCAGGCTGACCCACTCGACCTTGTGCAGCAGGTGGCCGAATCGCTCTTCGATGTGCGTGAGCATCTTGTCGAACAGGCCGAAGTCACCGTTCTCGCAGTTGTTGTGGAACATGAAGCCGGAGATGTGTTCGATCACCTGCTCGATCTTGGCCGGGTCCCATTCGCCCAGGCGGCTGAACGGGCGGGCCGGGTCGGCCAGCAGGTAGTCGGAGCTGCTGACCTGCGGGTTGACGCGCAGACCACGCACCTTGCCTTCGGACTGTTCGGCAAAGCGTTGCAGCTGGCCGATCGAGTTGAAGATGATCTTGTCGCAGTTCTCAAGCATCTCCTCGACCTCGTCGTCGGCCCAGGCCACGCTATAGGCATGGGTTTCGCCGGCGAACTTCTGGCGGCCGAGCTTGAGCTCGAACAGGGAGGACGAGGTGGTACCGTCCATGTACTGCTGCATCAGGTCGAACACCGACCAGGTGGCGAAGCATTTGAGGGCGAGCAGCGCCTTGGCACCGGAGTGTTCGCGCACGTAGGCGATCTTCTCCATGTTGCTGAGCAGCTTGGTTTTATCGATGAGGTAATACGGCGTCTTGATCATTTAAAGGCCCCCGGCCAGGCCGGCCAAAAAAAGGACACGCATTGTGCCTTCACTTGCCGCAGACCGAAAGGGCGGGATACGCATTTCGTCAGGGTTGACGCTATTGCGAGGGCTTTTTCGGTTGCGGCGAGCCTAGTAGATCAGGTGCATGTGACTGTCGTAATCACCCCCGACAGATGGCAGCTTCAGTCTGCCTGCTGCAGCCAGGCCTGGATCTGCTCCAGTGTTGCGGTAGCGCCGCCACAGACCACCACCAGTACATTGCGCAAGGCGCCCAGTGCCTTGGCATCATAGGCCACTGCCAACGCCGCCCCGCACGCGGGCTCGACCAGCACACGGTGGTCCAGCAAGAACCGCTCACAGGCCTCCAGCGCTGCGCGATCGCTGACCAGATGGCTGTGCACCGGATGCTGCTGCACGCACGTCAGCGCCTGATCAGCCACACGCTTGGCCCCCAGCGACGTGGCCACCGAGGCGATGCGCTCCAGCTCCACCGAATGCCCGGCCTGCATGGCCGCATGCAGCGACGCCGCGCCCTCGGTTTCTACTGCCAGCACCGGCACATCGCCCCAGCCATTGCGCTTGAGCCCCTCTACCACGCCACTGAGCAAGCCGCCCCCGCCGACTGACAACACCACCGCGTCCGGCTTCAGGCCGGCTTCGGCCACCTCATCCACCAGGCTGGCATGCCCGGCCCACAGCAGTGGGTCGTCGAATGGGTGGATGAAGGCATCGTTCGGGCCTACCAGTGTCTGTGCCAGGGCGTTGGCCTCTTGCCAGGAACTGCCGTGCACCACCACCTTGGCGTCTTCCAGGTGCAGCAGCTGCTTGGCCCGTTCGGTGGTGGTTTCGGGTACCACCACGGTCACCGGCACCCCCAGCTTGCGTCCGGCGTAGGCGACTGCCAAACCGGCATTGCCACCTGACGAGGACACAAAGTGCCGGGCGCCACGCGCGTGGTGTACCTCGCAGGCGTAGCCTACACCGCGCAGTTTGAACGAACCGCAGGGTTGCAGGGCGTCGAGCTTGAGCCAGATATTACGACCGGCCGCCAACGACAACGGGCGCGACTCGATCAGGGGGGTATGAATGTGCAAGGTCATTGGCTGGCTCCGCGTAGTTGCTCGAGGTAGTTGTAAATGGTGTAGCGCGTCACGCCTAGAGCGCTGGCAGCCTTCTCGACGCCGCCCTTGACGATGAACAGGCCGCGCTCCTGCATGACGCGCACGGCCTCGACCTTGGCCTGTTTGTTCATCCGCCCCTGGCCGCTGCGCTGCAGGGCAGCCTGGATGATCTCGCTCATCAGCAGCTCCATGTCGGCCGGTTCGTTGACCGCCGGTATGGCCCCCAGCGGCTGCAACTGCTGGAGAAAGCTCATGGCAGCATCCAGGCCGGTGACGTCGGTGTTGACGCACAGGCTGGCGAAGGGGTGGCCGCTGCTGTCACGGAAGATTGCCGTGGCACTCCGTAGCGTGCGGCCTTTGAGCGTAGTGGGGTAATCGGGCAGCACCACCGGCTCACAGCCGTGCTGGTCGGCCGAGGCCTGCATCAGTGCCTTGAAACCCTGGTCCTGCTCCGGTGCGGCGAGGATCGGGCTGCCCACGCTGCGGCCGGAAAGATGACCGTTGACGATCGCCACCACCGAGTGTTCGGGGTGGTCAAGGTCGTGCAGGAGTATTTCCATGTTGCGCGCGGCAACGCTGCCCAGTGCCTGGATCGCGGCCTTGAGCACGGTGAGGGTGAGTTGGCGTTCTTCGCTGGGGGTGATAGACATGGCAGACCGCAAAATCAACTGTTTGTGCATTTTTACACATATGGTTGAAATTCGCGATCTGCTTTTGCGGCCCCTGTAAGACTCAGCCGAGCGCCGGCGTGCGCGGCGGAATCATCCGGCGCGAGCCGGTGGCCTCGAACGCGGCAGCAAAACTCAGCAGCGCGTTGTCGCTATAGGCCTTCCCGGCAAAGGTCAGCCCCACCGGCATACCGATATCGGCCATCACGCCCATCGGCACGGTCACGGTCGGCACGCCCAGGTGACGGATTGCCAGGTTGCCGTTGGCTACCCAGACACCGTTGCTCCAGGCGATGTCCGCCGATACCGGGTTGATATCGGCATCGGCCGGGCCAACGTCGGCTACGGTGGGGAACAGCACCGCGTCCAGGCCCAGCTTGTCCATCCAGTCTTCCAGGTCCAGCTTGCGGGTCTGCTCCAGCCCGCGCAGGCCGTCGGGCAGGGTCTCGATCTGGTCCCAGGTCTTCAGGCCACGTTTGGCCATGTTGACGTACTCGTCCATGCCGGCAGCCAGGTCATCTTCACGGTTGGGCAAGGTGCCCGGGTCGTGGGGGAAGATCTTCAGCCCGTCGACATCGGCCAGGCGGTTAAGCTTGGGGTCATCGTTGGCGCGCAGGAAGTCGTCAAAGGCCCAGCCCGACAGTTCCCACAGTTCGTCATGCAGGAATGCCTTGCTGACGATGCCACGGTTGTACACGGTCGGCGCGCCTGGGCGGTCGCCTTCGCAGTTGGACACCAACGGGAAGTCCACTTCCAGCACTTCGGCACCCGCCGCTTCCAGGGCCTGGCGTGCTTGTTGCCACAGGTCGATCACCGTGGCGCGGGTGTTGATGCGTTGGCCGGTCGGCCCGCCGATGCCTGGTTTCTCGGCGGTGCCCGCTTCGGGATCGGCATTTATATACATGCGTGGTACGCCAAAGCGCTTGCCCTTGAGCGCGCTGGCATCTACCGCCAGTTCAAGGTACGAAGCCGGACGTACCGTCGAGGCAGCGGGGATTGGCACCCACGGCTGCAGGCGCCACAGGTCGCCGCGCTTGTCGGCGTCATCGGCGACCACCACGTCGAGGATTTCCAGCAGGTCGGCCATGGTGCGGGCGTAGGGCACCACCACGTCCATGGTCGGCGTCAGCGGCCAGTTGCCACGCACCGAAATCACCCCGCGCGACGGGGTGTAGGCGCACAGGCCGTTATTGGACGCCGGGCCACGGCCGCTGGACCAGGTTTCTTCGGCCAGGCCAAAGGCGCTGAAGCTGGCGGCGGTGGCGGTACCGGCACCGTTGGACGAGCCCGAGGCGAAGGGCGCGGTCAGGTAGTTGGCGTTGTACGGGCTTTCGGCGCGGCCATAGACGCCGCGCTGCATGCCACCGTTAGCCATGGGCGGCATGTTGGTCTTGCCCAGGCACACGGCACCGGCGGCGCGCAGGCGCTCGATGGTGAAGGCATCGCGCTGGGCGACCAGGTCCTTGAAGGCAGGGCTGCCGGAGGCAGCAGTCAAGCCTTTGACCAGGTAGCTGTCCTTGGCGGTGTAGGGGATGCCGTCCAGCGGGCTAAGCACCTGGCCCTTGGCACGACGGGCATCGGAGGCCTCGGCCTCTTTGAGCGCCTCCGGGTTGCGTACCACTACGGCGTTAAGGGCTGTGGCCGTGTCGGCGCCATCGTAGGCGTCGATGCGCGCCAGGTAGGCCTTGACCAGCGCGACCGCTGTCGTGCGGCCCGACTCGAGCGCGTCGCGCAGCTCGGCAATGGAAACCTCGGTTACCTCGATCATGCGTTCACCAAAAAATGTGCAGGTGGGGGCTAATGCGAGGAGTGTACAAGAAGGGCTTGGCGGACGCAGGTTTGCGCAGGGGCAAATGGTTTTATGCAGGGGGGCATTGTCGGGGGCATTCACAGGCATTACCCGGCCCATTGTGGGGGCGGCCTTTCAGTCACCCAAGGGCCGCCCACAGGCTGGTGCTCAGCCTCAGCCCTGCGCGATATCGAGAAACATCATCACCGCAAACCCACCCACAACCCCAGGGTCGCCGTTGTTTCCCACAGGTATGAACTGCAGATGGTCATGGAAGGGCAGCAGGAACTGGCACGGGTAATGGACCTGGGGGCAGTGCTGGGCATCAAGGTCGAACCGGCGCTGGAAGTCCTGAAAGTCGTCGTCCACATCTAAAGCCTGGCGCAGTCCCTGTGGGAGCGGCCTTGTGTCGCGAAAGGGCTGCACAGCAGCCCCGGGATTTCAGCGTCGATGCAAATAATGCTGGGGCCGCTTCGCGGCCCTTTCGCGACACAAGGCCGCTCCCACACGGATCGCGCCAGCTTATGGAAATTGAGCAAGACAGTTGCTCCACACGGTTTGCGTCAACCTGCCAGGTCGGAGGCGCTATGGCGCTCCGGCACCTGGCTGTGTTCATCTCCCCAGGTACGGTTCACGCGTGTACCGCGCTGCACAGCAGGGCGCTGGGCGATGTCCTCGGCCCAGCGCTGTACGTTCGGGTACTCGTCAACCGCCAGGAACTGCGCCGCGTCATACAGGTTGCCGCGTACCAGCTGGCCATACCACGGCCACACGGCAATATCAGCAATACTGTATGCCTCGCCGCCCAGATAACGGCTTTCGGCCAAGCGACGATCAAGTACGTCCAGCTGACGCTTGGCCTCCATGGTGAAGCGGTTGATGGCGTACTCGAACTTTTCCGGTGCATACACGTAGAAGTGGCCAAAACCACCGCCCAGGTAAGGCGCCGCACCCATCTGCCAGAACAACCAGTTCAGGCATTCGGTGCGCGCAGCCGGCGATTTTGGCAGCAATGCTCCAAACTTTTCTGCCAGGTACAGCAGGATCGAACCTGATTCGAACACCCGCACCGGCGGCTCCACGCTGCGGTCGAGCAGGGCGGGAATCTTCGAGTTGGGGTTGACCTGGACGAAGCCACTGGAAAACTGATCACCCTCGCCGATGCGGATCAGCCAGGCATCGTATTCGGCACCGGCGTGGCCCAGGGCAAGCAGCTCTTCAAGGGCAATGGTGACCTTGACGCCGTTGGGCGTAGCCAGGGAATACAGCTGCAGCGGGTGTTTGCCCAGCGGCAGGTCCTTGTCGTGAGTCGGGCCGGCGACCGGGCGGTTGATGCTGGCGAACTGGCCGCCGGAGGCTGCGTCGTTGCGCCAGACTTTGGGTGGCACGTAGGCAGGCTTGCTCATGCATGAATCTCCTTCAAAGGCGCGAAAACGGTCACGTGAAAACGTTGACCTGCATCTATGCCATGGGTTCGACGCAATGCGCAAATGCACAGGGTGCAGGCGCAGCTTGCATGACGGCGGTTTCATCCAGTTTTCATCCGGCACAACGCCAGCCGGTTTTATGCTGGGTTATCCCTTCGTCCTGCAAGGAACCGCTGGCCGATGACCCTTGCACGCTGCGTGTTGGCGCTGGTCCTGCTCGGCGGCCTGTTGGCCCGCGCCGAGGCCGCGCCGTGGGTTGCCGGCCTGCACCTTATGACCTTGACCGACCCGGTCGATAGCCGCCCGATGCAAGCGCTGGCGTTCTACCCGGCCGTTGGCAAAACCCGTATCAGCCGTATAGACGGGTATCCCGTCGACGTGGCCGAAGAGGCGCCCGTCGCCATGGGGCGATTCCCGTTGCTGGTGCTGTCTCACGGCAATACGGGCAGCCCATTGGCTTTGCATTACCTGGCCACGTCGCTGGCGCGGCAAGGGTTCGTGGTGGTGGCGGTGGTGCACCCGGGGGACAACGTGCGCGACCACAGTCGCCTTGGCACCCTGAGCAATCTTTATGGGCGGCCGCTGCAAGTCAGCGCGGCGATCACCGCAGCGCGTGATGATGCAGTGGTCGGGCCTTATCTGAATGAAGGCAAGGTGGGCGTGATTGGCTACTCGGCCGGCGGAGAAACCGCGTTGATCCTGTCTGGCGCACGCCCCGACCTGGACCGTCTGCGTCAATACTGCCTGGAGCGCCCGCATGACACAGACGCCTGCAAGACCCACGGCATCCTGATTGCCGACCGTAGCGAACTGGCGCCCGAGACCGACCCGCGAGTGGGGGCGGTCATGTTGATGGCGCCGCTGAGCCTGTTGTTCGGGCGCCATGCGCTGGCCGGGGTGCAGGTTCCCGCACTGATCTACAGTGGCGACAGCGATCAGCTTGTGGCCGTAGACCGTAATGCCGAGGCCCTGGCCCGCAAACTGCCGGTCACACCGGACTACCGCCTGTTGGCCGGTGCCGGGCATTTCGTGTTCATGGCCCACTGCGATGCCGAGCAGTACGCGCGAATGCCGGCGCTGTGCAAGGACGCCGACGGCGTCGACCGCCGGCATATCCATCATTCGCTGCAGCGAGAAACGGCAGCGTTCTTCAGCCAGGCGCTGGGCGCGCCAGCGCCGGCTGAGCGTTCAGCTACGGCGGGCGCGCCGCGCCAGCCACAACGTTAGGCCAACCCCGGCCAAGGCGAGCAGGGCCGCCACGCAGAAGATCGAGGCATACCCCAGGTGTACCGCCACGGCGCCCATCACCGGGCCGGCAATGGCCAAGGCCATGTCGAAGAACACAGCATAGGCACCCAGCCCTGCGCCGCGGCTGCTGCTGGGGACGTGCTTGATCGCCTCCACGCCCAATGCCGGGTACACCAGCGACAGCCCGAAACCGGTCAGCCCGGCGCCAACCAGCGCCCAGGGCGGCGAGGGCGCCAGCCACAGAAGGCCCAGGCCCAGCACTTCGGTGGCCATGCAGGCGACCGCCACGTTGTAGCCACCAAAGCGGTTGACCGCGTTGACGAACAGCAGCCGCGAGATGATGAAGCACACACCAAACGCACTCAGGCACCAGGCCGCACCGGCCCAGCCGCGCTCGAGGTAGTACAGGGTGACGAAGGTGGTCAAGGTGCCGTAGCCGATCGAGGCCAGGGTCAAACCCAGGCCACACGGGGCAACCCGGCCGAACGCCGACCAGAAGGGCAGGCGCTCGCCGCGCACCACGACCACGTCGGGGCGCTTGCGAAGCACCAGCAGGGCAAGGGTTGCCAGCACCAGCAAAGCCGGCCCCAGTACGCTGAAGTCCAGCCCGTCCACGGCCAGCACGCCGATCGGCGCACCGATGGCAATCGCGCCATAGGAGGCGATGCCGTTCCACGAGATCACCCTGGCAGTGTGTTCGGGGCCGACCTGGCTGATGCCCCAGCTCAAGGTGGCTACGCCGATCAGTCCTTGGGCGATGCCCAGCAGCAAGCGTCCACCGAGCAGCAGTGCCAGGCTTAGCAGCGGCAAGGTGAGGGTCCAGGCTGACAGCAACGTCAACACCCCGCAACCGGCAATCCCCAGCAGGCCAAAGCGGATGGCCTGTTTCCCTCCCAAGGTGTCCGCCACCCTGCCTGCAAACGGGCGGCTCAGCAGCGTGGCCAGGTACTGCAGGCCAATGGTTACACCGGCGATCACTGCGCCAAAGCCGAGCTGGTCGTGCACATAGCTGGGCAGCACCGCAATCGGCAGGCCGATGCAGAGGAAGGCAATGAAGGTATAGAAAACGATCGACAGGATCTGCAGGGTGATGTGCAGGGTGTTACTGGCGGGGGCAGGTTGTTGCGCGGTCATGGGCTCTTTCGCGGGCGGGCGGTTGGGCGTGGACCCATCATGGCCGTTGCGCGAAGGAAAAGAAAGCAGGCTAACGAATTATTCGTCGGGTAGTGTCAGTCGGTGGGAGGGGGGCTTCGCGGGCAAGCCCGCGAAGAGGCCCAGCCACACAAGGTGGCCAGGCCTTGGCCTTCAATCAGACCAGCACACCCTGGCTGCGCAGGTAGTCATCGTAAGTACCGCTGAAGTCCACCACACCATCGGCCGACAGCTCGATGATGCGCGTGGCCAGCGACGACACGAACTCGCGGTCGTGGCTGACGAACAGCAGGGTGCCCGGGTAGTTTTCCAGCGCCAGGTTCAGCGCTTCGATCGATTCCATGTCCAGGTGGTTGGTCGGCTCGTCCATCACCAGCACGTTCGGCTTCTGCAAAATCAGCTTGCCGAACAGCATGCGACCTTGTTCACCACCGGAAATCACCTTCACCGACTTAAGGATTTCGTCGTTGGAGAACAGCATGCGCCCCAGGGTGCCGCGGATAACCTGCTCACCAGAGGTCCACTGGCCCATCCAGTCGAACAGGCTCATGTCGTCTTCGAAGTCGTGGGCGTGGTCCTGGGCGTAGTAGCCCACTTCGGCGCTGTCGGTCCACTTTACCGAGCCGGCATCCGGGGTCATCTCGCCGACCAGGGTGCGCAGCAGGGTGGTCTTGCCAATACCGTTGGGGCCGATGATCGCAACGCGCTCGCCCGCTTCGACGGTGATGTCGAAGTTCTTGAACAGCACCTTGTCGTCGAAGGCTTTGGCCATTTTTTCGACGACCACGGCCTGGCGGTGCAGTTTTTTCGTCTGTTCGAAGCGAATGAACGGGCTGACGCGGCTGGACGGCTTGACCTCGGCCAGCTGGATCTTGTCGATCTGCTTGGCACGAGAAGTGGCCTGCTTGGCTTTGGAGGCGTTGGCCGAGAAGCGGCTGACGAAGGTCTGCAGCTCGGCGATCTGGGCTTTCTTCTTGGCGTTGTCCGACAGCAGCTGCTCACGCGACTGGGTGGCTGCGGTCATGTACTCGTCATAGTTGCCCGGGAACAGGCGCAGCTCACCGTAATCCAGGTCAGCCATGTGGGTGCAGACGCTGTTGAGGAAGTGCCGGTCGTGGGAAATGATGATCATGGTGCTGTTACGCGCCGTGAGGATCGTTTCCAGCCAGCGGATGGTGTTGATGTCCAAGTGGTTGGTCGGTTCGTCGAGCAGCAGCACGTCCGGGTCCGAGAACAGCGCCTGGGCCAGGAGGACACGCAGCTTCCAGCCCGGTGCCACTTCGCTCATCGGGCCGAAGTGCTGGTCCAGCGGAATACCCAGGCCCAGCAGCAGTTCACCGGCGCGCGACTCAGCGGTGTAGCCGTCCATTTCGGCGAATTCGGTTTCCAGCTCGGCGACGGCCATGCCGTCTTCTTCGGTCATTTCCGGCAGCGAGTAGATACGGTCACGCTCGGCTTTGACTTTCCACAGCTGGCCGTGGCCCATGATCACCGTGTCGATCACGGTGAATTCCTCGTAGGCGAACTGGTCCTGGCGCAGCTTGCCCAGGCGGGTGTTCGGCTCAAGCATGACCTGGCCTGCGGACGGCTCCAGGTCACCGCCGAGGATTTTCATGAAGGTCGACTTGCCGCAACCATTGGCGCCGATCAGGCCGTAGCGGTTGCCGTTGTTGAATTTGACGGAAACGTTTTCGAACAGCGGCTTGGAGCCGAACTGCATGGTGATGTTAGCGGTGGAGATCAAGGAGCTTACCTATCAATAACTTACGTGGCTTCTTCGCAGCTACGGACCAATTTCGGACCAATTTGGAGCTTTTCCAGCTCCTGCCAGTCGTTGGACGAGTTAATCCAGCGCGCATAAGTCGATAAGAGCATCTGCACGCTATGCCCGAGCTGTTGGGCGATAAATGCGGGGTTGAGACCAGACATTAAGCATATTGTCGCATAGGTGTGGCGGCAGTTATACGGGGGGCGGTATCTGATCCCCAAGCCTTTAAGGATCGGGCGCCACTGATGGTGCAGGTCCGACGTCTGCTTGACGTGCTCCCCATTCTTCCCAGGCGGGAAGACGAACGGCGATTCGGTGAATTGGCCTTTGCCCAGCCTGCGGCGTTCTGCGTACTGCTTGGCGAACTCCAGGGCGTGCAAGGCCCTGTCGTTGAGCAGCACAAACCTGTCCCTCCCTGTCTTCGTCCTTTCCTCAACTACCCCGAGCGCGATCGTTCGCCGCACGTGAGCTGTCTTCTTGGTCGTATCGACCGCATCCCATCTCAGTGCCAGGCCTTCGGACAGGCGTAGGCCAGTGAAAAACATGAATTCGAAGAAAGCCGCATATATCTGGCTAGGCCAATGAGGGTGCTTGTACAGCTCAGCTATGATCGTATTTGCCTCGTCTAGCGTGAAGGGATCGACCTCCTTTCTGGAGCGTGCTGGCAACTGAATCGATTCTGCGGGATTTCTCGTGATTAGCCCGTCCATCACAGCTGAGCGCAGGATGGTCGAGAGCTTCACCATTGCGTTGCGCTTGACCGACGGTGATGTCCAGGTGATTGCGGCGACAATCCGCCTCAGTAAGGTCGAAGTGATCAGGTCAATGCGCACCAGAGCAAGGTGTGGCACCCAGTACAGATTCAGGGTGCCCTTGTAGTTCAGTCTGGTGCCAGCGGCGATCTCACGGCTGTCCAGCCACAGCTGGGCGTACTCGCCGAACGTAGGTACGCCGCCCACGACGGCTGCGGAACTTGGAAACAGCTCCGCGTATTTGTCGTGGTCGAGGAGGTTGAGCTTGATCAGACTGTTCACTTTATCGCGAAGCTGGGATGCAGCTTTGATGCCTTTTTGTGTCGGGGGGTAGGGAAGGGTCTCACTTCGGCGAGTACCTTCCCACATGAACCTGAGCCTGAGCGAGCCGTAGTGGACGTCGATGCCAGGGGGTAAATCCATTGGCTTTCCAGCCATTCGTCATACCTCTTCTTGCTGTAGATGATCCGGCCGCCGTGCTTCATCCAGACGCCTTCAGGTATCGCTCCGCGGAGGCGCCGGCCTTCCAGGGCGCGCTTGGTGCAGCCGAGCAGGTCAGCCATTTTCTGTTCGGTGACCTTGTCGACGTCACCGGTGCTTTGGGTTTCCATTGGATGGTCTCCACGCCGCCGGTGGCGGCAGGTTGGTGGTCAGGCCAGGTCAGCCAGGGCGAAAACGATCCCGCGGCAATATGGCTCTTCGTCTTCCACGACTTCGAAGGTGGCGTGCGGGATCTCGGTTTTATAGGTCCAGCTGTAGCCGTCCTCCTTACACCACAGGGCCTCGATCGATTTGGCCGACTTCTGTCGCTGCACGTACTCGGCGAGCTCCTCATCGCCATCCAGGCAATCGCGATCAGGCAGGACGCCATCTGCATCGACGAATGCGGTGCCACCGTCGTAGCAGCCGATCTCCTCACGCCGGGCGCCGTAGAATTCCATCAGGTCGTCGCTGGCTCCGCAGAGGATCACCAGGCCAGCGCTCTGTGCTGCGACGATCAGCGCTCCGGGGATGCGGGTCGGGTATTCGAGGCCGTTCAGTTGGGCGGCCAGTTCTTCTTTCGTCATGGCAATAGCTCTCCATGCCCGCGCATGTCGGCGGGCTTGAGTTGTATGGGGAGGGGTTAGGCTTCTGGCTCGAAGCAGCGTTTGTAGCGGGACCGGTATTCCTCGCGGTCAAGGTTGGCGTGCAGTTCTTGCTCGCGGCCGGCGGCCCACATCTGGTTATGGCGCTTGTTGCAGGTGAATCCGGTGTCCGATTCGTGCTCGCCGTCTACCCACTCCAGCCATTTGCAGGTGTTGCAGTTCTTGCTCATCGTGGCGCCTTCCATATTAGGTAGGCCATTTACATCAGGGGCAGGATCATTGGCATAACTCCTTCGGCACGTTGATGGTTTCGCCACGGGCGTGGTGCACGACCGCCCTGGCTGCAGCTTCTGCCCGGGTATCGCCGGGTTGGCGGTCCAGTGGGTGACCTGACACACAGGCCAACCATGGCCAGCTGTACCCGCGCTCAATCCACATGCCATGCTTCTGGATCAGGTGCTCGCCGGTTGCGTCGTCGATGACCTGGTCGCCCAGTGACAGTTGCAGCTGGCCGGCCGCCGCCGGCACCGGACCGTCCACCAGTTCAACGGCCCAGAGCAATGCCTTGCCGGCCAGGTCGCAGGTTGAAACCTTGATCATGCTGGGCATGGCATCAGCTCCTTCGGCACCTGGACGGTATCGCCGAGTGTGGCGGCGACGATTGCGCGGCAGATAGCAACTGAGGGCCGGTCGCAGCCATCAACCCATGCAGTAATCAAAGCGCTCCAAGTGGTACCGGATTCGTGCATCCATACCCGGTGCTTCTCCATAAGAGGGCCTGCCAGCGCCCAGTCTTCCCAAGGGTTGTAGCGCTTGGTGTGCTCGATGGCCTGGCCCTGGTACCGGGCGAACACCCGCCACGGGTTGCCGTATTCCGGCGGCGCCATGAACAGGTTCAGTCCCTCAGCCGTTCCCACAGCCCAGCCCAGCGCCTCGCCGGCAAGGTCTGCCGTCTTCACTTCGATCAGGTCGGTCATGGTCGCATTACCTTTGCCGCATCACGATCTGTTACGGAAAACAGCTTGTATCCGTCCGGCGTGTTCTCTGGTGAGCGCGCGGCATCCATTACAGCGAGGATGTCGGTTGACCCGATGTCATCCGAGCTGACGCTGAAAATCCGCTTTCCCGCCTTGGGGTTGGTCGAGAAAGCGTGGGCCAGCGAGTAGCCGATCACGCGGTATTCCATGATGAACGTCGTCACAGCTGATACCTCTCATCAATCCAGCGCCCAGGCGCCAGTGCGGGTGTAGGTTCGGGTTGTGTTTCTTGCGGGGATAGCTGGCGCTGATTGCCGGCCTGCAGCTGGCTGTCGGGGATGCAGCTCAGCCCATTCGAGAACTGCCAGCAGGTCACGCCGAGCTGATCGTCGTGGTAGACCTGGGCGCTGTAAGGCAGTGGCCGGGTTTCCCGTGGGTCTGCGCTGGCGCCGGTGGCCAGCAGCAGGAGGCAGAGGGCGAGGCGGGTCATGACTGCGCCGCCTGGCTGTCTTTGCCTCGTTCGACGGCCACACGTTGGATTAGCTTGATTTCTTCAGGCATGACTTCTCCTTACGCTGCTGATTTCAGCGTGTGCTGGGAATAAAATTGGTTACTGAGGGGTCTAGATAGCAGACGGCCAGCAAGCCCTGCTCAACAGAGAGTGGGCTGCGAGCGCCGCGAGAGAAAACAAGATGCTGAACGCCGACCAGAGATATCGTGCTTATCAATTGCTGAAGGAGCTCGATAAATCGACTGCTGCATTGATGAATCGAGTGGCCTACAGCCACGGGGGTAAAATTTGCTGGGAGGAGGATCTCGAAGCTCAGCGTAAAGCGTTTCAAGAGTGGATCGATTTTGCCGTGACTATTCGGGATGACGTGTAAGAACTTCGGTGAAAAATTATACAAAATCGTAAATATGTATAGTTTTTGGCCAATTGTCGGAACGAGTTCTCAGTTTCGGTCGTTTTAGTTGTCTCTATGGTTAGGTTCGCTATGTTGTTTTTCACGACCTAAAGCAGAACAGCTGGAAAGGAGGAATTATGAGAATTCGAGGACCGGCATATTGGGACTGGGCCGACCCAACGCTTCACCATCGTACCCATGACGAAATTCTCGACGACGGCACCATGGTTGATGTTCAGGTCAGATTGTCGCGCACAGGCACTACGCAGATGTTCATCGGCGTCTATGCGCCGGCTGGAAGCGCTCTTCATGAAGAGGCGTTTGACTCAAGACCAGGCGAGTCGATGACCAGAGCTTTGGCCTGGGGCGTTGGGCGTGCTCGCTTGATCGCCACTGAGGGGGTTGCTGCAACGGAAAAGCTCTCAGCCTGCTCGAAATAGAGGGGAGAGGGTTACAGCTAGGTGGAGTACAAGTGTGCTCCGCATGAATCGAACGGATTTGGAATTGCAATGTGACCTGTTCGATTTGATGTCATAGTGACGGCATAGGGACATCGGCACGTATTTTCGAGCCAGCCTTCCAGGACTCGTCCAAATGCTAAGCGACGATGATTTTTGCTATATGGCTCTTCGGCCTCTCCTTGTTTTGGAAGCCTGTAATCCAAGGATTGCACCTAGATTCTGCGGGCGGTATCTGCGGCGTTATCTGGGATGATGCTGTGGCCTACCAAGCGAAAACGCATGAAGCCTGGATCCATTTTTGAGCCAGAGACCTCAGCCTCCGCTACCAGCGTGATCCAGAATCTCAGATGGAACTGCGATTTTCAGCGGTGATTCTCCGCTCCTCCAGTAGGGGGCGTTAAGCGGGAGCGGCCACCTGTAGCACAGAAAGGCCGTGGTCGGTGGGGCGCTCGCTTTGCACAAGGTAATGCATGTCCTTTTTGTCGAGGTGCTTCAGTCGTCCTTAAGCCAGTGTCATCGGATGACGATCACGGTTCCTGATCCTGTAGCTATTTAATAGCTGGCTGGGAATTTTTTCATACCCCGTCCGTATACCCTTAGTGATGAGATAAAAAATGACTGGGTGCTCAAGAAAAAAAGGCCTTTGTCGATATTTCCTTACCCAGAAAACTTGGAGCCTTCTATGTTCAACCGTAATCTTAAAAAAACTCTGCAAGAGCAGAACGCGGAGCTGCTACTGCTCCGTCAGCAGGTCGAGCAGATGGACAGAGGGATGCTCTCCATCAGACTTGATTCACAGTTTCGTATCTGCTCATTTAATCGGCTTTTCTCAGAGACTTTGGGGTATTCCGACGAGCGCCTGTATGGTCGCCCGCTCTCTGAGATCGTTCCGCCTTACGTTAAAGAACTACCTTGCTTTCACGCCTTTAACCAAGCTGTAGCGCGATTTGAACCCGTAAATGACGAATATCGCTACCTTCGCGCTGACGGAACTCTTGCGTGGTTGAAAATCTATTGGCTCCCCATTCGAGATCAAGATGGAGGCCTCGCCTATGTCCAGGGTTACGGCAGTGAAATAACTCGCACCGTGGAGCAGGCGAAGGAAAATGAGGCTCTCATCCAGGCGCTGGTTAGGTCCACTGCCGTCATTGAATTTAACTTGGATGGAACTGTAATCACAGCTAATAAGCAGTTTCTCGATGCCATGGGGTACTCATTAAGCCAAGTTGTTGGAAAGCATCATCGTTTGTTTTGCCCCGCTGAAGAGTCTGCATCTCCCCAGTATGAGAATTTCTGGAAGACGCTCAACCGTGGCGAGTACGTCGCGGATCGTTTCAAACGAGTCGATGCCCGTGGTAACGATATCTGGCTCGAGGCTACCTACAATCCTGTGCATGACACTGAGGGCAGGCTGGCTAAAGTTGTAAAGTTTGCGAGCGTTGTTACGGACCAAGTCGCACGGGAGCAAGAGGTTAAAGATGCAGCTGGCGTTGCATTTGATATATCCCAGCAAACTGATTCGAGCGCAGAGCGTGGTGCGGTGGTCGTGACGCGTACAGTCGACACCATGCGCAGTATTGCTGAGCAAATGAAAGCGGCAACCGGGAGCATCGAGGCGCTTGGAAAACAGTCTGCCTTGATTAGTTCTATTGTTCAAACCATTGGCGGTATTGCTTCACAAACGAATCTACTAGCACTAAATGCCGCTATTGAAGCTGCGCGTGCTGGTGAGCAAGGTCGAGGTTTCGCTGTGGTTGCTGATGAGGTGCGCAAACTCGCTGGTCACACCAGCTCGGCGACCGAGGAAATCGTGAGCGTTGTCCAACAGAACCAGGCGCTTGCTGATCAAGCTGTTAGCGAAATATTCAGTAGCCGGGCAAAAGCAGAGGAAGGCCTCGTACTAGCTAATGAAGCTGGTACCGTTATCTTGGAAATTCAAAACGGCGCTAAACAAGTGGTCGGGGCGGTTGGTCGCTTTGCGAATGAGGTGAGGTAGTTTTTCCGTCGAAGGATTCGAGTCAAAAATCGCTCAAACCAGCTAGTGTCGGCATGTCACGCTGGCCGCTTGGTGCACTCTGGGTCAGTTTTCTGTGGGTATGAGGTCGCCTTGGCCGCCATATCGCGGCAGTGAATAGAGGTTAAAGCGAGTTTGTCGATAGCGAAACGGTCCAGGCTAACCGTCCAGTGGTGCTGTGCGCAAATGATTTGTGTGCCTTACTAAGTTCTCGATAGAAAGGACAACCAGAATGAGAGCTCGAGGCCCCACGTACTGGTGCTGGGCAAACTCAGCGCTACATTCTCGATGTCATGCTGAGGCCTATGCCGATGGCGTAAGCATTGACGTTGAGGTCCGGCTCTCCCCCAAGGGCGTTACGCAACTGTTCGTCGGTGTCTACGCCTCGGGGGGCATACCATTGCTTGAGGAGGTTTACGATACTCGCTCTGAAGAAACGATGACCCAAGCACTTGCCTGGGGAGTGGTTCGTGCCCGAACTACAGCCGCTCTGCGCTCCCCGCTCGTTTGTCGGGTATGGGACCAGCGATAGAAGGGAGATAGGTTGCTGCGAAAAGAGTACGGATGCACTCATTATCAGGACGCTCTTCCTGACGAAGCAAGCAAATGTGAGTGGATCTGTGAAGTAAGGACTTCGATTCGCTCACTCATCTGCTTTGTTACCTCCGTTAGGTGTGTATTTTGCTCCAACAACTGCAGAAGCTGCTTGCTGTGCAGCTCTGCGTCCCGCTGCCGTCTTTGATTGTCCATGGCAATTGCCTCTCGATGTCGTGCGTCTGCATCGGAAGTTGCTTTGTCACGGTCGGCTTGGCGAGTTTGCGCCAGAAGAATTAGAGGTGCCGCGTAGGCCGCCTGCAGACTGAACGCTAGATTCAGTAAAATGAAGGGGTAGGGATCAAACGCTGACAGCCCCGATAAGCTGATACCCATCCAAATAAGAACCACTAGTGACTGGGACCCAAGAAAAATTGGTGTACCAAAGAAACGGGCGAAAGCTTCGGCTTTTCGGGCAAATGCATCGTTACCAAAGGGGTGGTGCATATGTTCATGGGCGCGATGAAACCTGAGATGGTCGACGTCCTCAGGAATTTCATCAGGTTTAGACTGCTCAGAGGTTAACGGGTCCATCTGCTGGCTCCGTGGTGGTTTCTCATGTCCAGTTTAGACTAGCCCGCCAGCGCTCCCCGCGGACGCAGCCTTTATAGTCGAGGTGTCATCGTTGAGTAGGG
>PJTY01000565.1_pt1 | contig 17950 bp, 17 predicted proteins | sample 1512121 | NCBI WGS metagenome assembly PJTY01 (sample SAMN08177680, study PRJNA422409) | Soil metagenome, whole genome shotgun sequencing project. | isolation source: Soil enriched (2) on filter paper: alkali lignin treatment | place: USA: Madison | collected 2015-01-15 | reverse complement strand
GGCGAAGGCACCACGTTCACGCTCACGCTTTCCTGCTGCTCAGTTGCCTGATACGGATTTGCCTTCAAGCGCAGAACAAGGCGGGGTGTCGCAGGCAGTGCTGACGCACGGCAAGGCGCCCCAACGCAGTTATGCGCTGGAAGGCGAGTCCGTATAGAGCCACGCCGCAGCGCCTTCTTGTAAGGGGCGGCAGGCTATAATAGGAACGTTATTCCACGATGCGTGCCATTCATGCAACTCGTCGCCGTCGGCATCAACCACACCACCGCGCCCGTCTCCCTGCGCGAGAAGGTCGCGTTCCCGGCTGACCAGATCGGTCAGGCGGTCGCCTCGGCACGGTCGTGGTACGGCAATCGCGCACCCAAGGTCTATAGCGACGAAGCGGCGATTCTCTCGACCTGCAACCGCACCGAACTCTATGCTGCCAGCCATCTGCCAGGCGGCGTCAACGAAGCGATCGACCTGACCGCGCACTTCCTCGCCGACTACCACAAGCTGCCCTATACCGATCTGCGTCCCTACCTGTATGCGCTGCCGCAGGAAAACGCGGTGCGTCATGCCTTCCGCGTCGCTTCCGGACTCGATTCAATGGTGCTCGGCGAACCGCAGATTCTCGGGCAGATGAAGGATGCAGTGCGGCAGGCGGAAGCCGCCGGCGGCCTCGGCACCTATCTGCACCAGATGTTCCAGCGCACCTTCGCAGTTGCCAAGGAAGTACGCAGCACCACCGAGATCGGTGCGCACAGCGTCTCGATGGCAGCAGCCGCGGTGCGGCTGTCGGAACGCATCTTCGATACGCTGGCCGAACAGCATGTGCTGTTCATCGGTGCCGGCGAGATGATCGAACTGTGCGCGACCCACTTCGCCGCGCAGAACGTCAAGTCGCTGACCATCGCCAATCGCACGCTGGAACGCGGCGAATCGCTCGCGCACCGGCTCAGCGGCACCGCGATCCGCCTGGCCGACTTGCCCGATCAGCTCGCGCGCTACGACATCGTCATTTCCTCGACCGCCTCGTCGCTGCCCATCATCGGACTCGGCATGGTCGAGCGCGCGATCAAGGCGCGCCGCCACAAACCGATGTTCATGGTCGATCTGGCCGTACCGCGCGACATCGAAGCCGAAGTCGGCCGCCTGAACGACGTCTTCCTTTACACCGTCGATGACCTCGGCGCCTTCGTGCAATCCGGAGTCGAACATCGGCAGGCCGCGGTCGCGCAGGCCGAGGCCATCATCGAGCATCGCGTGCAATCCTTCATGCACTGGGTCGATGCGCGCGCCGTGGTGCCGCTGATCCAGGACCTGCAGGAATCCGGCGAAGCCATGCGCACTGCCGAACTCGAACGCGCACGCCGCCTGCTGGCCCGGGGCGAAGACATCGACACCGTACTCGAAGCGCTCTCCAAGGGACTGACCGCCAAGTTCCTGCACGGTCCGCAGCAGGCGCTCAACAACGCCCAGGGCGACGAGCGAGCGCGCCTCGCGGCCCTGCTGCCGCAACTGTTCCGCACCAAGCGCTAGCGGCGCTGCCCGCCTTCGCCTGCCTTGCAGGCAATGCCACGTCCACCGCGGCAGCCTCACCCTCTTCCACATTCAGGACCGATTCCCATGATGAAACCATCGATGCTTGCCAAGCTCGATCAATTGACGGAGCGCCTTGCCGAGCTGGACGCCCTGCTGATGCAGGAAAACGCCACGGCCGACATCAACCACTACCGCAAGATGACGCGCGAGCACGCCGAGCTCGGACCGCTGGTCGCTCTCTATCGCGACTACACACAGGCGAACACGGATATCGAAGCCGCGCAGGACATGCTGTCCGATCCCGACATGAAGGAATTTGCACAAGAAGAAATCGAAGCCGCGCGCGCGCGCATGGAACAGCTCGAACTCGACTTGCAGAAGATGCTGCTGCCCAAGGACCCCAATGACGAACGCAACATCTTTCTCGAGATCCGCGCCGGCACCGGCGGCGACGAATCGGCGCTGTTCGCCGGCGACCTGCTGCGCATGTACACGCGCTACGCCGAACGCAACCGCTGGCAGGTCGAGATCGTCTCGGCTTCGGAATCGGAACTTGGCGGCTATCGCGAAGTGATCGCGCGCATCGTCGGGCATGGCGCACACTCGCGTCTCAAGTTCGAGTCGGGCGGGCATCGCGTGCAGCGCGTGCCGGCCACCGAAACCCAGGGCCGCATCCACACCTCGGCCTGTACCGTGGCCGTGATGCCGGAAGCCGACGAGGTGGAAGACGTCGACATCAACCCGGCCGACCTGCGCATCGATACCTTCCGTGCCTCGGGCGCCGGTGGCCAGCACATCAACAAGACCGATTCGGCGGTGCGCATCACGCACATCCCGAGCGGCATCGTGGTCGAATGCCAGGACGACCGCAGCCAGCACAAGAACAAGGCGCAGGCCATGAAGGTGCTGGCCGCACGCATCAAGGACGTGCAGCTACGCGAACAGCAGTCGCAGGAAGCCGCCACACGCAAGTCGCTGATCGGCTCGGGCGACCGCAGCGAGCGCATTCGCACCTACAATTTTCCGCAGGGCCGCATGACCGACCACCGCATCAACCTGACGCTGTACAAGCTCGATTTCATCATGGACGGCGACTTGAACGAACTGACCACTGCACTGACGACCGAACATCAGGCAGAATTGCTGGCATCGCTGGCCGACGCCGGCTGAGCAGGCACTGAAACCAAATGAACACCGACCCACTCTACTTCGGCATTCCCCTACGGACCGTCCAATGAAAACTACCAAGTCCCAGTTGATCGCGATCGGCCTGATTGCCATCGCCCTGCTTGCCTTTGCCCTTTATCTGCAGCACATCGAAGGCATGCAGCCATGTCCGCTGTGCGTAATCCAGCGTTACCTGTTCGCTGCCATCGCCGTGCTGAGCCTGGGTGCGGCCGCGCTGCCGCCGATGGGTGAACGCGTCGTCGCCGGCATCGGCGCGCTGACGGCGATCGCCGGCGCCGGTGTGGCGGGCTGGCACATTCACGTCAAGGCCAATGCCGACGTGTCGTGCGGCATCGATCCGCTTGAAACTTCCCTGAATACCTTTCCGACCGCCGACTGGCTGCCCTTCCTGTTCAAGGCCGATGGCCTGTGCAGCACCGACTACGCGCCGATACTCGGCCTGTCGATCCCGCAATGGTCGCTGCTGTGGTTCGCCGTGCTCGGCGTGGTCATGATCCGCATTGCGCTCGCACGTCGCTGAAAGCGGGCGCATGAATCCGATCGAGGCCGGCCGCACGCTGGAAGAGGTGTTGCGCATGGCCTTGCTGCCGCCGCTGGAAATGCGCCTGTTCCTCGAACAGACGCTGGCATTGACACGCGTGCAGCTCATCACGCAGTCGCAGCGCGCACTGACGGAGGCGGAAGCTAGTGCGCTATCCCGACTCGTCACGCGCCGTCTTGCCGGCGAACCCGTCGCCTATCTGATCGGCGAGCGCGAATTCTTCGGCCTGCCGTTCAAGGTCGATCCCTCTGTATTGATTCCACGCCCGGAGACCGAACTGCTGGTCGAACTGGCACTCGATCGCCTGCCCGCCGCCGGCCGGCTGCTCGACATGGGCACCGGCTCCGGCGCCATCGCCGTGGCCATTGCGCATACGCGGCCTGATGCCGCGGTGCATGCGCTGGACGTCAGCGCCGCTGCGCTGGAAACCGCACGCGGCAATGCGCAAAGGAATGGCGCGACCGTTCATTTTCTGCAGAGCGACTGGTTTGCGGCGCTGGAAGACGATGCCGCTTTCGATCTCATCGTTTCCAATCCGCCCTACATCGTCGCCGGTGACCGCCATCTGGCAGAAGGCGATCTGCGCTTCGAGCCGGTTGACGCATTGACCGATCACGGCGATGGCCTATCGGCGCTGCGCATTCTTTGCCGGGAGGCACCCGCGCATCTTTCAGCGGGCGGCTGGCTGTTGATGGAACACGGATACGATCAGGCGCAGGCGGTGCGCGCCCTGCTGGCACAGCATGGATTCGAAGCGATTGAAAGCTGGCGCGACCTGGCCAGCATCGAGCGCGTCAGCGGCGGCCGCCTCGCCCGGCGGTAAGCGCTTGCCTCAGCCCGCCAGTGCGGCGTCCAGCAGGCGATGCAGCGTGCCGAAGTCCGGTTCGCCGACATAGCGCTTGATGACCTGTCCCTGCTTGTCGATCACCAGCGTGGTCGGCGTCAGCTTGATGTCGCCGAAGGCGCGCGCCAACTCGCCACGGCTGTCGAGCGCAACCGTGAACGGCAGCTTGCGTGTCTCGACGAAGTTGAGCACGTAATTGGGCGGATCGTAGGCCATCGCCACCGCGATCAGCTCCAGTCCGTTGCCCTTGTATTTTTCGTAGGTCTCGACCAGTTCCGGCATTTCCTTGACGCAGGTAGTGCAGGAAGTGGCCCAGAAATTCAGGATCGTCACCTTGCCGCGCAAATCCTGCGTGGTGATCCGCTGCCCCTGCAGATCGATGAAGGTGACGTCCGGAATCGTCTCTTTCTTCGTCAGCGAAAAATAGCCGACCGCGGCGATCAGCACGATCACCACCAATGCGAGTATCGTCAGGCCGCGACGCCGGGAAGAGACGGAAGATGTTTCCTGCATGATGGACAGTCACCGCAACAGTGGATGAGGACGCTTCATTATAGTCAGGCCGCCACGGAAAGCGGCCATGCCATTCATTTCGACATCAGGTCACGCATGCGACGCCGCATTTCGCGTTCGATGCGCTGCTCTTCCTTCCAGTCGTCGCGGATCGCGCGCCACAGGGAAATCGCCATCAGCACCACCACCAACGCAAACGGCAATGCGAACACGATGGTTGCCGTCTGCAGCGCATCGAGCCCGCCTGCCAGCAGCAGGCTGATGGCAATGCCCGCCACCAGCACACCCCATATGATCTTGATGCGCGACGACGGATCGGACTGGCCGCCGGTGCTCATCATGCCAAGCACCAGGATCGCCGAATCGCCCGAGGTGACGAAGAACACCAGCACCAGCACGGTGGCGATGACGGACATGATCAGGCCCAGCGGCATCTGCCCAAGCATGGTGAACAATGCCGTCGACAGGTTTTCTTGCACCGCCTGCGCCATCGGCAAGCTCTGCCAGATTTCCATGTGCAAGGCGGTGCCGCCAAATACCGAGAACCAGACGAAGGCCGCCAGCGACGGTGCGATGACGGTGCCGATCACGAATTCGCGGATGGTGCGCCCGCGCGAGACGCGCGCGATGAACAGACCGACGAACGGCGACCACGAAATCCACCACGCCCAGTAGAACACGGTCCACTCGCCGACCCATTCGCTGTCGCGGAACGGCGTCATGCGCAGACTCATGCGGACGAATTCGGTCAGGTAGTTGCCGAGCGTGCTGGTCAGCGTATCGATGATGGTCACCGTGGGACCGAGCACGAACACCATCAGCGTCAGGAAGGCTGCCAGCAGCATGTTGGCGGACGACAGCCACTTGATGCCGCGCTCGACTCCACTGATGGCCGAGATGATGAAGATCGCTGCCGTGACGATGATGATGACGATCTGCGCCGGCACCGAAACCGGCACGCCGAACACCACCGACAGCCCGCCATTGATCTGCAACGCGCCCATGCCAAGCGAGGCGGCCACACCGAAGGCGGTCGCGATCACCGCCAGGCCGTTGAAGATGCCGGACATGCGCTGGATCGGCTGCCACGGCAAGGCGCCGGTGGATTCGCTGACCAACGAGACGCCATCGCGGCGATACAGAAAGAAGGCGATCGCGAGTGCGACGATGCTGTAGACCGCCCATGGATGCACGCCCCAGTGGAAGAAGCTGTAGCGCATGGCGGCACCCGCAGCTTCCGGCGTCAGCGGCACGATGCCCGGCGACGGCTTGGCATAGTGCGAGAGCGGCTCCGACACGCCCCAGAACACGAGGCCGATGCCCATGCCGGCCGCGAACAGCATGGCAAACCACGATGGCAGCGAGAATGCAGGCTCTTCGTCTTCCTTGCCGAGCTTGAGGTTGCCGTAGCGGCTCAATGCGAGAAACACCGAAAACAGCACCAGTCCCAGCACGACCCACAGATAGAGCCAGCCGAAATTCTTCGTGATCGCCGCCATGGCGAGATGGGAAATGGAACCTAGCGTGGCTGGCGACAACACGCCCCACAACACAACGATGGATATCAGGCAGGCTGGAAAGAGCAACTGCATATCTTTCTCCTGAAAACAGACAAGAAGCACAAAGCGGACTTGCGGATGATGACAGCCGGTCGGCAGACTGGTGAGCCTGGCGGCTCGTGAATGAAGAAGTGACATTGTACGCCGTTAGAGGCATGACCGGGTCGCCGTTGCCGACCAGCGATCGAACAACCGTTCAGTCTTCCGGCCAGCCCGATGCGATATAGACGGAGGCGACCGCCGCCGGCATCGGCACATCCATGGCCACGCATATCGCACGCAGCAGGTCCGCCATCACCAGTTGCAAGGGCTTGCCGGGTTCGGCCGCTGCCAGCAATCCCTTGATCAGCGCCGGCTTGAGCAGCGGCGCCAGTTGATCGACGCGTTCGAGCATGGCCGTGATACGCGTGCGGCGCAACGCGACCGGCGGCAGCAGGTCGCCGGGTTCCAGCGCCAATTGCGGACAGGCGCCAATGATGCGGGAAAACACCTCGGACGGCGGCTGCTTCTCGAGCGGCGCCACCACATGCGCTGCCAGCGAAAACAGGCCCATGCACTCAGTACGCACGTCGGACAAGGCATGGAAACGGATCGGCGCTGCGCGCTGGGCACGCGCGTCGAGCCGGCGTAGCAGCACGATCTGCAAGATGAATTCCTGCAGCGTCACGCGCCGATCTTCCGCGACCAGCCGTTCGACGTGATCGAGCATCGCCATGTGCGCGCCGACCGGCAGCCGGCGCAATGCGGGGATCGACAATTCCAGCAAAGGCAGGCGGGCATTGTGCGGCAACGCGCGGATCGCGGCCGCCATCGACAGGATGGCCTCGCTCTGCTGCGGCAGATGACGCTGCAGAAAATCGCGCTGCGCCTCCGCCTGCATGGTGCCGCTTTCCATGAACAGAGCCAGCACCAGCGCGACGGCGGCATGCGGATCGTGCGCTGCCCGATCGATGTCCGGCGCCAGGCGAATCTGCCGCAAGGGACCATCGCCATACGCCTGCGCCGCCACGGCCGCGATGTCGCTCACCGCATCGTTCCTCGCGGCCTGCACCTCGATGTCATCGACGTCGCTGGCGGTGAAAGACAGTTCCGGCAAGTGGCGGGCCGGTGCGGCTGTCACCGCCTGCGACTCGACCACCGGCGCTTCCAGCCAGGTCCTGTTGCGGCCATAGATGCGATGCAGGCGCTCCTGCAACGACGGGTGCGTCGCGAACAGACCCTCGAGCAATCCCGGCTTGATCGCGTTCAGGAAAAGATGCGAGAGATGCTCGGCATTGCCGTGCGCGATGCGCGCCTCCTCGCCGCCGTTGTGGACCAGCCCGCCGATCTTGCGCAAGGCATTGCCGATCCCGTCCGGATTGCGCGTGAACTGCACGGCGCTGGCATCAGCCAGGAACTCGCGCTGGCGCGACACCGCCGACTTGATCAGGCGCGCAAAGAAAAGGCCGATATAACCGACCGCGAACAAAACGCCGCCAGCCGCCACCACGAACAGATGTAACGGCATGCCGTCATTGCCGTCGCGCCGGCGGGACGTACCCGACAGCGAGGAAGGGCTGCCGATGCCCATCATCTGCTGACCGAGGCCGGCCACCATCTGGATGCCGAACAACACGCCGATCAGATGCAGGTTCAGGCGCATGTCGCCGTTCAGGATATGGCTGAACTCGTGCGCCACCACGCCCTGCAGTTCGTCGCGCGACAGACGCTCGAGCGTGCCGCGCGTGACCGCGATCACGGCTTCGTTGAGACTGTGGCCGGCAGCAAAGGCATTGATCGACGGTTCGCGGTCGAGCACGTAGGTGCGCGGACAGGCAATGCCCGATGCCAGCGCCATTTCCTCGACCACATTGATCAGGCGACGCTCGTGCGCATCGCGCGTGTCGGTGGCGAGCAGGCGGCCGCCCGCCATGCGCGCCACCGCGTCCCCGCCCTCGCGCAGATTGAAGAATTCGATCAGCATCCCGCCCAGGATCAGCATGAGCGTCGCCAGCGTATTGGTCAGGAAGAAATACTGCGGATAACCCTGTATCCCGTGCGCATGCCCCTGCAGCCAGCTCCACAGCAATGCCATGGTCACGTTGACGGCAACCACGATGGCCGCGACGGCGAGGATGAACAGCGCGACCAGTTTTTTCGTCTGGCGCCGCGCCCTGTCCTGCTGCTCGAAAAACTTCATGAAACGGGAAAGAAGATTGAGGTGCGCGCCGCTGCAAGCTCGCGCGCGGGAAATGCCATGCCGGTTTCCTTCAGAACGACACCTTGACCGCCTTGCGCTCTTCCGGCGAGACGGTCGCCTCCAGCAGTTCGGCCGGCCGGAAGCCGAAGGCGCCCGCGATCAGCGAACCCGGAAACTGCTCGATCGCCGTGTTGTAACCCATCACGCTGTCGTTGTAACCCTGGCGCGCGAAGGCGATGCGATTCTCGGTACTGGTCAGTTCTTCGCTCAACTGCATCATGTTCTGGTTGGCCTGCAGTTCCGGATACGATTCGGACAAGGCGAACAGCCGGCCCAGCGTCACACCCAAGGCGCCTTCGGCTGCCGCCACCTGGCGTACCGCCGCCGCATCGGCCGGATCGCCGGCCGCCTTGCCGGCCGCTGCGGCAGCCTGATTGCGCGCGGCAATCACGGCTTCCAGCGTTTCGCGCTCGTGCGCCATGTAAGCGCGGGCCGTTTCCACCAGATTGGGAATCAGGTCATAACGGCGCTTGAGCTGCACATCGATCTGCGCGAACGCATTGCGAAAATGATTGCGCAAGGCGACGATGCGGTTATGTACGCCGATGGCCCAGAACACCACCAGCGCAACGATGGCCAGGATAACGAGCACTGCGGTCATGTTTTCTCCCCAATAAAAAAGCTGCCCGACTTGCGCCGGGCAGCTTCAATATACCATCCAATTATTTCTTTACAGAAACTTTTCTGTCATTCATCCAGTTGCGCATCCCGCACTGCCTTCTGCTGGGTATCCGGCGTGGAAGCCAGTGCACGGTACTCTTCGTCGCTCAGGTATTCGAACACGCGCACCACCTTCTGCACGCCGCTCACGCCGCGCGCCACCTCGGTCGCCAGTTCGGCTTCCTGATGCGTGACACGGCCCATCAGATAGACGGTACCGCTCTCGGTCACGACCTTGATCGCGTTGACGTAGAGGCCTTCCTTGTCGATCAGCGCCGCCTTGACCTTGCCGGTGATCAGTGTGTCGTTAGAACGCGAGGTGAAGCTGGAGGTGCCGGCCACCGCCAGCTCGTTGATGACCTCGCGCACACCTTCGACGCTCGCCACTTCCTGTGCCGCGATGGCCTTCGATTGCTCGTCGCGCACCTGACCGGTCAGCAGCACGCGCCGGTTGAAGCTCGTGATCTTGACGTTGTCGCCGGCCGCCAGCTTGCTGTAGACGCGCTCGTCGCCCTTGAAGGAAATCGTCTTGTCGTCGGTCTGGGTGCCCAGCGTGCGGCGGTCGGTGGCCGCCAGCGTTCCCACCACCGCGGCACCGCCGAGCACGACGCCCGCGCACCCCTGCAGCGCCAATACCGAGGCGCCGCACAACAGCGCCATGGCAACCGGGCGGCGTACCGCGGCCAGACAACGATTCAGATCAATCATGTTCATCCCCTCCGAAAAGTGCGACGTCGATGCCGTCGCACAAACAATGCAGCGTTAATGAATGTACTTCCTTGATGCGTGCCGCACGATCGTGCGGCACGCAAATGTGGACATCGGCATCGGTCAGCAACTTGCCGATCGCGCCGCCTCCCTTTCCCGTCAGTGCCACTACCCGCATGTCCCGCTCCAGCGCCGCTTCGATCGCGGCCACCACATTGGCGGAATTGCCGGAAGTGGAAATCGCCAGCAGCACATCGCCGAACTGGCCGAATGCCTGTACCTGCTTGCTGAAAATTTCCTGAAAACCGTAATCGTTGCCAACGGCAGTCAGGATCGAGGTATCGGTCGTCAGCGCCATCGCCGGCAGCGGCAGGCGTTCGCGTTCGAAACGTCCGACCAGCTGCGCCGCGAAATGCTGGCAATCGGCGGCGGAACCGCCGTTGCCGCAGGCGAGAATCCGGTTTCCATTAGACAAGGCGCCGAACATGAGTTCCACCGCCTGTGCAATCGGATGGGCAAGTTGGGAAGCGGCCTGGATTTTCAGCTCGGCGCTTTCGTGAAAATGGCCGAGTATGCGTTGAGTATTCATGATGGTCACGATTATAGAGCAGGCCATCGTCTCCCAACGGCATGGCGCTCAGGTTTCGATCGCGTTTCTGAGCCAGTCCAGGGCATCGCCATCGATGGCGACGACGTCGAAGCGGCAGGGCGGCGGCTGGCGGTAGCGTTGCAGGAAAATCTGGGCGGCGCCGATCAGGCGGCGCTGCTTGGCGGGCGTGACGCTGGCTGCCGCACCGCCGAAGTCGCGACGCGCGCGTTTGCGCACCTCGACGAACACCAGCGTTGCGCCATCCTGCATGATCAGATCGATCTCGCCGCCCTTGCAGAGAAAGTTGCGTTCGACCAGTTGCAGGCCGTGCCGGCGCAGATGCAGCAATGCGGCATCCTCGCCGCGGCTGCCTTCCTCCTGCCTGGCTGTTCGCGCACGCGGAAGGAAGCGGGCAGGCATGGCGCAGACGGCCTTCTTATTGCGGATCCAGCGGTCGCACCACGCCTTCGTGATAGATCGCCGGCTGCAGCGTGCGCTCGAAACGCGGCGTGCCGCTGCCGAAATGCACCGCCAGCCTGCCGGTCACGCCGTCGATGGTGAAGTCGGTCTGGCGCAGCGCGATGTTGTGCGCGACGCGATAGGCATCGATGCCGAGCGCATACAGGCGCTCGATATCGGTGCTGCGGCGCTGCTCGGGATTGGCCGGCAGATGCGGATAGGTCATCACCGCCGCATGATCGGCCTGCAATTGCCATGGCATGTCGAGCAGCCGCACGCCCTCGAGATCGAGCAGCGGCGTGGCCGTTGCCCAGTCTTCGCGCGCGTGCGGGTTCAACTGCGAAATGCCGTAGGTCGTCACCTCGCCGCCGATGCCCAGCCGCAGTTGCACGGTCTGTGCCGCGTCGAGCGCGACGAACAGCAGGGCCGGCCGCGCCGACTGGAGTCGGTTGCGCAGTTCGAGCAGGCCATTGCCGTCGATGAAGCCGCCGTTCATCGGCAGTTCGACCGCCTCGGCCTGCAAGCCCATGCCGCGCCATGCGGAGACGAAGGCAGCCGCCGCGCGGCGCTGCCACGATACGCCGGTAGAGATCGCCACCGCCTTCATCGCGCTCTTGCCGCTGCCGTTGAGCGCGGCAATCTGGCGCGCCTCGTCCTCCACCGACAAGCCCATGGCAAGCAGATTGGACGACAGGCCCGCTTCGCTCGCCTCGGGCTGCGCCAGTGCGATGGTCGGCTTGACCACGGCGCGGTTCTGCATGATGGCGGTCACACCGCTGCGCGTCAGTGGCCCAACCACGATGTCGGCACCGGCAGCTGCCTGTTGATAGGCGGCCAGCACGTCCTGCGGCACGTCGCCGGTTTCGATCAGGTTGACGACGATATTGGCCGGTTCGTGCTGCCAGGCCGCCATGAATCCGGCCCGCACCGCGTTGGCGACGTGCACCAGCCCCTCGGACCGTGTCGGCAACAGCAGTGCGATCCTGGTGGGCGGCACGATGGGCATCACTTCCGGCGCCAGCACCGGCTCGGGAATAGCGCTGCCGACCGGTTCGTTGACGAACTGCTCGAGCGTGAGGTCGGTCTGCGCCAGTTGCATGCCATCGAGCGACACCTGCGCGTCGGCGGCGACATCGTCGGCGAACGTTGCGTTTGCCCACACGGGAGCGCACAATCCGCTGATCAATCCCGCCAGTACCAAACCTCTCGCCCAATGTCCCAACATTCGAATCCTCCCATGACTGACCCTGCCGCCGATGCGGCTGCGATTGCACCGATTATGCATGATGTGGCGCAGCAGACTTTCCCTGCCGCCACATTATATGTGGTGGCCACACCGATAGGTAATACGGGCGACATCTCGCTGCGCGCACTGCACGTGCTGACTATCGCCGACGCCGTGGCTTGCGAGGACACGCGCAATACCGGCCACCTGCTGTCGCGCTACGGCCTGTCGAAACCGCTGATCGCCGCGCATCAGCACAACGAGCGCGAGGTCGCCGAGCGACTGATCACGCGCCTGCAGCAGGGCGAACGCATCGCGCTGGTGTCGGACGCCGGCACGCCGGCCGTCTCCGATCCCGGTGCGCGCATCGTCGATGCGGTGCGCGCGGCCGGCCTGCGCGTGATGCCGCTGCCCGGCGCCTGCGCCGCGATCGCCGCACTGTCGGCCAGCGGCCTGCTCGACGACGGCTTTCGTTTCGTCGGTTTTCTGCCGGCCAAGGCCGGGCAGCGCGAAACGATGCTGGCCGAACTGACTTCGGCGCGTGGCACGCTGATGTTCTACGAGGCGCCGCACCGCATCGAGGAAACCACGGCGGCGCTGACTGCCGTCTTTCCGCCCGAACGACAGATCGTCTTCGCGCGCGAGCTGACCAAACTGTTCGAGGAAATCCACCGCTGCGCGCTGGCCGATGCCGGCGACTGGCTGGCGCAGGACGCCACGCGCCGCAAGGGCGAGTTCGTGATCCTGCTGGCGGGCGCAGCGACCGATACCGACGACCGCCAGGCCGAGAGCGACCGCATCCTGTCCATCCTGCTCGAAGAATGCCCGGTCAAGCAGGCCGCCACATTGACGGCGCGCATCACGGGACAGAAGAAGAATGCGCTGTACGACCGCGCGCTGGAATTGAAAGCCGCCGGCAACGAGTCGAGCCGGCTGGCATAGGAGCATGTCGCGCTGGCGTCAGCGCTGCACGATGAAAGGCCTGATGCCGCTGCTCTGCTCGACCTGGCCGGCAATGGCCGCCGCATCGTCGCGCGTGGCGAAGGGACCGCTGTAGATGCGGTAGAGGTTGTCGACCGATTCCACATGCAGCGAAGCCAGCAGGTGCGAGGTGCTCTGCGACAGTCGCGCGCGCGCCGCCTCGGCGTTGGCCGACTGCGAGTAGGCGCCGAACTGCAGGTAGTAACCGGCGGCAGCCTGCGGCGCGGCGGGCTGGGTGGAAAGCGCCGGTACAGGAGCAGGCGATGCGACGACTGCCGGACGCTGCATCGCATCGGTTTGCGGCGCAGCCGACACCGGCTGCAACACCGGCGCCGCCAGCGTGCTCGACTGCACGCTCGGCACCAGCGAATCGGCACCGGACTCGACGCTGGCAACCGCAGCGCGGCTGTTCTTCTCGGCCAGGATGCGGTCGATGTCGGCCGGCAGCAGGCGTTCGACTTCGAGCTCCGCGCTGCCATGGCCGATGTAGCCGAGCCGCAGCGCCGCCGTATAGGACAGGTCGATCACGCGACCGGAACGGAACGGACCGCGGTCGTTGACGCGCACGATCACCTGCCTGCCGTTGCTGACGTTCGTCACGCGCGCATAGGACGGGATCGGCAGCGTCGGATGCGCGGCCGTCATCTTGTACATGTCGTAGAGCTCGCCAGAAGAAGTCTTCTGGCCGTGGAATTTCTTGCCGTACCAGCTGCCATGGCCGCGTACCTTGTAGGGACGGTCGTCGGTAAACGGAACGTAGCGCTTGCCGAACACCACGTAGGGACTGTTGCCGCGTTTGGAGTACGGTTCGATGCGCGGTTCGGCATCGGCCACGTCCATCAGGCCTTCCGGAATATCGTCGCCCGGACCGTCGTCGAGGTAGTAGCCGCCGCGCCCGGAACCCGCTGCCGGCAAGGCCGGATAGCCGCTGGACTTGGTGCTGCCCGCGGTTTGTGCCGGCTTGCTCGCAGAAGAACTTGACAGCGGCGTGGTGCTGCAGCCGGCCAGCAGCAGGAGCGTCAGCACGGACAGGACAAGCGCGACCTGCGGACGGAAAAAGAATCTGGACAACATTGCTTCTCCTCGAAACGCCACGGCATGCGCGGCATTCAACTCTGCATCAGCTTGCGATGGCGCTGGATGCTCATCAGTATTCCGACGCCGAGGCCCAGCGTCACGAACGCCGTGCCGCCATAGCTGAAGAACGGCAGCGGCACACCGACGACGGGCAGAATACCACTGACCATGCCCATGTTCACGAAGGCGTAGGTAAAGAAGATCATCGCCAGCGCCCCGGCCAGCAGGCGCGTGAACAGCGTCGGCGCTTGCGCCGCGATCACCATGCCACGCCCGACCAGCAGCAGGTACAGGATCAGCAGCACGACGTTGCCGATCAGTCCGAATTCCTCGGAATAGACGGCGAAGATGAAATCGGTGGTGCGCTCGGGAATGAATTCCAGATGCGCCTGCGTGCCGTTGAGCCAGCCCTTGCCGCTCAGCCCGCCGGAGCCGATCGCGATCGTCGACTGGATGATGTGGAAACCCTTGCCGAGCGGATCGGTGGTCGGATCGATCAGCGTCAGCACGCGGCCGCGCTGGTAGTCGTGCAGCATCGACCACGCGATCGGCAGACTGGCCAGCACCGCCACGATGCCGGCGGCGATCACCTTCCACGACAGGCCGGCGAAGAAAATCACGTAGAACCCCGCGCCCAGCACCAGCAGCGCCGTACCCAGATCGGGCTGGCGCATGATGAGCGCGACCGGCACCATCAGCAGCACGCCGGCGATCACGAATTCGCGCCAGCGGGTCACGCCTTCACGTTTCTGGAAGAACCAGGCCAGCATCATCGGCATCGCGATCTTCATGATCTCCGACGGCTGGATCACCACGCCGATATCGATCCAGCGCCGCGCGCCGTTGCGGATCAGGCCGAACTGCGCGACCGCCAACAGCAGCACGACGCCGCCGACATAGAGCGGCACCGCGAACCGCATCAGCAGTTGGGGCGGCACCAATGCAGCGATCCACATCACCAGCAGCGACAGCGTGATGTTGCGCAAATGGTCTTCGATACGGCCCGGGAAATCGATGCCGGCAGAATAGAGCGTGATCGTACCGACCGTCATGATCAGGATCACGATCAGCATCAGCGGTCCGTCGAATACGCGCACGTAGGGCGCGATCAACTGCAGCGGAGAACGTTTTTCGAGACTCGCCATGCCTACTCCACCAGGTCGCCATCGACCGGCATCACCACCGGCGCCGGAATCGGCTTGCCATCCTTGTCCTGCGGCCGCTTGCCGAGCAGAAAATAGTCGAGCGCCGCCTTGGCGATCGGCGCCGCGGCCGCCGAGCCGAAACCGCCGTTCTCGACGATCAGCGCAATCGCGATCTTCGGCTTGTCGATCGGCGCAAATGCCGTGTACAGCGAGTGATCGCGATGCCGATCCTTCATTTTCGACGCATCGTATTTTTCATTCTGCTTGATCGTGATTGCCTGCGCGGTGCCGGTCTTGCCGGCCGACTCGTAACCGGCGTTAAGGAATACGCGCGAACTCGTGCCTTCCTTAACCACGCCGGCCATGGCGCGTTTGACGAAGTCGATGTTTTCCTGCTTGAGCGGAATCCGGTAACTCTCCTTGTGCACCGTCAGCGCGCGCTCTCCGCTCACGCCATCCTCAATGGATTGCACCAGATGCGGCTTCATGACCACCCCGTTGTTGGCGAGCGTGGCGGTTGCATGCGCGAGTTGCAACGGCGTGAAGGCGTTGTAGCCCTGGCCGATGCCGATCGAGATCGTCTCGCCGGCATACCAGCGCTTCTGCTCGGGCTTGCGGTAGGCTTCGCGCTTCCACTCGGTGGAGGGCAGCACCCCGCTGCGCTCGAAGTCGAGGTCGATGCCGGTCTTCTGGCCGAAGCCGAACGGCTTCATGAAATCGTGGATCGCATCGACGCCGAGTTCGCTGGCAAGGATGTAGTAATAGGTGTTGCACGACTGCGCGATGGACTTGTACATGTCGACGATGCCGTGACCGTTGGGCTTGTCGTCGCGGAACCGGTGGTTGCCGAACCAGAAATAGCCGGGATCGACGATCGAATCCGACGGCTTGCGCTTGCCGAGTTCGAGCGCGGCCAGCGCCATGAAGGGTTTGTAGGTCGAGCCCGGCGGATAGGCGCCCGACAGTGGGCGGTTCAGCAGCGGATGATCGGGCGAGTTGTTGAGCTCGTCCCAGCTCTGCTGGTCGATGCCCTCGACGAACAGGTTGGGATCGTAGGTCGGCATCGAGACATAGGCGAGGATGTCGCCGGTCTCGGGCTCGATCGCGATCAGCGCGCCGCGGCGGTCGCCGAAGGCCTGTTCGACCACCTTCTGCAGTTCGATGTCGATCGACAGGATCAGGTTGGAGCCGGGCGTGGCCGGCGTGCGCGACAGCGTGCGGATCGGCCGTCCACCGGCCGACACCTCGACCTCCTGATAACCGGTGCGGCCGTGCAGGACTTGCTCGTAGCTGCGCTCCACGCCTTCCTTGCCGATGTGCTCGGTGCCGCGATAGTTGGCCGACTCGCCGTTGTCGTCGATGCGCTTGACGTCGCGGTCGTTGATGCGCCCGATGTAGCCGATCACGTGGGCGGCGGTTGCGCCTTGCGGATACTGGCGGAACAGGCGCGCCTGCACCTCGACGCCGGGGAAGCGGTAGCGCAGCGCCGAGAAGCGCGCGACTTCCTCGTCGGTCAGGCGCACGCGGATCGGCGAACTGGCGAGGTTGCGCGACTCTTCGCGCAGCTTGCGGAAACGGCGGCGGTCGCGCGGCGTGATCTCGACCACGGTCGCCAGCTCGTCGATCAGTTCCTCGAGATCGCCCTGGATCTTGGTCGGCGTGATTTCCAGCGTGTAGGCCGAAAAGTTACGGGCCAGCACCACGCCGTTGCGGTCGGTGATCAGGCCGCGATTGGGCACGATGGGAATCACCGAGATGCGGTTGTCCTCGGCCTGCGCCACGTAATCCTCGTGCTTGAATACCTGCAGCCAGAAGAAGCGCGCCGCCAGACAGACGAACAGCACGAACACCAGCGCACCGGCCACCGACAGGCGCAGCCGGAAGCGATGCAACTCGCGTTCGGTATCCTTGAATTCAGTCATGCTTTTCCGGTAGCGGATCGCGCGCGGACGCGAACCTCAACATTCTCTTTTCATGGCACGCGTCGGCCATCGTCAAATCGGCCGCGTGTCGTCCTTGTCCGTGGCGCGGCGTTGCGGGGCCAGCAACAGCCACGTGACGAACGGCCACAGGATGGCGGCCACCAGGCTCTCGGCAAAGATCAGCCAGCCCGGGAATGGGCCGCCCACCATCAACCGCACCACCAGCCCGACCAGTTGCGCCAGCAGCATCAGCGCGAATACATGCAATGCCTGCACGCCCATCGGAAACCACAGCACGCGGCGGTGGATCATGATGGCGAAGTAGGACAGCAGCGTATAGGCCAGCGCGTTCTCGCCCAGCAGCGACGCATCGTGCACGTCCATCAGCAGCCCCATGAAGAAAGCGATGCCGATGCCGACCTTGCGCGGCTGATGGATGCTCCAGAACACCAGCGTCAGCGCGACGAAGTCGGGAATACCGACCCACTGGCCCCATGGCAGCAGATTGAGCAGGAAGGCGATCAGCAGGCTGAACGCGATGAACAGCGGGCTGGCCGGCAGCAGGATGTAATGCGGATGCTGGCTCATCGCGGCGCCTCCGCCGGAGCGGCTTCTTCCTGCGCGGCAGGCGCTTCGGCCGGTTTTTCCTGCACCACGTCACCGCGGCTGGTCGCATGCTGCAGCAGGCCCTTCTTGCGGCCGGCCTGCTTGCTCTCATCGGGCGGACGCGGCTCGTACTTGTTTTCCACCAGCAGGATCAGGAGCTGGCGATTGCG
>PJTY01000561.1_pt1 | contig 17988 bp, 15 predicted proteins | sample 1512121 | NCBI WGS metagenome assembly PJTY01 (sample SAMN08177680, study PRJNA422409) | Soil metagenome, whole genome shotgun sequencing project. | isolation source: Soil enriched (2) on filter paper: alkali lignin treatment | place: USA: Madison | collected 2015-01-15 | reverse complement strand
GAAGCAAACACCCCAACGTCGCCAGCACCACCAGGACCTTTCCGAGCTGGACAGTTTCCTTGCCTCGTTCAAGATCAACGATAAACCGCAGACCTACACCGCTTGCAGCAGCAAGGTCGTCCTGACGCAGACCCTGCGCTTTACGCTCAGCGCGAATCAAATTGCCGATCTCAGCAACACTCTTCAAAATCTGGCTCCATTTTCCCGAGCGGGAAAATATGCTGCCTGATGGCTTCCAATCAGGAAAATATTTACCGATCGGTAAATTTTTAATCAGTAAGGCGGCGCAAAATCAGATTATTCCCGATCGGTAAATTTTACCAGGTGAACAGCGCGTCTTGCGTATTGGTCGGGAAATGGGTGCGTCCAATAGAGCAGGTGAAGTGCCGCCGCCAGAATGGGTTTGGCCCGCCCTGCCTCTGCTGCGGTCATGCGCATCCCGTGTTTCGGTCCACAAACCAAGCGGGAATGGAATTAGGCCATGAAATCGGCGACCCTCCCCGCCTTGGCAGACCGGTCCTCGAGGAACTTCCTCATGACCATCTTGAGTTTGGGCCGATGAGTGTCTGCCCCGACCACTGGCAGGCTGATCTCCGGAAGATTGTTCGCACGCGCCAGTTCGAGGATCTTGGTCTTGAAAAACGGCAGCGAACTTTCGCTGCCGCTCTTATGGTGTAGCGCCTCGAAGCCGATCATGAAGCCCTCGCCGCGCGAAGCACCGAGCACGCCGATCGGTGTGTCGATGTACTTGGGAAGCCAAGCAGCGAGATTTGCGCGATGGCTTCCCGACGCCGCTGACCTTGCGCGTTCATCGCTCCCTGTCGTGGCTGCGACGCGCAGAGGTGGTGCCCTTGGCCAATTTCATCGCGCTTGCCCGCCCTGCTCTCCGTCAGCGAAAGTCCTGCGTCAATTGCCAGCAGCCGCTTCGCCAGGCGAACAGGTAGGCGGACGGCTTTCCGATGTGGCGCTCCACGGTCCAGCCGTCGCCTTCGTCGTCGTCACGCAGGATGGCGGGCTGATAGGTGAACTTGAAGCTGCCGTCGGGCAGGTCCTCGAACTTCACGTCCAGAGCCGTGTAGGGCTTGTTCGGGTCAGCCTGCCAGCGCGCGACGGAGGCGGTGTCGGCGAATTGCCAATCCACGTGCGAGACGTTGAAGGACTGGTAGGCACCGGCCGGAAGGCTGCGGCCGGTTGCCTTCGCAGGCTGGCCGTATCCGCGCTGCTCGACCTGCGGCGCGGTGTACTTGGCGCGTACCGCCGGCGAGGCGATGAACGCGTCGAGGAACTGGTTGAATTCCTTTTGCGAACACCCGCTTTTCGCCTCGGCCATGGACTGGGCGATATCCTCCTGCGTTTCGGCAGAGGATGCCTGGGCACCGCCGAGCAGCGCGATGGCGAGCGCCCCGCATGCCAGAGCGGAACATCGCCGGAAGTGGTCAGGTTTTGTCACGATAGATCCCCATCTTTTCAAAGAAAATTCTTCGTCGCTCAGGACTTGCCCAAGGCGCGCCGGGCCTTGTCCGCAGCGATATAGTTTCCGACCAGCTCCGCAAAGGCATCGACCTTCATGCCGCGCACCCCATAGCCGCCGATGCGCAGTTCCCGCTTCTTGCGAAGGACCTTGGTGAACCTGCCTGCGCCGGTAACGCGCGGAAGCACGGCATTTTCGGAGAGCACGAGGTCGAGCCCGAAGCGATTGCCGTAGGTCACGGTCCATTCCTCGATCTCGCTCCAGGCAACGGCCTCGCTCAGTCGCGGCGTTGCCAGACGATCCGGATGCAGGACGAGGTACGGCACCTTGCTGCTGCGCTTCACCAACATGCCGGCAATGAGCGTGGCAGCAGCGCCGATCAGGCAGGAGCCCGTCAGGATCACGGCGGGCGATCCCGCCAGGCCCAGCGGCATCTGGAAGATCCAGGCCGCTATTCCGGCCGCAGTCAGCACCACGGTCGCGGTGAACTGGAAGCCCACCATGAGCCGGGTATCATTGTGCAAGGTCACCGCCTCGCCGGAAACGGCGGCGGCAGTTTCCTCCAGGAAGGCGCGGTGCTCACCATGCGCGGTGTGCGCCTGCGCGACGAAGTCCGCGCTCAATTCCCGGCAGAGACCCGGCCAGTCCGCAACCAGCCGCTCGCCCGCGCAAGGGGAGGCGCCCTGCGGCGGACGCAGCGCTTCTTCCAGCAAAGCTTCGTCAACGGCGACGTCCAGCCGCCGGATGCGCTCCGAGGTAGGGGGATGGCTGTCGGTCGGGTGAGAGGTGGAATCGGCGAGATGGTCGCGCACTTCCGGCCAGCCCCGCTGCTCCACTTGCGCGACCATGGCGCCGACCAGGTCGGCTTCCGCCTGGTCCGGGTTCTCGAACGCTTGCGAAAGCACCGCCCCCACCGGCGGCGCGACGATGGTGGTCCGCACGAGCGCCGAAGCGGCGTGGCGACGTCCTTCGGTGCCAGCTCCAAGCCGGTCGGCCTCGAACTCGCGCAGCCTGCTCCAGTGCTGCACGCCGTGGTCGAAGCGCTGCATCGCGTGAACCGCGTAGAGCAGCGGACCGCGCAGCAGGATCACGTTGCCGGCCTCCGCCGCGATGGCGGCAAGCGTGCGCTGCATGCCTGCGTAGAGCGGCGCGAAAAGCTGGCTGTAGCGCGTATCGTCGCCGGTGAAGTGGCTGAGTTCATGCCCCACGATCGCCGCAGTCTCACCCTCATTCAGGAAGGCGAGGTAGGGTGCGGGCAGATAGAGCGTCCGGCCGGAGATCTGGCTTTCCCCCGGCGACAGGCGCAGGGCCTGCTCGGTGACGAAGAACCCGCCCTCCATGCCGACGATCACCGCATCGGGCGAGACGGCCTGCTGGCGATCGGCTATTTCACGCACGAAGCGCCACAGGGCCGGGGCGTCCCGGTCGGTCAGAAGGCGGCCATGCACCGTGCCTTCCTCCGGCGTATAGAGCGCGCCGATCTTCATCAGCGAACGCACGGCCGACCAAGCCACCATGACCGCGCCGCCGCCAAGGACCACGGCCGCGATCGTCAGCTTGATGTCCCCCTTCGTGAGGTGCACCGACGATACCAGATCGATGGCCTCAAAGGCGGCACTGGCCGCGATCGCCAGGGCAAGCCCGACGACCATCGTTCCCAGGATGACCGGCAGGGCGCGCTGGAGCGCCGCAAAGCTGGCAACCAGCGTGTCGCGCGAGGCTCTCGCCCGCCGCGCCGCGATCTCGGCGAAAGCCAGGCCGCCCACGCCGCCCGCGAGAGCGAGCAGGCCGCCCGCAATGGCCGCAAGCGCCAGAGAGGGCTGCAACCGGGCCAGGAACAGGCCCCGCTGCGCCGCCGGTTGCATCTCCTCCAGCATGTTCGCAGCCAGTCCGGGCGCGTAGCGGACCTCGTCCCCCAGATCCACCGACGCATATTTGTCGCTTGCCGCCAATGCGCGCAGTTCGGCGACCTTCTGCGGCAGTTCCTCCGACATCCCCTCGAAATAAGCAACGGCCTCGCCTGCCCGAGAATGCTCCCACAACCCAACGGCAAGAAGTAGTATCGGAGCAACTATTAAGGCAGCCAGCAATTCAAACCTTTGCCGACCATGCACCATCTTATATACCTCAAAATCAGAATCTTAAGCGGACTGCGCCTAGAAGGATCGAACCTTTTGACAAGGAGTGCATACGCCGAAGCGTTACCTGCAAGCGATTAGGCGTCCGCAAGAATTCTGCTCACATCGCGTGAAACCGTCCTTTCGAGCAGGATCGAAGATGATAAGGTTCATGACGGTTGACCATGGACTGCATCCGCCCCCTGAACGGTAGCGTGCGCGAGGCGCCCTTCACTGCGGATGGCCGTCGAGGCAAGTGGAGAGGTGTTCCGCGATCGGCTTCCATTTCGCAGCCTGTGCTTTCGGGTACGTAAGGCGGAAACTGGCAAAGCGGACCTTGTCGTAACTTGCCCGCTGGTAGAAAATCCTGTCGCCCATCGTGCCCGAGAGCACAAGCCAGTCGGCGCGCGCGACCTTGTAGCTGACCTTGCCGCCATCCTTCTCGATGTATTTCGTCTGGTTCGCCAGCGCCTGCGCCGGGGTGAGGTCCTGCGTGTTATAGGATCCCCAAACGCGCAATTCCGTGCCGTCCTTCGCCAGCAGGATGCGGCCGTCGCCGTCGTCCGATTCAGGCTGCGGCGTCATCAGGTCGGCCGGGAAGCACATCGTGAATTCGAACTTGGCATTACCCGTGGTCTCCCAGCGATGCTCCTGAGCGGCAGCCGGCACCGCCAGCGCCGAAAGCATGGCGCCGGAGACGGCGAAGACAGCAGAAATTCTACCCATGTCACTTCCCCTTCTGATCCTGTTGGTCGGCATCGTGCCGCTATCGACGGCGTGCGTCCGATGAAATCTCGTCGAGCGGCGGCTGCATTACCGCGAGGCGCCCTGCGGCGCCCGATGGGTGGAGCCAGCCGCCTGTACCGCTGACACCCGTGCCGTAGGAGGCGGCGCGGTCGCTGTCGCAATAGCTGCTCGTCATCGGCCCGCCTTTCAATCCCAGCAGACCGCAGGCTATGCAGAAATTAATCAATGTGCAATTGAAAAATGTACGGTGATTATTTTCCCGGATCAGGTTGACGCGGTGAAATTGAACGGTGATCATGAAGGCCGAACGAAAGGCTCAGCCATGCCCGCGAAGTCAGCCCAAGTCCTGGTCCGCAGAACCGCCCTCGCCGCAGCGGGATTGATCTTCCTGACCGCGACCCAGGCCCATGCAAGCGGCCGCCTTCCGCCGGTTCCGATACCGCCGCAGGCATTTCCTGATTTCAGCGCCTGCCGCGCCTTCCTCGACGACAGCTACCGGCAGGATATATCCAAAGCCGAACCAGTTCCGGTGGCGATCGAGGGCGGCAGTACCCGCCAGACCCTGATCGAAAGCGACGGCCCGATCACACTCGATCCGTCACATGCACGCTATGAGGTTACGGAAGGATGGCAGGTTCGCCATCCCGCTCCGGAGAAGGGCTATGCCGAAATCTCCTATTCCTACCGGACAACGAAAAGGGCGTGCGCGGGCGGCGCGCTGACCGGTACCTACGAACAGGGCTACCATTCCCCCAGCTACGAAAATCTGCCGTGAACAAGACAGCCGGGCCGCCGGTATTCCGCCTGCGGCATCCATCCTGACCGGCGGCCGCGCGTTTGAAGAGGAGAGCTTCGATGGCCGACCGACGAAACTGGGCCGCGACAGCCCTGCTGATGCTCTGCTTGATACCGGCAAATCCGAGCATCGCCGCGCCCCATGCTGGCGCGGGACCTGTCAAAGTCCCGCACGGCACCACGCGCTGCAAGGTCGGAGCCTGGGTTTCATTCCGTGCCGAAGCGCCGATTCCGGTCCGCGCCGGGCCGAAAGCCGCTGCCAAACTCCTCGGCGAATTGCCGATCGCGCCGGAAACGGAAGGCGACTCTTCGGCCATCGAATTCGATATAATCGAGGCCCGCCCCGGTTGGCTGAAGATCGACCATGCAACCGACCCGGTCGAACTGAACGAAGAGGGCGAGGCGGTTCCGCCACGCCCGCTGCCCGCCGGGGAGGGCTGGATTCCAGACGATGCCGCGCAGATCGGTATCCAGTCCGCTCTGGGCTACGCTAATCCTGACGCCGCCAGCCCGCTGCTTCTCGACATCGGCGACGACTGGGTAACCGACATGGGCTGGACCGGCGCCATTCGCGGCTGCTCGGGCGACTGGCTGCTGGTCGACTACCAGATCGAGCGCGCGCGAACGCCGACCGGCACGCTTGTCGATCTTCCCGAAGCGGAGAGGCCGAGGGGAACCGCATGGTTCCGCGGTATCTGCGTCAATCAGAAGACCACCTGCGACATGGCGTCCGTAGACCGGAGGCTATGAGCGCTGACGCTCCATGCCTACCGTATCCGCACTTGAGACAGCGCGACGATCCTGCGCCCCAGCAGCACCGCAATCCCGCCCAGCAGGCCCCCGGCCACGATATGGGCGGTGAAATCCATCGCCGAGAGTTCGACCGGGTGACAGAACGCCAGCAGGCCAAACGAAAGGAATGCGCTCCCCATACCGGCCAGGGTAAGCGACCGGACCGGTTTCAGCGAACGCGTGCGCCTGAGGGCAAGGATGCCGACAAGAACCATGGGAAGCCCCGCCGTTACGACGAACGTGAAGCAATAGCTGCCCTCACCCAGCGCACCGCGTGGATCGCCGGAAATGGAAATGCTGAACAAGGCCAGCGCAAGCCAGACCGCCACGCCCCCGGCGATCCAGCCTTTCGCCCGGACCCTGCCGCCGGGAATGCCGACCGACAACGCCGCGATGAAGGCGGCGACACCGAGCGTGAGTGAAACCACGATATTGGCGGCAGCGACAATCGCTAGCGGGTCTGCCCAGTCCGTGCCGGCGCGGTTCACCAGATTGGTCGCAAGGTAGCCCAGCCCGAGCGCGAGCGGCGCCCAGAATAGCGCCCTCACCCATGGCGGCGACACGCGCCGGACCGGTCCGGCCTCGGCACTGAGAGCATCGATGAGCGTTGCATGATCAGCCATGTGTCTGCTTTCCATGTTCGCGCAGCTTCAGGATCGCGCGGTGCAGCAGGGACTTCACCGCCGATACCGAAAGCCGGCTTTCCTGCGCCGCCGCATCGAGCGACATTTCCCGCAGCTTCACCATTTCCACCATCTCGCGTTGCCTCTCGGGCAGGACGCCCAGCATTCCGGCGAGGTCTTTCTCGACGTCCAGGCTGTCGAAAGCGGCAGAGGCGCGGACATCGACCGCCTCGCCGAGTGCGGCCTCGTCACTCACCTCCCGCCTGCGGGAACGGCCCTGCCGCCGCAAGGCGTCGATCGCGCGGGCCGATGCGATCGCGGATATCCACGGCAACAGCGGCAGCCCGGGATCGTAGGTATGCCGGAGCCGGTGCACGGTGATCAGCACGTCCTGCACGACATCCTCGACCAGGGTCTCGTCGAAGACCCGGCGGCGCACGCGAATGCGGATCGAGGGAACCACGGCACGCAGCACCAGCCGGTAGGCGCGCTGGTCGCCATCCTGCGCCCGCCGCATGAGGGCGGGCCAATCGTCTTCGAGGGGCAGGTCGTCCGGCACGCGCTGGCTACGAGGCTCCTGCCACGGGCAATCGCGGTTCCATCATCGCCTTCATCCCTTCCTGCCCGAAGCGGTCTCGAGCGCCTGCACGGCCGTCTTGGTATCGAGGACCTGCGGCAATATCACCGGATCGCCCCCGCCCGCCGGATAGACGAGGTAGAGCGGCAGGCCCGATCGCCCAAGGTCCATCATAGCCTGCTCGATCCGCGCGTCATAGTTCGTCGAGTCCGCCACCATGTAGGTCGTTCCGGTGCGCGCGACAGCGGTCTTGAACGCGGCGGTGGATAGGACGGCCTTCTCGTTCACCTTGCAGGTCAGGCACCACTCCGCCGAGAAATCCACGAAGACGGGATGTCCGGCGGCACGTTCGTCGGCGACCCGCTCGGGCGACCAGGGCACTGGCCGGATTTCCGCCGAGGCCGGCGATGCCTGCGCGGCGTCAGGCCCAGCCATCGCCAGAAAACCGTTACCGGGCCAGAGGCCGAGCACGATGACGAGAACACCGGAAGCCGCCACGACATGGAGCGCGCCCGAAGGCCGTCCTGCCATGCGCTGCCGCTGCGCCATGCCGAAGATCCAGCCGGCAAAGGCCAGGATCAGCGCGCAGCCGAGCATCACCGCAAGGCCGGCACTCCCCGTCTGCTGTGCGAGAACCCAGAGCAGCCAGGCCGCAGCGGCCAGCATCGGGAACGCCAGCGCATGCTTGAGCGTCGTCATCCAGGCCCCCGGACGCGGCAGGCGCCTGGCCAATGCCGGGCTGAAGGAAAGCAGCGTGAAGGGCGCTGCCACCCCTGCGCCGAGCGCCGCGAAGATGGCAAGAGCGGCCAGCGGCGGCTGCACCAGCGCATAACCGATCGCGCCCGCCATGAACGGACCGGCGCAGGGAGTCGCGACAACCACGGCGAGCGCGCCCGTCAGGGCTGCGCCCAGCAGCCCTTCCCTGCCGTCCAGCTTCTGGCCCACGCGCTGGAGACCAAGGCCGAACTCGAAGACACCGAACAGGTTCAGCGCCGAACCCAGCAGCACGAGCACGAGCACGGCCACCACGAGCGGGGACTGAAGCTGGAAGCCCCAGCCCACCGCCTGCCCCCCGGCCCGCAAGGCGATCAGCGTCCCTGCCAGCGCCAGCATCGCCAGCAAGGTGCCCGCGAAGAAGGCTGCCCCTTCCCGGCGCATGCGACCGGGATCGCCGCCCTGCCGCGCAAGCCCGAAGGCCTTCAGCGAAATGATCGGGAAAACGCACGGCATGAGATTGAGGATCACGCCGCCGAGGAAGGCGGAAAGGATGGCGACAAGCATGGCGGGGCCTCGCAGACGGCAGGGAGCAGGCGATGAAAGGAAGCGGCGGCCGGATCAGCCGTGCTTTGCCTTCCAGGCGCGGACGGCCGCCATGGTCTTCTGGATATGGGCCTGCGGATTGCTGTCGGTATAGCTCAGGAGAATCGTGCCGTTCGGCGCGATGACAAAGGAAGTGCGGTCGGAAATCGCCTGCTTCGTGCCCTTCATCACGGCATCGAACCTGGCAGCGACCTTGGCGCCCGGGTCGGCGGCGACCGCGAACTTGTCCCGGCATTCCGACTTCGAGAACTCGGCGACCCGCTCGACGTTTCCGGCGGTCACGCCGATGACGCTGGCGCCCATCTTGCTGAAACCATCGGTGGCTTCGGCGAAGAGATGCGCCTCTACGGTGCATCCGGACGTGAAGGCAGCCGGGAAGAAGTAGAGGACGACCGGGCCCTTCTTCAGCGTCTTGGCGAGCGACAGGTCGAACGGCTTCCCGCCCCGCGCGGCATGCAAGGTGAAGTCGGGAGCCTTGGCGCCTTGCGGAAGGGCTGCGAAGCTCGGTGTCGGCGCCGCTGCCATCAGCATTCCGAGGGCGAGCGAAAGGACTGCGTTCTTCGGGTTCTTCATCTGCATGCTCCGATGCGTTGGTGATCGAGGGCACGCCGTCAGGCCGCCTCGTACCCCTGTTCGCTGGAGCGCCGCAGAAAGTTGCGGCCCCGCAGTTCCGATCGCAGAAATTTTTTCCGGCCTGCTGATTCCCCTTCGAACGGAGATTCAAGCCGGGATGTCAATCGATCGGGGTGCATCTGCGGCAAACCCCGATCCTCGGCCCTGAAGCATGCTTCTCAGGAAGGAGAACCGACTTTAAAGTCGGGCTATTTTCCGCAGCGAACAGCCGTTTCGCGCCCGTTGCGGCCTTGCAGTTCCATCGTCCGGCCGTCCGGCGAAATCCCGATCTCCGCGAAATCGCGGCGGCCGTTCGGCAGGGTGTGGATCACCAGAACCTTCTCCGCTTTGCGATAACGGCGCGCGGGCAGAACCAGTTGGCGGCCGGATTGCAGCATCTCCAGCGTGAACGAGGAAGGCAGCGGGACGAAGGTCTTCACGACAGCCATACGCATGCGCCCCAGCATCTCCGTATCTGTGATTCTCAGGATGCCGTCGGGCGGCAGCGCGTCCTCCGCTTCGGCAGGAGCCGACGCGCAGAGATCTTGCTTCCCTACCCATAGGCCGACAAGCGGCTTCGGCACGATCGGCTTGTCGAGCGGGATATAGACCCGCCTGCTACCGAGCGGGCCGGTGATGAGGGCGCCGTTACCCTCGATCCGGATGCCCTGTATGGCATTTGGATCGCGGGGAGCGGGGGGCTGCGGCTTTAGCGGCGCCGCCGAGGGCACGATCACCGTCATCGGCTCGGACGCCGCGGCAAGAGCATGGCATGCAAAGGCCAGGGCTGCGGCAATGACGGCGGGGCTCCGCCGCTGCATCATGGTGCTTCATCCGCGACCGGGAAATAGGCGCCCGAGAGCGATCCGTTCAATCCGCAGTATTCCGGCGGCATCGGGCTCTCCGTAACTGTCAGCAACGGTCCCTCACGCGTCAGCGTGATACTGGCCGTGTCCGGGTCGTCGATTGCCACTTTCCAGGTGCTCTGGGCAGCCGGCTTGGCGCTGCCCTGCGCTTCGCAGACCCAGCGCCCTGTCGTTGGTTCCGCGGCGTTGGCCTCGAAAGTCAGGGTTCCCGAAGGGCTGCGCCGGATCACGATTGCACCGGCAACGTTGCGCCAGGTGCCGACGATGCCTACCGGAACCGAGGGCCGGACGGCGTTCAGGAACGCCAGACGATACCGCAAGGTGTCGGCGAGCTCCCGCACTGTCGGGGCCTCCGTGTAGGAATCGTCGCGCCCGGTAATGAACCACTGCTGATCCCGCTTGAGCTGTTCGGCGGCGGAACCTCCCAACTGTGCGAGCAGGGCCTTGTAGCGCACCGAAATCTGCTGATCGAGCGTGGCCAGCTGCGAGTTGGCGCAGATCATCTTCTCGCTGCGCGAGGACGCCTTGCGGCAGTCGAAGGACGGCGAAGCTGCTGATGCCGGAACGCCCGAGGACAGCAGTCCTGCAGCTGCACAAAACACGCTCCATCCAAGGCGAAACAGCCTGGGCAATCCCTTCCTGATCTCGACTGCCCTGCCGCCGGCAGTGCGCGGCAAGAGGGATATTCTTGGCAAGGCCGGTAAAATCCGCTGGATGCTCATGCTCTTCCTCGCGATGGACGGAGATTGATCGCTGTTCAATTACCGAATGTCAACCACGCTCAGTCAAAAAATGATCGATGTAGAATTTAATTTGAACGACGATCATTTCGCGTTAGGGCTACCCCTTCCCTACGCAAAGCCGCCGGTCAGGATGAGCATGATGATACGTTTGGCCCTCCCGCTCGCCGCGCTGTCGCTTGCCGCTATCACGTCCACGCATGCCGCGCCGGGCAGCTTTGCACAAAGTGATCGGTCCGGGAATCTGCTGGCCTATCTGACCGAAGGCGAGGACCTGCCGACCAGGCAGCCGGACGGCGGATTCGGTATTCCGGGAACCGACATCGTCTATTCCGTCCGGAAGGATGACACCGGAGTCCGCCTCCGGTTCGGCAAGCCCGGCGAACCGGAGCGCGACCTGGCGGCAGGCCTTTCGCTACGCGCCGGTGCCACGGTGCGGGCGTGGCCGATGTATGTCGCCTTCAACGCGGTGACAGCCGAGAACGGGCCGGTCTTTCTGCTCGGCGTCGTGGCAAAGGAAACCGCGGAGCGCGCCGGGGGAAGCGTGAGCGAGGAGCGACTGTACCTGTTCCGCGTGGACAATCCGGGCACCGACCGGGCGCGAGCGAGGGAGATGGTGAGCCTCCCCATCGCCGCTCAGAGGCAAATCCCCCTGTGTCCTTCGCAAAAGGATAAGGAGGCGCGCCAGGATAATTGCCGGGGCGAACTGTCCTACGAAGCCGTCCTGCGTCTCGATACCGAGCGCCACGATGCCTGGCCCGAACTTGTCTACGAAAGCCGGGCAAGTGCCCGCCCGGGCCTGCTGATGGCGGAAAAGAGCCTGCCGGATGGGCCGCTCGATGCCGCGCAGACGGTCAGGCAGCCCGACACCCTGTGCAGCGTCCAGCGCGCGATACGCTACGATCCGTTGACCGGACGCTATGAAATGCAGCCGGCGACGCGCCGTCTCGCCGTGCCGGCCGATTGCAGCGGCTATTTCCTGCCGCCCGCTCATCCCCTGCAAAGCCTATGCAGTTCGGTTTCCGCGCGCGTCCTCGTCGGCCAGACCCGGATAAACGACGGTGCCGCCCGGCAGTTCAGCGGTGCCCGGATCATCCGACAGATCAAGCCGGGCGACACGACCTCGCAGGACCAGCAGGCCGATCGTCTGACGATTGAAACGGATCCCGCATCGGGCCGGATCGTCAAGGCCTACTGCGGCTGACGGTATTTTCTTTAACGGGATAACGAACTGTTCTGGGCGAAGCACGCGCTCGCTTCGCACCTCCATCGAGGCATTGCCGCCATCCGCACCTACGGAAACCCGCTTCCTTTGGTGGCGGCCGGGCAGAACCGCTCCGTCTCGCCCTCGAGGCGATAGAAGGCGACATAGCCGCCGGTACGACGTCGATCATTCTCCGGATAGCCGGCGTCTATAGCTCTCACCGGACGGCCGATGCGCGGGGATGCCGCCGAAATCCTTGCATCTGCCCGGATAGTCGCCATCGCGCGGGTCGCGGGCGGGCGTCCGTAAGCAAAAGCCAACGATAAAGTCGCTGCACATCAGCCAGCACATTCGGCGTCCCGATCAGATGTGACACTTAGGCAGTTCCACATTCTCGCCCGCTTCCAGCTTCGCCACTTACGCGCCGGCTTCCTCGAATAACCGCCCTGACGGGATTTGTCGTCGGCGGATCTCATTAAATGGCGTGACCACCACTCTTCCCATGACATGTTGCATCATTTGATCTCAGCCAACCGCATGTCCCGTACGCCGTGTTTGGTCACAGCAAAATTTCGGCATGTTTCTTAATTATCAACGTTTTCCATTCTACATAGAGGTTAACACCCCATTCGGCACGTCGATACGAACGCCTGTGGTCGTGAACCAGAGGCGCCTTCCCGTCTCGCCCGGCGCCTTTCCGGCATCGGGGTGATTCCCTACATGATGACAGGACAGAATATCGATGTTGAAGCGCCTCACGGCCGGCGGGACGATCCTGATGATCGCGCTGGAAATCCCGTCGCCTTCTTATGCCCAGACCGCGTCGCAGATCACCCCGCCCAGCTTCGCACCGCCACCTCCGCAAGTCGATGCACCCATCGTCATTCCCCAGGGGCTCGGCGCGCAGGCGCCTGCAGGGGCCGAGGCGATCGAACTCCATCTCGGCGATGTCATCGTGGAAGGCGCGGCAGTCGATCCCCGCGCGCTGGGTACGCTTCGCGAGACGCTCGTCGGGCACCCGATCAAGCTGACCGACGTATTTGCCGCCGCACGCGCACTGGAGGCGGACTTCGCCCGCCACGGCCATCTGCTGACGCGTGTCACCGTACCAGCGCAGAGCCTTGATAAAGGCGCAACGCTCAAGCTGGTGGTGGTGCAGGGCTTCATCGAGCGGGTCGACGTGACCGGCCTGCCCCGACAGGTGCAGCGGCGCGTCGCGGCAACCTTGGCTTCGCTCCAGGGCAGCACCGACATGAGCCAGGCGGATCTCGAGCGCCGCCTGCTGCTCGCGGCGGACGTACCCGGCGTGGCGCTGCGCTCCACGCTCGCCGCGGGCGAAAAGCCGGGCGGCACCGTGCTGGTGGTGGAAGGCAGCTACCGGCCGATCGGCGTCCTGCTGTCGGTGGACAACAGCCTGCCGAGCGCGCTCGACGGCGAGAACTACGCCATCGGCATAACCCTCAACGGCGTGCTGGGCGCGGGCGAGACGGTCTATTTGCGCGCCGCCGGTATTCCCAACGTCACCCACGACAACAGCTTCCTCGATCCCGCGCCGCGCAACCGGATGCTGGCAGCCGGCGCCATCGTTCCGATCGGCCATGACGGGCTGCGCCTTAACCTCGAGGGCACCGATGCCCGCACCGCCCCGCGCCATGCCAATACCGCACCCGGCTTCGGCACGCATTTCAAGCGCCTTTCGACGCGCGTCAGCTATCCCTTCATCCGCAGCCGCGCCATCAACGTGGTCGGCGAAGTGTCCTTCGACGTGCAGGACGAGAAAGTCCGGATCATCGCCCCGCTGACGCTGCCGATCTCGCTCGACCGCCTGCGCGTCCTGCGCAGTGCAGTGGACGGCCGCGCGGCCCTGCCGGGCAACGGCTCGGTCCGCCTGCGCGCGGAAATCTCGGCGGGTATCGATGCGCTGGGTGCCCGCTCGGCGGCGGATGCCACCCCGCTCCAGCCGCTGTCGCGCGCGGGGACGGATGCGGACTTCCAGAAGCTGACCGTCGATGCCGGGATAGAACAACCGCTAGCCCGCCATCTCGCGCTTTCCGCGAGCGGCCATGCCCAGACCTCGTTCGGGCAAGTCATGGCCAATGCCGAGCAGATCGGCATCGCCAGCGCCGACGGCCTTTCCCCGCTCTATTCCGGCACCTTGCAAGGCGATAGCGGCTATATCGTGCGCGGCGAGATCCAGACGCCGTTCGATCTGCGCACGAGCGGGTTGTTCGCACGCCTCGCTCCCTACGGCTTCGCCGCCCATGGCCAGGTCCATCTGGAGCAGCCGACGGTGGTCGAGCGCCGCAATACCGGCGCCACCGCCTACGGTGTCGGCCTGAGGCTGAACGGCCAGGCCGCCGGCAGCAGCGCGGGCCTCTCCGCTTCGCTCGAATACGGCCGCGCCAAAATCGAAGGAATCCGCCGCGAAACCGACCGCGTCTCCTTCAGCATCCTGACCCAGTTCTGAGGACACCGGAACCATGACACGCACTTTCGCGCTCGCCCTGCTTGCATCCACCGCCCTGCTGCCGGTCGCGGCGCATGCCCAGCAGCTTCCGAGCGGCGGCCAGGTCGCCGCCGGTAGCGCCACGATCGGTTCCGCCTCGGGCGGCGCCATGACCATCACCCAGGGCAGCGACCGCGCCGTCATCAACTGGCACGACTTCTCGGTCGGCACGGGCGGGAAGGTCGACATTCTACAGCCCAATGCCGGTTCGGCCCTGCTCAACCGCGTCACGGGCACCGCCACTTCGACGATCGCCGGCCAGATCAACGCGAACGGGCAGGTCTTCCTCGTCAATCCCAACGGCATCCTCATCACCCCCACCGGCTCGGTGAAGGCGGCAGGCTTCGTCGCCTCGACGCTCGACCTTGGCGACAGTGCGTTCATGAACGGCGAGATCACCGTTTCCGGCCGCGGCGGATCGGTCGTAAACCAGGGGATCATCTCGATCGTCAAGGGCGGATTCGCCGCGCTGATCGGCGGCAAAGTGGACAACAGCGGCCTGATCCTCGCGCCGCTGGGCAAAGTGGCGCTGGACGCGGGCACCCGCGCGACGCTGGACCTTGAAGGCGACGGCTTCCTCCAGGTCGCCCTGCCCGCAAGCGACAGCGGTGTCGCCATGTCCGGGCGGATCGTCGCCGACGGCGGCGCGGTGGTCATCAGCGCAGCCCAGGCCGTCGATGCCGCGCGCTCCACGGTCAACCTCTCGGGCGTGATCGAGGCCAAGGGCTTCGAGAGCAAGGGCGGCACGGTGGTGCTGACCGGCGACGCGATCCAGCTTACCGGCGCCAGCATCGACGTGTCGGGCACGAGCGGCGGCACCGTTCTCATCGGAGGCGAGAAGCAGGGCAAGGGCACGCTCGCCCATGCCCAGACGCTGACCGTCGATGCGACCAGCACCATCAAGGCTGATGCGACCGGCGCCGGAAACGGCGGCGAGATCGTGCTGTGGTCGGACCAGAGCACCGACTTCGCAGGCACGATTTCCGCACGCGGCGCAGGCACCGGAACCGGCGGCAATGCCGAGGTCTCCTCGGCGGGGCTGCTGAACTACGCCGGTCTAGCGGACCTGCGCGGCAGCCGTTTCGGCACCCTGCTGCTCGATCCCTACAACTTCGTCATTTCGAACGAGGCTGGGAATGCCACAACCGCGACGCACCTGCAGAACCAGCTGGACCTCGGCGATATTTGGATATCTTCGAGCGGCGACATCACCATCGGCTCGCCGCTGACCTGGAACTCAGGCAGCACACTCTCGCTCGAAGCGGCGAACGCCATCGCCATCAATGCCCCTGTCACCATAGGCAGTTCCGGCGGCCTCGAGCTCACCGCCGGTTCGTCCACGGTGGGCGGATTCAGCCTGCTGAACCTGACCTTCGGTAACGGCGCAGGCGTCAGCTACACGGCCGCTCCCAACAGCGGACAGAGCCTGTCGATCAACGGCAATCCCTACACCCTCCTCTACTCGATGAGCGATCTGGCCGGGTTGAACAACGCAACCGGCTACTACGCGCTAGCCACGAGCCTGACGGCTTCCAGCACCTACACTACGGCGCTTATTCCAAACTTTGGCGGCACACTGGAAGGACTGGGTAACACCATTTCCAACTTGCGGATTGCCGGTGCGAATTCGAATGCTGGCCTGATCGGCGCAATCCTCCAGACCGGCACCGTCCGCGACATCGGCCTGACCGGACTGTCGCTGAATGCCTCGGGCGGATATGCTGGCGGGCTCGCTTCCTTCAATTCGGGTGTCGTCACCAACGCCTTCGTCAACGGCTCCATCAACATCGGTGCCAACAACGCCGGCGGCCTGGTGGGTTACAACAACGCCGGCCTCGTCACGAACGTCTATTCAGCGGGTTCCGTAAAGGCCAACGGCAATGTCGGCGGCATTGTGGGCTGGGCACAGGGTGGTCTTGTCAGCAACGCCTATTCCACCGCTGCCTTGACCGGCAACAGCGCGGTCGGCGGCATCGTCGGCACCAATAACGGCAGCATCGTAAGTACTTACGCGACGGGAACGATCAACGGTACTTCCGGCATCGGCGGCGGTCTGGTCGGCAGCAATGGCGGTACCGTCCAGTCGAGCTACTGGGACATCGGCACCACCGGCCGGTCCACCAGCCCCGGCGGCGGCACGGGCCTCACCACCGCGCAGCTCCAGTCGGGCGGCGCCTCTGGCCTCGGTTCCGCCTTCGCGGGCGGCGCGAACGGTCTCTATCCCTATCTCGCCAGCTTCTTCCCAAGCGGCGTGCAGGTGATTTCCGGCACCGCCTATACGAACAGCGGTGCGGGCGCCGCCAATGCCATCGTCAACCTCTACAGCGGCGGCTCGCTGCTGGCGGGCGGCACGCTCTCGACCGCGACAAACGGCTATTACTACACGATCCTGCCCGTCGGCACGCTCGTCGACGGCAGCAGCATCGGCCAGACCCTGACGCTCAGCGGCGCCTCTGCAATCAACGGTGTCGATTACCGGGACGGCCTCGCGCTTGACGGCCAGGGCAATCTCGGCAGCCTCTCGATCCGCTCCGGTCTGGTGAACCTGACCACCAGCCGGACCCTGATCTCCGATCTGGTGGCAGGGGTGCAAGCCACCATGGGCCCCCTTGCCTCGCTCGATCCGGACATGTCCACGACGATCAACGCGACGGGGCGTTTCGCCTTCGACGTCGGCTTCGCCGGCCCCTCCGGCACGAACGATCTCACGGTGAACACGGGCGGGGATCTCGAACTCCAGGCCAACACCAGCCTGACCGGCCGCAACATCACGCTGAACGCAGGCGGCAACTTCATCAATCTCGCCGGAGCCTCGGCCCTGAACGCCAGCAGCCGCTGGCTGGTTTACCTGCCCGATGCGCTGGACAATACGTACGGCGGTCTCGACAGCCAGAACACCGCGATCTGGGCGACAGAACGCGGCGCCAACGTTTCGGCGAGCGGCAATCGCTACGTCTTTGCCGAAATCGCAGGCACTCTGGTGTTCACGCCCGCCAGCACGACCAAGATCTATGGCGATACCTTCGCGAACTTCAACGGCACCGTAAGTGGCCTGCGCCAGGGCGTCAGCGGCGCCTATCAGGGCGATGGAGGAATCAACTGGACCGGCAGTCCGGTGTTCAACAGCAGCGGTCTGGCCGCTACCGCCGGTGTCGGTACTTATGCGATCACCCTCTCGGGCCTGACCGGGATCAACGGCTATAGCGTGGATACCTCGGCCACCGGCACGCTCAGCGTTCTGGCCCGTCTCCTCACGATTGCCGTCGATCCGCTTTCGCGCCTTTACGGCAATGCCAACCCGACCCTCACCTATACCGTCGGCGGGCTGGTCAACGGCGACACCCTGAGCGGCGCACTCGCCACCAGCGCGACAACCGCCAGCAATGTCGGCAGCTATGCCATCTCGCAGGGTTCGCTGTCCGCAGGATCGAACTACGTCCTGGCCTTCAGCGGTGCCGACCTCACCGTCACCCCGCGCAGCCTTACCGTCACCGTAGATGCGCTCTCGCGTCTCTACGGCAATGCCAATCCGGCGCTGACCTATACGCTCGGCGGCGACGGCCTCGCGGGCAGCGATACCCTCAGCGGCGCACTCGCCACCGCTGCAGGCGCCACCAG
>PJTY01000555.1_pt1 | contig 18254 bp, 16 predicted proteins | sample 1512121 | NCBI WGS metagenome assembly PJTY01 (sample SAMN08177680, study PRJNA422409) | Soil metagenome, whole genome shotgun sequencing project. | isolation source: Soil enriched (2) on filter paper: alkali lignin treatment | place: USA: Madison | collected 2015-01-15 | reverse complement strand
GCTCCATAGGTGTGTGGTAACTCCATGGAATGCTGAAGATGGGCAGCTGGTGCCGGGGCATGCCCCGGCACCAGCTCAGCGCGTCCGACACGTTCGAATTTCCAGACCTCTGGTTACACAACCTACGCGGGCAGCGGCTAGACGTCTTTCGTACCCGGCCAAGCACTCTGGACAGTTGGTTGCCGTGGCTGAACGAGCGATGGGAGGCCGGATCCCGCAACGCCTTGGCGCTCTGGCGTGAGATGCGCACAGAAGGCTTCGTTGGACAGCGAGGGATCGTCGCTCAGTGGGCCCAACGCCGCCGCCTCGCCGAACAGGCCGGACAAAGCGGCCTTATGCGCACGCCGTCGGCGCGGGTTCTGGCTCGCTTAATGACCTCAGCGCAGGATGGATTGGGAAAATCCGAAGCCATCATCCTCGCCGTAATCGAGAACAACGTTCCTGAGTTGGTGGCAGCACGCAAGGCGATTGGCGACTTCCAATCGATGATCAGATCAAAGTCAGCCGCCAAACTTGATGAATGGATCGAACTGACCAGAGGCAGCCTCGTTGCGTCGTTCGTCAACGGTGTGGAGAAAGACCTGATTGCAGTCCGCAACGCGATTATCTCGCCATGGTCGAACGGGCAGACCGAGGGGCAAATCACTCGCCTCAAGCTGATAAAACGACAGATGTACGGGCGAGCGAAACTGGACCTGCTGCGCGCTCGCGTAGTCGGTGCGTGACCATCGCCAGCAGCAAAAGTGAGTCAGAGCCAATTCTCAATGGAAACCCCGGGTCACATCTCAGTGGCAATCAACACTCACCTATCTTGGCGAGAAAGCGCGGCCCGTTCTGCCGGCGATCCGGCGGGCGGCACAAGAAGATCATCGTCACATGCGCAGTGCAGCCGCCTATCTGATCGAATTGCTCGAAGGGACTTACCAGCCACATCGACCGATCAGGAAAGAGGCTGGTTACATCTTTGCCAGCCCGGAACGCGAAGGCGTTCCGGGGGCAGCGCATCTTTACGACTGAAGGAGAAGGCATTCCAACAACGATCGGGGAAGAATGTGCTCACCTCGGCTTCCTGCGCAATCGTCGAGTTTTTCTGGTGTAAAATAAGCGGCGGTTGGCGTTGGGGGTGCGGAGTGCCCTAAAGTTGGGCTGTTTGCCGCCTCGCGAACTGGTCGTCGCTCCACACGATTCCTCATTGCCGGTTGCATATTCAGAATCATATTTCTAATCTTATCTCGGAAGAATATTCGCCAGGGAGAATGCTGTGAAAGATGTGCTGTGTCGGTTGACCCTATCGGTAGCCGCCTGTTCGGCGATGATCTCCCACGCTGACGCACAGCAGCTCCCGGTGATCCGCGACCGGCAACTTCTGGTAGATGGCAAGCCCTACCTCGCCCTCGGCGGGGAGTTGCACAATTCGAGCGCCTCCAGCCCCGACTACATGTTGCCGGTCTGGGACAAGCTCCAGGCCATGCATGTCCAGACCGTGATCGGGACGGCGAACTGGGAGGACGTCGAACCGAAAGAGGGGCAGTTCGATTTTAGTGCGGTCGACGCGCAGATCGCGCAGGCCCGCAAGCGCGATATGCGTCTCGTTCTGATCTGGTTCGGCGCCTTCAAGAATGCCGCCTCGACTTACGCACCAAGCTGGGTGCGCAGTGATACCCGGCGCTTTCCCCGCGCCGTCGTGAAAGGTACGATGACGGAGGCCTTCACTTACAAGGGCGCAATGCCGAAGCCGGTTCTTTCGGTGTTCTCGCCCGAACTGCTGAATGCGGACCGAGCGGCTTTCGTGGCGCTGATGAAGCACTTGGCCAAAGTCGACACGGATCACCGCGTAATCATGGTACAGGTGAACAATGAGAGCGGCCTGCTTCGGGACAGCCGCGATCGCTCCTCGCTGGCCGAAGCCGCATGGAAGGCGCCTGTACCGAAGCAGCTTCTTAAGTACTTCGCCGCGCATCGTTCGGCCTTGAAACCGGAGCTGGATGCAACCTGGAGCCGTCAGGGCCGCCGATCCTCGGGGACCTGGGCTGAGGTCTTCGGCACGGACTGGCAGGCCGAAGAAGTGTTCATGGCCTGGTATTTCGCGCGCTACATGGAAACGCTCGCGGCGGCGGGTAAGCAGGAGCTGGCACTGCCCATGTACGTCAACGGCTGGCTCGGCCCCCAGGAAGGCCAGCTCATGGCGGGCCAGTACCCCAGCGGCGGCCCGGCCAAGCGGGTTCTGGACGTCTGGCGCGCAGCCGCGCCGTCGCTCGATATGCTCTCGCCCGATATCTACGCGCCCAACGTCAAGGAAGTGCTGGCGGACTACGACCATGCCGGCAACCCCCTGTTCGTGCCGGAAGCACAGTTCCGAACCGGCGATATATTCTGGGCGCTTGGACAGCACCGTGCCATCGGCTATTCCGTCTTTGGGATCGAGGACGGAAGGATCGACGGGCAACTCGCGCAAGCGTTCTCCGTACTATCCGGAATGGAGGGCGAGATTGTTCGGGCGCAGGCGGAAGGGCGTATCGCCGGCGTTCTTCTCGACGATGGCAAGCCTGCGGTTATCAAGCTTGGCGATTACACGATCACGGTTCAGGAAACGATGACTCTGCTCAAGCAGATGCTGCTTGATGTCGGATTGCAGGCACCACCTCCGCCGCCGCCACTTCCCAGCGAAACCGAAGGTCCAACCGCCCGCCCGGCCCCCGGCGACAGCCGCGCTTTCGGCCTGATCATCGACGAAGGCAACGACACTTTCCTCATCGTCGGGAAAGGGTTCACCGCAGACTTTGCCATCGGTTCGAAGCTGACGGAAGTCGACCGGGTCGAAGAAGGCCATTTCGGTGCGCAAGGCTGGCTGGCCGGGCGCGTTCTTAATGGCGACGAACGCCTTAGCGTGATCCCGACGGATCGTATTGGGACCGTTCGTATCAAGCTGATGCGCTCGGCGCCAAATTAGCGCCAAGGTCGTTGGATGCGACTGACCGGCGGGAAGACAGCACCACGCCTCCGACAGCAGCTTCTACGACTAGCGATTGAACCATCGAGCCAATGAAATGGGCGCAATCCAGCCAAGGCGCTGTAGAAATTACGAATGCCCCCTTCCCGAGCGACCGGACGTTCATCGGTACGATCAGGGACAACCGACTTTGGTCGCGACCTGTCGGTCCCCCTGCCCTGCTCCGCCGACAAAGATGGTGTATCGCGGCGGCTGCGATTTGGCGCAGATGCGGTTGCAGCCCCCTATCACAGGATGCCTTGGTCAGGGTCGAGCCTGACCTCGTGCATCGTGAGTGGACGCTGGCTCTTTCCCGTCTCTCCTTAATGAAGGGCTCGACGATGCCGAAGATGTCCAAAACGCCATCACGATCATCGAACAGACGGCTCCGGAATGACCGGTTCCGGATTAAATCGTGAAAGCCGTCACCGGTCCGGTTCCTCCGGAGCGGCCAGTCAGGCAGACAGCGCGTAACGGCTCAATTTGGTCGCGATTAGCCCATCCACCTGTCCTCAATCACATATTTTTTGTCCTCTTGATTTGTTTTCTGGCCAACCGGCAAAACATCTAAAATTTGGATTGATTGTAATCAAAACTATTAATTTGAAATATGCGTGTCCGTAGCTCACTACCATGGGAACGCCATTAAAAAATGGCAAATCAGCTCGTGTGGGAGAGACTGTGTGAAGAAGGTTTTGATATTCGCCCTGATGAGCTCTGCGGCCATGGTCGTGCAGCCGGCTAACGCCCAGCAAACCAATGTAAGTGAGGAACAGGGCAGCGATATCGTCGTGACGGCGCAGCGCCGTTCGGAGCGCCTCCAGGATGTGCCCGTCAGCGTTCAAGCCGTGACTGCCGATGCCCTCCAGGCTGCCGGCGTCAACGATCAGCGCCAACTCGCGCTCGTCGCGCCGAGCCTTCAGGTGCAGCAGGACAACAACTACGCGGTTCGCGGCGTGGGCACGCAGAGCTTTGCCAACACCATCGAATCCAGCGTCGCTACGGCTATCGACGACGTTACGCTGGGCAGCCGGGTGCTGAACGGCAACCCGTTCCTGGATCTCGCACAAGTTGAAGTCCTCAATGGACCGCAGGGGCTGCTGTTCGGCAAGAACGCCTCCGCCGGCCTCGTCAACATCACCACGAAGCGGCCGGAACTCGGCGTGTATGGCGGCAGCTTCGATGCGGAGGGTGTCTCTCGCGCACGACCGGGCTCGGACGGCAAGGGCATCGTCGCGCGCGGCACGATCAATGTCCCGTTCGGCGCCAACGTGGCCCTTCGCGTCAACGGCATCTATCGGTACGACGAACCCGTTGTCCGCAATATCCGCGAGAACGCCTATGGACGGTTCGACGAGAACTTCCGCCAGTACGGTGGCCGCGCGAAGCTGCTGATCGAACCCAATGACCAGCTCTCGATCTATCTGCTCGGCGAGTATTTCGAGCAGCGCGGCGTAGGTACCATCTTCGACAGTTCGTTCCGCTCGCTCGCTCCGAACAGCATCAGCGAATCCTATCTCAACGATGCGGGCATCGTCGCCGGCCCGCACAATCTCGACATGCTGACGGACGCGCCGCAATATCGCGACCTGAACACCGGCGGCGCGCAGGCCAACGTGTCCTACGAGTTCGACAATGGCTGGTCGCTCAGCAACGTCTTCGCCTGGAAGGCCTATTCGCTCGACCAGCAGGTCGACGGCGATACCGTTTCCGCCGACGGCGCGAATGTGAATGTCCAGCACGCCAAGTACGACCAGTACAGCAACGAGCTTCGCCTCGCGCTGCCCTCGGGCAATCCGTTGACCGGCCAGGTCGGGCTCTATTACTTCAAGTCCACACTGGACCAGCAGAGCCAGATCGCTGGCAACAATCTGTTCCCCTCGTTCCTGCTGCCTTCCTTCCCATTCTGCGTGGGCGCAGCCGTATCCCAGCCCTCGCCTCCGGGCTGCTCGGTCAGCAACAGCTACTTCCTTGGGCAGGACAAGGACTACCGCCTCGACAATCAGAGCTACGCGGCATTCGGCCAGTTCACGTATGCCGTAACCGACAAGCTGAAACTCATCGCCGGTGCGCGCATCACGCGGGACAAGGTGTCGATCGATCTCAAGCAGAACTTCGACAACTACTTCGTGGTCCTGGGCGTGCCTACGTCCACCTACGACCAGAGCTTCAGCGCGACGACGTTCAGCTATCGCGCCGGCGCACAGTATAATTTCAACCGCGACGTGATGGTCTACGCCACGTACGGCCGCGGCTGGAAGGGGCCGGGCATGAACGATACCGGTGCCAGCCTCGATGCAGATTTGCGCGTTTTGCCCGAACGGGCCGACACCGCCGAGGTGGGCATCAAGTCGACGCTGTTCGATCGCCTGCTGACCTTCAACGCTTCGCTGTTCCACACCAAGTTCAGCAATCTCCAGGCGCAGACCTTCGATACCGACCTTCGCGCCTTCGTCATCGGCAATGCCGGCAAGGCAACCAGCAAGGGCGCCGAAGCGAACCTCGTGCTGCGGCCGTTCAAGCACTTCTCGGTTACCGGGAACGTGGCTTATGTCGACGCCAAGTACGACAGCTTTGTTGGTGCCCAGTGCTATCCGGGGCAGCAGGCGATCTTCGCAAGCTGCGCAGTAGATGGCACCTTCGATGCCTCGGGTAACCGACTGACTTTCGCGCCCAAGCTCACTTCGACGATATCGGCCGCCTACGAAGTTCCGGTCAGCGACGCGTCCTCGCTCACCTTCGATGTCGGCTATTACCATCGCAGCAGCATTGAAACGATCGTGAGCGCGCCTCCGGGCTCGAAGATCGAAGGCATCGACATCCTCAACGCCAGCATCGGCCTGCGTTCGGGCCCGTTCACGGCGGCGCTGTTCTGCAAGAACTGCACTAACAAGGTCTATGCCCTGCAGACCGGGATCGAGGCAGGCGACAGCAATGCCGGCAACCTGACCATCTACCAGCGCATGGGGATCGATTCGGTACGCGCCATCGGCCTGCGCTTCGGCTTCACCTACTAAGGCATAAGGCCGTTCCCCCGCACTGCATGGGAACGGCCGCACCTCACCTTCCGACCCGTAAAGAGGATCGACACGTCATGCACGCCACCCCGACTTCACTGCCGCACGGCGTTTGCGAGCGAAGCAATGGCCAGTAAAATCAAGCGCGGCGTCAGCCTCTATTCGTTCCAGGAAGAACTGTTCCTGGGCCGCATGTCAGTGGAAGACTGCGTGGCGTTCGCCGCCTCGATCGGCGCGAACGGGATCGAGATCCTGCCCGAGCAGAACATTCCCTCCTTCCCGAACGTCAGCGATGCGCAGGTCGGCGCGCTTCGCGAGATGGTCGCCAGGCACGGCTGCGAATTCACCTGCTACGACATGTTCCTCGACACCAAGCTGCGTCGGGGCGAACTGCTTAGCGACGAGGAACAGATCGCCTCGATCCGCCGCGACCTGGAACTCTGCAACCGCCTGGGCATCCGCAACATGCGGGTACTGGTGTTCGTGCGGCCCGACATCCTGGCGCGCTGCGTTCCCTATGCCGAAGACCTGGACGTCCACATGGGCGTGGAAGTCCATGCCCCCTGGCACATGGAACACGCCTGGATCCTGCGTACCGTGGAAGAGGCGGACCGCCTCGGTACCAGGCATCTCGGCCTGCTGCCGGACATGGGCATCTTCATGAAGCACTATCCCCCGGCCTTCCGCGCCCGCTTCGAGCGCGAGGGCGCGCGCCCCGAAATCGCCCAGTTCATCGTCGACCAGCACGAACAGAAGATCATGTCCGAGTACACGATCTACGAGGTTGCGGTTAAGATGAAGGGGAACCCGGCGGAAATCCGTATGGCCGAAACCCTGCGCCACGCGCCTTACTCGAACCCCAAGCGCATACGCGACTACATCCCGTACTTCCGGCACATCCAGGCCAAGTTCTATGAGATGACGCCCGATGCGACGGACCCGTCGCTGGCCTATGACGAGGTCATTCCCGAACTGGTCGCCGGTGGCTGGGACGGTTACCTTTCCAGCGAATACGAAGGCAACCGCTGGGTGCAGGACGTCGAGGAAGTGGACAGCCGCGAGCAGGTGCGCCGCCAGCACCGCATGTTCGAACGCCTGCTTGCCGCAGCCGGCCAGGAGACCGCGTGATGTTCGACAAGTATCTGATCAACGCACAAAGCGTGCGCAACATCGGCCCCGCCGATGCCCCCGAGGGTTTCGCCTTCGAGGCCAAGCTGGGCTACTATCGCGGCCTTGGACTGTCCATGATCGAGGAACTGGCCGTCTCTGTCGACGGTCAGGAGCTTCCACGCGAGGCCGTGCGCTTCGACGAAGGCTCGGGTCCCCTGACCCTGGACGAAATGGAAACCGCCTATGACCGGCGCTGGGCCTTCGGAACCGAAGCCACCATCCTGGTGACGCTTCCCGGCGGTCTCAAGGGCGAGCATGAAGTGGCGCTGCGCCAGAAACTGCGGGTGTCCTATCTGCCGTTCCCCTCGTTCAACAACGACAGCAAGACCGTAACACTGTGAAGTCGGCAGCCTCGATCGCCGGGATCGCTCTTGGGCTAATCCTCTCCGCCAGTGCGGCTTCCGGCGATACGGGGCAGCCTTTACGCGACCTCAATCACAACGGCCGGCTCGATCCCTATGAGGATGCGCGGCTTCCCGCAGAAGCGCGGGCGGCCGATCTGATCGCCCGCATGACGGTGGAGGAAAAGGCCGGGACGCTGCTGCACGGCACCCTGCCCGCCATCGGCAATCCCTTCGGCGCGTCCGACAAGGGCTATGACCTGCCCGCAATCGCGAAGCTGGTGCGCGAAGGCGGCATCACCAGCATGATCAGCCGGCTGGCCATGCCGCCGGCCGATTTCGCGGCACAGAACAATGCCGTGCAGCGCATCGCCGAGCGATCGCGGCTCGGGATTCCGGTGACCATCAGCACCGATCCGCGCAACCACTTCTCGGTCGTGGCCGGGGCCAGCGTGGCAGCTTCCGGCTTCACGCAGTGGCCCGAACCGCTGGGGCTGGCAGCTCTGGGCGATGCAGAACTGGTGCGCCGTTTCGGCGCGATCGCCTCGCGCGAATATCGCGCGGTAGGCCTCCACATGGCCCTGTCTCCGCAGGCGGATCTTGCCACCGAGCCGCGCTGGTCGCGCGCGCTGGCGACGTTCGGAGCCGATCCCGAGATCGTCTCGCGCCTGGCCGCTGCCTATGTCGAAGGATTCCAGGGCAGCGCCAAAGGTCTTGCTCCGGGCGGTGTGGCCACGATCGTCAAGCACTTCGCCGGCTACGGAGCGGAACCTGAAGGCTTCGACGCCCACAATGCCTACGGCGCCACGGTACGACTGACGAATGCCAGCTTCGCACGGCATCTCGCCGCTTTCGAGGGACCACTGAAGGCCGGCAGCGCCGGAATCATGCCGACTTACGCCATGGTTTCGGGGGTTTCCCTCGACAGCAAGCCGCTGGAACAGGTCGGCGCTGGATACAGCCGCCAACTGCTGCAGGACCTGCTGCGCAAGAAGCTCGGCTACCAGGGGGTCGTCGTCTCGGACTGGGGCATCGCCAACGACTGCCCCCAGGCCTGCTCGGCGCCGACCGCCGACAGGCCGCAAACCCCCATGGCCATCGCCATGCCCTGGGGCGTGGAGCGCCTGTCGATCGAGGATCGGCTTGCCAAAGGTGTGGAGGCGGGCATCGACCAGTTCGGCGGGTTCGACGATCCCGCGCCGATGCTGGCGGCAATCCGTTCCGGCAAGATCACGCAGGCCCGGCTCGACGACGCGGTGCGCCGCGTGATGATCGTCAAGTTCCGCCTCGGCTTGTTCGATAACCCTTACGTCGACGAGGCCGCCGCCGCCCGGATCGTCGGCGCGCCGGAGGCTGCGGCATTGGCCGCGCAGGCCCAGCGCGAAGCGCAGGTTCTGCTCGAAAACCGCAAGGCGGTCCTGCCCCTCGCCGCCGCCCGGCGCAAAGTGTGGCTCTTCGGCGTGGAGCCTCGGGCCGCCGCCGATGCCGGTCTGGAAGTGGTGTCGGATCCCCGGCAGGCGGATGCGGCCCTCGTTCGCCTATCGGCGCCCTCCGAAAAGCTGCACCCCCATCATTTCTTCGGCATCATGCAGAACGAAGGTCGCCTTGACTTTCGCGACGGCGATGCCGGGTACGAAGCGCTGAAATCGGTGGCGGGCCGTTTGCTGGTGATCGTTGCCGTCGATCTCGATCGGCCCGCGATCCTGACGAACGTCAGGGACAAGGCCGATGCGCTGCTGGGCCTCTACGGCGCGAGCGATGCCGCATTGATCGACGTGGTGCTGGGCCGGGCCAAGGCCCGCGGCCACCTGCCGGTGGAGCTGCCGCGCTCCATGGCCGCAGTGGAAGCGCAGCGGCCCGACCTGCCCAATGACAGCAAAGCACCGCTTTATCGGGCGGGCGCAGGTGTCGTGGATCGCGCAAGATGATCGATGGCAAGCAGGCCGAACGGCGCGTCGATCCGGCCCGCGCGGGTCTGCGCGGCATGCGCCTGATTGACCTGGCCGTGCGTGCCAGCCGTGAAAACCTTGGCTGGCTTCCCTTTCCGGCCTGACAGGACACTGGACATGAAGACCATCAAAGGCCCCGGCATCTTCCTCGCGCAATTTGCAGGCGACGAGGCCCCGTTCAATTCGCTGGAGAGCATTGCCGACTGGGCAGCCGCGCTGGGCTACAAAGGCCTGCAGATCCCCAGCAACGACGCGCGGCTATTCGACCTCGAAACAGCCGCCGAAAGCCAGGATTACTGCGACGAGATCGCCGGGATGCTGGCCGCGAAGGGTCTGACGATCACCGAACTGTCGACGCATCTGCAAGGACAGCTTGTCGCCGTTCACCCGGCTTACGACGTCCAGTTCGATGGGTTCGCCGCTCCGCATGTGCGCGGCAATCCCAAGGCGCGGCAGGAGTGGGCGACGGCGCAGCTCAAGCTGGCAGCACGGGCGAGCCGCCGCCTGGGCCTGACCACACAGGCCAGTTTCTCGGGCGCGCTGGCGTGGCCCTACTTCTACGCCTGGCCGCAGCGCCCGGCCGGTCTGGTGGAAGACGCCTTCGCCGAACTCGCCCGCCGCTGGAAACCGATCCTCGACGTCTTCGACGAGAACGGCGTCGACATCGGCTTCGAACTGCATCCGGGCGAAGACCTGCATGACGGCGCCACTTTCGAGATGTTCCTCGACCACGTCGGCAACCACCCGCGTGCGAACATCCTCTACGACCCCTCGCATTTCGTGCTTCAACAGCTGGATTACCTCGCTTTTCTCGATATCTATCACGAGCGCGTCAAGTGCTTCCATGTGAAGGATGCCGAGTTCCGCCCCAATGGCCGCGTCGGCGTCTATGGCGGCTACCAGGGCTGGGTCGACCGGCCGGGGCGCTTCCGCTCGCTGGGTGACGGGCAGGTGGACTTCGGCCAGGTGTTCTCGAAGATGGCGCAATACGATTTCGCTGGCTGGGCCGTGCTCGAATGGGAATGCGCCCTCAAGCATCCCGAAGCCGGTGCCGCCCAGGGGGCACCTTTTATTGAAAAGCACATCATCCGCGTGACCGACCGTGCTTTCGACGACTTCGCGGCAAGCGGCAGCGACCCCGTGCTCAATGCAAGACTTATGGGAATCTGAAGGATGGACCGCAAGGCCACTGCCGGCATCGGCACTCCCGCCAAGGGTATTACGCTCATTTACGCGCAGATCCTGCCGGTCATGGCGATCGTCTCGCTGTTTCCGGCGATCCCCCGGCTATTCGCGCAGTTCGGCCACATCCCGGCCGCCGGATTTCTGATCCCCGCCATCGTCACCATTCCCTCGCTCTGCGCGGCGCTGTTCGCGCCGATCGCCGGCATCATCGCCGACCGCTATGGCCGGCGCCGCAGCTTCATCGGCGGCATGGCGCTCTATGTGGTCGCAGGCATCGTGCCGCTGTTCACCAGCGATCTCGTGCAGATCATGGTCAGTCGCGCTTTCCTGGGCGTGGCCGAAGCCTTCGCGATCACCATCTCCAGCGCCCTGATCGGGGACTATTTCGGCGAACGCCGTCACAAGTGGGTCGCCTGGGTCGGCGTGGCCACCTCGATTGCCGGAACCGGCCTGATCGCCGTCGGCGGCGCGCTGGCGGACGTCAGCTGGCGCGGACCTTTCGCGATCTATCTCGCCGCAATCCCCGGACTGCTGATGGCCCTGCTGTTCATCGACGAGCCGCGCTCGGACAACGCTGCCGGCCGGACCCAGGCGCCGCGGCTGGGGTTCCCCTGGACGCAGGCCGCTATCATCGGCGCGGTGACGCTGGTCACCTCCGTGCTCTACTACGTCGAGCCCTTGAACATCGCGCGGGTGCTGGACATGCGCGGCGCGGGTTCCGCCACGCAAATCGGCGTGATCCAGGCAGCCACCAGCCTGACCTACATTGCCGGCGCGTTCCTCTATCGCCGCCTCCACGCCCGTCCGATCGGCCAGCTGCTTGGTTTGGCGGGCATCCTGATCGGTATCGGTCAATTGGTCATCGGTTCTGCCCCGAGCTGGCAGGCGGCATCCGCGGGCGCCGCAATCCAGCAGATCGGCGGGGGCATGGTCATTCCGACGTTGCTGGCCTGGGGGCAGGCCATGCTGCCGCTGGAACAGCGCGGCCGCGGCATGGGCATCTGGGCCACCGCCTTCTTCTCCGGCACTTTCGTGTGCAGCCCGGTCGTGGCCATGGTCACCGGCCTTGCGGGCGGCCTGCTGCCCGCAATGACGGTGATGGGCTTCGTCACGCTGGCTGCCGCCCTCCTTGCATTCATCATTCTCCCGAGCGGCCAGGCCGCCCAGAAGGTTCCCGCCTGACATGACTTCGCGTACTTTCGACTACATCATCGTTGGCGCCGGTTCATCCGGCTGTGTCCTCGCCGATCGGCTCAGCGCTGACGGCAAGAGCAGCGTCCTGCTGATCGAGGCGGGCGGCAGCAACGAGACCGAGCTGGTCAACATGCCGCGCGCCTTCATGAAGATGTTCGGCAACCCCACGCATTTCTGGCACTTCCCGATCAAGGAGCAGGCAGGTCGCCCGGCCGGCGAAGTCTGGCCTTACGGAAAGGGCTTGGGCGGATCGAGTTCCACCAACGGCACCTGGTACTTGCGCGGCGCGCCCGCCGATTACGACGGATGGGCCGCCGCCGGCAACGGCGCATGGACCTGGAACGAGATCGCGCGCTGCTTCGACGAAATGGAAAGCTACCGCGGCGCCGGGGCCGATCGCTCGCGCGGGCGCAACGGACCGCTTCAGGTCACCCAGCTGCCCTATCGCTCGCCTGCCATCGCCGCCACGATCGAAGCCGGCGTCGAGATGGGCCTGCCGCGCCTGGACGACATCAATACGCCCGGCACGACCGGGATCGGCTACACCCAGGCGACCGTCAGCCGCCGGGGACGACGTGCCTCCAGCTATCAGGCTTTTCTCAAGCCCGCCATGCAACGCCCCAACCTGACGGTGATGACCGACGCGCTGGTGGAGCGTGTCGAACTGGACGGACTGCGTGCTTCGGGAGTCTGTGTGCGCACGGCCACCGGCAGCGAGACGATTGGCGCGACGCATGAGGTGATCCTCTCGGCGGGCGCGCTCCAGAGCCCCAAGCTGCTGCAATTGTCCGGCATCGGCCCTGCGGATGTGCTCGAAGCGGCGGATGTAACGGTTCGCCACGCCCTGCCCGCCGTCGGCCGCAATCTGGCCGATCACGCGATGTTCTCGATGTCCTTCCGCCTGCATGGCGACCGGGGGGTGAACCACCAGTTCTCCGGCTGGCGCATGGTCAAGCACGTGCTGCAGTACTATCTGACGCGCACGGGACTGATGGCCTACACTTCGCCGGAAGTGACCGCGCTGCTGTCCACCACCGGCCGTACCGACTGGCCGGATGTGCAATTCGGCGTCGGCCCTTTCTCCATGCGCTCGCACGAGGAAATCAAGGCCGATCCCGGCCGCGGCGCGCTGGAGGACCAGCCCGGCATTACCGTCAATGCCATCGCGCTGCGACCGAAAAGCCGCGGCTCGGTATCAATCCGCTCGGCCGATGTGGCTGACGGGATCGATGTCGATGCGAACTGGTGGGGCGATCCGGCAGACAAGGCCCAACTCGTCGAGATGGTGCGCCTGGTACGCCGCTACATGGGCCAGCCTGCCCTGGCCCGGTTCGTGGGCGAGGAAGTCGTGCCCGGTGCCGCGGCTCAAAGCGATGCCGAGATCGGGGAGGCACTCAATTGGCTGACCAGCCCCGGCGTCCATGCCACCGGCACCTGCCGCATCGGCAACCCGGACGATGGTGTGGTCGATGGCCGCCTGCGCGTCCATGGCGTGCAGGGACTGCGCGTGGTCGACTGCTCGGTCATGCCCCTTCCCCCCGCGGGCAATACCAACGGCCCCGCCATGGTCGTCGGCTGGCGCGCGGCCGAACTGATCCTGGAGGACCGCGAAAAGCACTGAGGCCACGACGAAGGCAATGATCTTGCATCGATCAAACTAATCGATATGCCTCCACTCTAATCAGGAGGTGGATGTATGCGATTTCGGGGCCTGGACCTCAACCTGCTCGGCGCCCTCGATGCGATGATGCAGGAGCGCAGCGTTTCGGCAGCGGCTCGTAAACTGAACCTGAGCCAGCCGGCGATGAGCGCCGCGCTGGCTCGCCTGCGCGATTTCTTCGGGGACGAACTTCTTGTCGTGCAGGGCAAGCGGATGTTTCCCACGGCTTTCGCCGAAGGACTCATGCCGCAAGTGCGATATGTGCTGGACGGCGTGGAATCCATGCTGGCGAACCGCAGTCGCTTCGATCCTGCCGCCACGCAGCGCACTTTCCGGCTAATCGCGTCCGACTACGTCATTGCTTCGCTGATCGCGCCCTTGGTCGAACGCCTCTCGATCGAATCTCCTGGAATCATGCTGGATCTTGCCGCGCCGTCTGAGCAAGGTCATGTCGAGATCGCCGAAGGCCGCGCCGATCTGCTCATTTCGCCGGATTTCTATATCGCCGGCGAGCATCCAAGCGAGCTTCTGTTCGAGGAATCGCATGTCGTCGTCGGGTGGGATGGCAATCCGCTGATGCAAGCACCGCTTTCTCCAGAAGCCTTTCTTCAGGCGGGACATGTCGGCGTGCGTATCGGATCGCAGCGCCAGCCAGCCTTCGCCGATCGGCAGATGAAGGTGATGGGTTTGTCGCGCCGCATCGAGGTGGAAACGCACTCGTTCCTGACGATCCCGCCTCTTCTCATCGGCACTCATAGACTAGCGTTGATGCAGGAGCGTCTCGCCCGTCGTCTTTGTGGCCACTATCCTCTGGCGATGCAGGGCCTTCCTTTCGAATTCCCTCACATGCGTGAAATGATGCAATATCATGAGACACGCCATGCCGACGAGGGCTTGCGGTGGCTTAAAGACCTGCTCCGCAACCAAATTATAGATCATAATCATTTTGGATAGATCGCGATAAAAACAATAGATTTCTAATATCTTTTAAAGGCGATAAATCTGGCCAGCATGAAAGCTGGGCGGAGGAACCCTTGAAGAGCTACGATATCCTGGTAGTCGGCGGCGGCATTGGCGGTCTCTCGGCTGCAATTGCCCTTGGACGTGCGGGCCATAAGATCACCGTCATCGAGCGCGATCCGGAATGGTCGGTCTATGGCGTGGGGATCATCCAGCAGTCAAACGTCGTGCGGGCGATGGAGCAGCTCGGCGTGCTCGATGCGTTTCTGGACGCTGCCTGCGGCTTCGATGCGGTCGAAATCTATATCCCGAACGGCGCGCGCGTAGCCCGCATTCCCGCTCCGAGCCTGGTGCCGGGCAAGCCCGCCAATGTCGGCATCGGTCGCCGCGCGCTCCAGAAGGTTCTGGGGGACAGCGCCCGGGCGGCCGGAGCGGATATCCGGCTGGGCGTGACGGCGACCGCGTTGGACGCCGACGGGCAAGGCGTCGATGTCTCCTTCTCGACCGGCGACACAGCGCGGTTCGATATCGTCGTCGGTGCGGACGGAGTCTATTCGCAGACCCGCGAAACGATTCTCCCGGACGCCGCCGCTCCCGAATTTACCGGCCAGGGCGTGTGGCGCTACAACTTCGCGCGTCCGGCCGATCTCGACGCGCTGCATGTCTACAACGGACCCGTGGGCGCCGGTCTCGTGCCGATGAGCACCGAGGAGATGTACCTGTTCGCCACCAGCCCGGAGCCGGGCAATCCGCACTATCCGCGCGAAGGCCTGGCCGCCGCGATGCGGTCCAAGCTGACCCACACGGCGCCGCAGATCCAGACCCTGGCCGAACAGATTACCGAGGATGACGGCGTGGTCTATCGTCCGCTCGAAGCGCTGATGGTTCACGGTCCCTGGCACGCAGGCCGCGTGGTTCTGCTCGGCGATGCCGTTCACGCCACCACGCCGCACCTGGGACAGGGTGCGGGCATGGCGATCGAGGATGCGCTGGTGCTGGCCGAAGAGCTTTCCGCACATGCCGAGCCGGAAGCGGCCTTCGATGCCTATCGCGCCCGCCGCTACGAGCGCTGCCGCTACATCGTCGAGGCCTCGCTGGCGATCTGCCACGGGCAGATCGGCAAAGGGGCGCCGGTGGACAACCACCAGGCCACCGCCGAGATGTTCGCGGTCGTCAGCCAGCCCATTTGATCATTTCATTCAAGGAATTGCAGATGAGCCGAGTGACCGAGATCCGCTATGTCGGATATGGAATCCAGGACTTCGACGCCGAACGCAAGTTCTACGTCGAGGACTGGGGGCTGGTCGAAGTCGCCGGGCAAGACGACTTCGCCTGGTTCAAGACCCATGGCCATGACGAGCACCATGTCTTGGCGTTGGAAGAGGTCGATTTCGAGACGCATCAGCACAAGGTCCACGTCCACGTCCACATCCCCGGCCCGCAGGTCATGGACCAGTGGGGCATCGGCGTCGGCGGTCCGCAGACGATGCCGCACCCCAAGCCCGACGCCCGCCTGTTCCAACCGGCGAACGTTTGATGAGGGCCGGTTTGCGGATCTCGGGGCTCGTTCTCTGCGCCATTGCGTTCGTCGCGGCGCGGGGGCCGGACGACCGGACCGAACGCAACCGGGCGATCGTCACCGAGTTCGCCCACGTGTTCTACGCCGAGCGCAACGTGCGCGCCGCCTTCGAGCGCTACGTCGTGCCGGACTATATCCAGCACAATCCAGGTATTCCCGACGGCCGCGAACCAGCGATCGCTGCGCTCGAGCCGAAGTTCTCGGCCCCTCAGGCTTCCTTCGAGATCAAGCGCATTCTCGTCGACGGCGACATGGCGATGATCCATCTCCACGGCCGCCCTTCGCCCGACAATCCCGGCGGCGCGGTAGCCGACATCTACCGGTTGAAGGACGGGAAGATCGTCGAGCACTGGGACGTGCTTCAGCCGATCCAGACCCAGACCGTCAATCCGCATCCCTATTTCTGACTGACAGGAGCCCTCCTTGACCCTTTTCGGGTACTTTCCAAATTCCATCTGGAACCTTTCAGTTTCGATCGCGATGGAGTCCGGCGCACAGCTCGGCGAGATCATCGAGATGTGCAACCGGACGCAGCAGATGGGCTCTGCTCGCGGGCTTCCAGTTCTCGGTCGAGCGCCAGCGCCACATCTTGAACCGCGCGGAACAGCGGGCGTCGTACGAAGCGCCGGAACCACCAAAGACCGTTTGCCGCGGTGGAAAGTCCTTGGGCAGGGACGGGCGGACGATCTCCCGCTCTCCATCGGTCAGATCGGTCGGGTGGCGCTTCGCCTTCTCAGGTTCTGCCATCCGGCTACGGCTCACTCGGGCCACATCCCGAGCTTGGATCACGCATTCCGCCGCTTTTCAACCCATTCTCCAACGGCCTCCAATCGCCGTGCCTCGCCCGCACTTGCAACGTCGCGGTAGCCTAGGTAGAATGAACATTATAATTTTAACCGGGAGAGGTGGTACTGTGCGATCGAGTGATCATGCGGTTCATCGCTTCGCCAAAAAGATAGCGCCTACTCCGTACGCGCATAAGCTTGAGGAGCTGATTGAATGAGCCGAGTGACGGAGATCCGGTATGTCGGATATGGCGTTGAGGACTTCGATGCCGAGCGCACGTTCTACGCCGAGGATTGGGGGCTGATCGAAGTCGCCGCACAGGACGATGTCGCCTGGTTCAAGACCCATGGCCATGACGAGCACCACGTCGTGCGACTGCACAAGTCGGACGCGAACCACGTCGAGGTGATCGCCCTTGCTGCCGACACGCGCGAGGATGTCGAGGCCCTGCACGACAAGGTCGTTGCGGCGGGCTGCAAGGTGATCTTCGCCCCGCGCGAACTCGATGCGCCAGGCGGTGGCTATGGCTTCCGCTTCTTCTCGCCCGACGGCCTGCCGTTCGAGATTTCGGCCGAAGTCGCGCGTTCCACCAGCCGCGCCATGGCGCGCTGGGAAGGCATGCCGGTCAAGATCAGCCACATCGTCCTGCACTCACCCGATCACCAGGCCATGGTGACGTTCTTCACCGATGTGCTGGGCTTCAGGGTCAGCGACTGGCTGGGCGACTTCATGTGCTTCCTGCGCTGCAACGAGGCGCATCACCGCGTGGCGATCCTGCCCGGACCGCCGTGCCTCAACCACGTCGCCTACGACATGCTGACGGTCGACGACATGATGCGCGGCGTCCACCGCCTCAAGCAGCGCGGCACCGATCTGCGCTGGGGGCCGGGTCGTCACACGGCCGGGAACAATACCTTCAGCTACTTCACGACGCCTGCCGGTTTCGCCGTCGAATACACCTCGGAGCTGGAAGCGGTCGATTTCGAGACGCACCAGCACAAGGTCCACGTCCCCGGCCCGCAGGTCATGGACCAGTGGGGCATCGGCGTCGGCGGTCCGCAGACGATGCCGCATCCCAAGCCCGACGCCCGTCTGTTCCAGGCATCGGAGTTCTGATCGATGGCCCTCTTTGAATACTTCCCGAACTACATCTGGAACCTGTCGGTTGCGATCGCGATGGAATCGGGCGCGCAGCTCGGCGAGATCATCGACATGTGCCAGCCGATCCGCGATGCGGCGGCAGGCGGCGCCGATGCCGGAACCCCGCAGTTCATGAAGGCCTGGGCGGCGATGGGTGACAAGCTGCTCGACCTCGCCGCCGAGGACGAGGCGAAGGGCCGTGCGTTCTCCGCTTCGAACAAGCTGGAGCGCGCCTCGCTCTATCTCATCACCGCCGAGCGTATGCAGGGCCATGGCCATCCCGG
>PJTY01000552.1_pt1 | contig 18264 bp, 20 predicted proteins | sample 1512121 | NCBI WGS metagenome assembly PJTY01 (sample SAMN08177680, study PRJNA422409) | Soil metagenome, whole genome shotgun sequencing project. | isolation source: Soil enriched (2) on filter paper: alkali lignin treatment | place: USA: Madison | collected 2015-01-15 | reverse complement strand
CCTATCCGTAGTGCGCTCCCTGCGGCGCAGCCATTAAGTCTCCCGGCGCAGCCATGGGTGCGCAACGGGGTCGGTCCGCGTGACCTGGACAGTAATGGGGTGCAGGGGTGTTAACCCCTGCGTCTTCCCTTAAACCTTCAGGCCAACCGCTCCGGCACCGAAAGCGCCTCTTCGACGATGCTCTCGCGCGTGCCGACCGACTCCCACGGGAACACGAACCAGCGCTTGTCGTCGGCCCGGTCGATCACGTCCGCCCAGACGTCGACTTCGACCTTGGAGCTCTTGTTGTTGATGACCACCGCGAAGCGCAGGTTGTCGTGATCGCCGCCGCCCTGGGTCAGCTGGCTGCGGATATATTCGATCGTGCCGCCGGTGTCGTTGATGTCGTCCACGAACAGCATGCGCGTGCCTTCCGCGCTCATCGCCGCGACTTTGGCCAGCAGTTCGTCGGCGAAGCCGGGGATCTTGGCGGAGTGGTCGATCGACAGCATCGGCAGCGAAAGCTGGTGCGAGATATAGACAGCCGGAACCAGTCCGCCGCGGCCCAGGCCGATGATGAAATCGGGCTGCCAGTCGTTATTCTGCACCTGCCGCGAGAGTTGGCGGACTTTGGCGAGGAAGTCTTCGTAGTATTCGAGAAAATGGAGCTGCGGCTCGGAAGCTTCACTCATAGCGGGCACGTCCTGAACGGGAATGTGGGGAGGAAGCGCCTCCGCTTATCGGTTTTGCCCGAAATCTGCAATTGCGCGAAGCGCCGAGGCGGATGCGTCCGGGGGCGTGTGGGGCTAAGTGACTGAAACCGAATGGCCGAGCTGGGCGAAGCCGGTCTCGAATTCGCCCAGCACCATGGCGGCGGCGTAGGACGGGGTTCGGGCCGTGGCGGTGCAGAGCGCCAGCGTCATGGGGCGCAGCAGCGAATCGGAGATGCGGGTGAAGGCCAGCAGGCCGCGCCGCACTTCGGTCCGCACGTCGAGTGAGGTCAGCACGCCGATACCTGCGCCTTGCAGGACGAGGGCGGTAATCGTCTCGATATTGTCCGAACTGGCCCGCCGGTCGAGGGTCACTCCGGTCGCGCCTTCGAGCACGGCGATCTGCTGCTGGACCGCGAGCGGCGCGGCGGGGACGATCATCGGCTCTTCGGCGCAGATCGAGAAGCGTGCGGCGGGCGCTTTTGCCAACCGGTGATCGGGCGGGGTGACGAAGCCGAGCACGACTTCGGTGAAGGCGCGGACCGAAAGTTCGCGGTAGGACTGCGGCTCGAACAGAATGCCGAAATCGACTTCGCCGTCGATCACGGCGCGGCGCACCGCGTCATTGCCGAGAACGCGCACGCCCATGGTAATGCCGGGATAGCGCTGCTGGATCGCGTGGATCGTGGCCGGGACGTGCCCGCGCGCCAGCGAATCGATCACGGCGATGTCGACATGACCGCGCTTGAGGCCGCGCAAGTCCTCCACCCGTGCCCGCAGTCCCGCGAGATCCTGCTGCCATTGCACGCCCGAGGCCATCATCATCTCCCCGGCGGCGGTAAGGCGCAGTCCGGTCGGCAGGCGCTCGAACAGGGGAAGTCCGAGCTGGGCTTCGGCATTGAGGATCTGCCGGTCGATCGCGGAGGCCGAGACGTTCAATTCGTCCGCCGCCCGGCGGATCGAGCCGAGGCGGCCGACGGCCAGGAAGTATCGAAGGAAGCGTGAGAATACCGGCATGAATCGGGCGCTCTGGACCTGCTCTAATTTTTGCAACGCTTCGTCGAATTCATTGCGTTTGCGCGTATCGTGTCAGGACTTTACGCATAGGGCAACGCCGAAACGTGCAATGCGATACCGGAAGCGATTTCTCCTCCCAACGAGGTCGCGGAAGGTTCGTCGTTGCATGACGGCTGGGGGCGCATTCCTGCGGACGGGTGTAAAAAGGGACCCCGCCCGCAGTGGCGCCCCCGCTTGCAGGATGGGGCCTGCAAGGGGTCATATTGACGGGGTTACAAGACACTATCGGACTTGTTGCACCACCCACGAAGGGTGGGCGGCCGGATCGAATCTCGAGGTTCAGGGCCTGGGAAGGGAAAGGCTGGCAGCGACGATCTCCAGCGTCGTCGTCAGTCTTTCCTTTGCCTCTTCGGGCAAGGCCGTGCCGCGAACCACACCCAGTCTGCGTTTCAATCCATAACCGACGATCCCGGCCGTTGCCGTTCCCGCAGGCGCGAGCGAACGCGGTGCCACCGTCACGCCGAGGCCCGCCGCAACCATTCTCATGCAGCGGTCCTCGTTCTCGCTCCGCAGCGCAAAGCGCGGGCGCACTCCGGCATCGGTGAAGAAACGGCTGGTCCTTTGCAGCACTTCGCAGGACCGCCGTGCGATCATGATGTCTCCGGCGAGATCCTGCGGCGAAACCTCCTTCATTCCGGCAAAGCGGTGCGCGGCGGGCATGACGAGGACGTAAGGTTCCTCCAGCAGCGGATGGACGTTTTCATCCCCGTCGCTGTCGTCCAGCAAAGTCAGCGCGAGCTGGATCTTGCCGCTGGCGAGTTGGCCGCGTAGCTCCCGGTCGTCGCCCTCGACCAGCTCGATCCCGAAATCGGGCGAGAGTTCGCGGACCACGCCTTCCAGCATCGGCCCGGAAATCGTGGGGATCACCCCAAGTCTGAGGCCCGGCCACTGCTCCTGCACGGGGCGGCCGAACTGGTCGGCGCGGCGGAAACCGGCTTCGAGATCGCGGGCGATCGGCAGGAAGGCGCCGCCCGCCTCGGTCAGCCGCACATGGCGCCGGTCGCGCACGAACAGTGGGGAGCCGACCAGCTTCTCCAGTTCCGCGATGCTGGTCGAGACGGTCGGCTGGGTCACATGGAGCCGCGCGGCCGCCTGCTTGAAGCTGCCGGAATCGGCAACCGCCAGGAAATGCCGGATATGCGCACGCTTTATCATTGGGAAAATCTATTCAAAGGTCATGCAAGTTTCAATTTGTTTGCATCATGGGGTTCCGATAATCTCTCCCAGAAAGGCCGCAGGAACGCGGGCCGTGTGTTTTGGGAAGAAGAGATGAAAGCCACCCCCGACTTCGATTTCGCACTGGGCGAAAGCGCCGAGATGATCCGCGAAAGCGTCGCCCGCTTCGCCGACGAGCAGATCGCCCCGCTCGCCGCCCGCGTGGACGCCGAGGACTGGTTCCCGCGCGAACTCTGGCCCGCCATGGGCGAACTCGGCCTCCACGGCCTGACGGTCGAGGAAGAGTGGGGCGGCACCGGCCTGGGCTATCTGGAGCATGTGATCGCGGTGGAGGAAGTCAGCCGCGCTTCGGCCTCGGTAGGGCTGTCCTACGGCGCGCACTCCAACCTCTGCGTCAACCAGATCCGCCGCTGGGGCAATGACGCGCAGAAAGCGAAGTATCTGCCGAAGCTGATTTCCGGCGAGCACGTCGGCAGCCTCGCCATGTCCGAAGTCGGCGCAGGATCCGACGTGGTCAGCATGAAACTGCGCGCGGATCCGGTCGAGGGCGGGTTCCGGCTCAACGGCACCAAGTTCTGGATCACCAACGGCACTTATGCGGAGGTGCTGGTCGTCTACGCCAAGACCGATGCCGAGGCCGGTTCGAAAGGCATTACCGCCTTCCTGATCGAAAAGGACATGCCCGGCTTCTCGATCGGCCAGAAGATCGACAAGATGGGCATGCGCGGATCGCCCACCTGCGAACTGGTGTTCGACGACTGCTTCGTGCCTGCGGAAAACGTCATGGGTCCGCTGCACGGCGGCGTGAAAGTGCTGATGAGCGGCCTCGACTACGAGCGCGTGGTGCTCGCAGGCTTGCAGATCGGCATCATGCAGGCCTGCCTCGACACCGTGATCCCCTATGTCCGCGAGCGCCGGCAGTTCGGCACCGCCATCGGCACGTTCCAGCTCATGCAGGCCAAAGTGGCGGACATGTACGTCGCGCTGCAATCGGCGCGGGCCTATGTCTACGCGGTCGCGAGGGCCTGCGATGCCGGACAGACCACGCGCTTCGATGCGGCAGGGGCGATCCTGCTCGCCAGCGAGAACGCCTTCCGGGTCTCGGGCGAGGCGGTGCAGGCACTCGGCGGCGCGGGCTATACCAAGGACTGGCCGGTCGAGCGCTACCTGCGCGACGCCAAGCTGCTCGATATCGGCGCGGGGACGAACGAGATCCGGCGGATGTTGATCGGGCGGGAGTTGATCGGGGCTTAGGACGAAGAGAAGATTCCGGGGGATGATCCCCCGGACCCTCGGAATGTCGACCTTCGGCACGACCTATCCGTAGTGCGCTCCCTGCGGCGCAGCCATTAAGTCTCCCGACGCGGCAATGGGCGCGGGACGGATAGGCAGGGCATGACGCGGACATTAACGGGGTGCAGGGGCGATGGCCCCTGCTTTTCCCTTGTCCTTTAATGCCGCAAATTCTTCGCCGCCACGGGCTCTCCGGGAAAGATTCCCGCAATCGCCATCGCCGCGCCGAGCTTGGAGAGCGTCTCCAGCATGTCGCCCACGCTGTCTTCCGAAATGACCATCTCCAGCGTGTCGCGCGTCTGTTGGGGGCCGCGATCGCGCAGGGAGGTGATGAGTTCGAGAATCACCGCCTCGTGCTCGGAAACGTGGCTGCATGCCATGGGGCAGAAGGCGAAGGTTTCCAGCGCGTCGCGGTTGAACAGCAGCATGGAGCGGTGGAAGGGCTGGAGTCCGCCGATCATCCGCCACTTGGCGAAAGCGGGCGCCAGGGCCTCTGCGGGGCACTGGCGGCGGCCCAGAGTCGTGACCCAGGCCCGCATGGACCAGACCAGGAAACGGCATCCCTCGTCGAGCGAATTAAGCGGGCGATCGACATATTGATACATGCCTGTTCTCCATGGGCTTGCACTTGAGAATGATTATCATTAGCTATGTCTACGCAGCTTGTCTTGCCCGTCAAGTCTGCACCAAGGACCTAGGGCCGGCGCTTGTCATGGGGCGCCGTCCTGCCCTTCCTGTCGACTGGGCCGGGGCGATCTCACGCTATGTGCGAGAGAGCGCCCCGGCCCACTTTTTTCCCGAAAATCCAGTGGTTTTGCCGAGATTATACCGGCGTTATGCCGGTTTTACCCACAGTGCTTTCGCGCTGCCGGTCGGCGAAGCGTGCAGAAAAAAGGGCGACATTTTTCCCCCGGAAAGGCGGTCGGCCATGGAATGGCGGCCATCCGGACAGGATTCGAATCGGGTCGATTCGAATCGGCGATTCGGAGGCTAGTTCCGCCCGGCGAATCGCTCGGTGCGGGATTCAGCGGTAGTCGAACCCGCCTTTCGGCTGAATTTTCAGGGAATTCTGCTGCATCGCCGTCATCAGATAGGCACCGACCAGCATCGGCAATTCGAGCATCTGCTTCTCGTTCCAGGTCCTCGCGAGGATATCCCAGGTCGAATCGCTGATGCAGTGATCCGCCACGAGTTCCTCCACGGCGCGCAGCATCGCCGATTCGTGCTCGCTCCAGTCGGGCGCGGCGGAACCGGCGATCACCCGTTCGATTTCCTCGCCGGTAATGCCGAAGGCCTTGCCGATATCCACATGTTCGCACCACTCGAACGGCGCGCGGGCGAGGAGGGCGAGGCGCAGGATCATCAGTTCGCGCTCGCGGCCCGGAATCGCGCCTTTGGCGGCCAGTTCGATTCCCAGTACCATCTGGCCCTTGAACATGCCGGGATGGCGCAGGGTGATGAGGCTGACATCGGGGAAGGGGCGGCTTTCGGGAATTTGAAAGGCGGCGCGAATCGCATCGACCTGTTCCTGCCCCTCGGGACTCACTTCATCGAGGCGCAGCGGCGCGTAGCGCGGGCCGCCCGCGATCGTCTGTGCCTCTCTCGCGGCCGTGTCGAACTTCACCGGGCCTGAAATTACCTCGAGCATCGTCATTACCCCTCGTCCCGATAAGCGTCCGGCTTTGCGGATCCGGGGGCACTATGGTCGGCATGGCGAGGCTGGGCCAACCGCCTCGGCGATAAAAACGCTTCCCGCTCAGCCTCTCGCCGCGCGCACGGCTGCGCCGCCCGCGAAAGGCGCGATGGCGAGCAGGACGAGGCTGGCGGCGGCGGTCAAGGCGAGGCCGCTTTCGCCGCCGGTGCCGAGGCTTCCGGCGCCGAAAATCAGGACCGGCACCGCCATCGGGATGACCAGCAAACCGCCCAGCGCGGCGCCCCCGCGCAGCCCTGCCGTCAGCGCGGCGACCGTCACCCCGAGCGCGGCGAGGCCGGGCGTTCCCGCCAGCAGGCCGATCTCGACGGTGAGCAGGCTATGGCCGTCCAGCCCGAGCAGGGCGGCGGCGGGCAGGGCGGCCAGCATCAGCGGCGGACCGAAGCTCAGCCAGTGGGCGAGCACCCGCACCGCGATCACCAGTTCCTCGGAAATGCCGCGCAGGGCCCACTGGTCGAACAGGCCGAGGTCGATGTCGGGTTCGACGAGTCGGTCGAGCGGGAGGATCGCGGCGAGCAGTGCAGCCACCCAGATGACCCCGCCGCCGGTTCGGGCAAGCAGCGGCGCATCGGGGCCGACCGCGAAGGGGTAGAGCATCGCCACGCAGAGGAAGAACAGGATCGGCAGCAGCGCCCCGCCGCCCCGTCCACCGAGCAGCAGGCGGGCAAGGTCGCGCTTCAGCAGCGGCCAGAATCGGCCGGTCATGCCGCGTGCTCCGCGAGCGCGAGGGTCTTCATGCCCGGCAGCGAGAAGGGTTGGTGCGAGGCGATCAGCGCGATACCGCCCCCGGCGCAGTGTTCGGCGGCCAGCGTTTCGGCGAGGGTCACGGCATGGGTGTCGAGGCCGTTGAGCGGTTCGTCGAGCAGCCAGATATCCGCCCTCTGCCCGAGCAGGCGGGCGAGCGCGGCGCGTTTCTTCTGTCCGGTCGAAAGGTAGCGCACGGGAACGTCGAGCAGGCCTTCGAGGCCGAGCCGCGCGAGATGGCGGTTCTCTTCATCATCCCCGTCGATCCGGCGCCAGAATGCGAGAGCCCCATCCAGCGTCAGCGCCGGATCGAGCGCCGGGCGTTCGTCCACGAGGCCGATTGCTCCTTCGCTGGCCACGGTTCCGGCAAAGGCAGGGGCAAGACCGGCGACGATCCGCAGCAGGCTCGACTTGCCGATGCCGTTGCGGCCGGTGATCTGAAGGGCCTGTCCCGCTTCCAGTCGCAGCGAGACGCCGCGAAACAGCAGCCGGTCGCCGCGCCGACAGGCGAGATCGTCGATGGCGATGGAGGCCCCTTGCATGGGGGGAGGCGATAGTGGAAAGCCGCCGAGGTGCCAAGCTGGCCGCCGCTTTACGGAGTGATCCCATGTCGATAGCCCGCCTTACCGATGCCCAGCGCGTAGAAGCACTGGCCGCGCTGCCCGCCTGGGACTTGCGCGAGGATGGCCTCGCCTTGGTGCGCAAGCTCAAGTTCGCGGACTTCAACGCGGCCTTCGGTTTCATGACCCGCGTGGCGATCCAGGCCGACAAGGTCGATCACCACCCCGAGTGGTTCAACGTCTACAACCGTGTCGAGATCACGCTGACCACGCACGATGCCGGTGGCGTCAGCCAACGCGACCTCGACATGGCCCGCTTCATCGACGCGATCGTGCCCGACGCCTGAAAACCGGAACCTGAAACCGGCGCGCCTCAGAGCGCGGGGTTGTTGTAGCAGTGCCAGGTGAAGATCGCCGCCGCGCCGCGATAGGGGCGCCAGGGTTCGGCCAGATCCCGTGCTTCCTTCTCGCTGGGCCTTGCCTCCAGCGCGAGGATCTTGTGCAGCCCGGCCTGAACCGCGAGGTCTCCGGCAGGCCAGATGTCGGTCCGGCCTTCCGCGAACAGCAGATAGACCTCTGCCGACCATCGGCCGATGCCCTTGATCCGCACGAGCTGGGCGATCGCCTCCTCGTCGTCTTCGGGGAGATTTTCCAGGTCTAGGGTTCCGGCGGCCACCAGTTCGCAGAGGCTGCGGGCATAGCCCTGCTTCTGGCGCGACAGGCCGCAGCTGCGCAGGGCCTCGAATTCCGCGGCCAGCAGGGTCTCGGGCGCGATGCCCTCGCCAAGGAGGTCCTCCAGCCGCTTCCACACCGATGCCGCCGCCGCGACCGAGACCTGCTGGCCGACGATCGTGCGCAGCAGGGTGGCATAGCCGGTCGGCCTTATGCGCGGTTCGGGATAGCCTGCGGCATCCAGCGCACGGGCGATCGCGGGTTCCTTCGCGGCGATGGCGTCGAGGCCCAGTTTCAGTGCGTCAGCGCTCAAGCCCATATGTCGATTACCTTGCAAAAGGAGGTGCCAGCCATTAGCAGCCGGCGTCAAAAGCCATGACAAGCATGTTGTCCTGCATGCACTATCACCAAGGGGATCGACGAGAATGCCGCAGATCATCGTCATCAATCAATCGGGCGAAGAATCCACCGTAGAGGCCGTCGAAGGCCGCACCCTGATGGAAACGATCCGCGACGGCGGTTTCGACGAGCTTCTGGCCCTCTGCGGCGGCTGCTGCTCCTGCGCGACCTGCCACGTACATATCGATCCGGCCTTCGTCGACAAGCTTCCCGCAATGAGCGAGGACGAGAACGACCTGCTCGACAGCTCCGACCACCGCAACGAATTCTCGCGCCTGTCGTGCCAGGTTCCGGTGACCGCGGCGCTCGAAGGCTGCAAGGTCACGATCGCGCAGGAAGATTGATTTTTCGATGACCTGACGGTGACGCAAAACGGCTATCCGGCCGTTTTGCGTTGCACGCGATTCGCTCCGGTCGAATGGCGTGCTCAAAAAACTCTGCAAATCATTTGCGCCTTTCCGCCGGACTTCCTACCTGTGCGGCCATGACTGCACCCATCCCCCAGCGCGCCACTCTCGACCTCATCGGAAACACCCCGCTCGTCCTGCTCAAGGGCCCGAGCGAAGCGGCCGGCTGCGAGATCTGGGGCAAGTGCGAATTCGCGAATCCCGGTGCCTCGGTAAAGGACCGCGCAGCCCTGTGGATCGTGCGCGACGCCGAGGCGAAGGGCCTGCTCCAGCCCGGCGGCACCATCGTCGAGGGCACGGCGGGCAATACCGGCATCGGCATTGCGCTCGTCGCCAATGCGCTGGGTTACAAGACGATCATCGTCATGCCCGAGACCCAGTCGCGCGAGAAGATGGACACCCTGCGCGCGCTCGGCGCCGAGCTGGTGCTGGTCCCGGCGGCGCCGTTCTCGAACCCGGGCCACTTCGTCCATACCTCGCGCCGCCTCGCCGAAGAGACGCCGGGCGCGATCTGGGCCAACCAGTTCGACAATATCGCCAACCGCAAGGCGCATATCGAAAGCACCGCGCCGGAAATCTGGCAGCAGATGGAAGGCCGCATCGACGGCTTCACTTGCGCGGCGGGCACCGGCGGCACGATCGCGGGCACCGGCCTCGGTCTCAAGGCCTTCGACGAGAACATCACGATCGCGCTCACCGATCCGCACGGCGCCGCGCTTTACAACTACTACGCGCACGGCGAACTCAAGGCCGAGGGCAATTCGGTGGCCGAGGGCATCGGGCAGGGCCGCATCACCGCCAATCTCGAAGGCGCGCCGATCGACACCCAGTTCCGCATCTCGGACGAGGAGGGTCTCGAATGGGTCCGCCGCCTGCTGTCGGAAGAGGGGCTTTGCCTCGGCCTGTCCTCGGGCATCAACGTGGCGGGCGCGATCGCGCTGGGCCGCAAGCTGGTGGCCGAAGGCAAGAGTGATGCGCGCGTGGCCACGATCCTGTGCGACACCGGTTTCCGCTACCTCTCGTCGCTGTACAATCCGGAATGGTTGAAGTCGAAGAACCTGCCCGTCTTCCCCTGGCTGCAATCCTGAGGTAAACGGTCTGTCGATGGCAGGACACATTCCGCCTAATTTGGCCGGGCATACGATGGTCGAACCGATCACCGCCCCGCAGCACTTCGTGCCGCCGACGGCGCGTGAGCTGCGGTCTCAGGCCGTCCACAGGTTGCAGGTCGGGCTGTTCGGCCTCTGCGCCATGCTCCTGATCGTGGGTCTCGCGAACATCATCAACGATCGCACGCGGCTTATCGATACGGCCGACCCTATCCAGCAGGTCGTCGCGGTGGACGCCAAGCCGAAGAAGGCCGCCAGCGATCCGCTCGCGGATATCGGCGTGGTGCCCGCCTCCGATCCCAGTCCGACCCCGGCCCCCAATGCCGGATCTCCGGCAGCTACAGATGCCGAAGCGAGCGGCGCGGCCGTTCAGTAAGCCAAGCGCTACCCTGCTGCTGGCGAGTATCCTGGCGCTCGCCGGTTGCGGCGATTCGCAGCCTTCTGCCTCGACCGGACGCGAGATCGGCCTCTATACCAGCCTGCCGATCGTCTGGGGCGAGAGCGGCGACATCCGCGAACTGCTCGAAAAGGAACGGCCCCGGCACTGGGCGCTGGCGGTCCTGTCGGCTGCCGGGACGCTGCATCCACTCGACACATTGACGGACAGGCTCCCGCGCGATGCCTTGCTGGTGCTCGCGCAGCCCCGTGCGCTTTCGCCGCAGGAGAACGTCGCGCTGGACCGCTGGGTAAGGGAAGGGGGCAGGGTCCTGCTCTTCGCCGACCCGCTGCTGACCGCGCCGACCCGCTATGCCCTTGGCGATCCGCGCAGGCCGCAGGACACCGTGCTGCTATCGCCGATCCTCGCCCGCTGGGGCTTGCGGCTGGAGTTCGACGAGGCCCAGCCTGCCGGTGAGCGCATGGTCGGGACCGCGCTCGGCACGATTCCGGTGAACCTTGCCGGTCGTTTCCGCCTTTCGGGGAATTCCGGGGAGAGTGCATCGTCGCCGGAATTTTCGGGGAAGCACGGGACCGATGGGGATCGCGGTGGCGATCCGGGAAAATCCGGGATCGTGGGGATGGTCGGGGATGCACCCGGCCGCTGTCATCTGGAGGCGAAGGGGCTTCTTGCCCGTTGTGTCGTTGAAAAGGGGCGGATTTTCGCCATTTCCGATGCCGCCGTGCTCGAAGAATCGGATGATCCCGCAGCGCTTGCCCTGCGGCGAAAAGTCCTCTCGGCGCTGATCGGCTGGACCGAAACCGGGGATTGAGCGGGGAAGTCCCGGGATCGGTCTTAATTACGGGAAAACCCGTTAAAAATCAGATATTTTCGTAGTTGCGCGGCGATTAACCCACCTGCTCGCGGGACGACCCGTGCCGAAAATCCGAAGAAATCCGCCGATTTATTCCCGCCGATCCCCACATTTCCCTTTAATCCCCAAAATTCCCGTTATAAAAGCAATGTCAATCGGAATGGCTGAGTCTCGTCGTGTCCTCTTTGCGGGGTGCGGACCTCATCGCGCGACTGCGCGGCGGGGCGGGGTTCTCTCATGCCCGAGAGGCGAGCTTAGGGGCGAAACAGGGATATCATGGCTGGGCAGCCATTCATCTACAACGGACAGGGCTTCTCGCTGCTACGCGACAAGAACCGTTTCGTGCTGCCCAATGCATTTCGCGGCACCGTGCGCGAATCGAGCGGCAAGGACCTGCTCTGCCTGACCACCCATGACCGCTGGCCCTGCCTTGTCGGCTTCGGTCTCTCCCGCATCCAGGACTTCGAGCAGGAAATCCGCGAACAGCAGGACCTGGCCGTTCGCGCGGGCAAGGACTTCGACGCGGAAAAGCGCGCGGCGGACATCTACGCCTCCTACGAAGTGCCGTTCGACGGCAGCGGCCGTTTCGTCCTGCCCGAGGACTTGGCCGCGCTCGCAAACGTAACCGACCAGCTCTACTTCCGCGGCAACGGCCGCTTCTTCACGGTGTGGAGCCCGGAAAACCTCAACGAAATGGACGATGGCTGGAAGGCGGCGCAGACCGCCTGCCGCAGCCTGGCGGCCAAGGAACTTCAGAAAGCGTCGAAGAAATGAGCGCCTCTCGCACCATACCCGAGGGCGTTCCCCACGTTCCGGTGCTCCTTGAGGAGGTCGTCGCCGCCCTGAACCCCCAGGGCGGCGACGTCATCGTTGACGGCACTCTGGGCGCGGGCGGCTATACCCGCCGCCTGCTCGACGCCGGTGCGACCGTGCATGCGTTCGACCGCGATCCCGATGCCATCGCTGCGATCGAGGCGAATCGCGGCAAGTGGCCGGAACTGGACACGGTTCCGCCCCGCCTCGTGCTGCACGCCCGCCGTTTCTCGGAAATGGTCGCGGGGCTTGAGGAAGTCGGCGTCGCGGAGGTCGACGGCGTCGTCATGGATATCGGCGTTTCCTCGATGCAGCTCGACCAGGCGGAGCGCGGCTTCGCCTTCGGGGCCGACGGTCCGCTCGACATGCGCATGAGCCAGGCCGGGATGTCCGCTGCCGATTTCGTGAACGAGGCCGACGAGGCCCAGATCGCCGACGTGCTCTACCTCTATGGCGAGGAACGCCAGTCGCGCCGGGTGGCGCGGGCGATCGTGGCCGCGCGTCCGATCGAGACCACCGGCGAACTCGCCCGCGTGGTCCGCAAGGCCGTGGGCTACAATCCCAATTACAAGGGGGCTGCCGCGCCGAAGGATCCGGCGACACGCAGCTTCCAGGCGATCCGTATCCATGTGAACGGAGAGCTGGACGAACTCGATGCCGGGATGGAAGGGGCCGAAACCCTGCTGCGCGCCGGGGGGCGGCTGGCGGTGGTGACCTTCCATAGTCTCGAGGACCGCAAGGTGAAGCGCTTCCTGCGCGACGCCGCCGGGCAGGCGCAGAGCACTTCGCGGCACTTGCCGCAAGTAGGCTCCGGCCCGCAGGCGACGTTCGAACAGGTGGCCAAGGCCGTGCGGCCGGGGGAGGCGGAACTCGCCGCCAATCCCCGTTCCCGATCCGCAACCCTGCGCGCCGCCGTGCGAACGCAAGCCCCCCCAAGAACAGCGGCCCACGATGGCCGTAAAGACCCCAGGAGTGCCCCATGAACCTCACTCGCGATCGCGTCCATTCGATTGGATGGATTTCCGTGCTGCTGGTCTGCGGGGCGCTGACGATCGGCCTGACCTTGCGCGTCAACGCGGTGAAGAGTCAGGTCCACGATACCGAGAAGCGGATCGTCTGGGTGCAGCAGGACATCAACTTCCTGGAAACCGAGTTCCAGACCCGCTCGAACCAGCAGGCGCTCAAGGAACTCAACGACGTCGAGTTCGGCTACAAGGCGCCGACCGCGGGCCAGTACATCGAGGGCGAGCGCCAGCTTGCCGCGCTGGGCATGCCGGTGGGGCCGGGCGCCCCGGCGCCGATCCGCTATGCCAATGCCGACAAGACCGGCGAGGATGGCGCGGCCGACAACGGCGGTCTGCTGGCGATGGTCTCGCCGGTGGCCGGTGCCGCTGCCTCGCAGCCTGAGCCCAAGGGCACGGGCGGTAAGAACCGCGATCCCGAGCGTGACCAGATGGCTCGCGACGCCGCGGCGCTGGGCAGCCGCCTGGCGCGCATCGAAGTGGCGGAGGCCGCCCAGCAGTGAACGCTCCGGCCTTCCCGATCGGAGCGGTCCCCACCACGGTCTCGACCGGCAGGCGCAAGCTTTTCAACGTCCGGCAGCAATCGCTGCTGACGGCGAAAATGCGCACGCTGTGGATTCTGGGGGTGTTCACGCTCATCGGGATGCTGGCATTCTTCCGCATCGTCTATCTCGGCGTTACCGGGCCGTCGGTGCGCGGCGGCGACCTTTCGGACCTGCTGGTGCCGCAGCGCGGGGAGATCGTCGATCGCAACGGCGTGCCGCTCGCCCGCGAATTCCGTACCTATTCGCTGTGGTTCAACCCCAAGGCGATGAGCGAAGGCTCGTCGCTGATCCACACGCCCGCAGAAGTCGCCGACGGCCTGATCCGCATCTTCCCCGATCTCGACCGGGCCGAGCTGATCGCCAAGCTCTCCTCGGACAAGCCCGGCTATCTGCGCAAGTCGATCCTTCCCGAGGATGCCAACAAGGTTCACGCGCTGGGTGAACCGGCGCTGGAATACCCGCAGGAAGCCACGCGCTTCTATCCGCAAGGCTCGATGGCGGCCTCGGTGCTCGGCTATGTCGATACCTTCGGCAAGGGCCAGGTCGGCATGGAGCAGGCCTTCGACAAGCAGCTCACCAGCCCCGAAGGCCGCGCGCAGCCCGCCACGCTTTCGATCGACTTCCGCGTGCAGAGCGCGCTGGAGGACGAACTGGGCAAGGGCATGGCGCTCAGCAAGGCCAAGGGCGCTGCGGGTGTCATCCTCGACGTCGATACCGGCGAGATCCTGGCGCTGGCCTCGCTGCCCTCGTTCGATCCCAACCATGTCCAGCCCAGCGACCTGGTGATCACCGAGGAGCAGGCCAAGGCTGGCGACGTGCCGCGTGGCTTCAACCGCGTGACCAACCAGGTCTACGAACTCGGCTCGACCTTCAAGCCGATCACTGTCGCTGCCGCGCTCGACGCCGGGACGATCACCGACTTGCGCCGCCGCTGGCCTGCCACGCCGCTGCATGTCGGCAAGTTCACGATCCACGACCTGCACAACTACGGCAGCTCGTTGAACGTGCTGGAAACGCTGATCCACTCCTCGAACACGGTTACCGCCCACATTGCCGACGAACTCGGCGGCGAGCGACTGAAGAAGACGATGGAGTCGTTGGCGATGAACCAGCGTCCCTACGTCGAGCTGCCCGCGCGTGGTTTCCCGCTCTGGCCGCGCGGCGAATGGCCGCGCCTGCGCACGATGACGGTTGCTTATGGCCACGGTATCGCCGTGACGCCGCTGCACCTCGCTTCCGCTTATGCGTCGCTGGTCAACGGCGGCATCTGGCGCCCGGCGACGCTCAAGAAGCTGGAGCCTTCGCAGGTTCCGGCCGGGCGCCGCGTGTTCACCGCCGCGACCAGCGCCCGCATGCGCCAGCTCCTGCGCATGATCGTGTCCTACGGCACCGGCCGCAAGGCCGATGCGCCGGGCTTCCGCGTCGGCGGCAAGACCGGTTCGGCCGAAAAGCCCGGCGTCGGCGGCTATCGCAAGCACTCGCTGGTGGCGACGTTTGCCGCGGCCTTCCCGATGGACCGTCCGCGCTATGTCGTCATCGCGATGATGGACGAGCCGCAGGGCACCGAGGCGACCTCGTTCCAGCGCACTGCCGCGTGGAACTCGGCGCCGGTGATCCAGCGCGTCGTCCCGCGCATCGGGCCGCTGCTCGGCATCATGCCCGACGAGACCCGTGACATCGATATTTCCGATCTCAAGCCGCTGATCCCGGCCGGAACCGCTGAAGAGTGAGCCTGGAAGAATGAAATTGACTGCCCTCTGCGCTGCTGCCGATGTTCCCTTCGCGGGCAGTGCAGAAGATGCCAACGTGACCGGCTTTGCCATCGATCATCGCAAGGTCGCGCCCGGCACGGTGTTCGGCGCGTTTCGCGGCGCGAAGTTCAACGGCGAGGACTACATCGCCGCCGCCATCGAGGCAGGCGCGGTGGCAGTGGTCGCCCATCCGGATGCCAAGGTCGAAGGCGCGGTCCATTTTGCCGATCCCGAGCCGCGCCGCCTCTTTGCCCGTCTCGCTGCGCCGTTCTTCCAGCCTGTGCCCGAGACGCTGGTGGCGGTCACCGGCACCAACGGCAAGACTTCCACGGTCGAGCTGACCCGTCAGATCTGGCGCATGGCCGGGCAGCGCGCCGCCTCGATCGGTACGCTGGGCGTGACCACCAGCGACGAAACGGTCTCCACCGGCCTCACCACGCCGGATATCGTGACTTTCCTCGCCAATCTCACCGGCCTTGCCCGTGAGGGCGTGACCCATGTGGCTTACGAAGCGTCGAGCCACGGTCTTTCGCAGTTCCGCATCGAGGGGCCGCGCGTTGCGGCGGGCGCCTTCACCAATCTCTCGCGCGACCATCTCGATTACCATGCCGACATGGACGACTATTTCGCGGCGAAGATGCGCCTGTTCGACGAAGTGGTCGTCGATGGCGGCACCGCCGTGATCTGGGCCGACGATGTCTGGTCCGACAAGGCCATTGCCCACGCCGAAAAGCGCGGGCTGAAGACTTTCACCGTTGGTGCCAAGGGCACCGGCATCCGCCTCTCGGGTCGCAAGCCGGGCGGACTCGGCCAGAAGCTGGAGCTCGAGCACGAGGGCAAAGCCACCGTGCTCGAGCTTCCGCTGATCGGCGCCTATCAGGCCGCCAATTCGCTGGTGGCCGCTGGGCTGGTGCTGGCCAGCGGCGGTGACGCGCATCGGACGTTCGATGCGCTGAAGCGGCTCGTCACGGTGCGCGGGCGACTGGAGCGCGCGGCGATTTCTTCGGTAGGCGCGCCGGTCTATGTCGACTATGCGCATACGCCCGATGCGCTGGAGGCGGCGATCGCGGCGCTCCGTCCCCATGTGGAAGGGCGTCTGATCGTCGTGTTCGGCGCGGGCGGCGACCGCGACCAGGGCAAGCGGCCGGAAATGGGCCGGGTGGCCAGCGAGGGTGCGGACGTGGCGATCGTCACCGACGACAACCCGCGCGGCGAGGACCCGGCAGCGATTCGCGCCATGGTCCTCGCGGGCATGGGGGAAGGTGCGAAGGAGATCGGCGACCGTCGCGAGGCAATCGGTGCGGCCATCGCAGAGGCCGGACGCGGGGACATCGTCCTCATCGCCGGCAAGGGGCATGAACAGGGGCAGATCATCGGCAGCGGCGACTCCGTGCGCGTCCTGCCATTCGACGACGTCACCGTGGCCAGGGAAATGTCTGGTCCGCAGGGAAGGTAGTGCGATGAATGCTGTAGCCCGGATCCTCGAATGGCCCATCGATGAGGCCGAGGAACACCCGCTCTCGCTGTGGGACTCCGCCACGCTTGCCCGGGTACTCAAGGGCACGGCGAATGATTCCGGCGGCGGCGACTTCACCGTTTCCGGCGTCGAGATCGATAGCCGCGATGTCCAGCCCGGCGACCTGTTCTTCGCGCTAAAGGGCGAGGCCATGGACGGCCATCGCTTCGTCGAGGGCGCTTTCGCCAAGGGCGCGGCGGCCGTGGTCGTCGATCGCCCGGTCGATGGTCCGCATATCCTGGTCGAGAACACCACCGAAGCGCTGGAACTGCTGGGCGCCGCCGCGCGTCTGCGTTCGCGCGGGCCGATCATCGGCGTGACCGGCTCGGTCGGCAAGACCGGCGTGAAGGAGGCGATCTTCGACGCGCTCGACCGCGCGAGCCGGGGCGATGCCCACCGTTCGGTTAAGAGCTACAACAACCACGTCGGCGTCCCGCTCAGCCTGGCGCGGATGCCGGCGCGCGCCCGTTTCGGCATTTTCGAGATGGGCATGAACCATGCGGGCGAGATCGCCGCGCTGACCCGGCAGGTCCGCCCCGACGTGGCCGTCATCACCACCATCGCGCCCGCCCACATCGAGATGCTGGGTTCGATGGAGGCGATCGCCGACGCCAAGGCGGAAATCTTCGAAGGGTTGGAAGCGGGCGGCACCGCCGTGATTCCGGCCGACAGCCCCTATTTCAACCGGCTGAAGGAAGCGGCCCTCGCTGCCGGGGCGCATGTCGTCTCCTTCGGCAAGGCGCGCGATGCCGACGTGCGCTTGCTCGACGCGGTTCCGGCGATCGGTGGCGGCTCGCTGGTGACGATCGACATGGGCGACCGGCGGGTCTGCTACACGGTCGCCGCACCCGGTGAGCATCATGTGATCAACTCGCTGGCGGTCATGGCCGGGGTGCGCGGGGTGAAGGGCGACCTCGGCGCCGCAGGCGTGGCGCTCGCCGAAATGGGCGGACTGCCGGGCCGCGGCGCGCGGCTCCAGATCGACGTGCCCTCCGGCAAGGCGCTGCTGATCGACGAGAGCTACAACGCCAATCCCGCCTCGATGCGCGCGACGCTGGAGCAGCTCGGCCGCACGCCCGCGCATCGCCGGATCGCGGTGCTCGGCGCGATGAAGGAACTGGGCAGTCACGGCCCCGATTACCACGCGGGCCTTGCCGGTCCGATCGGCGAGGCGGGCGTCGATTACGCCGTGCTGGTCGGCGAGGAGATGGCCCCACTCGCTCAGGCCTTTGAAGCGGGCCGAAATTCAGGGGAACTGGGGAAATCCGCCGGTCTTCCGCTTGGCAAGACGGTGCCCTTCGCGCATTGCCTCACTGTGCGGGAAGCCATCGATGCACTGCGCGAATTCGGGCTCGAACAGGATGACGTCATTCTGGTCAAGGGTTCGAACTCGGTGGGCCTGGCTTCCCTGGTGAACGCGCTCGACAAACAGGAAGGGTAGGGGGCAACCCCGCAAGATGCTGTATCTCATCGCAGAATGGTTCCACTATGAGGGACTGTCGAACCTCTTCCGTTATCAGTCGTTCCGTT
>PJTY01000549.1_pt1 | contig 18417 bp, 15 predicted proteins | sample 1512121 | NCBI WGS metagenome assembly PJTY01 (sample SAMN08177680, study PRJNA422409) | Soil metagenome, whole genome shotgun sequencing project. | isolation source: Soil enriched (2) on filter paper: alkali lignin treatment | place: USA: Madison | collected 2015-01-15 | reverse complement strand
GTTCGAGCGCACCTTGCGCCGCGCCATCATTACGTCCAGCCGCACGATGATGGGCATCAGACGAACCGCGAGGCGTCGTCGTGCACCTCGGCGCCCCAGGCCATGACCCGCGCCACGACGAACAGGATCAGTCCCAGCGCCAGGGCCTTGGCGCTGTCGATCCTCAGCCAGCCCTCGTCGTCGAACCCCGCCAGCGTCACCAGGACATGGCCGAGCGTCGGAGCGACGGCGTAGGCCATCAGCCACAGAGCGATGCCGCCCATGCAGCGGGCGTTCTCCTGGGTCAGGACGACGCCGGAGCCGTAGAGGCGGAACAGTCGTCGCAGCCCCCACAGCACCGCCAGGGCGGGGATCATCATCACGCTGGCCGACAGGGCCAGGGCGATCTTCTGAATCCAGGGCAAGGCGCCGACGGTGGTCCAGCCGGACGGCACGGGCGGGACCGTCGCCTCGATATAGATCTGCATCCCGCCGGGGCGCACCTGCAGCCGGGTTCCCACGTAGGTCAGCACGGCGACGACGGCGATCGCCAGCAATGCGGCGCCGAAGGCGAACAGCACCGTGAACAGCCACTCAAGCGGACGGCTGAGCCGTCGGATGCGGACGAAGGCGTCAGGCTCCAGTGGAACTGGCGGGGGCAAGGCGACGACGACCGCCATGGGATAACGCGGCTCCAATTCGATTGACGGCTATATTTTTATGTATTTCGATATGTTTGGCAACTCAACCAAGGATACGACATGTCGCATCACGGCCAAGGGCGCGGGGCGCCCATCATCGCAGGTCTGGTTCTGGCGGCCCTGCTGGCCGGTTGCGCCACTCCGGCCAGCCGCCATCCGTTGACGCCCGCTGACCTGGGTGCGGCTTCGCGCGCCTCGGCGCTGGAGGCGAGCCTGGCGCGGCCCGGCGTCGTGACCTTCGAACGTGTTCGGTTCGCCCAGTGGACGGCGGGGCGAGGGGTCTTCATCGATCGCAAGGACTCCCGTACGGCGGCCGTTCCCAAGGGCGATGAGGAGGCGATGATCTACGCCTATGTCGTCGATCATCCCCGTTTCGGTCGGGTGATGATCGACAGCGGGGTGTCGGCCGAACTGGGGGAGCGGCTGAACGGTCTGATGCGCCGGGCGGTGGCCGACCTTGATCTCCGCATCGCGCGCACCACGGCGCAGTGGCTGGACGGCCAGACGCCGCCGCGCATGGTCTTCCTGACCCATCTGCATTTCGATCATGTGGGCGGGCTGGTCGACCTGCCGGTCACGACGCCCGTTTATGTGGGTGCAGGCGAGGCGCAGGAGCGCAGTCGCGTGAACCTGGTGCTGGGCCGCCCGGCGGACGCCGCCCTGCGCGGCTACGGACCCCTGCGCGAGTGGCGGTTCGAGCCGGATCCCGACGGCCGGTTCGCCGGGGTGCTGGACATCTTCGGCGACGGTTCGATCTGGGCCATCAGCACGCCGGGGCATTCGGCGGGATCGACCGCCTATCTGGTCAATGCGGTGGACGGGCCGAAACTGGTGGTCGGCGATGCGGTCAGCACCCGTCTGGGCTGGGAGCAGCGGATGCCGCAGCCGGTCGCAGCCGCCGCTCGCGCCGACGCCGAAGCATCCGCCGAAAGGTTACGCAGCTTTGTGGCCGCGCATCCGACTGTGACGGTCTATCTGGGCCACCAGTCCCGAACGGGGCAGGCGGAGGCGCGCTGAAGCGCCTCCCGCTTTTCTCACCAGGCGCCGATCTTCTCGGCTTCCTTGTGGCTGATGGGGTGTTGGGCGGCCTTGTGGTCTTCCTCGGCCAGGAAGCGGGCGGCTTCCAGGGCGGCCATGCAGCCCATGCCCGCCGCGGTCACGGCCTGACGATAGACGTCGTCGGTGACGTCGCCGGCGGCCCAGACGCCCTCGATGGCGGTCGCCGCCGTGCCCGGCCGGACCCGCAGATAGCCGCCGGAGTTGGTCTCCAGCTGGCCCTTGAACAGTTCGGACGAGGGGGCGTGGCCGATGGCGATGAAGACGCCGTCGGCGGGGATTTCGCTGATCTCGCCGGTCTTGACGTTCTTCAGGCGTACGCCGGTGACGTTGCGGGCCACGCCGTCGACCACGCCGACCACCTCCTCGACGGCCACGTCCCAGACGACCTTGATCTTGGGATGGGCGAACAGGCGGTCCTGCAGGATCTTCTCGGCGCGGAACTCGTCGCGGCGGTGAACGACGGTGACGGTTTCGGCGAAGTTGGTCAGGAACAGGGCCTCTTCGACGGCGGTGTTGCCGCCGCCGACGACCACCACTTGCTTGCCGCGATAGAAGAAGCCGTCGCAGGTGGCGCAGGCCGAGACGCCGAAGCCCTGATATTCGGACTCGGAGTCCAGCCCCAGCCATTTGGCCTGGGCGCCGGTGGAGATGATGACAGTTTCGGCCAGGATTTCAGAACCCGAGTCCAGCGTCAGGCGGAAGGGGCGCTGGGACAGGTCGGCCTTGACCACGATGTCGTGGATGACCTCGGTCCCGACATGCTCGGCCTGGGCCTGCATCTGCTGCATCAGCCAGGGGCCCTGAATGGTCTCGGCGAAGCCGGGATAGTTCTCGACGTCCGTGGTGATGGTCAGCTGGCCGCCGGGCTGAAGCCCGGCGATGATCACCGGGTTCAGCGAGGCGCGGGCGGCGTAGATGGCGGCGGTCCAGCCGGCGGGGCCGGAACCGATGATGGCGACACGGACGGTACGAGCTTGGGTCATGGCGCCTATTTAGGCGCTGATTCCCTTAAGCGCGATGCCGATGCGACATTCACAGGCCGGATTCAGGCGTGAGCCGGCTGTTTGGCGTCGGCGGCGCGGGCCGCCCGCAGCTGCTCCAGGGTGTCCGCGACATCGGACAGGAAGACCTGGCGACGCTCCGCCGCCTCGGCGGGGTCCGCGCCATGACGCATGACGCGGCCGTTGAACAGGGCGGCCTCTTCGCGGATTCGGGCGACCAGGGCGGTCAGATGGCCCTTGCCCTTGCGCTGGTCCATGACCTGGGCGTGATTGTCGGCGTCGCGAACGCGCCGGGCCAGGGCTTCATCGACATCCTGTCCCATCTCGGCGCGGCCAGCCATCTGGCTGAAGTCATGGGCGTAGAGGCGGATGAAATTTTCCACGATCAATTAGAACGTCCTTTCCGTGACTGAGCTTTGGCCAAGGCGCAGCCGACCGCCGACGTTGCCGCCGTCGATTCATGGGCCGGGTTTTGCCTTGATCCCGACATATGGGGACGGCGAGGGCCTTTCGCCAGCTTGGCCGCTGGGAGGTGCCGCTGGGGGGCGGCCTGGGCCTCAGCGCTTCGGCATGGCCGCCAGCACGGCGCGGGCGGCGCGCTCGGTTTCGTTCAGCGGTTCATAGGCCCAGGGCGTCAGCGTCCCGTCGAACGGGCGGGCGGCGCCGCGGGCCTGAAGATCGGCGTGCAGGCGGGCGAACTTGCCCGGCGCCTTCCTGGCGATCATGGGCAGGATATGGACGGGCTTGCCGGTCGAGGCGGCCTCGGCGGCCATGTTGGCGCTGTCCTCGGTGACGAGGATGTGGTCGGCGCCGTCCAGCATGGCGAACAGGGGGTTGTCGCCCGTACCGTCCCAGATCCAGCCGGGCAGGGCCGACAGGCGTTCGGTCATCGCCGCCTTGGCCGCCTGCGGCGTGCGCCGCGAATAGGTCAGCAGCAGGACGCCGTTCGCGGCGGTCACGGCCTCGGCGATGCGGCCGGCCAGATCGGCGGCGTGGGCGGGCGGCAGGTCGAAGGCGGCGGACGCTCCGCCCACCATCACCGCCACGCGCGGATGGGGCAGGGGGGCGATGCGCGCGGCGAAGGCGGGCGCCGCCTCGGCCAGCCTTTCGCGCGTGATGCGGTGAGGGCTGCCGGTGATCGACAGGACGTTGGGGCCGCTGAGGGCGTCATGGGCGGGGGCGACGATCAGGCCGTAGCGGTCGTTGCGCCAGCGCGGGTCCTGGGTCTGGACGACGAAGGTCCTGCCGCCGCTCCAGTCGCGCACGCGCGCCGACAGGGGCAGACTGGCGCGGCCCGTGGCGATCCACAGGTCAGGCCATTCGGCGACGCGGCGCGGATCGAACGACCCCGGCGCCAGCATGGCGGGGGTCTTCAGGCCCGAGGGCCAGCGGTCGAAGGCGGGGCGCCAGCGGACGGTCTGGACCGTGATCTCGGCCGGGGTCAGGCGGGCGACGGCCTCGGCCAGGCCCAGGGCCTGGTTCTGGATGCCGGTGCGGCCGTCGGACACGACCCAGATGGAAAGAGGGCGCGCGGCCATGCCGCGCGCCCTGCCTTCAGCCTCGATGTCGGCGGAGGTTACTTCCACTCGACCTTGAGGATCTCATAGGCCTTCACGCCGCCGGGCGTGTTGACCTCGACCACGTCGCCGACCTCTTTGGAGATCAGGGCGCGGGCGATCGGCGAGGCGATGGAGATCTTGCCCAGCTTCACGTCGGCCTCGTGTTCGCCGACGATCTGATAGACGCCTTCCTCCTCGGTGTCCTCGTCCACGAAGGTGACGGTGGCGCCGAACTTGACCTGGTCGCCGGACAGTTTGGACACGTCGATCACCTGGGCGCGGGACAGCTTGTCCTCGATCTCGGCGATCGAGCCTTCGATCCAGCCCTGGCGCTCCTTGGCGGCGTGATATTCGGCGTTTTCAGACAGATCGCCATGCTCGCGGGCTTCCGCGATGGCGGCGATCACGCTGGGTCGTTCCACCGACTTCAATTGCTTGAGTTGATCGTCGAGGGCGCGATACCCCTCGGCCGTCATCGGCACTTTTTCCATTGTGTCGTGAGTTTCTTGCTACGCCCGAAGACAGGTGAGAGACGTTCCGGTACCGCTGCGGCCACGGGGGCGTTGCGTGACCGGCCCAAGAAGGTAGGGCGCCCGACGCCCAAACTCAAGATGGCCGACCGGCGCCATTCGGCGTGGCGGAAGCGCGCAGCCCCGATTCAGCCCCTGTTCACGGCCTTGTGGTCGGAGTGGGCGGGACGGAGGGCCGGCGATCCCGGCTGAAGGCGCGCCGCAGCGCCGTCCAGGCGATGAACCCCAGGGCCGCCACGGCCAGGAGCATGAAGACGCCGGACACGACCGCGACGCCCGCGGCGATGAAGGCGATGACGAGACAGACGGCCGCGAACAGGGCCGCGATGACCTGGAGAACAGACAGACGCATGAAAGTGTTAACGCCGCCGGGCAGGCCGGGTTTCCTCGGTCGGCTTCCGGACCTCAGCGCCGCCGCCCGCTCCAGCGACGGCGCCGGTGAGGCGGCCGGGACGTCGTGCGGGCGCCGCGCGGGACGTCATGGACCTGGGCGCGGCGGCTCTTCCACAATCGCCAGGCCAGGGTCGCCAGGGCGATCTTGCCCGCATGGCGCGCGGCCAGGCTGCGGCCCCGACGCGACAGCAGCAGGCCGCCCAGCAGGGCGGAAAGGCGAGGCAGAGGCATGGACGGCGTCTCCTACGGATGCGGAACCTGCGGGAGCAACGGCCGGGACGCCGCCGGGTTCAGCGCCCCGGCCTCGCCTTATCGTCTCATTCCGCGCGTTTGGGCATCAGGGCCTCGGCGGCCAGAACCGAGCCTTCCACGCCCAGGGTGACGGCGGGCTCGGGCGTGATGCGGAACAGGCCCGAGTGGTGGCCGGGGGCGTCGTCCACCTGATCGGGCGGCGTGCCGCCGACGCGGAAATAGACGCCCTTCACGCCCAGTTCGGGGGTGACGAACTCGGCGAAGTCCTCGGCGCCCATGCCGGTGCGCGGATTGTCGATCAGCACCCCTTCGCCCAGGGCGGCGGTCAGGGCCTCGCGGACGCGTGCGGCGGTCTCGGCGTCGTTGATGGTGGGCGGGGTGTTTTCCAGCGGCGAGCGCACGACGGTCGGCAGCTTATCCTCGGGCACGCCCAGGGCGCGGGCGGTGTTGGCCGAGATGCGGTCGATGCCGTCCAGCAGCTTGGCGCGGACCTCGGGGCTGTCGGCGCGGACGGTCAGCTGCATGTCCACGCGGTCGGAGATGATGTTGTGCTTGATGCCGCCCTTGATGGCGCCGACCGTGACCACAGCGCCCTCCAGCGGGCTGGTCTCGCGGCTGCGCAGGGACTGCAGCGCGACCACGATGTGCGAGGCGACCAGGATGGGATCGACCCCCAGGTGCGGCGAGGCGCCGTGGGTGGCGACACCGTGGACGGCGATGTCCACGCTGTCCGAGCTGGACGAGGTGATGCCCAGCGGCACGCCGATCCGTCCCGTCGGGGTGTCGGCCGAGACGTGGAAGGCCAGGGCGTAGTCCGGCTTGGGGAAGCGGGAGTAAAGGCCGTCCTGCACCATGGCGCGGGCGCCGAAGATACGCTCCTCGGCCGGTTGGGCGACCAGGACCAGGGTGCCGGACCAGTTGGCCTTGCGCGCCTGCATCTGACGCGCCGTGCCGACCAGGGCGGTGATGTGCACGTCGTGGCCGCAGGCGTGCATGACGGGCTTTTCGACGCCGTCGCTGTCGACCTGACGGGCGGTGGAGGCGTTGGCCAGGCCCGAGGTCTCCTCGACCGGCAGGCCGTCCATGTCGGCGCGGATCATGACCGTGGGTCCGGGACCGTTGCGCAGGACGGCGACCACGCCGGTTCCGCCGACGCCGGTGGTGACCTCATAGCCCAGGGCGCGCAGCTCCTGCGCCATGCGCGCCGAGGTCTCGACTTCGAGGCCCGACAGTTCCGGGTTGCGGTGGAAGTGGTCGAACAGGGCGCCGAGGTTGGCGTCATAGTCCGCCTTGACGGCGGCCTTGAGCCCCGCGTCCTGGGCGATGGCGGGCGCGGAACCGGCCGCCAGAACGGCGGCCAGAATGGCGGTGAGCGTGGTCTTCTTCATGATGGTGTCCCCTCCGGTGTCGGGAGCGACCTTAGCCGCTGGAGGGGAGGGGGCAACCGGGGAAGGGCGTTGATTTATCCGCCGTCATTCTCGGGCTTGACCCGAGAATCCAGCCGTCCGTCTGCACTACGCCGGCAAGGAAGAACGCGCCCCAACGCTGGATCCTCGGGTCAAGCCCGAGGATGACGGCGACTATAGGGAGATGGCGGCGCCGAGGCGGGCACGAAAAAGCCCCCGACGATCGCTCGGCGGGGGCTTTCTGGTTCAGGACAGGGCCTGATCTCAGTTGTAGCTCTGGATCGGGCGGACATCCATCTCGCCGTGGCGGACGGCGGCGATGCCTTGCGCGGCGGCCAGAGAGCCGGACGCCGTGGTGTAGTAGGGAATCTTCATCATCAGCGCCGTGCGGCGGATCGAGAAGCTGTCGGCCAGGGCCTGCTTGCCGTCCGTGGTGTTGAAGACCAACTGGACCTCGCCGTTCTTCATGGCGTCGACGATGTTCGGGCGGCCTTCCAGCACCTTCTTGACCAGACCGACCTCAAGGCCCTGTTCCGTCAGGTAGCTGTGGGTGCCGCCGGTGGCGATGACCGAGAAGCCCTGCGCCAGCAGCGTCTTCACCGCCTCGACGATGAAGGGCTTGTCGGCGTCGCGCACCGAGACGAAGGCCGTGCCCTCGGTCGGCAGGATGGTGCCGCCGCCGGTCTGGGACTTGGCGAAGGCGCGGGCGAAGGCGGGGGCCAGATCGGCCTCGCCTTCACGCTTCCAGTCCAGGCCCATGACCTCGCCGGTCGAGCGCATTTCCGGGCCCAGGATGGTGTCGACCCCGGCGAAGCGGGCGAAGGGGAAGACGGCTTCCTTGACCGCGATGTGGTCCAGTTCCTTGTCGACCAGGCCGAAGGAGGACAGCGGAACCCCGGCCATGACCTTGGCGGCGATGGCGGCGACCGGCTGGCCGATGGTCTTGGCGACAAAGGGCGCCGTGCGGCTGGCGCGCGGGTTCACTTCGAGGACGAAGATGCGCGGGTTTTCGCTGTGCGGCTCCTCGATGGCGAACTGCACGTTCATCAGGCCGCGCACCTTCAGGGCCTTGGCCATGGCGGTGGTCTGGCGCTTGAGCTCGGCCACGGTCTCGGGGCGCAGGGAGAAGGGCGGCATGGAGCAGGCGCTGTCGCCCGAGTGGACCCCGGCTTCCTCGATATGCTCCAGAACCCCGGCGACGAAGACCGTCTCGTCGTCGCACAGGGCGTCGACGTCCACCTCGGTGGCGCGGTTCAGATAGTGGTCGATCAGGACGGGATCGTCGCCCGAGACGCGCATGGCCTCGCCGACGTAGCGGTCCAGACCCTCGCGGTCGTGGACGATCATCATGCCGCGGCCGCCCAGCACATAGGACGGGCGCAGGACGACCGGATAGCCGACCTCCTCGGCCTTGATCGCGGCTTCCTCGGCCGAGCGGGCCAGGGCGTTGGGCGGCTGTTGCAGGCCGATGGCCTGAAGCATCTGCTGGAAGCGCTCGCGGTCCTCGGCCAGGTCGATGCTGTCGACGCTGGTGCCCAGGATCGGCACGCCGTCTTCCTGAAGCGCGTGGGCCAGCTTCAGCGGGGTCTGGCCGCCGAACTGGACGACCACGCCGATCAGTTCGCCCTTCGAACGTTCGACGTCGATCAGCTCCAGCACGTCCTCGGCCGTCAGCGGCTCGAAATACAGGCGGTCGGAGGTGTCGTAGTCGGTCGAGACCGTCTCGGGGTTGCAGTTGACCATGATGCTCTCGACGCCGATGTCGTCGAAGGCGAAGGCCGCGTGGCAGCAGCAGTAGTCGAACTCGATGCCCTGACCGATGCGGTTCGGACCGCCGCCCAGGATGACGGCCTTTCTGCGGTCCGACACCTCGGCCTCGCAGGCCGGGACCTGGCCCAGGGCGCCGGTCTCATAGGTCGAATACATATAGGCGGTGGCGCTGGCGAACTCGGCGGCGCAGGTGTCGATGCGCTTGAACACCGGGCGCACGTCCAGGGCGCGGCGGGCCTTGCGGACCTCGCCCTCGGTCTTGCCGGTCAGGGCGCCCAGACGGGCGTCGGAGAAGCCCTTGGCCTTCAGCTTGCGGAAGTCGGTCGCGTCCGTGGGCAGGCCCTGAACGCGGACGTGGCCTTCGGTGCGGATCAGATCGGCGATCTGGCGCAGGAACCACGGCTCATAGGCGCAGGCGGTCTGAACTTCTTCCACGGTCAGGCCGTGGCGGAAGGCCTGGGCGATGACGCGGATGCGGTCCGGCGTCGGCAGGCCCAGGGCGCGGATGACGGCGGCCTTGATCGCGGCGTCGTCCTCGGCGCCGGTCACGCCGTCGATCTCGATGTCGTCAAAGCCGTTCAGGCCCGTTTCCAGCCCGCGCAGGGCCTTCTGCATGGATTCCTGGAAGGTGCGGCCGATGGCCATGACCTCGCCGACCGACTTCATCGCCGTGGTCAGCGACGGCTCCGAGCCCGGATATTTCTCGAAGGCGAAGCGCGGGATCTTGGTGACGACATAGTCGATGGCCGGCTCGAAGCTGGCCGGGGTCACCATGGTGATGTCGTTCTTCAACTCGTCCAGCGTATAGCCGACGGCCAGCTTGGCGGCGATCTTGGCGATCGGGAAGCCGGTGGCCTTGGACGCCAGCGCCGAGGAACGCGACACGCGCGGGTTCATTTCGATGACGACCAGACGGCCGTCCTTGGGGTTGACCGCGAACTGGACGTTCGAGCCGCCCGTCTCGACCCCGATCTCGCGCAGCACGGCGATCGAGGCCGCGCGCATCATCTGATATTCCTTGTCCGTCAGCGTCATGGCCGGGGCGACGGTGATGCTGTCGCCGGTGTGGACGCCCATCGGGTCGATGTTCTCGATCGAGCAGATGATGATGCAGTTGTCCGCATGATCGCGGACGACCTCCATCTCATACTCCTTCCAGCCCAGCACCGACTCTTCGATCAGCACTTCGGTGGTCGGCGACAGGTCCAGGCCGCGCTCCACGATCTCGTGGAATTCCTCGACGTTGTAGGCGATGCCGCCGCCGGTGCCGGCGAGGGTGAACGACGGGCGGATGATGGCGGGCAGGCCGACGAAGGCCAGGGCGTCGTCGGCTTCCTCGATATGGTGGATGGCGCGCGAGCGGGGCGATTCCAGACCCAGCTTGTCCATCGCATCGCGGAACTTCTGACGGTCCTCGGCCTTGTCGATGACCTCGGCCTTGGCGCCGATCATCTCGACGCCGTGACGGGCCAGGGCGCCCGAGGCGTTCAGGGCCAGGGCGGTGTTCAGCGCCGTCTGACCGCCCATGGTGGGCAGCAGGGCGTCCGGCTTCTCCTTGGCGATGATCTTCTCGACCATCTCGGGCGTGATCGGCTCGATATAGGTGGCGTCGGCCACCTCCGGGTCGGTCATGATGGTGGCGGGGTTCGAGTTGACCAAGATGACCCGGTAGCCCTCGGCCTTCAGCGCCTTGCAGGCCTGAACGCCCGAATAGTCGAACTCGCACGCCTGGCCGATGACGATCGGACCGGCGCCGATGATCAGGATGGACTTGATGTCTGTGCGCTTGGGCATCGGCGTCTACTCAGTTCGTCACGACCGCGCACTCCCAGCCGTCGTAGTCGAGCTGGAAGGCTGCGGCCCAGGTTTGCATCATGGCCGACACAGGCGAAAACGACGCCTCGTCGACCGGCATGGTGGTCTCCAGGACGGTCATGTCGCCCTGGCCCCGCGTCAGGAAGCCCGCACGGCGGGCCACCTCGCACAGGTCGCCGTGCGCCTCTTCCTCGCCGTAGAAGTAGAACAGCGTATGGCGCGGGGTGATCCCGCTGTCGCCCTGCTCTGCGAGCGCGGCGCGCACCATGGCGTCCTTTTCTTCATGACTGGTCAGGGCGGCGGTCTCCACGCGCGCAGACGGACGGGCGCGAGCGCACTCGCGGCCGATCCGTTCGGGTTGTCGGTTAAGCGGCCCGTTTAGAGAGGGAGGGGCCGGGGGGCAAGGGCTTATCCGGCCTTACCGCTCAAGAAAAAGGGGCGGCCCGTAAGGACCGCCCCCGCAGAGTTTCGAACCCTGTCCGTTCTTAGAAGGGACGGAAGTTCAGGCCGACGAAGAAGCGGCGGCCGTAGGGGTCGAAGTTGGAGTAGATGGTGGTGCCCAGGATGTCGCGTTGTTCCGCGTCAAACAGGTTCACCACGCCGGCGCGCAGCGTCAGGTCGTCACGGACGTTGTAACGCACCGTGAGGTCGTGACGCACGAAGTTGCCGGTGTTCATCTGGTCGACCAGGCGCGAGTCCGCGTTGTTCACGAAGTCGCGGGCGCGGACGATGTTCGTGGCGGACTGCCAGTCGGCGGTCCAGTTCACGTTCCAGATGTCGTTCGGACGCCACGACAGCGACGAGGCCATGCGGACGCGCGGATAGGCGTTGGTGCCGCTCAGGCCGATGCTGGCCGCCAGTTCGGTGTAGTCGGACGGATCCGACTCGTTCAGGAACTGCTTCTGCTCGATCAGCCACGAGCCCTGCAGACGCCAGTCGAAGGCGCCCCAGTTCTTGCCCCAATCCGCGGTGTCCCACGAATAGTTGGCGCCGAAGTCGAGGCCGCGGGTTTCCAGGGCCGCGTAGTTGAACGAACGCTCGATGAAGCCGCCGATCGGGTCGCCCGAGGGAGCGCCGATGCCGAACTCGATGTCCGGGTTGTTCCGGAAGATGGAGTTACAGGCGTCCATGTTCAGTTCGGCGCCGTTGACGCAGTTTTCAGCGATTCTGGCGGCCGAAACCGCAGCGATGACCTTGTCGATGCGGATCTCGTAGTAGTCCAGCGACAGGGTCAGGCCCGGAACGTAGCTCGGCTGATAGACGGTCGAGAAGGTGAAGGATTCCGACTCTTCCGGCTCCAGGTTGGGGTTGCCGCCCGAAACGCCGGCGATGCCCGAGGTGTAGTTCGGGTTGAAGTCGTCGGTGTTGGTGGCGGTGTCGCCGGCGAAGTCGAAGGTCAGGCCCTGCTGCGCGGCGAGAGCCGTACAGTTCTTGACGCGGTTGGCCTTGATCTGCTGGTCGTCGAGACCGGCGATGCTGGTCGTAGCGCACGGGTCGGTGAAGGCGTTAGCGAACGTCTGGCCATACGGCGAGAAGTTCTCGCCCAGGTTCGGAACGCGAACCGAGGTGTTGAAGCTGGTCTTGAAGGTCAGATCGCGGATCGGACGGTAGACCAGGTTCACGCCGTAGACGTCGACGTTGCCGACGGTCGAATAGTCGGCCCAGCGGTAGGAGCCGCTCAGCTCGGCGTATTCGCCCAGGATGGAGTCGCGGAACAGCGGCACCGACAGTTCGGTGAACAGTTCCTTGGACTCATAGCTGACTTCCGGGAAGTCGGCGCCCGTGTTCAGGAACAGCAGGCGGTCGCCCGCCGTGGTGCTGCGGCCGACAGCCGAGGTGGTTTCCTTGCGCCATTCGCCGCCGAAGGCGAAGCCCAGGTTGCCGGCGCCCCAGAAGTCCCACAGCTCGGTCGAGAACGAGCCGAGGAGCTGGTGCTGCTCGTTCATTTCCTCGACGCGGACGAAGGCGTCGACGTACTCCAGGGCCTCGGCGGACTGGTTGCCTTCGCCGAAGATGTTCAGCGGCGTACACTGGGAGATGGAGTTGCGGCCGTATTCTGTGTCCAGCAGGTTGGTGGGGTTGCCGTCTTCGTCAAGGCGATGCTTGTCGGCGATGAACGTCGCGCCCTGCGCTTGGAGCAACTGGGAACGGCAGACGATTCCACCCGGGGAGCCGAGCAGACCGGCCCCGTCGACGACGGCGTCGGCGGCGAGGGCCATGCGCTGCACATCCACGCCGCGCTCGATGTTCTCGATCTCGACCTTGCCATAGGTGTAGCCCAGGTCCCAGGACAGGGACTTGGCGAAACCGACCGGGCCGTGGTCGCCGTTGAAGCCGACCACGTAACGCTGCAGGTCGCGGGTGTTCCGCTGCGAGCGTTGCGGGCCGAAGAAGCTGTGACGCGCGATCGGCAGGCTTTGCGAGCCGATCAGTTCGCCGGCGTTCTCTGCGGTCGGCGGCGCATAGATGTCGATGCGGTTGTTGGCGATCGCGTCCTTCATCGACTGCGGCAGGAAGGCGTTGTCGTCCCAACGCAGGTCGAAGGCCGAAGTGGCCCAGATCGAATTGGTGTCGTTGTTATCGTAGGAGCTGTTGTCCAGGTCGACGTCGAAGAACGTCGGCTGGCCGCGCATGAAGGTTTCCTCGGTGATGTACTTGGCCGAGGCGTGGAAGTTGATCGAGTCGGTGATCTTGAAGTTGGTGCCGACCTGATAGCGCTGCGATTCCGAGGCCGGAACGCGGCTGAAGCCCGCGACTTCGCCCAGCGGCATGCCGTCGCCGCCGATGTTGTAGGGGCGGTTGATGCCGACGTTGCCGACGCGCTGGCCGAAGTCGGCGTCGCGAGCCACGCCGCCGTCATAGACGAAGGTCTTGCCCGGCATGATGCCGTAGCAGTTGGCGGCGTAGGTGAAGTTCCCGCGCGGATTGAAGCAGTTCTGGTACGGAACGTTCGGGTTGGTCAGGTCGCTGGGACGCTGCAGGTTGGCCAGGGTGGTCTGACCCCAGGGCAGGATGTCCAGGCGGTTCAGGCCGTAGAAGACCTGAGCGTCGAGGCGGCCGTCATAGGGAGCGTTCGTCGGGTCGGCGTCGATGGCCAGACGGGCCGGACCGCGACGGATCCAGTCGATGTCCATCGAGTCGACGTTGTCGATCTTCTCGTACTCGGCGTGAGCATAGACGTTCAGACGATCGTCGAAGAAGTTCTTGCCGATCAGGCCGGAGATACGGCGGGTAGCTTCGCCGTTATCATTGATCTGGCCGTAGTTGGCGTCGATCTCCAGGCCTTCGAAATCCTTCTTGAGGATGAAGTTCAGCACGCCCGAGACGGCGTCGGCGCCGTAGACCGACGACGCGCCGCCGGTGATGATCTCGACGTTCTGGATCAGCAGACGCGGAATGGTGTCGACGTCGACCGAAAGTTCGCCGCCCGAGGAGCCGATGTGACGGCGGCCGTCGACCAGGGTCAGGGTGCGGTTTGCGCCCAGCGAGCGCAGGTTGGCCAGCGACAGGCCGCCGGCGTTCAGGCTGGACCCCGTGGTGTCGGACGGAACGGTCGAGTTCTGCAGGGCCGGGATGGTGGCCAGATAGTCGATGACGCTGGTCTGGCCGGTCGACAGGATCTCTTCCTGCGAGACCTGGATGATCGGGGTCGGGGCGTTGGCGGCGCTGCGGCGGATACGCGAGCCGGTGACGACGATCTCGCCGACTTCGGTGGCCTGCGCGTCAGAGGCCGGCTGATCGACCTGGGCGCTGGCGGCGCCGGCGGCGGCGGCGACGACGCCGGCCAGCACGGTGCTGGCGAGGAGGGAGGAGCGGTTAAAACGCATACGGATGAGCCTTACAAAACGTCACGGTATAGACCATGGACCGCCACAGGATTGCCTCATCGGACGCGGGTCAAGTTGGATCGACGGCAAGGTGAATATGACGAGACGGTAATGTGTCGTTGTTGCAAATTTGGGACAAATTGTGCTCAAATAAGGTCAAATAACGACGAGTTATTGCGGTAAAATTGGCAAACATCGTTCGATTTATTCCGTGTGATCAGCGAGCCAATTCGGCACCTCGTCAAAGCGGCTGAGGGTGACGTAGCGGGGGTGGCCTTCGGGGGCGTCGGCCAGTTCGTGAGCCCAGGTGAGGTGGTAGGGAATGTGCACGCCCCAGGCGCCGGCGGCGATGGCGGGGAGGACATCCGACCGCATCGAATTGCCGATCATGGCGGCGTGGTCCGGCGTCACGCCCTGGCGCGCGAAAACCCGTTCATAGGTCGAACGATCCTTTTCCGACACGATCTCGACGGCTGAAAAGTGTTCGCCGAGGCGTGAGGCGGCCAGCTTGCGCTCCTGGTCCATCAGGTCGCCCTTCGTGATCAGAATAAGGCGGTATCGCGTCGACAGCTCGGCGACCGTCTCGGCCACGCCGGGCAGGGTCTCGACGGGATGGACCAGCATCTCGCGCCCGGCGGCCAGGATCTCGCGCACGATGTGGGGCGGGGCCGAGCCGTCGCACAGCTCCATCGCCGTCTCGAGCATCGACAGGGTGAAACCCTTCACGCCGTAGCCGTAGAGCCGCAGGTTGCGCCGCTCGACCTGCGCCAGGCGGTCCAACATCACCGGCTCTTCGGCATGGTCGGCCAGGAGTTCGGCGAACCGCTTATGGCTCAGGCGGAAGATGGTCTCATTGTGCCAGAGGGTGTCGTCGGCATCGAGGCCGACCGTGGTGACGGGCATGGCGAACTCCAGAATTTCGGCGGGGGATTAGCATGGTTCCTATCCCCGCTCATCCCGGCGGACGCCGGGATTCAGTAAGAGCCTCTTTCGCTGCGGCCGATCGAAAGCAGGGTGACGCCCTCAGGATACGCCTGAAGCCAAAGGACTGGATCCCGGCGTCCGCCGGGATGAGCGGGAGGAAGGAGGCGGTGTGGAAAGAATCTTCATGGCGACGGCTGCGACATTTCGGTCTATGCGGCGGGCATGAGCCAAGTCGACATCCTGCCTGAACCCTCGCACCGCATCGGCTGGGGTCTGGCCGCCCTGGTGGTGGCGGGGAACATGATCGGATCGGGCGTCTATCTGCTGCCCGCCACCCTGGCGCCGACCGGCAGCAGCAGCGTCATCGGCTGGATCGTCTGCGGCGTCGGGGCGGTGACCCTGGCCCTGGTGTTCGGAGGGCTGGGGCGGATGCAGCCGGAGGCCGACGGCCTGTCGGACTTCGCCCGGCGCGGTCTGGGGCGGTTTCTGGGCTATCAGACGGGGCTGGCCTATTGGGCCGCCTGCCTGACCGGCAACGTCGCCGTGGCGGTGGCGGGGACCGGCTATCTGGCCTTCTTCTTTCCGGCGCTGAAGGAGCCGATGTGGGGGGCGCTCAGCAATCTGGCGCTGATCTGGCTGACGACGGCGGCCTATGCGGCCGGGTCGAAGACGGCGGCGCGGTTCGGGGCGATCACCCTGGTGCTGGGGCTGATCCCGATCGGTCTGGCCATCATCGCCGGCGTCATCGCCTTCAGCGGTGAGACCTTCGCCGCCTCGTGGAGCCCGGCGGGCGAGCCGCTGATGAAGACGGTTCCGGCGTCGCTGGCCGTCATCTTCTGGGCCTTTCTGGGCGTCGAGAGCGCGGCGGCCCTGTCCAGTCAGGTGAAGAACCCGGCGACCGACGTGGGCCGCGCCTCGCTGGGCGGGGTTCTGCTGGCCTTCGTCGTCTATGTGGCGGCCAGCGTGGCGGTGTTCGGCGTCATCCCGGCCGACGTCCTGGCCCATTCGACCAGTCCCTACGCCGATCTGGTGGCGCGGGTGATGGGGGCCTCGGTGGCCGGTCTGGTGGCGGCCTGCGCCGTCATCAAGGCGACCGGCACCATCGCGGGCTGGACCATGATGGGCGGCGAGACGGCCCGCGCCTCGGCCGAAGCCGGATGGCTGCCGCGCTGGTTCGGCGGGGCGCAGAAGGGCAGGACGCCCCTGTCCAATCCCCTGATCAACGGCGTCATCATGAGCGCCATGGTGATCGCCAGCGCCCAGCCGACCCTGGGCCAGCAGTTCGGCGTGCTGATCGGCGTGACCTCGGTGCTGACGCTGTGCCTGTACGCCCTGTGCTCGGTGACGCTGTGGAAGCTGACGACCAAGCCGGGCTGGCGGCTGCTGGCCGTCGGCGGGGCGGTGTTCTCGGCCTTTGCGGTCGCGGCGGCGGCGGGCGGCTACATCTGGCCCAGCGTCGGCTTCTTCGCCGTGACCAGCCTGGCCTGGCTGTGGGTTCGCAAGCGACAGGGACGCGCGCAGGGGGCATAGTCGAAGGCCTGTGTTGACACGCCCCCTTCATCTCTTTAGCGACGCCGCCGTTTGTCCGCCCGTATTCACTGCTAGGAGCCCTGCGCCATGACGACTCACATCCTGTCCGGCGCCACCGGCGTCCTCGTGCTCGCAGATGGAACGGTCCTGTCGGGGATCGGCGTCGGGGCGACCGGCTCGGCCGTCGGCGAGGTGGTCTTCAACACCGCCATGACGGGCTATCAGGAAATCCTGACCGACCCTTCGTACATGAGCCAGATCCTGGCCTTCACCTTCCCGCACATCGGCAACGTCGGCGTGAACCTGGAAGACGTCGAGCAGATCGGCGAGGCGCCCGAGCGCGCGGCGCGCGGCGTCATCCTGCGCGACGTGCCGACCGATCCGGCCAACTGGCGCGCCTCGGGCGGGCTGGACGCCTGGATGACGTCGCGCGGCGTCATCGGCCTGGCGGGCGTCGACACCCGCGCCCTGACCCAGCTGATCCGCGAGAAGGGCGCCCCGCACGCCGTCATCGCCCATGACCCCGAAGGCAAGTTCGACCTGGAGGCCCTGACGGCCCAGGCGCGCGACTGGAAGGGCCTGGTCGGCCTGGACCTGGCCAAGGACGCTTCGACCACCCAGGCTTTCGAATGGACCGAGGGCGCCTGGGAATGGCCGACGGGCTACGCCCAGCCCGAGGCCGGCGACAAGTCGGTGGTCGTCGTCGACTATGGGGTCAAGCGCAACATCCTGCGCGCCCTGGCCTCGACCGGGGTGAAGATCACCGTGGTGCCCGCCTCGACCACGGCGGAGGACATCCTGGCGCGCAATCCCGACGGCGTGGTTCTGTCGAACGGACCGGGCGATCCGGCCGCGACCGGCGAATACGCCGTGCCGGAGATCAAGAAGCTGCTGGACAGCGGCAAGCCGCTGATGGGCATCTGCCTGGGCCACCAGATGCTGGCCATCGCCCTGGGCGCCAAGACGCTGAAGATGGAGCAGGGCCACCACGGCGCCAATCATCCAGTCAAGGACCTGACCACGGGCAAGGTCGAGATCGTGTCGATGAACCACGAGTTCTCGGTCGACGGCGCCAGCCTGCCCGAGGCGGTGGTTGAAACGCATGTGTCGCTTTTCGATGGTACGAATTGCGGCATTGCGCTGAAGAACCGTCCGGTGTTCAGCGTTCAGCATCACCCGGAGGCCTCGTCGGGCCCGACCGACAGCCTCTATCTGTTCAAGCGTTTCGTGGATTCCATGAGGGCGTAAATGGCTTCACCGGCGGCGAAGTCGGCCTACCTGGGCTGGGTCGCCGCCGCGATCGCGGGCGAGAGGGGGGCCTCTCCGACCTTTGCGGCGGGCGAGCATGATCTGATCCTGGGCTACGCCACCGGCTATGAAGCCGCCGATGTGGCGGTCTTCGTGCGCTCCCTGCGCGCCGTCTACGCCGGGCCCGTCGTGCTGGTGACGGACCAGGAGCCGGAATTGCTGGCTTTCCTGGCGGCGCATGGGGCGGAGTCGGCGCCGCCGCGATCTCTGTGCGACGGGGTCTGGCGGCCGCATCCGGTGATGCAGCGGTTCGCCGCCTTCGACGCCCTGATGAGCGAGCGGCCCTGGGCGCGCAGCGTCCTGCTGACCGACGTACGCGACGTGGTCTTTCAGGCGCCGCCGTTCGATCCGCCGCCCCAGAAG
>PJTY01000543.1_pt1 | contig 18736 bp, 11 predicted proteins | sample 1512121 | NCBI WGS metagenome assembly PJTY01 (sample SAMN08177680, study PRJNA422409) | Soil metagenome, whole genome shotgun sequencing project. | isolation source: Soil enriched (2) on filter paper: alkali lignin treatment | place: USA: Madison | collected 2015-01-15 | reverse complement strand
GTTCTTCCCCGGACTCTCGGTCGATTTCAGCCTGGAGAACCCTTACGTCATCGTCGGCCTGCTGCTCGGCGCGCTGTTGCCCTATTTGTTCGGCGCGATGGGCATGACCGCCGTTGGCCGCGCGGCGGGCGACGTGGTCAAGGACGTGCGCGAGCAGTTCAAGTCTAACCCCGGCATCATGACTTACGAGTCCAAGCCCGACTACGCGCGGACCGTCGATCTCGTGACCAAGGCGGCGATCAAGGAGATGATCGTCCCCTCGCTGCTGCCGGTGCTGGCGCCGATCGTCGTCTACTTCGTGATCTCCGCCGTCGCGGGCACGGAAAACGGCTTCGCGGCGCTCGGCGCGTTGCTGCTGGGCGTGATCGTCGGCGGTCTGTTCGTCGCCCTCTCGATGACCTCGGGCGGCGGCGCCTGGGACAATGCCAAGAAGTACATCGAGGACGGCCATCACGGCGGCAAGGGCTCCGAAGCCCACAAGGCGGCGGTGACCGGCGACACCGTGGGCGATCCCTACAAGGATACCGCAGGGCCTGCGGTCAATCCGATGATCAAGATCACCAATATCGTCGCTCTGCTGCTGCTGGCGGCGCTGGCGGCGGGTTGAACCGGCTCGATCGACAGGAAGCCCCGGCGGAGCACTCCGCCGGGGCTTCTTCATGCCCGCGTTAGCACTTCCTTGAGAGCCATGCGCTAGAACGCCCCCTAGGATACGCAGGCGAGACCATGTTCGACCCAGAGGCCCATTCGGTTCGCGAAGAAACCGCCTCGGCGGCCGGTTCGCTACGCTGCGTGCCCTGGCGAGCGCTGGAAAACGAGATTCCCGCCTGGAACCGCCTCGCTTTGGAAGCCGGCGAACCCAATCCCTTCTTCGAGAGCTGGTATCTCCTCCCTTCGCTGCGCCATCTCCCTCGCACCGCGGACGTCATGATCCTGCGGTTCGAAATGGCCGGGCAACTCGCGGGCCTTCTGCCGGTCCTTCGATCTCCCCGCTATTACCGCTGGCCGGTGCCCAACCTTGCAAGCTGGCTCCACGACAACTGCTTTTGCGGCACTCCGCTGGTAAGGCGCGGCGCGGAAACCGCTTTCTGGCACGCGTTGCTCGGCTGGGCGGACAGTGCGCCGGGCCAGGCCCTGTTCCTGCACTTGCGCGGCATCCCCCTCGAAGGCCCGCTCCATCGCGCGCTTTCCCAAATCCTGACCGAACAGCGACGCCATTGCGAAGTCGTCCTGCTCGAGGACCGCGCCCTGCTCGCCTCGAATCTCGCGCCCGATGCCTATCTGGAAACCTCGCTCTCGGGCAAGAAGCGCAAGGAATTGCGCCGTCAGGCCAGCCGCCTTGCCGAACTTGGCGCAGTCACGGTCGAGCGGCACACCGACACGGACGGCCTCGCCGAATGGTGTGACGCCTTTCTCGCGCTCGAAGCTTCGGGCTGGAAGGGCAAGGCCGGTTCCGCGCTGGCGAACCATGCCTCCACCGCCCATCTCTTCCGCGACAGCCTGCAAGGCGCTGCCGAACGCGGCCGTCTCGAACGCCTCGCCCTCACGCTGGACGGACGCCCGATCGCCATGCTCGCCAGCTTCCTCACCCCGCCGGGCGCCTATTCCTTCAAGACCGCCTTCGACGAGAGCTATTCCCGCTTCTCCCCCGGCGTCCTGCTCCAAACCGAGAACCTGCGCATTCTCGAACGCTCCGACATCGACTGGACCGACAGCTGCGCCGCCGCCGACCATCCGATGATCGATCACCTCTGGCGCGAACGCCGGACGATGGCGCGCCTCTCCATCGCCATCGGCGGCACGGTCCGCCGCCGCCTGTTCCGTCAATTCGTCCGCGCCGAAACCGCGCGCAGCCCCGCAGGAGGAAGCCCGTGAACGTGTTTTCCAAAGCCGGAAACGCCGCCGTCTTCCCCGAGGAAACGCGCAGCCGCTTTGCCGCAAACTATCCGGAAGTCCCGCACAAGCTGACCCACGGCCTGGGGGATCATCCGCTGATGGCGCTCGAAGCGCTCGCCGCGCTTGCAGAATCGCTGCCTGCCCTTTCGGTCGAATACAATTTCGGCAACCAGCCGCTCGGCGTGGACGGCAAGCCCGCCGCCACCGGCATCCCCATCGGCCGCACGATCCGGGAAATCGAGACGACCAACTCCTGGGCCGTCATCAAGAACATCGAACAGGACCCCACCTACGCGCGCCTGCTGGAAGACCTGCTCACCGAACTGCGCCCCGCCATCGAACCGCGAACCGGCCGGATGATGAAGCTCCAGGCCTTCGCCTTCGTCACATCCGCAGGCGGCGTCACACCCTACCACTTCGACCCCGAACACAATATCCTGCTGCAAGTGCGCGGCACCAAGGTCATGACCCAGTTCCCCGCCGGCGACTCTCGCTACGCGCCGGACGAAGTCCACGAGACCTATCACACCGGCGGCGGCCGCGAACTCAAGTGGCGCGACGACCTGCTCCCCGGCGGCACCGAGTTCGCGCTCTCGCCGGGGGAAGCGGTCTACGTGCCGGTCATGGCGCCGCACTTCGTGCGCAATGGCACCGCGCCCTCGGTTTCGCTGTCGATCACCTGGCGCTCGGAATGGAGCTTCGCCGAAGCCGACGCGCGGGCGTTCAACGGGTGGCTGCGGGGGCTTGGGCTATCGCCGCGCCGGACGAAGCGTTGGCCTGCACGGAACCGGGGCAAGGCTTTGGCTTGGCGGGTGCTTCGCAGGTTCAGGAAGTAAGGGAGAAGCAGGGGCCATCGCCCCTGCACCCCGTTAATGTCCGCGTCGTGCCCTGCACTCTCCGTTAGCGCGCCCATGGTCGCGTCGGGAGACATAAAGGCTGCGCCGCAGGGAGCGCAAAACGCATAGCGGCGCACAAGGTCGTCATTCCGAGGGTCCGGGGGATCATCCCCCGGAATCTTCCCTCCTTTACTTGGCCTTCTTCACCCAGGCCGCAACCTCGACCCGCTGCCGCGGACGATTGGCCAGACGCTCCTTCAGCCCGGTCAGCGCCTGCACCACCGGCTTCGCTTCGTCAGCCGGAAGCGTCGCAGCGTAGGCCTCGATCTTGCCGACCATCTCCGGGTTCGTGCTCGACGCGACGATGCGCGCGAAGAAGCGGGCGCGGCCGGAGTGTTCGATCAGCCCGTCGATCGCCGCCTGATGTTCGCGAACGAAATCGAAGGTCATCTCCGGGTGCGCGCGGCCGACCGTGGCGATAATCTGCGATGCGCTGGTCGCATCCGGCGTGCCGGAAATCGCGAGGGCAAGGGCGTCCTTGGCGATTGTCTCGTCCCGCGCCATGCCGAGGTCGGTGTAGTAGAGTTGGCGTTCGACGAAGCTGCCAGCCTTGGCGGCCTGCTGGCGCAGCAGGTCCCAATCGGCGCGGGTCGCGTTGGTGGCGGCGACGCCGAGCCAGGTCGCCTTGAGCGGACCGTCGAGCGACTTGGGATCGGCGGCGAGCCCTTGGAGGCGGCGGCGCGCTTCGGCGACCACGCGCTTGTCGCCGATGGAGCCAAGCGTATCGATCAGCTGCGCGCGCAGCTTGGTGTCGGTCAGCGGTTCACCCGCCACCGGATCGAAGCCGAGCTTGTCGAGGCGCGGCGCCCAGGTCTTGGAGATGCGCGCGGCGATCTTGTCCTTCGCCCGGGCATCGTCGAGCAGGCCGTAGATCCCCTCCCACTGGCCGACGACTTTGCCCGCGAGCGTGGCGTCGGTCGTGCCGGGAACCGAGGAGAGCAGGCGCAGGCCCGCCGACATGTCCTGATAACCGGCCAGCGACAGCGAGAGGTTGTCGCGCAGCAGGCCATACTGGTCGATCGGCGCGAGCGAGCCGAAAGTGGAGACCAGCGCGTCGAGCGCCTTGGCATCGTAGAGCGTGCGGTAATAGCCGAGCTGGCCCGCATTCACGAGCACGGCATCGCAGCTGTTCACGGTCACGCTGTCGCTCTTGCCGGTCATCAGGTGACGCGTGGGCTCGCCGTTTCCGGCCCGGATCAGCAGCGGCATCGGCCAGGTCGGCTTTTCGCCGCCACGCGCCGAGGGGTCGAGCGAGAAGGCGTCCTGCGTCAGGTCGAGGCGGGTCTTGCCGTCGGCGCAGGCCGAGACGTTCACGCGCAGCAACGGCACGCCCGGCGTATGGGTAAAGGCCTCGGCGATGAGGTCCACGTCCTTGCCGCCGGCCGATTCCATTGCCGCCCAGAGATCGCGGCTGCTGGTGTTCGAATAGGCGTGGTTACGCATGTAGGTCTGCATGCCCGCACGCCAGGTATCGGCGCTGACATAGTCCTCCAGCATCGAGATGACCGCCTGCCCCTTCTGGTAGGTGATCGAATCGAAGGCCTGCTCCATCTCGGAAACGGTGCGGACCTTCTGCACCACCGGGTGGGTCGTCGGCAGCGCGTCGAGCGCCATGGCGCCTTCGCGGCCGTCGATGCCGTTCAGCTTCCAGTTCCAGTCCGGGTTGAAGTGGTCGGTGACCTTGTCGGCCATCCAGCTGGCGAAGCCTTCGTTCAGCCAGATGTCATCCCACCACGCCATCGTCACGAGATCGCCGAACCACTGGTGCGCGGTTTCGTGCGCCTGGACGCTGTAGATGCTCTGCTTGCCGGACGGGCTGGTCACGGCGGGATCGAGCAGCAGAATGCGCTCGAAGGTCATGATCGCGCCCCAGTTCTCCATCGCGCCGAAGAACTGCGAGGAGCCGGGCGCGGCGATGTTGTCGAGCTTGGGCAGCGGGAACTTCACGCCGAAGTAGTCGTCGAACCAGGGCAGGATCTGGGCGAGGCCGTCGCGGGCATAGTCCGCCTTCGCGCCGCTGCCGGTGGGCGAGACGATGCCCACTTCCACGCCGTCCGCGGCTTTCATCGCGCTACGCTCGAAATCGCCCATGCCGAAGAACAGCAGGTAGGAACTCATCTTCGGCGTCGTCGCGAACGTCACGCGCTTGAGGCCGCCGGGGAGCACTTCCTGGCCCTTCACCGGCATGTTGCTCACCGCCATGCGATCGGCCGGAACGACGGCGGAGAGGTCGAAGGTCGCCTTGTAGCTGGGTTCGTCGAAGCTGGGCACGAAGCGGCGGGCGTCAGGCGCCTCGAACTGGGTGAAGATGCCGCGCACATCCTTGCCGGTGCGCCTGTCGGGATAGTCGAGCGCGAAGAGGCCGGAGGGCTGCGTGCCGATCTTGCCCGCATAGGTCACGTCGAGGCGATACTTGCCCGGAGCGATGGCCTTTCCGGCGGCGAAGCGCAGGGTCTGCGCCTTTTCGTCGGCCGTGGTCTGGAGAGCGATGGACGTGCCGTTCTCGGCGACCAGCTTCGCGACGGAAACGGTCAGGCCGTTGCCGTGGAGCGTCAGGGCATCGCTGGCGGTGAACATGGTGAGGTCGATAGAGACCGTGCCCGAGAACGTCAGCTTCTGCGCATCGGGGGTGACTTCGATGCGGTAGTGCGTGGGCCGGGCGGTACGCGGCAGGTCGCTCGGCACGGTCTCGGCCAGCGGCACCGGCGCGCCGGAAGCGGCGGGCGGAACGCTGGCGGCAATGGCCTGGGAGGAGAAGGCCGCGGAAACGGCAAAAGCGATCACGGCCCCAGCCGTGGCAAGGTTACGCAAGGAAGAACGCATGAGAGGCACAAGCTCCGGGAAATCGGCTTTGTTGCTGATGCGCGGGATTTTCGCGGTTTGGCCGCGCGCGCAAGCGGATGCGCAAGTCCTAGCGCCAAGGGTCACGCAGTGTCACGCATCGCACATGTCGTTCGTCGATGGGAGTCAGCCGTTCGTATGACAAGTATCTGACCAGAATGGCTGTGGGATCGACGGATCGAGTCCTTGCAAATTCAACCGCCCCCTTCGTCATTGCGAGCGTAGCGAAGCAATCCAGAGTCGCGTGAACCGCCCTGGATTGCTTCGCTACGCTCGCAATGACGAAAAATGGCGCGTGAACGCGACCCGACGGTCCCGTCTACCCGTTTGGATGGTAGAAGTCGTAGATCGTCTGCGCCACCGCCGCGCTGACGCCGGGCGCGCGCTGGAGGTCGGCGAGGCTTGCCGCGCGGACTTTTCCGGCCGTGCCGAAGTGCAGCAGCAGCGCGCGCTTGCGCGCCGGGCCGATGCCGGGAATTTCGTCGAGCGGGCTGGCGGTGATTGCCCGGCTCCGCTTGGCGCGATGCGCACCGATGACGAAGCGGTGGACTTCGTCCCGCAGCCGCTGGAGGTGGAACAGCAGCGGCGAATTGACCGGCAGCATCTTCTCGCGCCCATCGGGGAAATGGAACACCTCACGCCCCTCGCGGCCGTGGTTCGGCCCCTTGGCGATGGCGATGAGGTTCACGTCCTCGATGCCGAGTTCCTCCAGCGCGTCCTTCACCGCGCTCATCTGGCCCTTGCCGCCATCGATCAGCACGAGATCGGGCCAGGTGCCGCTCTCGCGCTCCGGGTCTTCCTCCTGCACACGCCCGAAGCGGCGGGTCATGACTTCGCGCATCATCGCGAAGTCGTCGTTCGACTGCGCCTCACGGATGTTGAACTTCCGGTACTGGCTGGTGAGGAAGCCCTCCGGCCCCGCCACCACCATCGCGCCGACCGCCTTGCTGCCCTGGATATGCGAGTTGTCGTAGACTTCCACCCGCTGCGGCAGGTCCGGCAGTTCGAGGAACTCCGTCATCTCGCGCCAGATCTTCGCCTGCGAACCGCGCTCGGCCATGCGGCGATCGAGCGCCTCGACGGCATTGCGCACGGCCTGATCCATCAGGCGGCGGCGACTGCCGCGCTGGGGCACGGATATCTCGACTTTGCCGCCGGCCAGCTCGCGGAAGGCCTCGGCCATGAGTTCGGCCTCGGGCAGTTCGCGATCGACCAGGATCGTGCGCGAAGGCGGCACTTCCTCGTAGAACTGGGCGAGGAAGCTCTGGAACACCTCCTCTTCCGACAGACCTTCCGTATGGGTCGGGAAGAAGGCACGGTGCCCCCAGTTCTGGCCGCCGCGAATGAAGAAGGCCTGCACGCCGATCTGGCCGTTCTTGCAGGCCATCGCGAAGATGTCGGCGCTGTCCATGCCCTCGGCGTTGATCGCCTGGCTGCCCTGGATGAAGGTCGCCGCGCGCAAGCGGTCGCGCAGCATGGCGGCGCGCTCGAAATCCAGCGCCTCGGCGGCTTCGGCCATCTGGCTCTCGATCTTCTTCTGCACCGCGCTCGACTTGCCGCCGAGGAAGTCCTTGGCCTCTTTCACGAGTTCCCCGTAGCCCGCCTCGTCGATCCGCCCGACGCAAGGCGCGGAGCAGCGCTTGATCTGGTAGAGCAGGCAGGGCCGGTCGCGCCGGGCGAAGAAGCTGTCGGTGCAGGAGCGCAGCAGGAACAGCTTCTGGAGCGCGTTGATCGTGGTGTTCACCGAACCGGCGCTGGCGAAGGGGCCGTAATAGTTGCCCTTCATCTTGCGCGCGCCGCGATGCTTCATGATGCGCGGGAACTCGTGCTCGGCGCGCAGCAGGATGAAGGGGAACGATTTATCGTCCCGCAGCAGCACGTTATAGGCCGGGCGGAAGCGCTTGATGAGCTGCGCCTCCAGCAGCAGCGCCTCGGCCTCGGAATTGGTGGTGACGATGGTCATCGAGCGCGTCTGGCTGACCATGCGTTGCAGGCGGCCCGGCAGGCGCTCCCACTGGGTATAGTTGGCGACCCGGTTCCGCAGCACCCGCGCCTTGCCGACGTAGAGCACGTCGCCGCGCGCATCCTGCATGCGGTAGACGCCGGGCTTGGCGGGCAGCGTGCGCACGACCTCGCGGATCGCCTCGACCCCGGCCTGGAGGTCGGGCTGTTCGGAGCCGCGCACGGTAAACGTCGCCCGCTCCTCGTTGAAACGTTCGGTGCCCTGGGGGTGTTCGGGAGTTCCGGCAGGTGTTCGCGCCATGAGCGCCAGATAGGGCATCGAGGCCGGATCGGGTAGACCCGGCCCCATCATATCATCAGAACATCTTGCGCAGATCGATACCGAGCACCCTGCCCTGCGGCTCGCGATAGGCGGCCTGATAGGCGATCGGCACCACGCCGTTGCCGTCGGTGACCTTCTGCCGCGAATCGAGCAGGTTGTCCGCCTTCAACGCCAGTCGCGTGCCCTTGAGGAACGGCATCTTCGCCACGAGGCTCTCGTTCTTGCCAAGATCGGCGAAGAGACGCAGGTTCACGTCGAAGGTGCTGCCGAAGCGCAAGTCGGAACTCGTCGGCGCACCGCTGCCGTTGACATGGGTGGGCGCCTCCCATTCGGCCTTGAGCCGCAAGCCGTAGCCGTTGCGGAACAGGCCGCCCTCGGCCTCGAAGGCATGGCGCGGCACGCCTCCCGCCGTGAGGGCCTCGCCGTTCAGCTGGTCGAGCGTCTCCACGCCATCGGCAATGGTCACGCGGTCGGTGAAGCGCCAGGTGTGGTAGATCGAGAAGTTCCAGCGCCCGCCCTTGCCGCCGGGTCCCATCATCGGCGGCCCGGCCGGACGGGGAGCGGCATTCTGACCGGGCTTGCCTGCGCCGGGACCGCCTGGAGGCGGGCCGCCCGGTGCCTGATCGCTGCCGAGCTTGCCCTGGAAATTGAGGCCCCAGCGGATGCGCGAACTCACTTCCTCATCGAAGGTCACGGCGCGCCTGTCGATATACGTCAGGTTGCCTTCGGCATCGCGCACGACACGGCCCTGGAAAGCCGCCTCCACCGCAGGCGTCAGCATCGGGAATGCTTCGCTGACGTTCGAGGAACGGTTGCGGAAATATTCCACCAGGAGGTTCGAGCGCTCCATGAACGGCAGTTCCCAGGTCGCCGACAGCTTGATGTCGCGCTGGGTCTCCTTGACGAGATCCTGGTTGCCGCCCGTCAGCACCGTCACCAACGCCGTGCGGTTGTTGGTGAAGTCGTAGACCGAGACATTGTAGGTCAGCACGTTCGGGGCGCCGAGCAGCGCCAGACTGGGCGCGGCTTCCTCGAACAGATAGCTGGCCTGGATCGTCAGCTTTCCGGTGGGCGACCAGGTCAGACCCCCGCTCCAGTCGGTCAGCGTGCCGAAGTCGGAGAGATGGTTGAGCCCGGCACTCAGGTTGAGCGCGAGATCGCCGATCCCGCCCAGGAAATCGCCGCGACTGGTCAGCGGAAGAGCGAGGTTGACCCCGCCCGAAAGATCGCCGCGATTGAGCCGGACATCGGGGCCGGTCGATGCCGTATCCGTGCTGCGGACCCGGCTGAAATCGTAGCCGCCCTTGACGGTGAGGTTCGCGTCCCCCGCAGGCATCCGGAACGGCATGCCGGACAGCGTCGCCAGCGAGGACAACGCCGCGGTACGGCTGCGCGCGAAGTCGCGCCCTGCCCCCGGCACCAGCGGCAGGGGACCGTCGATAGGCAGGGTCCCGGCCCGGGCATCCGCCTGCAATCCGGAGAGGTCGCGGCGCTTGTCCGTATGCGTCTCGGCATCGGTATAGCTGCCGTCGCCCGTCACGTTGAACATCCACGAACCGATCATCGTGTTGTAGCCGAGACCGGCTTCGAAGATGTCCGTCACCACCTGCGAGCGCAGCGCCCCCGGCAGAGCGCGTAGCGCCGTGCTCCCGGACGGCGATTCCAGTGAAACGGTATCCAGTCCCGAAAGCGTGGTCATCTTCGAATGGGTATAGGACCCGTTCGCGGTGATCGCGCCGCCAAGGCCGCTGTCGCCGAGATTCTGCGTCATCGTGCCGTTCAGCACCAGTTCGGCGTCGGCAGCGGCGAGACTGCGATAGCGCGCCGGGTTCGGGTCGCCCGCCACCGTCGGCACCGAGCCGTCCGCCTGCCGCACGTTCCGCTCATCCTCGGTGAGCATCGACGTATCGGTATACTTGGCGTTGAAGTTGTAGCGGCGCGCACCGGCGATCTTCACCAGCCCGCTTTCGAGTTCGTAATTGTCGTAGCCGCCGCGCGTCGGGCGGTTGTATTCGCCGGCAAGCGTCGTGGCCGAGAACTTGTCCTTGAGGATCAGGTTCACCACCCGCTGGTTGGCGGGATAGCCGAAGCGCAGCGCCACTTCCTCGGGAAGGACTTCCATCTTGCGGATCGCCTCGGGCGGGATGTTGCGCATCTCGCGGAAGCTGGTGATCCGCTGGCCGTTGACGAGGATCACCGGCATGCCCGAGCCGCGCCCGCGCCCGCTGCCGGTCTGGGGCGAGATCGCGTCGATCAGGTCGCCGATCGAATCCGCGCCATAGGCGGCGATGTCGCCCTCGTCGAACGTCGCGATCGGCGCGCTGGGGACTTCGAGCTGCCCGCGTATCCGCGGCGCGACGACGACGATGTCGCCGCTCATCACTTCCAACGGATCGTCCTGCTTGTCCTCATCTTCGGGAGGCATGGCTTCCGCCGGATCCGCAGGTGCCGCCACGCCGCCAAGCGCCGCACCCGCCACGGAAACGGGAACCTGCCGGGAGAGGCCCTCAGCCTGAGCCAGGGCCGGCAGGCAAACACCCGCGACCAGCGGCCCCAGCAGAGGGGCCAAATGTGCGCACCGCAAATCAACACTCCGCCAATAAAAGAATTCACGCCATCCCGGCGAGGCTGATGCCGCACCTGCGAAGACCCCGCAAGGTGCTGCGCGGTAACATTTTGTCGCGCCTGCCGGGCGAATTGTAGAAGGCAATTGTCATACTGGTGCCGATGGGTGCTACGAAGACTGTCGATGCGGCATTTTTGAAACGGCGCGGGAGAAAAACACCCTGCTCCCGTCGCTCCGGGAAGAGTTCGGCAGGCAAGGCTTCCATTTTCGGTGAGTCGTGGCTATGGCGCGCCGCAATCATCAGCAAGCTTACGGGTATTGATCGCCGATGGCGAAAGAAGAACTCCTCGAAATGCGCGGCCGGGTCGTCGAACTCCTGCCCAACGCGATGTTCCGTGTAGAGCTGGAAAACGGCCACGAGATCTTGGGTCACACTGCGGGCAAGATGCGCAAGAACCGCATCCGCGTGCTGGTCGGCGACGAAGTTCTCGTCGAACTGACCCCCTACGACCTTACCAAGGGTCGCATCACCTACCGCTTCATGCCTGGTCGCGGTGGCCCCGGTCAGTACTGATCTCGCGTCTCCCGTGGGAGACCTCACCGCCCCGCAGCCGGAGCTGCGGCTGATCCTTGCCTCGGCCAGCCCGCGCCGACGCGAGTTGATCGGCCGACTGGGCATTGCGCCCCATGCCGTCACCGCTGCCGATATCGACGAGACGCCCGCGGCCGCGGAAGTTCCCCGCGCCTATGCCCGCCGCATGGCGCGCGAAAAGGCGCTGGCCGCTGCGGATGACGCCGCACACGTCCTTGCCGGAGATACCGTCGTCGCCTGCGGCCGTCGTATCCTGCCCAAGGCCGAGGACGAAGCCACCGCGCGCGCCTGCCTTGCGCTGCTGTCCGGCCGCCGCCACCGCGTCCTTTCCGCGATTGCCCTGAGATCTCCTGACGGCACGCTGCGCGAACGCCTTTCCGAGACGATCGTGCGTTTCAAGTCGCTCTCGCCCGAAGAGATAGAGGCCTACATCGTCGGCGGCGAGTGGGACGGCAAGGCAGGCGGCTATGCCATCCAGGGCAGCGCCGAAGGCCTGATCACGGAAATCTCCGGAAGCCATTCGGGTGTCGTCGGCCTTCCCCTGTTCGAGACCCGGGCCCTGCTCAAAGCGGCAGGATTCGCGATTGCCTGAATGGCTCGTCGAAGACGGGATCGGCGAAACGCGCGCGGTCCTCGTCGATAACGGGGAAGTTCTGGCCGCCCGGCTGCAATGGGACGGCCGCCTCACGCCGGGTGAAGTGGCCGATGCCGTGCTCCTGTCGCGCGCCAAGGGGGCAAGGCGGGGAACCCTGCGCTTCCCCTCGGGCGAGGAAGCGCTCGTCGACGGCCTGCCGCCCGAGGCCAGCGAGGGCGCTCCGCTCCGCGCCCAGATCACCCGCGCCGCCATGGCCGAAACCGGCCGCCTGAAACGCGCCCAGGCGAGGCCAACGAATCGCGCGCCGCGTGCCGCTCCGTCGCTGGCCGAATTGCTGCAAGAGAGCGGCTATCCGGTCCGCAAGCTCCGCGCCTTTCCCGAAGACCCCTGGCCGGAACTGTTTTCCGAGGCCCTCGGCGGCGAACTCGCCTTCGAAGGCGGGGCTATCCTCGTGATCCCGACCCCGGCCATGACCCTGATCGACATCGACGGCACCCTGCCTGCACGCGCGCTTGCCCTCGCAGCGATTCCGGCAATCGCGCGGGCCATAGGGCAGTTCGACCTCGGCGGCTCGATCGGCATCGACTTTCCCTCGCTGGAGCGCAAGGAGGACCGCCGCGCGGTGGACGAAGCGCTCGCCGAGGCGCTCGACCACTGGCCGCACCAGCACACCGCGATGAACGGCTTCGGATTCGTCCATCTCGTCGCCCGGCTGGAGCGCCCCTCGATTCTCCACCGCCTGCGCCACGATCCCGCCGGAGCCTGCGCCCGCCTGCTGATGCGACAGGCCGAGCGGGTTCAGGAACCCGGCACACTCCTGCTCACCACCCACCCGCGCGTGCGGGCTCAGGTGCGCCCCGAATGGGAAGCCGAACTCGCCCGCCGCACCGGGCGCGTGCTGGCATGGCGGGAGGATCCCGGCCTTGCGCTGGGCGGCGGATTCGCGCAGGCGATCACGTCATGAGCGACAGCACCACTCCAAGGGCCAATGCCAAGTGCCCGATCTGCGGCAAGCCGCGCACCGCGCAGCATGCCCCCTTCTGCTCCAAGGCCTGCCGCGACCGCGATCTGCTGCAATGGCTTGGCGACGGCTATGCCATTCCCGGACCTGCGGCACCGCAAAATCCGGACCTGGATATTTATCCACAAGACGATTGAAACGAGATCGTCATTTTAGGGTTGCCAAGCCGGTCCAGGTTCTTCATAGGCCCGCCACCAGCAGCGAACGGCCGCTTCGGCAGTCGGAAAATTCGCTGAAAAGCTTGGTTTTGCCCGGGTAGCTCAGTTGGTAGAGCATATGACTGAAAATCATAGTGTCGGCGGTTCGATCCCGTCCCCGGGCACCACTCTCCTCGGAGAGTGGTGCCTTTTTCTTTGCCTGCCCTTCTTCTTGCCGAATCGGTCCAGGCGTTAGTCCGAAAAGCTAATCCGAAACCGATCATGCCGCGCCGTTCCTATAAGGGTACATGTGGCCACATGGCTCTGATCGTGAGCCAAACCGGCAGTATTTTGCAGGACGAGTTGTGAAAGAAGCTGCGAAAGCAGGGTTTTTCGGACCTCGATTTCACCTATAAAGATGATGTTAACCATTAGTTGCCAGTTCTGATCGGGCAACAACGGGGATTGTCATGCGCATTGATGCCAGAAACCTTCTGGACCGCCTGGGCCGCAATGAATTTGCCTACAAGGAATTCGAAGACCGGTTTTCCGACCTGGAACTCTGGCCGATCCTGGAGGCACTCTTGCGCGATCCGCGCCTTCAGACGCTCGACCAGACCGTTTCGGACGGCACCGTGCCGGAGACCGAAACGATCGATCCGGAACTGGCTGCGGAGCCGCTGAAGAACCTGTTCAGCCGCTACGAGCAACAATCTGTTTCGCCATCGATTGCAAAACCTGTTGTTGAAGAACCCGTCCGCGATGTACGAGCCATGTTGCGCCATCTGTCGGACCTTGGCGCCCGGGGGGAAATCTGATGCCGATGATCGTCTGTCACGGTCCCAAGGGGGGTACCGGAAACACTTTCGTGGCCGCTCACCTCGCCATGGGCCTTTCCGCCCAGGGCGCGGACGTGACCGTGGTGAGCATTGCCGCCCGCGACACCCTGCCGCTGCACTTCGGCCTCACCCCGGCGATCTCGTTGCCCGCCCTCACCGCGCCTGCTGACGAAGCGGTGCTGGTCGGCGGCATCAACTTGCGCAGCTGGCGCCGCGCGCCGGAGGATCTCGACTTCGTGCCGATGCTCAGCGACCTCGGCTACTTCCAGCCCGGCAAGGACCGCGTGCTGGTGGTCGACGTGCCTTCGAGCGAAACCCGCCTCGCCCGCCGCCTGATCGACCATGCCTGCGCCCACGTCTGCACGATCAACGCCCAGCCCGACACGCTTGCCCTGCTCCCGCAGGTCTTCGGCGAGGCCGGTATCGAAGGCCTTGCCCGCACCGCCTTCGTCATCAATGCGCTGGACGAAACGCGCCGCCTCGGCCGCCACGGCGCCGCCTTCATCCGCGAACTTGCCGGGCAGCGCCTGATCGGCCGCATCCGCATGGACGAGGCAGTTCCCGAATCCATCGCCTCGCTCAAGATGCTCAGCCGCTACGCCCCCGCCAGCGTCGCCCTGTCCGACATCCAGCAGATCGCGGAAGCCATTCTGCCGACGCTGGATTCGACGACCCAGGCGTGGATCGCTCCGGTGAGCCTCGCCGCATGATCCGAAAGCTCGTTTCGCACCGCGCCGTCCGACTGCTGGCGATCGTTCCGATCGCGCTGATCGCGGCCATGGTGATCGGGGTTCCCCTCGACATCAATGCCCAGTGGATGTTCGCGGGCGTGACGATCTTCGGCACGCTCATCATGAAGCGCTGGCCGGGCCGCAAGGGCTCGCTGGCGCTGGGCCTGCTCGCCGTGCTGATGTCCACGCGCTACATGTTCTGGCGCACGACGCAGACGCTGGCTTTCGGCACCCTGCCCGAATTCCTGTTCGGCACCGGCCTCTATCTGGCCGAAGCCTATGCCTGGCTCATCCTGATCCTGGGCTTCATCCAGACGAGCTGGCCGCTCGACCGCCCGGTGATCGAGCCCAAGGGCGATCCCGAGACCTGGCCGACGGTCGACATCTACATCCCGACCTACAACGAGAGCCTGGAGATCGTGCGCAACACGGTCTTCGCGGCCATGGATCTCGACTATCCGGTCGACCGCTACCGCGTCTTCATCCTCGACGACGGCAAGCGTCCCGAATTCCGTGCTTTCGCCAAGGAAGCCGGCTGCGGCTACCTGACCCGCGACAACAACCTGCACGCGAAGGCGGGCAATCTCAACGCGGCCATGAAGAAGACCGACGGCGAACTGATCGCGATCTTCGACTGCGACCACGTTCCCACCCGCGCCTTCCTGCAATTGACCGTGGGCTGGTTCCAGACCGACCCGCGCCTGGCCCTGCTCCAGACCCCGCACCACATGTATTCGCCCGACCCGGTGCAGCGTAACCTCGCCTCGACGATGGGCGAGATGCCGGGCGAAGGCGACTTGTTCTACGGCCCGGTCCAGGGCGGCAACGACCTCTGGAACGCCACGTTCTTCTGCGGTTCCTGCGCGATCATCCGCCGCGAGGCGCTGATGGAGACCAACGGCTTCGCGGGCGAAACCGTGACCGAGGACGCCCACACCGCGCTCAAGCTCCAGCGCACCGGCTGGAACACCGCCTATATCAGCGCCCGTCTTTCCGCCGGTCTCGCCACCGAGCGCCTGGTGCTCCACGTCGGCCAGCGCATCCGCTGGGCACGCGGCATGACGCAGATCCTGCGCATCGACTGCCCGCTGTTCGGCAAGGGCCTGACCTGGCAGCAGCGCCTCTGTTACCTGAACGCGATGCTGCACTTCCAGTATCCGCTGCCGCGCATCGCCTTCCTGACCAGCCCGCTCGCCTATCTGATCTTCGGCCAGAACATCATCCAGGCTTCGGCCTCGCTGATCTTCGCCTACGCGCTGCCGCACCTGTTCTGCTCCTCGGTCGCCAACGAGCGGACCCAGGGCGGCGACCGCCGCCCGTTCTGGGGCGAAGTCTACGAGACGATCCTGGCCTTCCACCTCGTCAAGCCGACGGTCATGACTTGGCTCCAGCCCCGCAAGGGCAAGTTCAACGTGACCGACAAGGGCTCGCTGCTGGACAAGACCTACTTCGACTGGGACGTGGTGAAGCCGCACCTGATCTGCATCGCCCTGCTGGTCGGCGGAATTCTGCTGGCGGTCGGGAAATGGGCGTTCTTCCCCTACATGTTCAACATCCAGACCGATACGCTGGTGCTGAACTGTGCCTGGGCAACCTTCAGCCTGATCATCCTGCTCGCCGCCGTCTCCGTCGCCCGCGAAACACGTCAGGCCCGTCAGGACATCCGCATTCCGGTGCCGCTGCCGGTCACCGCCTATCTGTCCTCCGGCCACACCCTCAATGCGACCACGATCGACATCTCGATGGGCGGCGCCGCGCTGGCCCTGCCGACCGAACTGCCGGTGCGCGACGTCGAGGTGACGCACATGACGATGGCCATGGGCGACGAAGTGCTCTCGATCCCGGTGCGCACGATGCGCACCAGCGGCAACAAGGCCTTCGTCCGCTTCGAAGAACTGGACATGCTGGCCAACCGCCACCTCGTGCGTGCCGTCATGGGCCGTGCCGACGCCTGGCAGCCCACCGGTTCCAATCCGCAAGTCAGCGGCCTCCGCTCGCTGGCCCACATCATCCTTGTCGACATGGTGACGATCAAACGCATGTTGCGTCTCAACTTCAACGAACGCCGGGCCATGGCCGCCATGGCCTCCCGCACGCCCGCGATCGCCGCCGACCCTGCCGAGAAGGAAACCAAGAAGAAGGCCGGCAAGAGCCGCCTGCTGCCGCTGGCCAAGGCCGCCGGCGTCGCCGCCGCGCTCGCGCTGGGCGTCGCGACCGTCGTGCTCGGCAGCCGCGAAGTCCATGCCGCCCCGGTTCCCGCGCCTTCCTCCGCCACTGCAGCGGCGCCCGCCAGCGGCACCCAGACCGACGCCGCCGATGCGCCGCGCGGCGGCCTCAGCGAACGCCTGACGCTCAAGGACATGCGCGTCGCCAGCCCGATCCGCCTCCAGGGCACGGCGGGCGAGATCGGCGTTCCCTTCGGCATGCGGCAGGACCGCGTCGTCACTTCCGCCGTGCTGACCCTGCAACTCTCGTGGTCGGCACAGATGCTGGACGACATCAGCCAGCTCGTCGTCATCGTGAACGGCGAAGTGGTCCAGGCCGTGCCGCTCACCCGCGCCGATGCGGGCAGCCACGCCCTGCGCATTCCGATCAACGCCGCCCTGCTGCTGCCCGGCGACAACCAGCTCAACATCCGCTTCCTCGGCCACTACGCGCGCGATTGCGAGGACCCGTTCCACAGCTCGCTCTGGACGAACATCAGCAACACGCGGTCGTTCCTCGACCTTGAGTATCAGGCACTGACGTTCCAGCCCGATCTCTCGCGCATGCCGCTGCCGTTCTTCGACAAGGGCCAGAACGTGCCGCTGCGTATGCCCTTCGTCTTCGCCGGACAGCCGCACAAGGGCGAACTGGAAGCCGCCGCCGCGACCGCCTCGTGGCTGGGCTCGCTCGCTTCCTATCGCGGCTTCTCGTTCAAGCCGGTCTTCGGCGCGCTGCCCAAGGGCAATGCCGTGGTGTTCCTGAAGGCCGGTCAGTCGATCCCCGGTCTCGACCTCGCGCCCGCCACCGGCCCGAGCGCCGCCGCCGTGCGCAATCCGGCCGATCCCACCGGCACCCTGCTGGTGCTGATGGGCCGCAACGACGCCGACCTGCGCGTGGCCGCAGGCGCCGTCGCGCTGGGCCGCGGCGTGTTCGGCGGCCAGCGCATGGCCTTCGACGGCGTGCGCATTCCCGCTTGGCCGCGCTACGGCGCGCTGCGCTGGATCTCCACCGACAAGCCGGTGCAGCTCGGCAAGATCATGTCCGCCTATGCGCTCCAGGGCATGGGCCTGCGCCCCGGCCCGCTGACCGCCAGCTTCCGCGTTGCGCCGGACCTGTTCTTCTGGCCCCGCGAAGGTGGCCACCTGAACCTGACCTACCGCTATCCGGTGGCCGACTGGCTCGACCAGCGCGGCTCGCGTCTCGACGTCTCGCTCAACGGTCAGTACCTCAAGACGCTGCCGCTCAGCTCGACCTGGTGGAGCAACCTGTTCGGCGGCTCCGGCGCGCGCGGGCACGATTCCTCGGCGAAGGTGGTGCTGCCGCGCTACAACCTGTTCGGCCAGAACGAAATCGCGCTCGATTACAACCTGATCATCGCCGACAAGAAGAAGTGCACCGGTACCCTGCCGGAAAACGTGCGCACTTCGATCGATCCCGGCAGCACGATCGACCTCACCTCGGCCTATCACGCCATCATGATGCCGGACCTTGCAACGTTCGCAGGCGCAGGCTTCCCCTTCACCGTGGCGCCCGACCTTGCCGAGACCACCGTGGTCATGGCCGCCAATCCCTCACCCGCCTCGGTCGAAGCCTTCCTCAACCTGATGGGCCGCTTCGGCGACTCCACCGGCGTTCCCGTCACCGGCATCACCGTGACTTCGTCGGTCTCGGCCGCCGAGCTTCAGGACCAGGACGTGCTGGTCGTGGGCGGCGTGGAACTGGCCTCGGCAGGCTCGCTGTTCGACAAGGCACCCGTCCGCTACGTGAACGGCCACCTTGAAGTCAGCGAACGCTCGCCGCTGCAGTATGCCACCTCGTTCTTCGGCGGCACCGAGCGCAACGACCCGATGGTCGCCGCGCCGCTGGTCTACAATGCGCGCGGGTTCTCGGGCATCGTCAGCTTCCGTTCGCCGTTCTCCTCGGATCGCACCGTGGTCGCGCTGCTCGCCGACAACGGCGCGGCCCTGCCCGCGCTCGTCGACGGCATGGCCGACAAGAAGATCAACGCCGCGATCCAGGGCGATCTCGCCGTCACCAAGGGCGACGGCATGACCAGCTTCGCCATCGGCGACCGCTACTGGGTGGGCTCGCTGCCGATCTGGATGAAGCTCGCCTACTGGTTCAGCCAGCGCC
>PJTY01000534.1_pt1 | contig 18942 bp, 20 predicted proteins | sample 1512121 | NCBI WGS metagenome assembly PJTY01 (sample SAMN08177680, study PRJNA422409) | Soil metagenome, whole genome shotgun sequencing project. | isolation source: Soil enriched (2) on filter paper: alkali lignin treatment | place: USA: Madison | collected 2015-01-15 | reverse complement strand
CAGGATGTCAGGAGTTCGAATCCCCTCACCCCGACCATTTTCCGGGTCGTTAGCTCAGTTGGTAGAGCAGTTGGCTTTTAACCAATTGGTCGTAGGTTCGAATCCTACACGACCCACCATGTAGAAAAGGGCATCTCAAAGAGATGCCCTTTTTTTTGAAACACTCGGGGTGTAGCGCAGTCCGGTAGCGCGCCTGCTTTGGGAGCAGGATGTCAGGAGTTCGAATCCCCTCACCCCGACCATTTTTGGGCCGTTAGCTCAGTTGGTAGAGCAGTTGGCTTTTAACCAATTGGTCGTAGGTTCGAATCCTACACGACCCACCATGAACAAAGGGCATCTCGCATGAGATGCCCTTTTTCTTTTGCCTCGAAAAATGCGCCCATCGGTGCAAATCCCACCTGCATCTATTTGCCACACCGCCCCCTTTGTAGGAGCGGGTTCACCCGCGAATGCGGCAGTGCAGCCACCATCGCATTCACAGGTAAACCCGCGCCTACAGGGCATGCGGGCGCCTGTCAGTGCAGCTTCAGGCGCGGCTCGGTACCCCGGCCAATCTTGCTGCCCAGCATCATCAACGCCGTGCGGAAGAACCCGTACAGCGCCATCTGGTGCATGCGGTACAGCGACACATAGAACATCCGCGCCAGCCAGCCTTCCAGCTTCACGCTGCCCATCAGGTTACCCATCAGGTTGCCCACCGCCGAGAAGCGCGACAGCGACACCAGCGAGCCATAGTCCTTGTACTCGTAAGTCGGCAGGGCCTTGTTCTCCAGGCGCGCCTTCAGGCTTTGCGCCAGCATCGAAGCCTGCTGGTGCGCCGCCTGTGCGCGCGGCGGCACGTTGCGGTCGCTGCCAGGCTGCGGGCAGGCGGCGCAGTCACCGAAGGCGAAGATGTTGTCGTCGCGGGTGGTTTGCAGGGTAGGGCGCACGACCAGCTGGTTGATGCGGTTGGTTTCCAGGCCATCGATGTCCTTGAGGAAACCTGGCGCGCGGATACCGGCTGCCCACACCTTCAGGCTGGCCTGGATCACTTCACCGTCCTTGGTTTTCAGGCCGTCCTCGGTCACTTCACTGACCGCGGCGTTGGTCATCACCTTCACCCCGAGTTTTTCCAGGGTTTTGTGAACCGGTACGCTGATGCGCTCCGGCAGCGCCGGCAGAACGCGCGGGCCCGCCTCGATAAGGGTGATGTGCATGTCCTTGGGCTGGATGCGGTCCAGGCCATAGGCCGCCAGTTCGTGGGCAGCGTGGTGCAGCTCGGCCGCCAGCTCTACACCGGTGGCGCCGGCGCCGACAATGGCCACGCTGATTTTCTCGCTGGCCACGTCGCCGGCGTGGGCACGCAGGTAGTGGTTCAGCAGTTGCTGGTGGAAACGCTCGGCCTGCTTGCGGGTATCCAGGAACAGGCAGTGCTGCGCTGCGCCCAGGGTGCCGAAGTCGTTGGTGTTGGAGCCCACGGCGATCACCAGGGTGTCGTAGCCCAGGGTGCGCGCAGGCAGCAGCTCGCGGCCCTCTTCGTCGAGGGTGGCAGCCAGTTGAATCTGCTTGCCTTCACGGTCCAGGCCGCTCATGCGCCCCAGCTGGAAATTGAAGTGGTTCCACTTGGCCTGAGCCACGTAGTTCAGTTCGTCTTCCGAGGAGTTCAGCGAGCCGGCGGCCACTTCGTGCAGCAGTGGCTTCCAGATGTGCGTGAGGTTGGTGTCCACCAGGGTGATTTCGGCCTGCTTGCGCTTGCCCAGGCTTTTACCCAGGCGGGTCGCCAGTTCCAGGCCGCCGGCGCCGCCGCCGACAATCACGATGCGATGAGTCATGGGAATATCTCATAAGGTTTACGGAATTCGTGGCCCTGGGGGCCGGCCGCAAACTGCACGAGGGGAGGGCGAGCGCGAAGCAGCTCATAGCACCAGTCCACTCAGCAGGCGGCTGATGAGACCCAACCCGATGGTCACGGCCAGCACCAGCACAAGGAGCAGCCACGGCCGGAAGGGCCTGCGCTCGACTTGGTGCTGGGGGGCTCGCAGATACTCATCGACACGACGCTGATCTTCCGGGTTCAGGCGACTGGTCATGGTGGGCCTCGTCAGGTAGACGTTTGTGACTGCGCAAACGCTACAGCGTTCGCGCAGGCGCTTGAAACAAATGATAATGCTTTCTATCCCTGGCGCCGAGTGTACGCCATCGCAAACAGTCGCTGCACTGGATCAAAGACTGATGCCTACGTCGAAGACGATGCTGCGGCCCAGGTTGCCGCGCAGGAAATCCGGCGCATCGGGGTGGGCAAACAGTACCCGGGCAAAGGTTGGCCCGACCAGCGACAGCGAACGCCAGCCTTGGCGCAGGTATTCGGTAGGCGGCGGGAAGTGGGTGTTGAGGTCGAGCACTTCGCGCTTGAGGCTGGAGAACGCGATGATGTCCAGCTCGTTCAGCTCCAGCCCGCGTTCCCGGTAATTGTGCGCCTTCTTGCGCAAGGTGGGCGCCAGGCGCCCCAGCAGTTCGGTGGCACTGATGCGCCGTGGGCGTGCTTCGCGGCGTACCAGCTGCGCCAGGGAAAACGCACTGCGCCGCCGCTGCAGCTCCTCGCGCCATTCATCGTTCAGCCGGCGGCCCTCGTCGAGCACGAAAAACACCTCGAAGGCGGCGTCGCGGAACAGCACGTCTGGTGGCTCCTGCCCCGCCGGGGTGAAGTCCTCGCTGCGGTAGGGAATGTTCAGCCCCTGCAACAGGCGCTGGCACACCCAACGCTCCCGCTCCCACTTACGGGCGTTGGAGAGAAAGGCATTGGCTTGTTCGGCCTGGATGGTAAGCAGGCGCAGGTAGTCTGAGTCATCCATGCAGACAAGCTTAGCCGCTAATCGATGACGGTAAGATGCTGTTTAAGCGTGAAAATCAGCCCAGCACCGGCCACTGCTGCACCAGCCCGACCAGATGCACCACGCCAAAGCCCAGGCAGATCAGCGAACTGACCACGATAAAACGCTGCGAACGCCCGGTGCCCGCCAGCAATCCTGGCCCCAGCAGGCCGCGTAGCAAGTACACCAGGGTGATCAGGCAAATGACTGGCAGCAGCAAGGGCAGCCGCCCGATCGCCCCGGCAGCCGACAGCGCATAGGCCGACCAGGCCAGCAACACGCAGGCGATGGCGGCGGTGATCAGCGCCGGGTAGCAGTGGCCCTTTTCGGCGGCCACCGCCATGCGCTCACCGGCCCCGAACAAACGGTACCAACGCGGCCCCACGGCGATGATGGCCAGGTGAATTACACCGATGATGGCGTTGAGTGCCGCTGCCAGTAGCAGGGCGGGGTTGGTTCCTTCCAGCATGACCAATGCTTCCTGCATCGAACGGAAGCGTCAGCCTACCGCAGCCGAAGGAATGGGAGAATGGGTGTAGACTCGGTTTTATCCACATGGCCGCAAAGGGTATTGTTCAGGTGATCAGCGCGCAGGTGTTATCCGGCACCACCCTTACCCTTGGCTGGCTGGGTTATGTGCCGTTGTTGATCTGGGCGGTGAGCCGGGTTCGCTGGGTTGAACTGTTTACCGACCGGCGCCGCCAGCATTTGCTGTTTGGCACGGTGTTCTGCCTGTTTGCGCTGTGGCTGGTGCGGCGCGACTTTGATACCGGGGTGTCGTACCACTTTATTGGCATGACGGCGGTTACCCTGTTGCTGGACTGGCCGCTGGCGGTGCTGGGTGGCTTCATGGCCCAGCTTGGCTTGCTGGCGCTTGGGCGACAAGACCTGGCGGCGTTGGGGGTGAACGGCTTGTTGCTGATTGGTTTGCCGGTGCTGATTACCGAGGTGTGCGCGATAGTGGTCGAGCGCGCCCAGCCGCGAAACCTGTTCGTTTATATCTTCTGTTCGGGGTTCTTCCCGGCAGCGCTGACCGTGCTGATTTGCGTCCCCGCAGCGCTAGGGGTGTTGTGGCTGGACGGGCGTTTTGCCCTGCCGGAGTGGCTCAGCGACTTTGTGGGCTACCTGTGGCTGATGATGTTCCCCGAGGCGTTCATCAACGGCATGGTGATCAGTGCGCTGGTGGTGTTTTGCCCCGAGTGGCTGGAAACCTTCAACCGCACACGGTATTTGCAGGCGCCCTGGAAGGAAGATGAGCGGTGATCATGCGGCGGCTCTGCCATCACATCTAAAACCTGACGCGGTCTCTGTGGGAGCGGCCTTGTGTCGCGAAAGGGCTGCGAAGCAGCCCCAGATTCGGTGGTAACTCAAAAAATGCCGGGGCTGCTTCGCAGCCCTTTCGCGACACAAGGCCGCTCCCACAGGCCGGCACAGCCGCCTTGCAATCAGCTCAATGCCGCGGCTCCAGGTCCCCCGAATACAGCTCATCTTCGGACCCTTCCGACCCCGCAATCTTGTGCTCCTCGGCTGCCCAGGCGCCCAGGTCGATCAGCTTGCAACGGTCCGAACAAAACGGTCGGAACGCGTTTTTTTCGCTCCATTCCACAGGCGCGCCGCAAGTTGGGCAATCGACGGTCAATGGCTGGCTCATGGCTGGCCTCCTTTCAAAGTCAGGTAAAAGTGGTGCAGGCGGTCAATCTGCTCATGCAGCGCGGCCAGGCCGCCGTCGTTGACCACCACATCATCGGCATGGCGCAGGCGATCCTCACGGGCCAACTGCGCCTGCAAAATGGCCTGCACGTGCTCGGCACTGGTGTTGTCCCGCGCCAGGGTACGGGCTATTTGCAGGTCCTGCGGCGCATCGATCACCAGTACGCGTTGGGTCTTATGGTGCTGGCCCGATTCGATCAGCAGCGGCGACACATAGACCGCATAAGGCGACTGCGCCTTGGCCAGATAGCTGAAAATCTCCTGACCGATCAGCGGGTGCAGCAGTTGCTCCAGCCATTTGCGTTGCGCTGGGTCGGCGAAAATCAGCTGGCGCAGGGCGGCGCGATCGAGCTGGCCGTCGCCCTGCAGCACGCCCGGGCCGAAGCGCTCGACGATGCTGGCCAGGGCCGGGCGACCAGGTTCGACAACCCAGCGCGCCGCCTGGTCGGCATCGACCAGGTGCACGCCAAGCTCGACAAAGCGCTCGGCAGCGGCGCTTTTGCCGCTACCAATGCCGCCGGTCAGGCCGAGAATCCAGGGGGTAAAGGCCGCAGTGGTCATCAGTATCCAAGCAGTTGTATGTATGAGGCGTATATTTCATCACCCCAGAGCACGGCAATCCACCCCGCAATTGCCAGATAAGGGCCAAACGGGATTGCCGTGCCCAAGGCATGCCGGCGAAAACGCAGCAGGCACAGGCCAACAAGCGCCCCCACCACCGACGACAACAGCAGCGTCAACGGCAGCACCTGCCAACCACCCCATGCCCCGATCAGCGCCATCAGCTTGAAATCGCCATAGCCCATGCCTTCCTTGCCGGTAACCAGCCTGAACACCCAGTACACCGTCCACAGGCTGAGGTACCCGGCCACTGCGCCCCACAGTGCATCGGCCAAGGGTACATGGATGCCAAAGGCATTGACGATCAGCCCTAGCCACATGGTCGGCAGCACCAGCACATCCGGCAGCAACTGGTGGTCCGCATCGATCAGGCTCAGCGCCAGCAGGCACCAGGTCAGCGGCAACGCCAGCAACGCTTCTACCGAAGCGCCGAAGCGCCAGGCCACTACCAGCGACAGCAGCGCGCTGGCCACTTCCACTGCCGGGTAACGCAGGCTGATGCGGTTTTTGCAGGACGAACAGCGCCCGCCCAAGGCCAGGTAGCTGATGACCGGAATGTTCTCCCACGCACGAATCCGGTGCGCGCAGTGTGGGCACCGGGAGGCGGGCAGGCACAGGTCGAAACGCGCGTGCTGCGTGGTCGGCAGCCCCAACACCTCTTGCGCCTCACGCTGCCATTGCCGCTCCAGCATGATCGGCAGGCGATACACCAGCACGTTGATAAAGCTGCCCACCAGCAGGCCGAGCACCGTGGCAAGGGTGAGGAAATACGCTGGCTGTTCAACCAGCAAAGCCCATAAAGTCATGTTCAGATCAAACTACCCAACTGGAAGATCGGCAGGTACATCGCCACCACCAGGCCACCCACCAGCAAGCCCAGGATCAGCACGATGGCCGGCTCCAGCAGGCTGGTCAACTGGTCCAGCGCCTGGCTGACCTGTTCCTCGTAATGGCTGGCGGCTTTTTCCAGCATCTGGTCCAGCGTGCCGCTGGATTCACCGATGGCCGTCAACTGCACCAGCAAGGGGGGAAACAGCGGTTCACCGGCCATCGCCTGGTTCAACCCTTGCCCATTGGCCATGCCTTGGCGCAGCCGCAACACCGCCTGCTCGTGAAGGTCGCCACCCGTTACCCGCGCCACCGTACCCAGCGCATCCAGCAACGGCACCCCGGCGCCGTAGGACGTTGCCAGGCTGCGCGCAAACCGCGCCAGCGCTGCCTGCCCCAGCAACTTGCCAAACACCGGCAAGCCCAGCACCCGCCGAGATATCCACAGGCGCGCTGGCGCGTGCTGCCGGTACAGCTGGCGCACGGCAACACCCAGCACCAAGCCCATCACCAGCAGCAGCGGCGCAAACCGGCTCAGCCCTGTGGACAAGTTGATCACCCATTGGGTAAATGCCGGCAACGCCGCGCCCATGCCCGAGAACATGCTCTCGAATTTAGGAATCACCTCCAGCAACAAGATCGCCGACACCCCCAGCCCGGTCAGCAACAGCAGCAGCGGGTAGATCATCGCCTTGCGCACCTTCTTGTGCAGCACCCGGCGCTGTTCCAGCATGCCGGCCAGCTGCTCCAGCTGCCGGTCGAGCGTACCGGACTGCTCGCCCACCCGTACCAGGTTGCAATACAGCGCATCGAACCATGCCGGGTGACGCTGCAACGCATCCGCCAACCCCAGGCCCGAGGCCACATCCTGTTTCAATCTTTCCAGCAACGCCGCCTGCGCCGCATCGCAACCACTGCGGCCCATCACCTCGAACGCTTGCAGCAGCGGCACGCCGGCCTTGAGCAACGTCGCCAACTGCCGGCTGAACCCCGCCGGGTCTGCCTTTTCGCGCCGCTTTGGCAAGCTGAACGCCAGCCCGCTGGCCGGCCGCAAACTCGCCACCGTGATGCCCTGGCGAATCAGCCCGGCGCGCACATAAGCCGGGCTGCGCCCGGGTGTTTGGCCGCTGACCGGCGCGCCATTGGCGTCGGTGCCGTGCCAGCGGTAGAGAAGTGAAGATGAAGTCATGCAAAGGTCCTTGTTCAGCCCCGTCGACAAGCCTGGAAACAGCTTGCCGCGTCCATGCAAGGGCACGCGTCCGTGATGCTCACTAGAGTAGTTCAGCGAAGATGACGCCCGTGCGGGCAGGGGTGACAAAAGGTGTCTGTTCAGGCCTACTGCGCCGCTGCCGGTTGGGGCGCAACTGACCTCAATGTGTAAGCGAATCAAAAAGGAACTACGTTCATGAAAGGGCAACGCGGTATCACCCTGATCGAACTGATGATCGTCGTCGCGATCATCGGCATTCTGGCGACCATCGCCTTACCGATGTACACCAACCACCAGGCACGTTCCAAGGCCGCGGCCGGGTTGCTGGAGATCAGCGCCCTGAAGACGGCGATGGATCTGCGGCTGAATGATGGAAAGGATGTAGCGGATGTAGCCGCCCTGGGTGGCCAGCCGGCGACGGCGCATTGTGCGATCACGGCCAGCGGCAAGGCCGCGGATGGCAGCGGCAGCATTGTCTGCACCCTGGTGGATGCGCCGGCCAACGCGCTGGGCAAGGCCCTGACCCTGACGCGTTCGGCCAGCGGCTGGGCGTGCACGACCGACATCGAGGAAGACCTAGCGCCCAAAGGGTGCAAGGGGGCTTGAGGGCAGGGCAATAAACCAGCGGAAACAGGGGTTTGCGTTACGGGTGTGAGCAGTGGTACGTTGCGCTACACGCCGGTGTAGCTCAGTCGGTAGAGCAGCGCACTCGTAACGCGAAGGTCGCAGGTTCGATTCCTGTCTCCGGCACCAGAATCAGTTGGCCTATGGCGATTTCTCGCTACCAGGTACCAATAGAAGCCCGCCTTGTGCGGGTTTTTTTGTTCCCGCTTTTTTCCCCACGGATCTGCGTGTTTTTGACTTAACGGTTCGCAGTTTTCCACTTAGGGTAGGACGTATTTTTAGATAATGGTTAGCTGTCGATCAGGTTTTGGCCAGTGTTTACGGAGTGAGAACCAAAATTTTTCTAGATAATGATTTTTCCGTTTAGAGATAATTTTGAGATGCCCCAGTTTTCGCACCACGACCTGCAAGCTACTGACCCCGTCCTTCGACTCGCCGCTGGTTGACGTTCTGGCCGAGCTCGAATTTCTGCGCAGGCTGAGGCTGGAAGGGGACGACGGCTTTTTTCAGACAGAGTCTAGTTCTCAAATCGTTAGGTCGTGCCTAGTCCTAAATCCGCGTTGCTCGTAGGAATCGTCTCGTTAGCTGCTCGAGGCCTCATTTGCCCCTTCTTAGCTGTTAGGTTCTTTCTTTCCTACAGTTCGCAAGGGACTCTGAAATGCGCGTCAGTCTGGATGGGCTTGGCCAAGCAGTAGACGGTGATGTGACCACCACAGGTGCGATTTGCATCGCCACCGGGGGAGGTTACCTCGACGAGGGACGAATGGTCCTGAGGATGGGGGATCCCACCACACCTTGTCCACTTTGCGGGCTGGAAGGAAAGGTCGTCGAAGGGGTGTGGCACTTCATCTCGGATGGCCAGCCAGTCGCGATGGATGGCGCGTTAGTTGATTGCGGTTGCCCAGAGGGTAGCAACCGGGTGGTGGCGCCTTTAGGGGAAATGCCCCCGCCGCGGCTGCCGGTTGCCGTACGCACTAGCCTCAAACCCGCTGGCCCTGGGAGCTCTAGCGCTTTGGCAGGGGCTTCGCCCGCCATGGTTGGCGGGTTGCCTGGGCAGATGCAGCCGGGATTCTATGTGGTGCCCCGGAGCATGTCGTTCCCGCAGATTCTGTTGGAGCTGGCTAGCCATGATTCGACCTTGCCCATTTCGTACCTGCAACGCCTGAACCCAACTTTCGAGCAGGGGTTCAAGGCAGGGGAAATCTTCGTCATCGGCGATCCGGATAACGGTTATGCCTGCACCCAGGAGGAGGGCCAACTCATGGCGGCCGCCGAGCGCGCGCGACGTTCCTTGGCTGTACTCGATTTTGCCGAGTCAGATTTCATGATGGAGTATCAGGCTGAAATTGCCGGACTGCTTAGTGACGCCAGTCTCTCCATGGGGGTGGGTAAGGACATGATGGACCACGGCCTCCGGCAGCTTCGCAGCACACTTGGCAACATCGAGCGTTTGCATCAGCAAGAATTTCTGCGCCATGGCCATCTGAATAGTCCATCGTTCTTCGCCGAACGACGGCTGTTATTGGGGCAGCTAGATGGTCAGCTGAAGGCGACTTTTCTAAATAAACATCTGAATCTAGGGGTCTACGAGCGGCTGAAGAAAAGCTTGAATATCTCGACCAAGAGCCTTGTGCATCATTGGTCGAAAGCCGGCGGGCCAGGGCAGATTCCTGGGTACGCCACATACTTGGACAAAGTGGCGAAGCTTAGTAAGTACCTTCGGTATGGTGGGCATGTCGGAATTGGCTTAGGTGGTACATCTTCCTATCTGAAAGTCCAAGAGGCCTGCCGTGCAGGGGAAACCGAAGGCTGCAAAAAAATTCGTTTGTCTGAGGCAGGTGCTTTCGCTGGGGGGCTGGCGGGAGGGATCGTGGGTGGCAAGATTGCTGGGATCACTGCGCTCGCTGTATGTGGGGTGTTCTCTGCTGGTACCGCGGGTTTCGGGGCGCCGGTATGTGGCATTGCGCTGGTCGGGGGAGGGGCTTTTGCTGGGAGCATCGCCGGTACGGAGGGCGGTGAGCAAATGGGCGAGCTGATCTACGAATCACATTATGACTGAGTTCGAGAGTTGGCCCGTGTGGCTGAAGTGGATAATGCTGGCGTGTCCGTTCGTGATCGCGTTGGCCGGTTGTGCGGTCAGTGCATTCATCGCGGGTACAAGAAATTTCACTGTTGCAACCTCGGCTATCCAAAGTCATCCCGGCCTGGAGCAAATGAAACTGTTTTTGGGCACGCGGCGCTTTGGCGCTCGGTGGCTGCTGATAACGTTTCTTTGTGGAATACTCATTTGGCCTGGCGTACATATGCGCCGAGGGCATCTGGACATCGAAGAACTAGAAAACTTCCCTGCGAAACTTAAGTTGGCTCTACAGGTATCCACGTGGCTGACGGCCTTTGGCTTCGCTTGGATGTGGGTGACCTATGGATTCATCAAGGCGTGAACGTTGATGCCACGGCGGTCGTAGCTCTCACTGGATCCTTCGCAAGTCCCGATTCGATTCCACAGAAAGCCATAAATAGCTGATTTTTTTATAGATACCCTATGAGGTACGTCTATAAATCCACCAAATTCCAGCCCCGTGAAAACCGGGCCCTGACGCCCTACAACCGTCCGTCTGTCTCCGCACCAGACAATTTGGCCGATGGTGATTTTTGCTATCGGGCCATCAATGTAAGCCAGCCTAATGCGGGCTTTCTTATGCCTGTCTTTTCTCATCAGGCCTGCAAACCTCGGACTTAGCCGTTCCACCCCCCTGTAGGAGCGGGTTTACCCGCGAACACGGGCGAAGCCCGTGCCATCCACCACCTACCCAACGCAATTAAACATGGTCCTATAACCCAAAGGCCGAATCACATGCAGTTCCTGCTTCCCAGGCGCAGCAACGACCTCTAGCACCCTCCGGCGCGCTGTGAATGCATAATCGGTAGTGTGGTGCCGGTTTTGCCCGTGCTTAAGCTTTTAATCGGCAAAATATTGCTGGTTCCTGCCGTGCGCACTAGTTTAATCGGCATTCAAATACTGATTAATGGTGTCGCGATGCCGCTCAGACTCACGATCCTGGCTTCTCCGATGGTGCATGGCGCGAGGCAGCGAAGAACCCCGAGCGTATTGCTGATGGAAGCTGCCTTGTCGCCTACGACGACTACTTCATCACGATCTGCTGAACCGCATTCTAGGGAACACCGATAACCAAGGCCGCAACACCTCCATCATGCGTGTGGGTGGGAGGTTTCGTTTGGCGCCAATCTATGACCTCGCGGCAACGATCCTGGATGAAGAGGGCATCACACGGACGACGAAGTGGGCGGCGGAGCGCAAGGGGTCTTCTAATTGGCGCGACAACTGCGCCGAGCTTGTTGGTTACACTGATCCCGATGTCCTGCTGCAACGGTTGATGCATGCGCCTGAGGCATTCAGGGCGTTGCCCGATCTGTTGACCGATGCGCCTGAATCGATGCGCAATGCAGCCTCTCTACCTGTGAATAACCTGGATAAACGACTCGTGGAGTGGGGACTGCGATGAAAAAACTACAGCCTGAAGACCGCGCCCAGCTCGTAGAGGATATCGTCAAGCGCAACGCGGCAGGGTTCGATCCAATTAGGACATCCATCCGCCGTCTGCGGCTCGAAGTCACAGGGCTTGATCAAAAGACCTTCGCGGCCATGTGCAAGATGTCCACGAAAAGCCTGTACGAACTGGAAAGCGGGAAGTCGAATCCGAAGCTCAGCACTTTGGAGGGTGTGCTGCGTCTCTTTGGCGTGCGGATGGGTATGGTGATGACTGCCAAAGATAAGCCCACTGCAACGCTCGTCGGCAACACGGTCGGCCAGTTGAAGGCTGGTGGGGCAATCGCGGTGGGCGCGCCGCTGGCCAGTTCCTGCGTGGTGGCCGGACCGAAACGAGGGAAAAGCCCTGCGGCAGCCAAAGCGAAGAAGGCAGTGTCGAGGCCGGCATCGCCACGGGCACGGAAAAGCAGTCAGGAACAGTGAGATTGATGTGGGATGCAAATGAAGTCTCATCCCATTTTCTTCTTACTGATCGGTTGCGGTATTAAGTCTGGTTGCTCGCAGTGGTTCTGAACCACGACGGCTTCATGCTTGTAACGATCATGGGCGCTCGTGCGCCAAACACACCGTATCTCGCTGCCCTGCAGGAACCTATTCGCTTGGTCGACTATTGCGCCAACCTGTGCCCGTCTCTTTCTCTGGAAAGAGACGGGCACTTCTAGCACTGCTGCAGCCCTCTTCGCATTAGGGGTTGCGGCAACTCCCCTCGTGACAATCGGCGTGACAAACGCCGATGTCACCAGCAACAGCGCTCTAGATGATGGTGCCGCAGACCAAGGAATGGATTGCACCTGACTGACAGTCAGGCATGCCCCGGTCATCGCATTGCTGCTTGCGCCCGCCTCAGAATCTCGCGGCACAGGTCTTGTCATCCAATGCAGCCTCCACCCGCCCACCGGTAACGGCGCTCAAAAGGCCGTGTTGAGCGACTACGCGGCGTATCTACGCGACTTAGAAGATTCGGTGGCCTTGCTGTCAGCACCGCGCCAAACCGACGATCCAGCGTCAGCAGGACCATGGCCGCACTTCGCGGTGATCAATACCTGAAGTTGGCCAGTCATGAGGCGGGTGGCGGTGTGTCGTTTAACTGAAACTGTGGAGCAGGTGATAGTTAATTAGGCTTCATGGGTTTGAAAAAACGCTCCAGCATCCAGAGCGGTGCCTGTCAATTTTTTGTTTGGCGAAGTGGTCGAAGAAGGCTTCCTATTTTGGCGAGTTTCCAATACTCAAAGCGCATCTTGCTCACTTTGCTCTTGGCTCTCCCCGTCAGCTTCATCTTGAGTGCGTACCCAACTCCCGGAGAACATCCCAGAAACGCCGCAATACTCGCTTGGCATGGACGACGTAATTTCTGCTATTGACCTTTTAAACACGACATCAAAAGTTTCATCAGTGACTTTTTTATTTTCATCTACCACTCGCATCGTTGTGGACACCTCACCATTGGATTCGATTCTGGCTACAGTATTTTCCATAGCCCATACATCACATTCATGATGAGTGCTCGTATCTACGGTCTGAATGTGGACTGCGATGGGTTGTACTGGGGTGCCATGTGCAAATTCGTTTGCAACAAGCATTCTCCCGGCGTATCCACCTTCTTGGTATGAGAAGTAGGTGAACGGCTCGGAAAATGCAAGCGTAGAAAAACTTGAAATTGCCGCGATGGTAAGACATTTAAATAGTTTCACAGAGGTTCCTTTTTATAGATGCTGTATAGGTCGAATTTAAATTACTATAGGGATTTAAATGTCATTTTATGGCTTAGGTCAAAAATTAGCGGGTCAATGACTATGTTTCTTGTATTAGGGTCGCCTATGACTTGCCCTTTAGCTATAAAGTAAATGCCTTCTACCTTCACCCTTTTTCCATTCAGTGCTTTGAATGTTTCGGCCTCGTCACCGTCAACGCCAGCGACTTGTACTATTCCGATGCCGTACTGTTCGCCTCGTCGTGCTTCCCATTCAAAATACAACCAGTCTTTCCAAGGTCCGACACCTATCTTTACTTGACCTATAAACCTTCCGTTCTCTCGTCGGTATTCCTCTGTGCCCGGTATCAAATATCCCGGGGTTGCGTTTATTACATAGTCAAAATTAGTTATTGGAAAATCTATGGCAACATCTTTCGCATATGCTATTGTTCTTTCTGAAACAGCATTGGCTTTGATGAATGCATCAGCGATAGCAGCATTCTTCAGGCCGTCAGCATATACGGTGAGATTTAGTTTTTGCGAGAATAAGATATTTGGCTTGCCCGCACTCCCACCAGATGGACCTCCGGATTTGAAATACGCATATAGAGTTTCGTCCAAACTATAGCCGGCTTTTGCGAAAGCTTTGTTCATATAGTTAGCGTAAACATATGACTGTTCCGGTGTCGGGAATACGGATTGTGCTACTTTAGACATATCATGTTTAAAGTCTTCTTCATAATGAGCTCTGAATATGTTTGCCACTTCTTGCGCCCCAGAAATTGTCAAGGGAGCGGCTGGCAAAGCGGCATGGGTCAATGAACATAGCAGCGTGAAACAGAGCGTCAAACAGAGTCTGAGCATATCTAATTTCCTTATCAGTATTCAGTTAATGGTTTTTATAAGTGGTATTTTGTTGCGAGTAAGTTCATGTTTGAATCGCCCCTGGTTTTCTAGGCACTCTCCAAGCTCAGAAAATGGCGTTTCTCCTACTCTGCTGGCGACAGCTGCAGAGCGCTGCTGTGTCGGTGCTCAGGATTATAAAACATCTCGATGGAATCGAAAATATCACTACGGACTTCGGCACGTGTTGCGTAGATCTTTCGTCGGATCCGCTCCCGCTTCAAAAGCTGGAAGAGCTCTCGGCTACGGCACTATTATGGCAGTTTCCTCGGTGGCTCATGCTGCTGATCACATTGTTGGCCTTCAGGAAGCTTTGCCAATCTGAGTTACTGAGGTGTCTAGGAAACCAGAGGCGATTCATGAGTCGTTACGTGAAGTGTTAGGTCTGAATGCTAAAGCTCAGCAATCCGCTGACTTCCGGACTTGAGACCAGAAATAAGTGTGCTGATTAAAACTTATACGACTAAAGTTTAGTACAGCGAGCAGGCAAAAGGTCATTTTCTGGTCTATATGAGAGGACCCCATCATAGGAGCTTCATCATGAGCAAACCTCAAGACCGCACCATTTCCCAGCGCCCAGATGGAAAGTGGGAGAACAAGCGGAACGATTCTGACCGCGCTTCAAGCGTCCACGATACACAGGCCGAGGCTCAGCAGGCCGCACGAGAAATGCTAAAAAACCAGGGTGGTGGTGAGATGACGACTAAAGGGCGCGACGGACAATTCCGAGCCAAGGACACCATCAAGCCGGGTAATGATCCACGTAATATCAAAGGCTGAGGTATTGGCCCCTCAGAGGTGGAGAGTCCAGCTACGTTGAAGTCGAAACCACGCCTGCTCTGGCAGATTAGCGAATAATCCTTAGCAGATTGCTATAGCCGCAGAAGTCGCTGGTTTTTAAGGGTTGTCATCCTATTCGGCGCGATTCATACGTCATTCGTAGACGTTTCCTACAAGTTATCCTATTGCCCGACCAACCAATGTGAGGCTAAATCTCTCCGTCACGGTAAATCCCGTGACCGGGCGTAGGAACCCGTTGGTAAACTTGGCGCACGCACTAGGCGCCCCTGCATCACAGCTGGCGCTTTTTTTGCGTCTGCCGTGCTGTGTCATGGCGGCTGTGTGTGGGCAGGCTTCGGCCTGGCCGGGTTTCCAAGTTTCCCGGTATTCCTACCCCGCACACAGCTGCCACCCAATCCCGTAGGAAGGATCGTGGCAGCTCCAACTAAAACTTGGAGCCTCATGCATGCTTATCTCAAGTCCAAGCGGGACCCTCGCATCCGTTCTCCTCCGCCGTTCTTCAACGGCCCCCAGCTATTTCACCCTCAACCAACCCCGCTTCGTCTCCACCCAACCGGAGGCCCGCCATGTCTGACCAAGAACGCCTCTCCACCATCCAAAGCTACGCCTGGACCCTCGAACTGCTAGGCGAGGCCCTGGTCCAGCACGACGAAATGCTGGAATGCGAACACAACCCGCGTCTGAGCTTTCGCAACACGGCCGGTATCCACCAGGCGATCCGGATCATCAGCCGGTTGGCCAGTGAGCAGTGTGGGAAGGTGATGGAGCAGGGTGGGTAGGACCCAGCTGATTAGTGGGCACCGCGGAAGAGGGCATGGCACTCCGGTGTGGATGCATGAACTGCTGCTTTGCAGTCCTTGGACATGCAACACAAAAGCAGCCCCTTCTGCGGGGATGGTAGCAACTGCCTCAAGTTGAGTAGAACGCTCGCGCCTCTGTAGTGCATGGTAATCAGGCAAAGCGCACTTAAAGCGCTTTGCCCTGACCATTTGCCTGGCCATGTGCCAACTACCGAGGATTCTGCATGGATCAAAACAGAGACAGCCTGAAAACCACCAACCCTATTGCCGGGCTGCCGGGCGCGGTGTTCGAAAAGGCGTGGGAAGTACGCTGGGCATTGAAGCTGGCCTATGTAGGCTTGTTCATCGATATCGCGCTCATGCACTCACTGGGTACAACCTTGCTGGGTTTCTCAGGGGACATGGCGATCGTCTGGGAAAATGTCGGGCGTATATTCGTGGGCATCATGGTCTTCTGCCTGGTGGTGTCGGTGGTAATCCCGGTGCTGGCGCAGGTGGCGGCGATCTTGGGCAGCTTCATCCCGTGGCATCGGCTTCAGGGTCCGCGAGATTATTCGCTGTTTCCCAACTACGTGACCTTCAGTGCACTGCGAGAGCACAGCCTTCGTGAAGGCAACGAATTCCTCTACAACTATTGGAAACGCAGGACCATACAGCGCGAGGAGTGGCGGCAACAGCGCTTCCAAGCCGGGGTACTGGTGTTCGGCCTGGTGCTGATGGCAATTGCAAATGCTGGGGTGAGTGCTCATTTCCAGCTGCCCGGGTTGATGGCCTATATCACCTTTTGGTTTGGCTGGAAGGGCTATGCGCTACTGAGCATCGTCACCCTGTACCTGCTGCACTGGGCGTGGTGGTCATCGGATGAGATCGGCCAGATCTACTATCCGCCCTTGGCCGAGAAGTTGAAGAAAAACCAGTACTGATGTCAGTGTGAACCTGCTTTGCAGCCCATCGCGACCCAAGGTCCGCACCGTCCGTGCAGACCTTTGAATGATCTCGGGCAGTTGTTGCAAGGCGGTTCAGCTCACAGCAATCGCCGCGTTCAGCAGCAACACCACGATCAAGCCAACCACCGCCACAATCGACTGCACCACCGAGATGGTCTTGGTGGCTTCGCCCATGGTCATGCCAAACGACTCCTTCACCATCCAGAAGCCCGCATGGTTCGCATAGTTGAAAAACAGCGAACCGCAGCCGATGGACAAGGCCAGCAAAGGCAGGTTGAGGCTGGGGTCTGCACCTGCCAGCGGTGCCAGCAAGCCGGCAGCACCCACGATGCCGACGGTGGCAGAGCCGGTAGACACCGAGAGCAACATCGCGATCAGCCACCCCAGAATCAGGGGAGGGAAGGCAGATTGCTGGGTCAGGTGCACAATGGCATCGCCTACCTTGGCGCTGGTCAGCATCTCCTGGAAGGCACCGCCACCGGCAATGATCATGATGATCGAGGCGATCGGCTTGAGGCTTTTGCCCAGTGCATCGCGCAGCTGTTCGGCGTCGCCGCCGCGCGCAAGCACCAGGCTGGCGCCGGCGAACAGCACGCCCAGTAGCATGGCGATCAGCGGGTTGCCCAGGAAACTGGCCATCTCCAGCAGCGCATTGCCTTTGGGCAGCAGCATCTCGGCGACGGCATGCACCAGCATCAGGATGGCCGGCAGCAATGCGGCCAGCATGCCGACCATTACCCCGGGGCGGGGTTGGCCATCGGCTTTTTCGGCCAGTGTGAACTGGTCCAGCAATGCCTGATCGGGCCGCGTGTTCATGCGCGGTGAAATGAACATGCCGTACAGCGGGCCGCCCAGGATCATTGCCGGAATGGCGGCAAGGAAGCCATATAGCATGGTGGGCCCAACCGAGGTCTTGAGCACGGCAATGGCGGTCAGGGGGCCTGGGTGCGGCGGTACCATGCCGTGCATGGCGGCAAGCGCCGAAATGACCGGCACACCTACATACACGTACGCCGAGCCTTTGAAGCGCGCCTTGCTTTCCAGTTTGCGCGCCACGCTGAATATCAGCGGCAGCATGATCACCAGGCCGACTTCGAAAAACATAGGGATGCCAATGACGAAGGCAACCAGCATCATGGCCCAAGGGATCATGCGGTCGGAGGTGCGCTTGAGGATGACATCCGCGACCTGTTCCGTGACGCCAGCGTCAGCCAGGATCTTGCCGAGCATCGCACCCAGCGCGATCACCACCCCCACTGCGCCCAGTGTCTTGCCGGCGCCGGTGAGCAGGTGGGAGACGATGCTGCCTGGCGCCATATGCGTCGCGAAGCCCACGCCAATGGACACCACCAGCAAGGCCAGCAGCGGGTGCATTTTCAGGCGCGAAACGATGAGCGCCACCAACACCAGAACACTGGCCAAGGCTGTCAGTAATAGCTGTATATCTAAGGGAGTCATTCAAGGAGTCTCGGTTGGGCTGGCGCTCGGCTGCACTCAGGGTTTGAAGGCGTGACGGGCGTTTCCACGGGGCATGCAGGTGGCTGCCGTTGCGGCTGCTGCTACGGTTTCGAGGAAGGGAACGCGGCTTTGCGCTAGCTGCCGCTCACAGGCGGGCGCCTGTTAACGGAAGGTGGGCAGCAGGGAGGCGTGGCGCTGAGGCCGGTGGGCGGTGGTGTGGCGACAGGGCGCTTGGGCAGCATGTTCATTGGTTGATTCACCTTGTTGTATGGTCATCTATATGAATCTGGCCAAAGTATTCGCGCTGCCATGGAATACTGTCAAGTGAAGGTAGTCGCATCGTCTTGGGTGGCCATTTAGCCCCGGCAGGCAATACTTCTCTCTATACGCAGGCGTGTTCCTGGTGGCGCGCGCCGCTGGGAGGTGTCTGGTGAACAAATTAACGATTGTGGGTGCCGGCCTGGTCGGCGAGGCGGCGGCGCAGATCATCGCCCGGGATGAGTTGTGCCGTGAGTTGGTGTTGATGGACGTGCAGGGTGAACTGGCGCAGGGCAAGGCGCTGGACGTTTGGCAGGCTGCGGTGGATTCAGGTTCCGATACCCATGTTCACGGCGGGGCCAAAGCCGAGATGTTGGAGGGTTCCGAGCTGGTGGTGATCACGGCGGGCGTGCCGCGCAAGCCCGGCCAGTCGCGCCAGGATGTATTGAGTACCAACCTGCCAATCCTCGACAGCATCATGGCGGATATCAAGCACCACGCGCCGACAGCGACGGTGCTGGTGGTGTCCAACCCGGTCGATGTGCTCACCTATCGCGCCTGGAGCGTCAGCGGGCAGGGGCGCGACAAGGTGTTCGGGCAGGCGGGGGTGCTGGATACCGCGCGCATGAAGTGCTTCATCGCCGAGCAAACCGGGTTTTCTGCACGGGATAT
>PJTY01000530.1_pt1 | contig 19017 bp, 17 predicted proteins | sample 1512121 | NCBI WGS metagenome assembly PJTY01 (sample SAMN08177680, study PRJNA422409) | Soil metagenome, whole genome shotgun sequencing project. | isolation source: Soil enriched (2) on filter paper: alkali lignin treatment | place: USA: Madison | collected 2015-01-15 | reverse complement strand
GGCTCGCGCGGCGGCTCGCCCTTGGGCAGCGCGTCGACGAGTTCCATGCCTTCAACGACCTGGCCCCAGACGGTGTACTGCTTGTCGAGGAAGCGGGCATCGTCGAAGCAGATGAAGAACTGGCTGTTGGCCGAGTGCGGATAGCTGGTGCGGGCCATCGAGCAGACGCCGCGAACGTGCGGCTCGGCGTTGAATTCGGCCTGAAGGTCCGGCTTGTCCGAACCGCCCATGCCGGTGCCGTTGGGGCAACCGCCCTGCGCCATGAAGCCGGGGATCACGCGGTGGAACTTGATGCCGTCGTAGAAACCTTCGCCGGTCAGTTCCTTGATGCGCTCGACGTGGCCGGGGGCGAGGTCGGAACGCAGCTTGATCTTCACGTCGCCGCCTTCGCCGTTGCCGGTGTCGAGCGTGAGCGTCAGGTATTCGTCAGCCATTGCGGGTCTCCTTGTGCCGGTGCGACGCCGCAGCCGGTCGGGTGTTGGCGCCCGATATAGGCGATGATCCGCCAATGTCACGTGGGGAGCGTTCGTCCGCGCCATTGCCGCCACCTCGCTCGGAAACTTTCCAATCCCGCCCGCCCCCTGTTGCAATCGCGAAATAGCTGCGTAGACCGGCCCGCATGAGCGAAACGGACCTCAAGGACGACCCGGCGGAACAGGCGGAAGACACCGCGCGTCACGACGTGCCCGAATCCGAAAGCCTCGACGACGACAACCGCCTCAAGGCCGAATTCGTCCGCAGCGTTAAGGACGCGCTGGACGAGGAAGACTTCGAGCGCGTCTACGACCTCGTCGAACCGCTCCACCCCGCCGACATCGCCGACTTGTTCGAGCTGGTCGACGAGAACGAGCGCCTCGGCCTCGCCCGCGCGATCCGCGACCTCATGGGCGTGGAAGTCATCGCCGAGATGAACGACTGGGTGCGCGAAGCCCTGGTCGAAGCCCTGCCCGCCGACGTCGTCGCCGAAATCGCCGAGCAGCTCGATACTGACGATGCCGTCGCGATGCTGGAAGACCTCGACGAGGAGGACCAGCAGGCCGTCCTCGCCGAAATGGAGCCGGAAGATCGCGCCGCCATCGAGACGGCGCTGTCCTATCCGGAAGAATCCGCCGGCCGCCTGATGAGCCGCGATTTCGTGGCCGTTCACGAATCGATGACCGTCGGTGACCTCATCGACTTCCTGCGCGAGCACCGCGAACTGCCCACCGAGTTCTGGGAAGTGTTCATCGTCGATCCGATGCACCGCCCGATCGGCACCTGCGCGCTCTCGTGGATCCTGCGCACCCCGCGCAATATCCCGCTCTACGACGTGATGGCGCGCGACCAGACCTTGATCCCGGCCGACATGGACCAGGAAGAAGTCGCGCTGCGCTTCCAGAAATACGCGCTGATCTCCGCCGCCGTGGTTGACGATGCCGGGCGGCTGATCGGCCAGATCACCGTCGATGACATCGTCCACATCATCCAGGAAGAAGCGGGCGAGGATACCCTGCTGCTGTCCGGCGCAGGCGACGGCGACATCAACGAGCCGATTCGCGATGCCTATTCCGCGCGCGTGCGCTGGCTGATCGCCAACCTGCTCACCGCCACGCTGGCTTCCTCGGTGATCGCCATGTTCGAAGGCACGATCTCGAAGATGGTGGCGCTGGCCACGCTGATGCCGATCGTCGCCGGTCTCGGCGGCAATGCCGGGACGCAGACGCTGGCGGTTACCGTCCGCGCGCTCGCCACCAACCAGCTTACCGCCTCCAACGCCTGGCGCGCGGTGCGACGCGAGATGTCGATCGCCCTGCTCAACGGCTGCACGGTGGCCGTCGTCATCGGTATCGTGGTGAGCCTGATCTTCGGCAATGTGACGCTGGGCCTCGTCATTGCCATGGCGATGATGACGAACATCCTGATCGCGGGCATGGCCGGCGTCTTCGTGCCGCTGACGCTGGAACGCTTCAAGGCCGACCCGGCTATCGCCTCGTCCATCTTCGTGACGATGACCACCGATTCGATGGGCTTCCTCGTCTTCCTCGGCCTCGCGACGGTTTCCGGTCTGGTGGGTTAGATTCAGATTTGAAAATGCCCTTTCGGGCATTTTCGTAGCGGCACCGGCCCACGCCCCCACCCGACCTCCCATCAGGATACACTCGTGGGAGGTCGGGTGGGGGCGTGGGCCGGTGCCGCTAAAATCCGCCTACGGCGGATTTTCAAACCGACGCCCAATACCTATCTAACGCCCATGCCGCTGCACATGACCAAGATCGCCTTTTCCGCCGAGAGCCCGGCGGACTTGCGCGCCTGGCTGGAAAGCCACGGAGACATCGGCGAGGCCCGCCTGACCACCCGCTACCTGCCCAAGCGGCAGGAGGAGATGGTCGGCGGCTCGCTATACTGGATCTACGAGCATGCGCTGATCGGCCGCTCGCCGATTCTCGGCTTCGAGCAGCGCGACGATGGACGCTGGCACATCCGCCTGGCGCCCACGCTGATCCCGGTCGTCACCCAGCCCAAGCGCGCGCATCAGGGCTGGCGCTATCTGGCCGAGAAGGATGCCCCGCGCGACCTCGGCGAAGGCGAGACGGCAGGCGACGCGATGCCGCCCGCCATGGCGCGGGAACTGGCGAAACTGGGGCTGGTATGACGGGCTTCAGCAAGGACGAGCGCGCCGCGCTGCTGGCGGTGAAGGGCGTCGGCCCGACGGTCGTTTCGCGGCTGGAGGAACTGGGCATCGCCAGCTTCGCCGATCTCGCGACCCGCGATCCCGACGCGATCTGCGCGGAAGTGTCGAGCACGCTGGGATCGACCTGCTGGCGCAACAGCCCTCAAGCTCGCGGCGCCATTGCCGCCGCCGTGGCGCGGGCAGGCGAGAGTCTTCGGACCGGGTAACCTCAGCGCCGGTCCCCCGCCCCCCGATCCACCCACCAGCGCATCAGCACATGGGCGATGGCATGGGCCGGGGGCGCACCGAAGGCCTTGCCGTTCTCACCGCGACCGATCGCCTCCAGCGCCTCCACCACTTCGTCGCGGGTGAACCAGCGCACGTCCTCAAGTTCGGTCTCGTCGATGGTGATCGCGTCGTCGTCGGCCACGGCATGGCAGCCGATCATCAGCGAGGACGGGAACGGCCAGGGCTGGCTCGCCACATAGGTCACGTCGCGGACGCGCAGCCCCGCTTCCTCGTGGATTTCGCGGGCGACCGCCTCTTCCACCGATTCGCCCGGCTCCACGAAGCCCGCCAACGTCGAGTAGCGCCCTTCCGGGAAGCGCGGCTGGCGGCCCAGCAGGGCGCGGCCTTCGTGCTCGACGAGCATGATCGTCACCGGATCGACGCGCGGGAAATGCTCGGCGCCGCAGTCGATATTGGTGCAGGTGCGCTGCCAGCCGCCCTTGGCGAGCGCGGTGGGATGGCCGCAGACCGAGCAATGGCGATGGCGGCAATGCCAGCTCACCAGCGAGCGGGCGCCGCCATAGGCCGCCAGTTCGCCGGGATCGAGCACCGCCATCGCATGCCAGTTGACCGGCGAGGCGTGAGGGCCGCCCGGCGGCGTCTCCGGCGGCACTTCCGCGAAACAGGGAACCGCCCCGTCGAGGCCGAGAAAGATCATCTCGCTGCCCGGCTCGGCTTCGGCAAGCGTGTCCCAGGTCAGTGCGCCGTCGTCTTTCAGCACCGCGTCCAACCCGTCGAGCCGCAGCAACCGCGCCTCGCTGCTTTGCAGGGCGAGCAGCGCCGCCGGATCGTTGCGAATATGGTCGGCGCGGTCGAGATGCGATCCGGCAAAGGCAATCGGCAAAAGCTTTGGGGAAAGCAGTTTCGGCAGGACGGTATCGGTCAACGCGGCGTCTCCAACAGGGCCATGATGTCGGCCTTCAGCGCGGTCTGGAACTGGGGGATCAGGTCGACCGCATTGGGCGGCATGAACTGCGCGAAAAGCTGCGAGCGCAGGCCCCGGATCATGTCCACCATGCCTACCGTTCCCGCCGCACCGGACCAGCCGAAGATGCCGCTCTCCGCGCCCTTGCCCACGCGCCCGCCCGCGCCGAAGCCGCTGCCCGAGGGCAGCATCGGGGAGTTGCTCTCGACCGGCGGCAGGAGATCGCTCGTCCCGGTCAGGACCGCGCTTTCGGCCAGCACGCGCTTGCCGTCCAACATGCCGCGCTGGGCGAGCAGGCGCAGGAAGCGGTCGTAGTCACGCGGACTGCTGACGAGGCCGGAGCCGCCAAAGGGGAACGCCGGCGGGTTCTGGAACAGCGAGCTGCCCGGCTCGTCGATCGGCACCAGCACTGCTCCGAGCGCGGCGTAGTTGGTGGTGAGGCGGTGACCCTGCGCAGCCGGGACCTGGAAGAACGTACTCGTCATCCCCGCCGGTTCGAACAGCGCCTCGCGCAAATAGGCATCGAAGGGACGGCCGGTGACCAGTTCGATCACCCGCCCCATAAGGTCGAGGCCCAGCGAATAGCTCCAGTGCGTCGCCGGATCGTAGACCAGCGGCACGTCGGCGAGGCGATCGGCGAAGAGCGCGAGGCTCGGCGCCGGGGTCACATCGGTCAGGCCCGGAATCTGCAGCCGCGTGATCTGCCCGGCGGCAAGGCCCTTCGCCTGCAACAGGTCGCGGATCGGGCCGGTCTGGACGATCGAATAGCCGAGACCCGAAGTATGGGTGAGCAAGTGCCGCATGGTGATCGCCCGAGGGGCGGGATGGAGCGCGGAAAGCGAACCGTCGTAGCGGTCCTGAACCTGCATCACCGCGAACTTCGGCAGAACGTCGCGCAGCGGCTGGTCGAGCGAGAGGCGGCCCTCCGCCACCAGTTGCATCGCCATGATCCCGGTGATCGGCTTGGTCATCGAATAGATGCGGAACAGGCTGTCCGCCGAGATCGGGGTGCCGTCGGTGAAGCCCTGCGCGCCGCGCGCGACGAATTCGGCCTCGCGCCCCGGCTGGCCGAGCGAGGCGACGAGACCGGGGAAGACGCCCGCCCGTTCGGGGGTTCCGGTCCAGCGTTCCAGCAAGGCCCGCACGCGGGGCAGGCTCTCCTGCTGCGTAGCGGCCCGAAGCAGCCCCGGCAGGAACGCCGCGCCGATCCCGGCGACGCCCGCCATGCGCAGCAGCATGCGGCGATCGAGGGCCGCCGCCAGCCGCTCGCGAACTTGCGTCATGCCATCTCCGCCAGCGCGAGACCTGCCGCCTTGGCGAAGAGCGTCGGCAGTCCCGCCTCGTCCAGCCGGTCGAGCGGCCACCACTCGCCCTCGCCCGAAGGATCGCCGCGAAGTTCGCCGAGATGGACGGAAAGCCCGAGTTCGAGCGCGAAGTGGGTGAAGACATGGCCGACCCGTCCAGCGCTTTCCCAGCGTCCGGCGATCGGTGGCTCGCCGTGGCCGTCGCTGCGCGCGGACCAGCCGTCGTCGGGCAGCGCGCGCATGCCGCCGAGCATGCCCTTGTCGGCCCGGCGCACCAGCCAGACCTGCTCGTCGCGTTCGATCCAGAAGGCGCGGCCCTTGCGGGTGGGCTTGGCCTTCTTCGGCGCCTTGACCGGGAAGCGCTCCGGCTCGCCCAAGGCTCGCGCCCGGCAATCGGCGGCGATCGGGCAGAGCAGGCAACGCGGCGCGCGCGTGGTGCAGACAGTCGCGCCCATGTCCATCAGCGCCTGCGCGAAGTCTCCGGCGCGCAGATCGGGCGTGATCGTGTCGGTCAGCGCGCGGATCGCGGGGCGCGCGCCCGGCAGCGCCTCGTCCAGCGCGAAGAGGCGCGTGACAACCCGCTCGACATTGGCGTCCACCACCACGGCGCGGCGGCCGAAGGCGATCGCGGCGACGGCGGCAGCGGTATAGGCGCCCAGCCCCGGCAGCGCGCGCAAGCCTTCCTCGGTATCGGGAAAAGTCCCGCCCCGCGCCGCGACTTCGCGCGCGCAGGCCAAGAGGTTGCGGGCGCGGGCATAGTAGCCGAGGCCTGCCCAGGCGGCCATGACGTCTTCGTCGGAGGCGGCGGCCAGATCGGTGACGGTGGGCCAACGACTCGTGAACTTCGCGAAATAGTCCTTCACCGCGGCGACCGTGGTCTGCTGGAGCATGACTTCGGAAAGCCAGACGCGGTAGGGATCGGGCGCGGGCGTTCCCGGCGGCGCCCGCCACGGCAGCGTGCGGGCATGGACATCGTACCAGTCCAGAACCTTGGCCGGAACGTTAGAGAGCATCGTATCGCGGCTGGCGTCCATCAGCGCCCTATGGCATTGGAGCGCCCACAATGGAACGGCATCCGAGCAAAGGAACAGAAAAGAAGGGGACGTCCCCCAAGCGCCCGGCCTCAGGCAAGGGAGCAAGCAAGGGGACGGGCAAGAGCGCTGCGAAAGCGGCCGATGCCCCCAAGCGCTTCGAGCGGCCGCGCGGCGGCCAGGCGCGCCAGATTTCCGACCTCATGCCCGAAGTGGGCCGCACCGCCTTTCGCCGCTTCGGCTTCGTGCAGTCGAGCGTGGTGACGCGCTGGCCCGAGATCGTCGGTCTGCGCCATGCCCGCGTCTGCTCGCCCGAATCGATCCGCTTCCCGCCCGGCGAGAAGTGCGACGGCATTCTCCAGCTCGTGGTGCTGCCCGCCCATGCGCCGATGATCCAGCACGTCGTTCCCGAGATCATGGAGCGGGTGAACCGGTTCTTCGGCTACATGGCTGTCGTCAAAGTGAAAATCCGGCAAGGCGAGGTTAAGGCACCGCCTGCCACCCGGCCGAAGGCGGCTCCGCCCTCGCTCAAACCCGTACCGTTCGAACTGGGGGATTCGCTGCGCGACATCGGCGACCCGGAGCTTCGCGCGGTGCTCGAATCGCTGGCCCGAAGCATCGGTGCCCAGGGTGATCAAAAGCAAGATCAGGAAAAGCAGTGATGAAGTCCACTTTGCGTCTCGCCGCACTCGCCGCCACCGCTTTGCTGAGTGTCGCTGCCACCAAGCCGGTTCACAAGCCTTTGGCACCTTCATCGAATCCGGCATCGAACTGGGCGAACCAGATCGTCGTCACCGAGGACGGCAGCCACCGCTACGGCAACCCCAAGGCCGAGATGCAGCTTACGGAATTCGTCAGCTACACCTGCCCGCATTGCGCCCACTTCAACCGTGAGGCCGACCCCACCCTGCGCCTGACCCTGGTCCCCAAGGGCCAGATGGTCGTGACCGTCACGTCCCTGCTGCGCAACCCGATCGACCTGACGATCTCGATGCTCACCACTTGCGGCGATCCCAAGCGCTTCTTCCAGCGCCACAATGCCTTCCTCGCCAGCCAGGACGCCTGGATGGGCAAGCTGGAGAAGATGGGCGAGGAACAGCAGAAGCGCTGGTATCAGGGCGCCCTGCCCGAGCGCATGAAGGCCATCGCCAGCGATCTCGATTTCTACACCCGCGTTGCCGCCTGGGGCATGAGCCGCACCCAGGCCGACGCCTGCTTCGCCAACGAAGCGGTGTTCGACACGATCAAGCAGCAGCAGGCCACCGTGGCCAAGAACGGCGTGAACTCGACGCCCAGCTTCATCCTCAACGGCAAGCTGCTCGACGCCCACGACTGGGCCGGCCTCTCAGCCGAAATCAACAAGCAGATGGCCGCGAAGCGCAAGGGTTCCGTCTAAAGAGCCCCGGGAAACGGGCCGTTTTCTGTGGGAAAGCGCCCGTTCAACCGCGTCCTGCCGCTGTTATCCGCGCCTCCCTTCCGCTAGTTTTCCCGCCTTCTCACAAGGATTCGCCGACATGATCCGCAAGACCGCCCTGCGCACTCCCCTGCGCGCTATCGCCCTTGGAATGATCGCCGCGCCGCTCGCGCTCGGCCTTGCCTCCTGCGGCAAGAAGGAAGCCGGATCGACCGAAGCGCCCAAGTCGGCACAGGCCCTGCCCAACGTCGCAGCACCCGCCGGCAAGGCCTGGGCGGACCAGATCGTCAAGACTCCCGAAGGCGGCTACCGCATCGGCAACCCCGACGCGCCGATCAAGCTCATCGAATATGGCGCGCTGTCCTGCTCGCACTGCGCCGAATTCGCGCACGAAAGCTATGACAAGCTGCGCAACGACTATGTCGCCAGCGGCCGCGTAAGCTATGAAATGCGCTATTTCATGCTCAACGCCTTCGACATCCCGGCCACCCTGCTCGCCACGTGCGGTTCGACCGAGGCGGTCCTGCCGCTCAGCGAGCAGTTCTGGGCCTGGCAGCCGAACATGTTCCAGAACCTCCAGTCCGCCGGTGATGCGCGGATGAAGCAGATTCAGGAACTGCCCAAGGATCAGCAGATGCAGGCCATCGCCGAAGTCGGCGGCATGACCGAATTCTTCGCCTCGCGCGGGATCTCGCGCGATCAGGCCAAGGCCTGCCTCGGCGACGCTGCCAAGGCCAAGGCACTCGCCGACCAGACCCAGAAGGCGACCACCGACTTCAACATCAACGGCACGCCTACCTTCATCATCAACGGCGCCGTCGTCGGTTCGATGGGCTGGAAGGAACTCGAAGCCAAGCTCCAGGAAGCCGGCGCGCGCTGATCCGCGCCGCCGTCATGAATTGAACCAGATACGATGCGCATAAAACGGCTCAAGCTCACCGGTTTCAAGAGCTTCGTCGAACCCGCGGAACTGCGCATCGAACCGGGGCTGACCGGCGTGGTCGGCCCCAACGGCTGCGGCAAGTCCAACCTGCTCGAAGCGATCCGCTGGGTCATGGGCGAAAGCTCGGCCAAGTCGATGCGCGGCGGCGGCATGGAGGACGTGATCTTCGCGGGCACCGCCACCCGCCCGCCCCGTGCCTTTGCCGAAGTCGTGCTTCAGGCCGATGCCGCGCCCGACGCGCAGGGCCTGCGCGAGGAACTCGAAGTGGTCCGCCGCATCGAGCGCGGTGCGGGCAGCGCCTATCGCATCAACGGCAGCGACGTGCGCGCCAAGGACGTCTCGCTGGTCTTTGCCGATGCCGCCACCGGCGCGCATAGCCCCGCGCTCGTCAGCCAGGGCCGCATCGCCGCGGTCATCGCCGCCAAGCCCGCCGAACGCCGCGCCATGCTGGAAGAGGCCGCGGGCATCGCCGGTCTCCACGTCCGCCGCAAGGACGCCGAGCAGAAGCTGCGCGCCACCGAGGCCAATCTCTCGCGCCTCGAAGACCTCATGGCCGGGCTGGACAAGCAGGTCGCAGGCCTGCGCCGCCAGGCCAAGGCGGCAGAGCGCTACAAGTCCCTGTCGGACGATATCCGCCTGGCCGAGGCGCGGCTGGTCTTTGCGCGCTGGCGCGATGCCGCCCAGGCTGCCGAGGCCGCCAAGAAGGAAGCACAGGGCGCAGAAGCCCGCGTAACCGACGCGCAGGACGCCGCGAAGCTTGCACAGGACGCCCAGGCCAAGGCCGCCGAGGCTCTGGTGGAAGCCCGCGACGAACTGGCCGACCGCCGCGATGATGCCAGCGCGCAAGGGCATCGCATGGCGACGCTCACCAGCCAGCTCGAAGCCGCCGAACAGCGCCTCAAGGACCTCGAACGCCAGAAGACCCGCCTCGACGAGGATCGCGGCGATGCCGACCGCATGACCCGCGATGCCGCCGAGGCTCTCGCCCGGCTGGAGCGCGATCTGGCGGAAGGGGCGAAACAGCTCGAACAGGACGAGGCCCAGCGGCCGCGCCTCGCCAATGCCCTCGAAGGCGCCGAACGCGCCGCCCGCGCCGCCGAACTCGATCTGGCGCAGGCCACCGCCGCACAGGCCGGGGTCGAGGCAGAATGGCGCATTGCCGAAGCTGAACTCACCCAGGCGCGGGGCCGTCTAGACCGGCTCGCCGCCGAAGCTGCGCGGCTCGAAGCGCAGATCGAGGCACTGGCCGCTGCGGGCGATCTCGAAGCGGCAGTTATTGACGCACGGGCCAAGGCCGAAGCCGCCACCGTCGCTCTCGCCGCCGCCCGTGAAGGGCTGGAGGCACAGCAGACGCGCAAAGCCGAGCTTCAAGGCGAGCGCGATGCCGCCGCCTCGGCTCTCGCCGCCGCCCGCGCTGACCTTACCGGCATCGAGCGCGAACATTCCGCCCTGCTCAAGGACCGCGAGGCCCGTGCCAAGGGCGCCAAGGCCGCGCATGGCCTGCCGGTCGCCATCGACGCCGTGCGCGCCGCGCCTGGCTACGAACGCGCCGTCGCCGCCGTGCTCGGCCGCGATGCCAAGGCGCCGCTGGGCGAAGTCGCCAAGGCCGACGGCCGGTTCTGGACCGGCGCAGAGGCTCCGGCAGCGGTAAAGGACAGCCTCGCCGCCCACGTCACCCAATGCCCGGCGGAACTCGCCGCGCGCCTCGCCCTCGTCCATGTCGTCGAGGAAGACGACAGCCGTGCGTTGGGAACGGGCGAATGGCTAGTCACCCGCGCGGGCGCGCTGCGCCGCTGGGACGGCTTCATCGCGCGCGGCGAAGGCGCTGCCGAAGCCGCACGGCTCGAAGCCGAGAACCGCTTCGCCGAACTTGACGCCCAGTTGCCGCCGCTGCGCGAAGCCGTTTCCGCCGCCGAAGCGCGCCAGAGCGCGGTGCAGCAGGAACTCTCGGCCCATGCCGCCGCCGTGGTTGCCGCCGAGCGCGCCATTGCCGAGGCCGCCAATGCCGAACGCAGCGCCCTGCGCGCTGCCGACCAGGCCGAGGACGCCCGCGTCCGCCAGGAAACCCGCCGCGCCGAACTGGACCGCGCGCTGGGCGATCTGGCCGAACAGCGGCAGGCCGCCGAACGGGACATCGCCGCCGCCGAAGGCAAGCGCTCCGTCCTGCCCGATCCCGAGAAGGGCCGCGCCGGACTGGTGCTCGCGCGTGAGAAGAACGACGCCGCCCGCGCCACGCTCCAGATCTCGACCGCGACGCTCGCCTCGCACGACCAGGGCCTTGCCGTCGCGCGCGAACGCACCGCCTCGCAGCGCGGCGATATCCGCAACTGGCAATCGCGCGCCGGGGATGCCGCCAACCGCCTCGCCCAGATGGCCGGACGGCTTGAGGAAATCGAAACCGAACGCGCCGTCGTCGCCGCCAAGCCCGCCTCGCTCATGGAGCAGATCGAGCAGGGCGAAGCGGTGCGCAATCGCATTGCCGAGGAACTGGGCAAGGCGGAGGCCGCCGTCGCCTTCGTCACCGACGCCGCCCGCAAGGCCGATGCCGCGCTCGCCGCCGCGCAGGAAATGCTCGCCAGCGCCCGCGAGAACCGCGCCGGTGCCTCCGCCCGCGCCGAGAACGAGGACGCCCGCCGCGTCGAGATGACCCGCGTTTCGGGCGAGCGCTTCCAGTGCCCGCCGCCGGTCCTGCCCGAACGCTTCGCCTTCGCCCCTGCCGATGTGCGCGAGGCGCAGGACGAAGTCGTCGCCATGGAACGCCTCGTCGCCGACCGCGAGCGGATCGGGCCGGTCAACCTCGTCGCCGCGACCGAACTGGCTGAAGCCGAAGCCCAGCTCGGCACCAGCATCACCGAAAAGGCGGAACTGGCCGAGGCCGTGAACCGTCTGCGCGGCTCGATCGGCAATCTCAACCGCGAAGGCCGCGAGCGCCTGCGCGCCGCCTTCGAAGCGGTGGACGGCCATTTCCGCCGCCTCTTCACCCGGCTGTTCCAGGGCGGTCAGGCGCACCTCGCACTGGTCGATTCGGACGATCCGCTGGAGGCCGGGCTGGAGATCTTCGCCCAGCCGCCGGGCAAGCGGCTCCAGTCGCTGACGCTGCTTTCGGGCGGCGAGCAGGCGCTGACGGCCGTCGCCCTGATCTTCGCGCTGTTCCTGACCAATCCCGCGCCGATCTGCGTGCTGGACGAAGTCGACGCCCCGCTCGACGACGCCAATATCGAGCGGTTCTGCGACCTGCTCGAAGCGATGACGCAAGAAACCGACACGCGCTACCTGATCGTCACCCACAATGCCGTGACGATGAGCCGCATGCACCGCCTGTTCGGCGTGACCATGGTGGAAAAGGGCGTCTCGCGGCTGGTCAGCGTCGATCTCGTCGGCGCCGAGGAACTGCTGGCGGCGGAATAGGCCCACGCCCCGCCCCCGCACTCGTCCCCACACCCAACCATACCCCTGATCGACAGCTATCTGCCGCGCTTCCAGTTCTCGGAGACCCATTCCTGTCGGATTACGGCCGATGCGAGTGCCATCTTGCAGGCAGTCGCGGCCTACAAGCCCGAGGATGACCGCTTCTTCCGCGCCATGATCGGCTTACGCGTAGTACCCGCCCGATTGCTCGGACGGCGCGGCAGCGAGCCGTTCGGGATGCGGAATTTCACGCTGCTGGAACGCACCGAGCGAGCCCTCGTCTATGGCCTGATCGGGCAGTTCTGGCAGGCGAACTACGGGCTTTGCAAGATTGCCGACGGCCCGGCCTTCAAGGCCTTCGCCGAAGCCGGGGTTCCCCGGCTCGCCCTCGGTTTCGAGATCGTGTCCGAGGCCGAAGGCATTCATCGTCTCACCACGCAGACGCGCGTGTTCTGTCCCGACGATTTCTCGCGCCGCAAGTTCCGGCTCTACTGGTTGCTGATCCGCCCCGTCAGCGGCCTGATCCGCAGACGTATCCTCGCCTCGATCCGCAAGGCCGCCGAAGCTACTTGAGCACGAAGCGCGGCCCCGGCCCTTGCACTCCGGCCTCGTCGTCCCGGTTATAGAGGCGGCACTTGCCAAGGCTCAGGCAGCCGCAGCCGATGCATTCGTCCAGCTTGCGACGGGTCAGTTCGAGCAGCGCGATCTTCGCGTCGATCGCCTCGCGCATGGACAGACTGATCTTTTCCCAGTCCTCCAGCGTCGGCGTGCGTCCTTGCGGCAAGGCGGAAAGCTCGCGCTCGATTTCTGCGAGGCCGAGCCCCAGCTTCTGCGCGATCAGCACGAAGCTGACCCGGCGAATGTCGGAACGCAGGAAGCGCCGCTGGTTGCCGCTCGTGCGCAGCGCGGTCAGCAGGCCCTTTTCTTCGTAAAATCGGATCGCCGAAACCGCCACGCCGGTGCGCCGCGCCAGATAGCCGATGGAGATGAAGCGGTCCTGGATCATGGATTCCTCGAATTTGGCGCTTGATCTCAAGTTAACTTGAGGTTGCATCAAGGCCAAGCCGGTGATTCGTCCGGCGACGCGCAGGAGATGCGAAAAATGGCCCAGGGCCGCCTTGAACACGCCAACATCACGGTCAGCGACATCGACCGGAGTTCAGCCTTCCTGCAGGACCTGCTCGGCTGGCACGAACGCTGGCGCGGTCCTGCCATCAATGGCGGCGAGACGATCCATGTCGGTGGGGATTTCAGCTATATCGCCGTCTACACCGACCGGAAGCCGCGCGAGCGCTTCGGCAAGGGTGCGCCGCTCAATCACGTCGGACTGGTGGTCGGCGACCTCGATGCCGCCGAGCAGGTGGTGATCGCCGCTGGGCTGGAACCCTTCAATCACGCCGATTACGAACCCGGGCGGCGGTTCTACTTCTTCGACTGGGACGGGATAGAATTCGAACTTGTCAGCTATGACTGAATGGCAGGAAGCGCCGGAATCAGAGAATTCCGGCGTTGCCGACCACCCAGCAGGCTAGCGCCATGACCAGCCCGAGGTCGCGATTCGAACGGAAGCGCGTAAGGGCGTTTTCGCCGTCCTCGGTATCGAGCGTGACGACCTGGAAGCCGAGATGCAGCGCAACCGGCACAAGCGCCACCAGCGCCACCCAGTCCTGCCGCAAAGTCCAGAATGCCAGCGCCCAGAACGCCAGCGCCAGCGCGTAGAACCCGGACACGCCGCCCCGCACATGGCTGCCGAGACGCAGCGCCGAAGAGCGGATGCCGACCACGGCGTCGTCCTCGCGGTCCTGAAGCGCGTAGATCGTGTCGTAGCCGATGCACCAGAAGATCGAACCGGCGTAGAGCGCGGCGATCACCGCAAGCTGGTCTCCGCGAATTTCGATCCAGCCGACCAGCGCGCCCCAGGTGAAGACCATGCCCAGCCACGCCTGCGGCCACCAGGTGATCCGCTTCATGAAGGGATAGGCGGCAACCAGCGCCACGCTGCCCAGCGCCACGAGCTGCGCCTGCCAGCGCAACTGGAACAGCACCACGAGACCGACCGCGCAGAGCGTCAGCAGCCAGACCCAGGCCGCCTTCACGCTGACCTGCCCGCTCGCGACCGGACGCGATGCCGTGCGGGCCACCTTGCGGTCGAGATCGGCATCGACAATGTCGTTGAGCACGCAGCCTGCGCCGCGCATCGCGATCGAACCGACCAGCAGCCAGAGGATCAGCCCCCAGCGCGCCTCGCCTCCCGCCAGCAGCACGCCCCAGGCGCAAGGCCAGAACAGCAGCCACCAGCCGATCGGGCGATCGAAGCGGGCCAGCATGGCATAGGCGCGCGGCGTCTTGGGCAGGGCGGCAACGAGCCCGCGGTGCTGCGTATCGGGGACGAGAAGAGAGTCGTTCACGCCCGAACGGGTAGCCGATCCCAGGCACTATGTCATGAACGAACGTGAATAGTGCACATGTGCACGCCCGCCCCGGTTGCACGCAAAACCGCTTCGCGCGAAAAGGGCGCCGTCAATTTTCCGGAGCATCGACAAGATCATGGCCGCCACCCCCGCCTGGCCCCCACGCAGCGCGCCGCGCCTTTTCGTCACCGGCCCCCTGGCCGAAGGCGGCAGCGTCGCGATCGAAGGCGGGCAGGCGCACTACCTTTCCAAGGTCATGCGAGTCGCGCCGGGCGACGCGGTGATTCTCTGCGACGACAAGACCGGCGAATGGGCCTGCGCCGTTACCGCCGCGGGCAAGCGCGACATCACGCTGGAAGTGCGCGATCGCCTCCGCGAGCGCGAGGCCGTGCCCGACTTCTGGCTCTGCGCCGCGCTGCTCAAGAAACCGAACTTCGATCTCGTGCTGGAAAAGGCCACCGAACTCGGCGTGGCGAAAATCCAGCCGCTCGTCACCCGCCGCTGCGTAGCCGACAAGCTCAATGGCGAACGCGCCGCCATGATCGTCACCGAAGCTGCCGAGCAATGCGCCCGCACCGCGCTGCCCGAAGTCGCCGAGCCGATGAAGCTGGAAACCCTCCTCCGCGACTGGCCCGAAGACCGCGCCCTTTTCTTCGCCGACGAAACCGGCGGAGCGCCCGCTGTCGCACAGTTCGCCGCACACTCCGGCCCGGCTGCGCTGCTGGTGGGGCCGGAAGGCGGCTTCGATGACGGGGAACGCGCGCTCGTACGGGCACACCCGATGGCCCGGGCAATCACGCTCGGCCCCCGGATTCTGCGCGGGGAGACGGCGAGTATCGGGGCTACCGCTTTGTGGATGGCGGTTGCCGGGGATTGGTCGGAAGAAAAGGAATAAGCAGGGGCCATCGCCCCTGCACCCCGGCACTGTCGAGGTCACGCGCGACCTATCCGTTGCGCGCCCATGGTTGCGTCGGGAGACTTATTGGCTGCGCCGCAGGGAGCGCGCGACGGATAGGTGGCGCGGGACGTCGACATTCCGAGGGTCCGGGGGATCATCCCCCGGAATCTTCCCTTTCCACCTGAGTCCACAACAAAACAAACCGCTCGGTACAAAAAGTTGTAGCGTCCGGACGCGGGCCGCACTACCTCCGCCGCCATGAGCACCCGTGAGGTTTCGGATCGCGAAGATCCGGTGATCGAAAGCCTGGACCAACTCGCCGCGCCGATGGCTGCGGGCGAAAAGCCGCGCGAGGCGTGGCGGATCGGTACCGAGCACGAAAAGTTCGTCTATGACACGGCGGATCACCACGCACCGTCTTATGACGAGGAAGGCGGCATCCGCGACATGCTCGGCGCCCTGACCGAATATGGTTGGGAGCCGATTGTCGAGGGCGGCAACGTCATCGCCCTCAAGGGCAGCGACGGCAACGTCAGCCTGGAACCGGCGGGCCAGCTTGAGCTTTCCGGCGCGCCGCTGGAGAACCTGCACCAGACTTGCGCCGAGACCGGCCGCCACCTCGCCCAGGTGAAGACCATCGGCGACCGCATCGGCAAGGCCTTCCTCGGCCTCGGCATGTGGCCGGACAAGACCCGCGCCGAACTGCCGATCATGCCCAAGGGCCGTTATGACATCATGCTGCGGCACATGCCGCGCGTGGGGACGATGGGCCTCGACATGATGCTGCGGACCTGCACCATCCAGGTCAACCTCGACTATTCGAGCGAAGCGGACATGGTGAAGAAGTTCCGCACGTCGCTGGCGCTGCAACCGCTGGCGACCGCGCTCTTCGCCAATTCGCCCTTCACCGAAGGCAAGCCCAACGGCTACCTTTCCTACCGCAGCCACATCTGGTCGGACACCGATCCGGCGCGCACCGGCATGCTGCCGTTCGTGTTCGAGGACGGCTTCGGCTACGAGCGCTACGTCGACTACATGCTCGACGTGCCGATGTACTTCGTGTTCCGCGACGGCAAGTATATCGATGCCGCCGGGCATTCCTTCCGCGACTTCCTGAAGGGCGAGCTTTCCGTGCTCCCCGGCGAGAAACCGCGCCTGTCGGACTGGACGGACCACCTTTCCACCGCCTTCCCCGAAGTGCGGCTGAAGTCCTTCCTTGAGATGCGCGGCGCCGACGGTGGCCCGTGGGGCCGCATCTGCGCGCTCCCCGCGCTGTGGGTCGGCCTGCTCTACGACCAGGGCGCGCTCGATGCGGCTTGGGATCTGGTCAAGGACTGGGACATGGAAGGGCGCGAACTGCTGCGCAATTCCGTGCCGAAGCTCGGCCTCGACGCACCGCTTCCCGGCGGCGGCACGCTGCGCAAGATCGCTTCGGAAGTGATCGATATCTCGCGCTCCGGCCTTGCCGCGCGCAATTTCCTCAATGCGGGCGGGGACAACGAGACCGGCTACCTCGAACCGCTCGCGCAGATCGTCGCCAGCGGCAAGGTCCCGGCCGAGCGCCTGCTCGACCTCTACAATGGCGAATGGGGCGGCGATCTCTCAAAGATCTACGCGGTCAAGAGCTTCTGAGTCAGGTAAGGGGGCGGTCTCAGGACCGCCCCCTTAATCGTTCAGCGCATCAGCCCGCCGATCAGGTTGCGGGCAAACCGGCCAAGCCCCGGAAAGCCGATGGCCTTGCCGAACGCATCGCCCACCGTGCCCGCAGCCGCACTGGCCGCTGAGGCCTTGGGATTGGCGCGGCTTTTCTTGCCCTGCACCGACTGCGCGAGGATCGACCCGGCGCTCGCCGCCGCCGCGCCAGCCGCGGCCTTGGCGACTTTGCCGCCGAGACCGTCCCACAGGCTGGGGCTCCGGCGTTCCTGCCTGCCGACTTCCTCGGCGCCCTTTTCCGCCACTTCCTGCGCGGTCGCTGCGGCATCGGCGGCCTTGGCGGCGAGAATTTCCTCGGCGCTCTCGCGGTTTACCGGGGTATCGTATTTGCCCTGATAAGGGCTGATCGACTGGATGATCGCCCGCTCCTTCGGCTCCACCGGCCCCAGCCGCGAGCGCGGCGGCGCGATCAGCGTGCGCTGGACCACCGTGGGCGCGCCCTGATCGTCAAGCGTGGAAACCAGCGCTTCGCCGACCTTCAGCTCGGTGATCGCCGCTGCGACGTTGAGTTCGGGATTGATGCGGAAAGTGTCCGCTGCCGCCTTGATCGCCTTCTGGTCGCGCGGGGTGAACGCGCGCAGGGCATGCTGCACGCGGTTGCCGAGCTGGCCCGCGATCTCCTCGGGGATATCGATGGGGTTCTGCGAGATGAAGTAGACGCCCACGCCCTTCGAGCGGACGAGACGGACGACCTGCTCCACTTTGTCCTGAAGGGCCTTGGGAGCATCGTCGAACAGCAGGTGCGCCTCGTCGAAGAAGAACACCAGCTTGGGCTTATCGGGATCGCCCACCTCTGGCAGCACCTCGAACAGCTCGGACAGCAGCCAGAGCAGGAACGTGGCGTAGAGCTTGGGGCTGCGCATCAGCTTGTCGGCCGCGAGCACGTTGATGTAGCCGCGCCCCTTGTCGTCGCAGCGGATGAAATCGGCGATTTCCAGCGCCGGTTCGCCGAAGAACTGCGCCGCGCCCTGGCTGTCGAGCGCCAGCAGCTGGCGCTGGATCGTGCCGACGCTGGCCTTGGAGATGTTGCCGTACTTCGTCGAAAGCTCCGAGGCGTTCTCGGCGGCATGGGCCAGCATCGCCTGCAGGTCGGGCAGGTCGAGCAGCAGCAGCCCCTGCTCGTCGGCATAGCGGAAGACGACGTTGAGCACGCCTTCCTGCGTATCGTTGAGGTCCATCAGCCGCGACAGCAGCAGCGGTCCCATTTCGGAGATCGTGGTGCGGACGGGATGGCCCTGTTCGCCGTAGATGTCCCAGAAGATCGCCGGATTGTCGGAATAGCCGTAGTCGGTCAGGCCGATTTCCTGAGCCCGCGCCTCCAGAATGGCGGCGTTCTTGAACTGCGGGCTTCCCGACATGGAGATGCCGGAAAGATCGCCCTTCACGTCGGCCAGGAACACCGGCACCCCGGCAGCGGAAAACTGTTCGGCTATGGTCTGGAGCGTCACCGTCTTGCCGGTGCCCGTCGCCCCCGCGATCAGGCCGTGGCGATTGGCGCGCCCCAGGCGCAGGACCTGCCGTTCACCGTTGGCACCGAGTCCCAGGAAAATCTCTTCCATTCATGCCTCCTTGCACCGTCCCAGGGTGATAGAGCGCACCTTCGGCAAGGGCGAGAGGGATTCTGATCGGGATCGATCCGAACCTTGCGACAAAGCGCACTGGTGCCGCCGGAAATCGAACGCTAAAGGCGCAGTCGCAACCATGCCCCAGCCCTTCATCCTTTTCGACGACGCCCGCCCGGAAGGCGCAGCCGACGCGCGCATCTATCGCGATCCGGTGGAGATCGTCGTCGCTCATGCCGAGCAGGACGTGCTACCGGCGCTCGCCCGGATCGAAGCACTGTCCGCCGAAGGGCTGCATCTGGCCGGATACCTCGCCTACGAGGCCGGACAGGCGCTGGAACCGCGCCTTGCAGGGCTGCGCAAAGCCGAAGGCCCGCTGGTCTGGTTCGGCGCCTTCACGGGCTTCGAGACGGTCCCCACCGCCGATATCCCGCGCTGGCTGGCCGAACAGGCCGAACCCGGCCCTGTCG
>PJTY01000528.1_pt1 | contig 19019 bp, 17 predicted proteins | sample 1512121 | NCBI WGS metagenome assembly PJTY01 (sample SAMN08177680, study PRJNA422409) | Soil metagenome, whole genome shotgun sequencing project. | isolation source: Soil enriched (2) on filter paper: alkali lignin treatment | place: USA: Madison | collected 2015-01-15 | reverse complement strand
CCTTCCTGGCCGGACGCCAGCCATCGCTGCCGATCGAGAATCCGCGCCAGGTCAGCGCCTACGACTATCCGGAACAGTACGGCCCGCGCAGCCCGCTGTTCTCGCGCGCCAGCGTGGCGAATGTGGGCAGCGGCCGGCACCTGTTCCTGTCGGGAACGGCCAGCATTGTCGGCCACGAAACCCTGCACGACGGCGACATCGCCGCGCAGACACGCGAGACGCTCGCCAACATCCGCGCCGTGATCGAAGAAGCGGCACGCAAGACGCAGACGCCATGCGCACTGGCCGACCTCGACTACATCGTCTATGTACGCCGCGAAGCCGACTTGCCTGTCGTGCGTGCCATCGTCGAAGCGCAGCTCGGCAGCGCGGTACGCGCCTCGTATCTGCTCGCCGACATCTGCCGTGCCGATCTGCTGGTACAGATCGAAGGATCGGCAAGCCTGCCGGCCGCCTGACCGTTTCTCCTTCCCGCATGAAAAAAGCCGTCGCATCGCGACGGCTTTTTTGTGTGCACCATGCCGCGAACGACCCGGTTCTACTGGAAACCGCGCTCGCTCTTGTTGTACTCGATGATGGTCAAACCGCTGTTGTCGTGCACGCCCGGCGCATAGGCGCCCGCGCCGCCGGCAAAGGTCAGGCGGCCCACGCCCTTGTAATAGAAGACGGTCTCATAGCGGCCGGAACCGAAGTAGAACGGAATCCATGCCTTGCCGGTGATGTGCGAACTGGTATCGGTCGGCTTGCCGGCGATGCTGATGACTTCGTTGAAACCCATGCCGATCTTGAGCTTGCTGAACTTGCTGTTGAACGGCGTACCGACGATCTGACCCGACCAGTCGTTGATGCCCTTGACTTCCTGCACCTTGGCAGAGCCGGCATTGTCGGCCGGTGCAGCCTTGGCGGCCGCAGCCGCTTCCCTGGCAGCCTTCTTGTCGGCGGCATCCTTGCGCGCCTGTTCCTTGGGACTCAGTTTCTTCGCCGGTTCCGCCGCCTTGGTCGATGCTGCAGGCGCTGCCGCAGGCGCCGGTGTCTCTTCCTTCTTCTGCATGGTTTCGCAACCCGTGAGCAGGGTCGCCATGACGGCAAGGCCGATCAGTTTCTTCATTTTTTTTCTCCCTTTGTTGAACAACAAAAATCGCTGCAAATCGTTCTTATGCCGGCAGGTACGCGACGCGCAGCGTGCGGCCGTTGACGTATTCGAGCTGCACTTCCTGCTGCTGCCCGGTCGCCAGCGCACGCAACAGCGGCAGGCTGCGCGCCGCCGGAATGCCGCGCCGCACGGTTTCCAGATCCGCGTGCTGCATCGCGGTCTGCACCGCATCGTCCAGCGCCAGCGCAATGCTACCCAGACCGTTCGCCGCGGCTTGCGGCGTCAGCAGCATGGCGACCGCGAACTGGTCGGTCAGCGGCCGCGTCGCATGCAAGGGTTCGGGATACGGCGTGTCATAGACGACCAGCAGCACCGGCCGCTGTTCGACCGCGACCTGCACCGCTGCCTCGAGCAGGCCGACGGCAAAACCGCCGTCGTAGGCGCACAGGCTGGTGGACGGCAGCATGGCGCCGCTGGCGATGCCCCAGTAGCCGGACGGCGCGTTATGCACCGAGTTGTGAAAGCGCGTCGGCGAAATCAGGCGATCGCTGCCAGCCAGCGCCTGGCAAATCATGTGGCAATTCTCGCCGTCGCCTCCCGACGAACAGAACACGGTGGTCACCTCGTCCGGCGCCACGTCGGCGTTCTGCAATGCTTCCATGCCGCAGGCCAGCGCCAGCTTGACGCCGGCGCCGGTGCGGCGGCGCTCGGCGGCCGGCAGCACGTTCAGCGCCGGCACCACGGTCGCGCTGCGCACATAGCTTGCCTCGTCCTGCAGCAGCGCCGTCCATTCCTGCCAGTTGCCGGCGCCGGGGCCGATCATGCCGACCGCCTGTATATGCACGCGCGCGTTCATCGCACCACTCCCAGTACCAGACTGCAGTTGGAACCGCCGAAGCCGAATGAATTGTTGAGCGCGTAGTCGATCCGCGCATGGCGATTCTCGAGCAGGTAATCGACCTGCAGTTCGGCATCGACCTTCGTGGTGTTGATGCCGGCCGGCAGTTCGTCGTGCGTCATCGCCATCGCGCAGATCGCTGCTTCCACCGCACCGGCCGCACCCAGCGTATGACCGGTCGCGCCCTTGGTCGAACTGCAGGGCGTCCTGCTGCCGAACACCGCATGCACGGCCTTGCCTTCGGCGGCGTCGTTGCTCGGGGTGGCGGTGCCATGCAGATTGATGTAGCCGATGCTTTCCGGCGTCAAACCGGCCGAAGCCAGCGCATCCTTCATCGCCATCTGCGCGCCCAGCCCTTCCGGATGCGGCGACGACATGTGATGCGCGTCGCTGGATTCCCCGACACCGCACAGCAGCACGCTGCCTTTGGCGGCTTGCGCCGGCGCCCGGACCAGCAGTGCAAAGGCCGCGCCCTCGCCGATCGAAATGCCCTGGCGGCCTTCGCCATAGGGACGCGCCGGTTCCGGCGACAGCAGCTGCAGCGAATTGAAACCGTAGAGCGTGGTCAGGCACAGCGTATCGACACCGCCGACCAATGCCGCGTCGATGAAGCCGGCTTCGATCATGCGCGCCGCGTTGCCGAACACCTTGGCGCTCGACGAGCAGGCCGAGGACACGGTCAGCGCCGGCCCGGTCAGGCCGAAATACGCGGCGACGAAGGCCGCGACGGAATAGGTGTTGTGCGTTTCGGCGTAGCGGAAATCGGCGGGCAAGGCGCCCGGATTGCCGTCGGAATCCAACTCGCGGCGCCGGTAGGCGAGTTCGGTCTGCAGGATGCCCGAGGTGCTCGTACCCAGATAGCAGCCGATGCGGTCGGCACCGAATTCGGCGATCGCCGCCCGCACCGCATCCTCGAACCCGTCCTGCTGCAGCGTGAGCTGCGCCAGGCGATTGTTGCGGCAGTCGAAGTCGGCCAGCGCCGCGCGCAGGGCCACGGCATCAACGCCGCGCACCTCGCCGATCCAGGTCGGCAGGTCCACGGTTTCGAAATCGCAGGGCTTCAGCTTGCCTTCGCGCGCGGCCAGCCTGGCCCAGTTTTCGTCGCGCCCGAGCCCGAGGCAGGTCGAGAGCGTGTAATGACGGAGTTCGAGTGTTTGCATACGGTCGGACCGTGTCCCCTTATGTATCGTGTATATCGTGCGTATCGTATTCTTATGCGCGCCGATCGCGCAGCCCCTGCTCCACCGTCACGCACTGCAATCCCTGCGCACTCGCCGCCGCCAGCACGCGCGGCAGCGCTTCGAGAATCACCGGCCGGCCCTGCGCCGTGCGCGCCGCATTGCCGTCGTGCAGCAGCAGGATGTCGCCGCCGCACAGGCCGTTCAGCAGCCTCTGCGTGACGCGCTGCGCATCGCCGACGCGCGTATCGAAGCCGCGCCGCGTCCAGCTCACGAGCTTCAGGTCCAGCGCATGCAGCACCGGATCGAGGAAGGGATTGCGCAGGCCGGCCGGCGCGCGGAAGTACAGCGGCACGCGCCCGGTCACCTCGGCAATGACCTGCTGCGCCTGTTCGAGTTCCCGCCGCATGCCGCGCATGCCGAGCACCGAGAAGTAATGGCGATGCATCATGCTGTGATTCTCGATCGTGTGGCCAGCATCGACGATGCGGCGCGCCAATGCCGGTTGCGCGCGCACCTTGTCGGCGATGCAAAAGAAGGTGGCCCTGGCGCCATGCTCGGCGAGCAGATCGAGTACGCGCGGCGTGACCTCGGGATCGGGGCCATCATCGATGGTGACGGCAATCTCGGCACGCCCATCCGGTAGGCGCAGCACGTTCGGTCCCAGCAGCACGCTGCGCGGCCACAGACCGATCGCCGTGATGGCGGCATGGTTGGCGATCACGCTGGCAACGCTCCAACCCAGGGTACCCGGCCAGACAATCGCGGACGCCGCGGCACCGACGTGCAGCACGGCGGACGCTTTCAGGAAAGGGCTCGGCTGCCAGCGGCGCGCGGCTATGGTGGAGGCGTTCTTCATGTGGCGCACGCCATAGTGCTGGGAAACAGCATGGGGGCCGGCTCCTGCCGTGCCGACAAGGCGGCATGGTCGAGCAAAGCGTGCAGCGCTGCGTATTCGGCTTCATCGCGCAGCTGCGGGTGATCGCCGCAGGCCAGTTCCATGATCGCCAGCGCCAGCCGCTGCAGCAGCATCAGGTTGTCGTCCATGCGCTGCATGAACTGCGCGGCGTCGAGCTCGTCCTTGAGACCGCGATTGAGCTCGGCAAACCAGTCGAGCTGCGTCTGGTCCAGCATTCGCGATGGATTGCAGCGCGCGCTGTGCCTGCTCCACGCGCGGAAGAAGGCCTGGATCGCGCCGTTCACCTTCTGCATGTGCATCAGCCTCGGCTGCAGACGGCCCATGACGACCAGGTCGGTCAGCCGGTCCTGGTAGAACAGCAGGCACATCACGCCCCAGTAATAGGCGTAATCCCACGACACCTTGTGCGGCAGCACTTCCGGATCGCCGAACAGCGGATACTGGTCGAGATAGACCGGCAGCATGGATTCGTAGAGCGAGAAATAGATCTGCTCGAAGTAGTCGGCCATCATGACGACCGCCCCCCGCCCGCGATCCTGCGCGATCAGTTCAACGATGTTGGTGTTGCCGATGGCGATGAAATCGCTGCCGGGCGAATAGAAGGGATCGAGGAACAAGCCGGCCTCGCCGGTCAGCGCCCAGCGCCGCTCGCCGTCGTACATGCGCTTGCAGCCGTAGGAGAAACGCTTGAAGAAGGCGAAGTCCTGCAGTTGCGCGCGTTCGGCGTCGAGGTGCTCGTGCAGGCGCGGCTGGTGGATCTTCAGCCAGTCCATCGCCTTGTCGAAGGTGTTCATAGTCTCGACCGGATGCAGATCGGCATCGGCCACGATGCCGACCGAGTGCGAGCCGGACGACAGCGGAATCAGCCACACCCAGTAACCTTCGCCGACCAGATGATTGGTCGAGCGCCAGCGATCCGGCGGTGTACAGGCGCCAAGCCACTCGGCATCCTGCGACCAGTCGTGCACGTCGATGCGCTTGCCGATGCGGAACCACACCGCGCCCGCGCGATGCGCATTGTCCTGCGCCAGGTCGAGCTTGCGCTTGACGAGGCCGGCGCGTCCCGAGGCATCGACCAGCCAGCGTGCTTCGGCCTCGACGGCATGGCCATCGGCTTCGTAGGTGATGCGATGCGATGCGTCCTTGTCGCCGATCTCGAACTTGCGGATCACGGCGCCGTCAACGAAATGCACGCCGCGTTCGGCCGCCATCTCTGCCAGGCGATTCTCGAAGATGCCGCGATCGATCTGGTACGAGGAAGTCGGCAGCACGTGGCTGCCGCCGAGCTCGGTCACGCGATCGAGGTCGCGGCGGCCGTCGGAAAAGAAGAAACGGAAGCCGAACTTCTTCAACTGCTCGGTTTCCAGATGTTCCTTCAGCCCGAGCACGGTATCGAAATAATGCGCGGCGATCTCGACCGAAGATTCGCCGACCTTGTGCGCAGCGGCCGGCACCGGATGCGCGCGGCGCTCGATGACGAGAATCATCAGGTCGGCAAAGCGCTGCCGCAACTGCAACGCCAGGGTCAGGCCGGCCAGCCCTCCGCCCATGATGACGACGTCATACCGTGCGGACGGCTGCGCGCTCATCGGTCGTTCCCCTGCCAGAAGTCGTAGAAGTTGAACCAGTTGAACGGCGCCAGGCGCGCGAAATGCTCGAGGCGCGAGACGTAATGCGCCATCGCCGCGTTGACCTGCTCCTCACCGTTGCGGCGCGTGCCGTCCGGCGCGTCAGTGAAGTCGGCGATGCGTTCGATGTGGATGTCGTAGCGGTTGCCGCCCAAGTACAGCCCCATCATCAGATAGACTGGGCGCCGCATCATGGCGGCCATGCGGAACGGTCCCTGCGCGAACGGTGCCGGCACGCCGAGGAAGGGCAGCATGCTGATCTTTTCCTGGCCGAGCGAACGATCGGCCAGCACGCCGACCAGCGCGCCCTGCGCCAGCCGGTCCTTGACCGTCAGCATGGCCGACAGGTTGCCGAGCGGGACGATCTCCTGCTGCGCATCGGGATTGATGGCCGACAGCAGCGCGCCGATCTTGCGCGCGTTGTCCTCGTACATCAGCAGCACCAGCTTGAGCGAATCGTGCTTGCGCGAGATCATGCGCACCACTTCGAAGCTGCCCATGTGCGCGCCCATCAGGAACACGCCATCCTCGCGCTCGGCGAGATCGGATTCCATGTAGGCGTCGCTGACGACGCGGATATCGAACTTCTCGCCATGGCCAAGCAGGAAATAGACGCGGTCCAGCACCACGCTGGCAAACGCATGCACGTGACCGAACACCTCGCTCCAGCGCACCGGCCGGCCATGCACGCGCGACAGATAACTGCGCGATGCGCGGCAGGCGTCGGTCGCGGTCAGCACGTAATAGAGCGTGACCGGGTACAGCACCAGGCGCGATGCGGTGCGGCCGAAGGTGCGGGCGATCCATGCCATCACGCGCAGTCCGGCCAGGCAGCCACGCTCCTTGCGGGCGGTCCAGTCCTGCGCAGCAGATTCCTGCGGCGTGGCGCCACTCGCCTGGCCCGCGGTTCGGATCGGCGCGGCCCCTTTGGAATCGGAAGAATCGAACTGCATGTTGGTCATATCTTGTTTCTGCTGTTCAGATAGGCAGAGACGCTCTCGCGTATCGTCGCATGCCTGAAATCCGGGTTGCAGCGCTTGCGGCAGGCGTACTCACCGGCAAACATCAGGATGATCATCGGCCAGTTCAGCACGTTGGCGAACATCGACCACGTCTCGATCGAAGCAAAGTAGAAGATCGCCAGCGACACCAGCACCTGCAAGGCGAAGAAGATGGACCACGCGACCGTGACCTTGCGCGTGTAGCGCGCCACGCTATCCGGCATGTCGGGATGGATGGTGCGCGCGATCACGGTAATGGCCGGCGTGCGTCCGCCGTACAGCGTCTGCAGGAAGAACCAGCACAGCATGGAATTGGCGGCCACGTGCTGGATCAGATAAATCCAGTCGAGCCGCGTCAGCAGCGTGACCCAGAAATCGGCAGTCAGCCAAACGGAAAAAGCCGTCACCGCGCCGCCGCCGGCCAGTTGCAGCGCGCGGCCGAAACCGGCCGAACGGATCGCCATGACGACGCCCCAGCACGCAAACCCGACGATCGGCACGATCAGCATCAGGACCGCCAACTGGCGCCAGATGCTGAAGGCATCCTCGATCACCAGCGCCGCGTGGCTGAGGGCCACATAGGCCGCGATGGCGAGAACGGTCAGGACGATCTTGACGACGGACATGGACGGATTGATCCCAGGAAAATCAATGGCTTACGCGCAAAAGAGAGGCAGTATAAGGCAAAGCCAAATGGCAAACCGTTCTTTTTTCACCCCCTGGCCAGCCTGCGCCAGATCAGCAGCGGCAGCCGCAGCACGAAGCCCAGGAACAGCCGCGTGTGCATCCAGGTCAGCAGCTTGTTGTCGCGCCAGTAATTGAAATGCGAGACGCCCCCTTCCTCCGCGCTCAGGTAGCGCACTCTGGTCGGCACGTTGACCGGGCGCACGCCGCGCCAGGCCAGCCGCACCACGGCTTCGGGATCGAAATCGAAGCGCCGCATCCAGACACTGCCCTGCATGACATCGCGCAGCGCGCGCGCCGGATAGACGCGGAAACCGAACAGCGAGTCGCCAATGCCACCGCCCAGCGTTTCGAAGTTGGCCCACCAGTTGGAAATCTTGCGACCCTTGACACGGATGCTCGGCGCGCTGTCGTCGAACACCGGCACGCCGAGCACCATCGCGTCCGGATTGGCGGCAGACGTCTGCATGAAGTGCGCGATCATCGCCGCATCGTGCTGACCGTCCGAATCCATGGTCAGCACGTGGCTGAAGCCACACGCCAGCGCGCGCTCCACGCCATGCAGCACGGCCGCGCCCTTGCCGCCGTTCTGCGGCAGCACGATGACCTCGAGGCCGTCGTCCTCGGCCGCCATGCGCTGCAACTGCTCGGCGGTGCCGTCGCTGCTGCCGTCGACCACCACCCACACGGGTGCCCACTGCGCGCGCGCGGCGGCCACCGTCTCATAGACGACGGCGCCAGGGTTGTAACTGGGAATCAGGACCAGATGAGTGGTGGATGCTTGCATCGATTGTTCCGTGTTGCCTACGAATGCGATGCTGATGCGCGAGCGCTACCGGCCTGGCGCGCGGCGGACGCGGGTTGCGTCAGCTCCTGCTCATAATAGTGCTGCAGTTCGGCAATGAACTGCTTGCTGTCGTCGCCCGGTGAAAAACGCTGGCCCAGTCGCACGCGGATGCGCACCGGGAAGTTCGGCGCCTTCCAGAACGGCCAGCCCTTGCCGAGGAAGCCCGAGTCCGATTCGATGAAGATGGTCTGTACCGGGCAACCGGTACGGCGCGCGATCAGACCCACCGTGCCCTGGAACGGATTGATGCGGCCGCGACGGCTGCGCGTGCCTTCCGGAAACAGCAGCAGCTGACTGCCCTCCTCGAGTTCGCGCGCGGCCTCGTTGACGATGTTGCGGATCGAATCGTTGGGAATGTAGCCGGCCATCTTGGCGCCGTGGCCGAACATGACGTTGCGCAGCACCTGCGCCTTCATGATGCAGACCACGTTCGGCAGCCGCGAGATAATCAGCAGCGCGTCGAACAGCGAAGGATGATTGGCCGTCAGGATCAGTCCGGCGTCGCCACGCAGGCGGTCGAGTTCGGTCAGGTCGAGCTGGAAGACATTGAAGAAATGCAGCGTCGTGAAATAACGGCGGTAGCCGGTGGTGATGGCACGGCGCACATAGCCCTGGCGTTCCGCACGCGGCATGAAGGCGGAGCGCAGCGCCAGCCATGGCGAGCCGAACAGCATCATGAGCGTCAGGCCCAACAGGCTTAGAAAAAGGATCAGAACATTCCGGGCGTGCTTGAATGGAGTCATGAAGCGCATCATAAGAAAACAGTAAGCCGGCGGTATGTGTCTGAAAAGGGTGATGATTGTCCGCCGGCGGTGCCGATGATGCAAGCAGCGGCCGCCGCAAGGCCGAAAAAATTATAACGAAAGCGCATGGCGCTGGACAGCGGCGCATCATTTGAAAACACGGCAGTGCAGCTTTTACGCGGTCTGCCCCGGCCTGCACGAATCGCACGCGAGGGCAAGCAAGTTTGCACATTAACCACACCTTTCCGGCAGCGGCAGCGGAAAAGTCTGGCGGACTGCAAATAGGCCTATAATCTGCGCAGAATCCTTTTTTGTGCTTCGCAACAATGAACCATCTCAGTCAGATTCTCCCCCCCGCCAATGTTGTGCTTGACCTTGATGTCTCCAGCAAGAAACGGTCGTTCGAGCAAGTCGGCCTGATTTTCGAAAACAATTGCGGCATTGCACGTTCCGATGTGTCGGACAATCTCTTCGCGCGCGAACGCCTGGGATCGACCGGGCTCGGCCATGGCGTGGCGGTGCCGCACGGACGCATCAAGGGATTGAAGTCGCCGCTGGCAGCCTTCGTGCGGCTGGCGCAGCCGATTCCGTTCGAATCGCCGGACGGCCAGCCGGTGCGGCTGATGATCTTCCTGCTGATTCCCGATCATGTCACGCAGCAGCATCTGGAAATCCTGTCGGAAGTCGCCGAGATGTTCTCCGACGAATCCTTCCGCAACCTGCTGATGACGCTCGACGATCCGGCTGCCGTGCATGCGCGCCTGATCACCTGGCAGCCCAGCCTGCAGGACATGGACTGAACGCGGTCCGCACGTACGGTCTTCTCTTCTTCCTCTCCGCTCACGCCCTTCCGATCAGATGCCACTGACCACGCCGCTCTCGATCCAGCAGCTTTACGACGACAATCGCGAATCGCTGCAGCTCGGGTGGTTTGCCGGTTTTCCAGGCGGTGAGCGGCAGATCCTCGGCGACGCCACCTCGGCCGCCGACCAGATCGGCCACCTGAACCTGATCCACCCGGGCCGCATCCAGGTCTTCGGCCATCAGGAAACCGAATACTACGAACGCCTGTCTCCCGGCGCGCGCGCTTATCACACGGCTGAGCTGATCGCCGGCCAGCCGCCGGCCATGATCATCGCGCAGGGACTGGAAACGCCACCCGACATCATGGCGATCTGCGACGACAAGAACATCCCGCTGTTCTCGACGCCGCTGTCGGCGGCGCAGGTGATCGACTACCTGCGCGTGTATCTGTCCAAGAAGCTCGCGCAGCGCATCACCATGCACGGCGTGTTCATGGACGTGCTTGGCGTGGGCGTGCTGATCACCGGCGAGTCGGGCCTCGGCAAGAGCGAACTCGGTCTGGAACTAATTTCGCGCAGCCACGGCCTGGTGGCCGACGACGCAGTCGAGTTCGCGCGCATCGCGCCCAACGTCATCGAAGGCCGCTGCCCGACACTGCTGCAGAACCTGCTCGAAGTGCGCGGCCTCGGCCTGCTCGACATCAAGACCATCTTCGGCGAGACCGCGGTGCGCCGCAAGATGCGCCTGACGCTGATCGTGCACCTGGTACGTCGCAGCACGCTCGAGGAAAACTACGAACGCCTGCCCGCCCCTTCGCAAACCGAGGAAATCCTCGGCCTGCAGGTCCGCAAGGTCGTCATCCCGGTCGAGGCCGGCCGCAACATCGCGGTGCTGCTGGAAGCGGCCGTGCGCAACACCATCCTGCAGATGCGCGGCATCGATACGCTCAAGGATTTCATGATCCGCCAGCAGAAGGCGATGGAAAGCGACGAGTAGGGCCGGACACGGCGCGCCTCCTTCCCTTCTTTGCGCAGTAACGCCACAGACAGCAGGGTCTGCATGCCGCCTCACTTGCAGTGCGGTATCATGGCCGTCATGCGCATCATCCTCATCACCGGCATTTCCGGCTCCGGCAAATCGGTCGGCCTCAAGGCCCTGGAAGACGCCGGCTATTTCTGTGTCGACAACCTGCCGCCCACGCTGCTGCGTGCGCTGGTCGCCGCGCGTCTCGAAGAAGGCGGCGACAACCTGGCCGTCTCGATGGACGTGCGCAGCGCGCGCTCCCTGAACGGCCTGCCGGCCGATCTGGCCTGGCTGCGCGCACAGGGGCACGACGTCAAATCGCTGTTCCTGACCGCCAAGACCGATTCCCTGATCGCACGCTTTTCCGAAACGCGCCGCAGCCATCCGCTGTCGCACCGCAGTGCCGCCACCGAATCAGCCGACGAGCGCCGCACGCTGACCGAATGCATCCTGGCCGAACGCGAAATGCTGGCCGGCATCGAGGAAATCAGCCACGTCATCGATACCTCGGGCATGCGTGCCAACAAGCTGCGCGCGTGGATCAAGAACCTGGTCGAGAGCGACCAGTCGCCGCTGACCATCCTGTTCGAATCGTTCGCCTTCAAGTTCGGCGTGCCGCTCGACGCCGACCTCGTGTTCGACGTGCGTGCCCTGCCCAATCCGCATTACGACGAAAAGCTGCGGCCGCTGACCGGACGCGACCTGCCGGTGCAGGAATTCCTGCTGGCGCAGCCCGATGCGGTGGCGCTGCTGGCCGACATCCGCGGCTTCATCGAACGCTGGCTGCCGTCCTTCAAGAACGACAATCGCGGCTATCTGACGATTGCCATCGGCTGCACCGGCGGCCAGCACCGCTCGGTCTATTTCGCCGAACGGCTGGCCGCGCATTTCCGTACTACCGAACACGTGCTGCTGCGGCATCGCGAACTCGACTGACGCGAACCGCCGCACCAGGAGCTATTTTCCTGCCGACACCCATACGGCGCATCGGTAACAACCCTTCCCTCTACCGCGCGCCATGAACGACCGATCAGACTGGATTCCTCTCTTCACCCTCAATACCGTGCTGTTCCCGGACGGCATCCTGCCGCTCAAGGTGTTCGAACCGCGCTATCTGGACATGGTGCGCGACTGCATGAAGGAGCGCATACCGTTCGGCGTCGTGCTGATCCGCGCCGGCCAGGAGATCGGCATTGCCGCCGATCCCGAGACGGTCGGCTGCCTGGCGCACATCATCGACTGGGATGCGCAACAGCTCGGCGTCCTGTTTCTGCGTACCCAGGGCGGCAGGCGTTTTCGCATCATCGAGACGCGCATCCGTCCCAACAAGCTGCTGGAAGCCAGAATCGATCTCATGCCTGCCGACGAACCGCTGCGCATCATGGAACGACACGCGGCCTGCGCCCGCACGCTCGGCCTCATCATCGAGGACATCAACATGCGCGGGCGCGACGAACTGGGCGAGGATTTCGAAAGTCCGTTCCCGGACCGTCTGAAGCTGGAAGATGCGGGCTGGGTCGCCAACCGCTGGAGCGAAATCCTGCCGATTCCGCTCAAGGCGCGACAACGACTACTGGAACTGCAGGACGTGCCGGCCAGACTCGCCATCGTCCACGAGTATTTGCTGCAGCATCACATACTTTAGGAATGTTCAGGAAAGCAGATCGGGCGCGGCAAACAAGGCCAGCAGCATCTTCTTGACCGGCGCCGGCAAGGGCGCGCCAGCCAGTTCCGCCACCGGATACCAGACCTGCGCCGACTGCGCCACGCCGAACCGGCGCGTACGCAGATCGATGCGATGCAGCGTGACGTACAAACGGAAATGCGTGAAGACATGCGTGAAGCCGGTCAGCCGCGTGACGGCCGCTGCCTCGCCATGCGGCGCGACCACGGCATCGAGATCCGGCGGCATCTCGTCGGCACTCTCTTTCGCCCGTTCCGGCAACGACAGCAACCCACCCCAGATACCGGAAGGCGGACGCTGCTCGAGCAGGATGGCGCCGTCATGCGCAATGACGAACATGTGCGCATGCCGTTCCGGCACCGCCTTCTTCGGCTTGCGCACCGGCAGCTCCGCCGTGCGGCCGGTCAGGTGCGCCACGCAGCGCGAGGCCAGCGGACAGCGCGAACAGGCCGGACGGTTACGCGTGCACAGCGTCGCGCCCAAATCCATCAAACCCTGCGTATAGGCTTCGACGTCGCTCTCCGGCAACAGTGCCACCGCGCGCTGCCACATGTCGTTCTCGACCGCCTTCTCGCCCGGAAACCCGTCTATGCCGAACACGCGCGCAAACACGCGCTTGACGTTGCCGTCGAGGATGGCGGCGCACGTGCCGTAGGAAAAGGCCGAGATTGCCGCCGCCGTGGAACGGCCGATGCCCGGCAATTCTTCCAGCACGCTTGGATCGGCCGGAAAGCGCCCGCCGTGCTCGGCCACCACGATCTGCGCACAACGGTGCAGATTGCGCGCGCGCGAGTAGTAGCCAAGCCCGCTCCAATGCGCCATCACCAGTTCCGACGGCGCAGCCGCCAGCGCCTCGACCGTCGGGAAGGTCTCGAGAAAACGCTGGTAATAGGGAATGACGGCTGCGACCTGGGTCTGCTGCAGCATGATCTCGGACAGCCAGACACGATAGGCATCGCGCGTGTTCTGCCACGGCAGCGCGTGCCGGCCATGCTGCTTCTGCCAGGCGATCACGGCCTGCGAAAAGGAGGGATCGCCGATTGCCTTTTCCTGCGCGCCGCTCTTGCGACCCCGGCGGCGCACAACTGCTTCCACTTCATCTGCTACTACAACACGTTTCATCTATGCGGCGGCCCTGTATCCGGCTAGCGGCGCCATGACGGCGGCGCGCAGTTCATTTTCCATGGTCGTCAGCATCACGCGCTGGGTATCCAGCTCGAGCTGCATCTGCTCGAAGGACAACACTTTTTCCTCGAGGCTGTCGGTCGCCTCGTGGATTTTCTCGATCGACTTGCGGCGACGGCGCAACTGCAGCTTGTGCTCGCCGATCTGCGCCTCCAGCGGCGCCATCACGACCTTGAGCCAGGCTTCGACGTCGCGGTTGGCCTGCAGCATGCACTGCCGCACGCGCGAGGCGATCGAGTCGAAGAACTTCTGCATCAGCGTCACCTGCGGCATGGTCATGATGGTCGCCGCACCAAACTGCTTCTGATAAATCTGCTCGATCAGGTCTATTTCCTTGACGTACTTGTCGAGCGAAAACGGCATCGGTGCAGACAACGCCAGCGCATGTTCGGTCGAGAACTTGCGGTACATGACCGACATCATCTCGCCGATCTCGTCGGTCTTCTGCGCGGACAATGTCATGTTGTGCCGGGTCTTGCCGAAGAATTCGCGCACCGCCTGCCGCATGCCGGCCGAGAAGCGGCTTTTTTCCATCGTCTCGCGCGTGGCGGCCACGTTCTGCTTGAGCACCGCCATGCCGAGATGGCTGAACACCTCGGACGACAGTCGCGCAAACACCGCGCGCGTGGCCTGAAGCTTGAACAGGCTGCCGTCGAACTCGCGCTTTTCGAGATCGATGCGGCTCATCATGTGTTCGAGAATATTGCGGTTCTTGCCGCGCAGGCTCTTCAGTTCCATCAGCTGCTCGACCACGTTGCGCGAGCGCGACGACAGCAGCGCCAGCCGTGAACTCGCCAGTTCGCTGATTTCACTCTGCAGCTGATGGCGGATGATGTCCTGCCGTGCCGGAATCAGTTGCGCCGACAAGGCCTGTTCGAGCAATGGCAGACGGCTGCGCGCCAGCAGTTCGGCGTCGCCGTTGATCTTGGCAACCAGTCCCTTCTGCGCCGAGATCGGGAATATCTGGCCTTCCGACAACAGCAGCGTCTGCGCCACCGAAGCGACCTGGGCATCGATCTGCCGCTCGACCTCGGCCGGCGCGCTGAGCTCGTCCCACATGCTGTCGATCTTGTTGAGCACCACCAGCCGGCCGGAACCGGAATTGCCGATGTGATTGCGCCAGATATCGATGTCGCTCTTGGTCACGCCGGTGTCGGCGGCAAGGATGAACAGCACCGCATGCGCGTTGGGGATCAGGTTCAGCGTCAGTTCCGGTTCGGTGCCGATCGCGTTCAGCCCCGGCGTATCGACGATCACCAGTCCTTGCTTGAGCAACGGATGCGGGAAGTTGATGATCGCGTGCCGCCACTGCGAGATTTCGATGGTGCCGTCGGCATCGACGTTGAGACTCAGATCGGGATCGCTCTCGTCGTACAGACCGTAGCGGATCGCCTCTTCCACCGGCACGCGCTTGACCAGGCTGACCTGGCGGAATGCCTCGAGCATGCCGTCGCCGGAAGAAATATCGAGCGGCAGCACGGTCCACACCTGGTGCTGGCCCTTGAGGTCGGAAGTCGATTGCGTCTCGGCGCGCGTCTCGATCGGCAACAGGCGGATCGACGGCGGAAAGGTCTCGTCGTACAGCAGCTCGGTCGGGCACATCGTGGTGCGGCCAGCCGAAGTCGGCAGGATGCGCTGGCCGTAGCCGGCGAAGAAAATGGAGTTGATGAGTTCCGATTTGCCGCGCGAGAATTCGGCGACAAAGGCGATCGACAATTTGTCCTCGTTCAGGCGCGTCAACGCCTGCTGAATGCGCTGCTCGCTGGCGGCATCCGACAGACCGAACTGCTGCGCGCAATCGCGATAGCGCTCGAGCGCGGCGCGCACGTTGTCGCGCCAGTTGCCGTACGCATTGAATTTCTCGACCAGATTGTTCATATCGCCTCCCTGGCTGTCCTCGCCGGTTCACATTCTGATGTTGCGTTCCCGGACATGGTGTCCCGAATCGGGGTTCGTCGATCAAGCAAGGATGTCGAAATCGTCATCAGGAAACACGGCACGGCCTTGCATCTCGCCATCTGCCGCGCATCCTTACGAAACGAACTTCCAACATGGGACACTAGCACCGACCGTCATTTTTGACAATTTGCGCAATAGAAGGTCGAACGCTGTCCCTGCACGATCTGACGCACCGGCGCGTTGCAAATACGACATGGCTCGCCGGTGCGCGCATAGACGAAATAACTCTGCTGGAAATAGCCGGACTGGCCGTTGACCGAGATGAAATCCTTGAGCGTGCTGCCGCCCTGCTCGATGGCGGCCGCCAATACTTCGCGAATCGCCTGCGCCAGGCGTGCGTAACGTTCGGGGCCGATGCGGTGCGCCGGCGTGCGCGGATTGATGCGCGCACGAAACAGGCTTTCCGATGCATAGATATTGCCGACGCCGACCACGATGTCGCCCGCCAGCAACACCTGCTTGATGGCAGCGCTGCGCCCGCGCGTGTGGCGGTACAGCCACTGACCGTCGAAGCGATCTTCCAGAGGCTCGATGCCGAGCGTGCGCAACAGCAGATGGTTTTCCACCGAACCGTCGGCGGCGTCATGCCAGAGCACGGCGCCGAAACGGCGCGGATCGCTCATGCGCAGCACCTGACCGCCAACTGTCATGTCGAAGTGATCATGCTTCTTCGGTTCGATGCCCGGCGGCAGGATGCGCAGATGGCCGGACATGCCGAGATGGATGATCAACGTGCCATGGTCGAAATGGATCAGCAGGTATTTTCCGCGTCGCCCGGTACTTCGCACCGTATGACCGACCAGCGTCTGCGCCAGCGCGAGCGGAAACGGCCAGCGCAATCCGGTATGGCGGAATTCGATGGCGGACACGGTCTGTCCTTCGAGATGCGGCGCCACTCCACGGCGCGTCACCTCGACTTCTGGCAATTCAGGCATGAAACGATATGTGCAAGGGAACGAAAGCCGGCGCAAACCGATCGCAGCCATGGACCGAACCTGCATGGCGCCGCGCGGCAGCACGACACCAAACGGTTCGGCGTAGAATAAGACTCCGCTCGATTAGCCTGGACTTCAATTGAAGAAAAATGCTCTTGCCATTGTAACGCTGTCCGCCCTTCTCTCGACTTTTGGCGGCAGCGCGCACGCCCATCCGCCGGCATCCGGCACCACCGATCCCGATATGCCGCTGACGGCACCGACGATGCCGGCCGGCGCCGAAGCCGAATCGGCCGACGGCGCGCTGCCCAACGTCGAAATGACCGAGGACATGCTCTACAAGCTGCTGCGCGCCGAGATGGCCTACCAGCGCGGCGACTGGCAACTGGCCTATGTGACCATGCTGGCCGGCGCGCAGGAAACACGTGATCCGCGCCTGGCGCGCCGTGCCGCCGAGATCGCACTGAGCGTCAAGCAGGCCGGCGAAGCCTTGTCGGCCGTGCGCCTGTGGCGCCAGATCGCGCCCGAATCCGACGAAGCCAACCAGTTTTACCTGGGTCTGGTGGTGCTCGGCGAAAACCTGGCCGAAGCCAAACCCATCTTCGTCGAACGCCTGCAGGAAGTGCGGCCGCAGGCACGCGGCCTGCTGATCCTGCAGATCCAGCGCCTGCTGAGCGGCGTGCAGGACAAGCAGGGCGCCTTCACCTTGATGGAAGAACTGGTGGCGCCGTATTCCGATCTGGTGGAAAGCCACATCGCGCTGGCACAGGCGGCCTATGCCAACCGCGACATCGCGCGCTCGCACCAGGAAGCGCTGAAGGCACTCGAAATCAAACCCGAACTCGAGATCGCCGCACTGATGGTGGCGCAATCGATGCCGAGCCGCCAGGAAGCGCTGACCTTCTTCGCCGGCTACCTGCAGCAACATCCGAAGGCACGCGACGTGCGCATCGCCTATGCCAAGGTGTTGATCGACGGCCGTGAACACGAACGAGCGCGCGAACAGTTCGAAATCCTGCTCAAGGATCAGCCGAACGACCTGACCATCCTCTACGCGATGGGCATCCTCGGCGCGCAGATGAATGACCGGCCGATGGCGGAAAAATACCTGACCGCCTACCTGAAGGAACTTGAGGAAAATCCCGACCTCACGCGCGACCCGGTGCAGGCGCAACTGATCCTGGCGCAGATCGCCGCCGACCGCAAGGATTACCAGGGCGCGCTGAACTGGCTGGCCCAGGTCGAACCCGGCCCGGCCTACATCGAGGCCCAGGTCAAGCGCGCGCAGATCATGGCGCAAGCCGGCGACGTGGAAGGTGCGCACAACCTGCTCAGCCATCTCAAGCCGGAAAGCCAGGGCGAACAGATCCAGGTGATGGTGGCCGATGCGCAACTGCTGCGCGACGCCAACCGCCTGCCGGAAGCGCTGGCCGTACTTGGCAAGGGACTCGAGCAGTTCCCGGAAGACACCGGCCTGCTGTACGACCATGCGATGCTGGCCGAAAAGGCCGGCCGTTTCGACCTGATGGAAAAGTCGCTGCGCCGCATCATCGAACTCGCACCGGATAACCAGCATGCCTACAATGCGCTCGGCTATTCGCTGGCCGACCGCAACCTGCGCCTGCCGGAAGCGCTCGCCCTGCTGCAGAAGGCCTCCGAGCTCGCGCCCGAAGACCCCTTCATCATGGACAGCGTGGGCTGGGTCCACTTCCGCATGGGCCGGCTCGATCAGGCCGAGGATTATCTGCGCCGCGCCTACGCGATCCGTCCCGATGCCGAGATCGGCGCGCACCTCGGCGAAGTGCTGTGGGTCAAGGGCGACAAGGAAGATGCCCGAGACTTCTGGCGCGCCGCACTGCAAAAAGACCCCGGTAACGAAACGCTGAAAAGCACGCTGGCACGTCTGCGCGCCGATCTGTAATCAAGACCGCCGGCCGCCTTGTGTAACCACCTTGTGCAGCCGGCCCCGCATTTCTCGCGAAGTGCGAGCCGCCTCGCTTCCCGATCCGTTCATCTCGTCCTGCCCATGACCGCAATCCTGCCCTCACTGACCTCATTTCGATTTTCATCCGCCATGCTGCTTGCCGCATCACTGCTGCTCGGCGGCTGTGCAAGCATGGCGCCGCCGGCCGACACGCCAAGTGCCGACAGCAGCGCCACCCGCAACTATCGACAGACGATCGAAATCGCCGGTCGCCTCTCTGTGCAGTATCGGCAGAACGGCAACGATGAATTCCTGCACGGCAGCTTCACTTGGCAGCAACACGGCGAACGCAGCGATGTCGCCCTGCTGTCCCCGCTCGGCCAGATCATCGCCACCATCGCCGTCGAGCCCGGCGGCGCCACCCTGACCGAATCCGGCAAGACGCCGCGCAGTGCCGACGACGTCGATGCACTGGTCGCGCAGACCTTGGGCTGGCCGCTGCCGATCGCCGGCT